>Ga0114950_10001062_pt1 | contig 20374 bp, 23 predicted proteins | sample N075metaG_FD_83503 | JGI IMG/M metagenome (GOLD analysis project Ga0114950, IMG submission 83503) | Deep subsurface microbial communities from Kermadec Trench to uncover new lineages of life (NeLLi) - N075 metaG | ecosystem: Environmental > Aquatic > Marine > Ocean trench > Sediment | place... | reverse complement strand
TCGGAAGTTTGCCGTCTCCGTCACCGCTGCCTCCAACCGCTCAACATCTTCGTGCAGTTCGCAGTTGGTCCTTCGTTGTTCCTCGACCAATGCCTCCAGCCGCTCGACCTCGATGCGGAGACTTTCGATTGTCTCTGCACTCTGGACAACCTGCTCCGAGACGGCCTGTCGTACTTCCTGGTCAGTCATCGCTGTCTCCCGTTGAACGCATGGCCGGATTCGGATCGGTGACCGCATCCGCAACGAAGTGCAGAATCCTCGCCCTCGCTCGACCAGTAAACGGCATCAGTGTGCCGACCACCAGCACGAACGCACGCACCTCGGCATCTGCCATCGCCGCTTTGATCGCATTGGCATCGTTGCGGTCAGCGCAATCGATTGCAATTTTCATGTCTTGTCTCCTATAGATAACCGGCTCTTTAGATAGACCTCCCGATCCCGGAGGCCCCCCTAAATCCCCCCGCTTGGAAATCGGGGGAAGCTGGGGAACCTGGGGACCAGATTTCGGCTCCTCAGATGAGCCTCCGTCACCCGGTCAGCGCGCAATTGATAACGCAGCCCGCGCGATTTCGGCCCGGCTGCTAGACATCCCGTTGTTATGTGCTAAGGTCTGCATGTCGATTCGGCCCGTTTGCTAAGTGACGGCGTCGGTGCGGCAGCCGTTTGGAAGCGGTGTGAAGGTTCGTGACAGAACAAGTCCCCCGGAGCCTAACCAGTTGCGGGGGATTTTCAATGGGGCGTGATCGGGTCCATGTAGACAGGTGTCCCTGGACCGACGTAAGCGCTCGTCACGTTGAAGTCGATCCACTCCTGGGCCGTGTCACGGCCCCAATCGTTCATCCGCATGAACGCCGCCAGCAACTTGTCCGCGTCGTAGACAGCCCGGTACGCGCCCGGCCCGAAGCTGTCATACGACACGCCGACGATCGCGCAGTCCAAATCGGCCCTTGGCTCCAGCAGCATCATCTGCTCGAAATCGCTGGCAACCAATTCGCCGATGCTGATCATGGTGCGGCCTTTCAGAAAATGGGACGACGGCGCCCGGGGAATCCTGCCAGGGAACCGGGCAACCGCCGCCCCGCGCGATGGGGTCAGGCCATGGCGCCGAGCGCCTTCTGCAACTTCGTCCAGTCCGCAGACTCAATGAGTCCCTGAATCTTAGCCCAGACGTCATCGTCTTTGAGGCTCTCTGCGTCGTAGCCCATCAAATCCAGCCATGAGTCGCGCAGGTTCGCCGCTTCACCGGGGTCACAACCCAACTTCTGGCCCAACAGGCTCGCAACGTGCGAGTGCCGAACATTGGCGCCCTTGCCCGGCGTCGGGTTTTCGGGTGGATCGTTGATGTGCGCTTCCGCATCGGGCGGTGTGGGTTCCACCTCGGCGGGAGGATCTTGCGCCTGGACAGGTGTCTGGGCGCTGGCTTCTTCGGGAATGGGCTCTGGCTTAGGTTTGGGCGTGCGTTTCTTGCGCTTCGGCTTCTCTGGGGCCGGTTGAACCTCGGAATCCGCCACGGTGAGACTCTGCGCCATGAGCGTGGTCTTTCCGACATGCTCAGCCGCCGCCATTTCTTCCTCGCTCCCAATCACCGTCCGGCTGATCACCGGGTCAACCATGAGCCCGCCAGCCGCCTTGATCTCGGCGTCAGTGGCGGGAATCGGCGGGTTCAACGTCGCGCCATCTGCCTTGTCGGGATCAAACGGCGTGGCCTTGGGCGGGAGGCCCAGCTTGTTCCGAAGGTCATCGACCCGGCCGGTCGAATCATGGCTGTTGTCCATGATCTCGTCAGCTTCCTCGACCGTGTACGCGCCCAGACATATGTCTGCGAAGTGACGGCGCAGTCCCCTGGACAGCGCCCGGGTCACAAGCATGTGTTCCGGGTCCGACTTCCAATTCTGCTTGCCCATCAGGTTCGCCGACTTGGCCTGCTTGACCGAGTACCGCGTCTCCAGCACCGGGCCGCCAGCACGCCGCAGCTTGACCCAGCCGTACGCCTCGTCGTCCAGCTTCCCGTTGGGCAACTCGACGCCCTCGGCGTAGTCGGTCATGACGCCCGCCTGCTGGACCGCTGCCATGAGGAGGTGTGTTTCGGCAAAGGCCCGGCCACCGATCACGGCGATATGCTGGATGCCCATCAAAGGCGGGACGCCCAACTCACACGCCATTTCGACCGCCAAGAAACACTCCTCGTCGGATTTAAACTTGTTGGCGAACATTTCGGTCCGACGACAGCACTGCGCGAATCGCCAGGCGTCGTCCATCGTGTTCAACTGGAGCCCCCGCCGTGACATGGGCACGGGGACCCGTTCGATCGCTTTGTCATCGTTGCCGTTTGGGCCGTTGGTCATGGCGTCGCTGCTCCGATTAGAGGTGTGAGGTCCGTTGCTGCTGGCAGGAGGTTCTTGTCGATCCCCTTCAGCACCAGCTTTCGATACGTCGACGCCTTGGCGACGTATCCCTTCCGATTGATGGACAGATAGGTAATCTGGCCGTACGCCGTATCCGCCGCTTCGCAGTCTCCCAACATCTGCACCAGTCGGGCCTTGAGGTCTTTCTCGACGGCCTTCCCGTTCTTTAGATGCTCCTGGATAAGTGTCAGCGCGGCGAGAAGATCACCCACCCCGGTCGTGTTGGTCAGGTCGGCAACGCTTTCGGGCTCGCGTTTGATCCGCTTCAAGACGTCCATGCTCGGCACGGAGTCCGGCGGCGCGACGTTGGCCTTGACGAAATCCCGCCAGAACGCGGAACACTGCTCAATGACGGCCGTGATGATGTCATCGATGTCGACCCGGTCGATCACGTAGATCCGGACATCGAGCCCGAATCGGCCGATCAGGACAGGTATCCGGGCGCGAACCGCGTTCGGAACACAGGCGAATTGGGCGGCGACCTGAACCAGCACCTTCTGCGGGATGCTTCCGGGATCAGTGAGGTCATCGCCCCAGCCTTCCAGGCCGGTCGTCTTGGCTTCGATGATCTCAATGCCGTCGTGGCTTCGTAGACAGGCGTCCGGTGTGGCTCTCAGGATGCCGTGTGACGCCTCGACGTAGGTCTTGCCCTTCGTGATGCCCATTGGCGCAGACTCCCCCACGGTGTCCGCGTAGTCCTCCAGAGCCAACTGGATCAGGATGGGCTCAAGCAGGTTGCCGAGCCGGATCTTCGTGTTGCTGTCCAGGTCGTCCGACGCGAGGACACTTGTCTTGCGCACAAACACGTCTCCAGCCGTCACGTACGGATCGACGCCGCAGACGGCAGAGGCTTCGCTGGCCCCGATGTAGCGCTCCCGGTTGTCCATTCCTGGTTTCAGTGGTGCCATGCTGCTGCTCCCCATGTTGCGGATCGTTGTGCGCTGGCGGTTCCGGCTCTCATGCCGTCGTCCCAGCCTTCGTCGTAGTCGCCGGTCGCGCGAATGTCCTTGCCGAAGCGGCCGTGGCCGCTCCACCAGCCGTCGTGAAGGCCGCGACAGTAGGAATCGCTGTAGAGCCCGGTGTTCATGCACTTCTCGTACATGCTCGTGCAGCCGCCAAGCAGCAGCACCGCCGCTATGACGACCGCCATCGTGAATCTGGTCATTCGGTTGCTCCCTTTAGAATGGGTCGGACTGGTAAAAACCCGTGTGGGACCGGGGGGTCAGGGGGGGCGCCGCGAGCCCCGGCCCCACGCCGGGAAACACTAATGCCGGGAGCAGGTTTCGATATTGCATCTCATGGCATTCATCCACGTCGTTTCCCGACGTGGTCCGCGAACCATGCGCTCTACCATTGAGCTATCCCGGCGGTCAGTCATCGACACGCCTCCATGTCTCGAAGCGAGGTCATTTCTTCGATCGTCATTCCGATCTCCGGCAGGGCTTCCTCAATCCGAGCCAGGGTCCGGACCGTCGGCGTGATCGTTCCACGCTCGACGCCGACAATGGTATTCGGCGCGAGGTCGGCCCGTTCTGCCAACTCTGCCTGAGAGATGCCGCGAGATCCGTCCTTGCATACCGCCTTGGCACGTGCGATCACGATCTTCTGTCCGAGTTTCTGTTCGTCCATGATTAACTCCGGGTTGGTCGGTGAACCGGGCACGGGGCTGTAGGCCATCGGGATGCCGATTCGGCTTGCCCGAATGAGGCTTTCCCCGGCGGGGGTCGGCCACCGGTAGTCGTCTGGGATGTTGATTTCATCGGTCATTGGGTACTCCTCGGTCACCGAATGGATGCCCAGATGATGAGGGCCACGACGGCTGCGAAGCCGATCGCGTCCGGGATCCATTCGTACCATGGGGTCCTGTATCCTCGATAGCTCACGGTTCAGTATATAGTGGTAGAGACTGGGGTCAAGTGGTGCAGTCTACTACATAGTGAAGATATCGGCGCGGTTCGCAATGGGGCTGAGGTCCGATCCCAGATTCCAGGGTGCAAGTCCACACGGAGATCCAGGGTCCCTCGCCGGGACACCTGTCCGGGGGGCGGCCAGGCCAAGTCCACAGCGAGGAGGTCAAGTCCACACGCAGCGGCCCGGACCACCGGCCGCCCGGAGGGCCGCCGCCGCTCGCCGCCGCCGCAGGCATGGCACTTGCCACGGGTCCGCGCGCCGACACGTGTCCGGGGATCTCCACGAGCAGAACGAGGAGGGCCCTTGCGTGTGGACACGTGTCCAGCCATCCGCGCGAGGGTGGATCTCAGCCCGACGGTGGCGAAGCCGCGTTATTTGGGCATCAGGGCCGATACGTGACCACAACCAGTTCAGACCCCTGGGGGACAGGTTCGCAGTTGGGTCCGACCGGGGACTCGAACCCAGAGTTCGCACGCAGCTCACCAGAAAATCGGGGCCTGTCCGGACACGTGTCCAGCGCATAACCGGACCGGATCCGGACCGACGCCGGACCGACTCGGCGACGTCGGCGACGTCGGCAGACCCGACCCGACCCGAACACGCGGACCGACTCGGCGACGTCGGCCGGATCGACGCGGGCGGATCCGGATCGACGCGGGCGGATCCGGTGTCGCCGAGTCGGAATATAACCTTATATATCGCGGTATAGTGCGGCAGACTGCCGACAAGTAATGTAGACTGATGAGTCGGGTCGTATCGCTGGACACGTGTCCAACGGATGAACCTGCGGGAAACACTATCGGAGACGAACGCCATGGCGACACTCAGCAGTATCGGTAATCGGGACATGGGGATTATTGTCAAGGAACACTGCGCGGCCCTGTGGGCGGCAGTCGACGCCGAGGGGGATGACCGGAAGCGCGGGTATGCAGCCGCGCGGCGCTTCCCTGTCCCGTGCTTCATGGGGCCTCCCGGCGAGGGGAAGTCTGCGACGATTGAATCGGCGCTCGATGAGGTCTGCGACGCGTGGTATACGTTTCGCGCGTCCGACTCTCAGCCGTCGGATCTGGGCGGGTGGGACATACCATCCAAGGACGACGACGGTCGACTGATCATGGTGAATCATTCGCCCGACTGGATCCCGACCGATGACAGCGCGCGCATCGGGATCCTGTTTGACGAAATAGGCCAGTGCCCGAACGCGATCCAAAACTGCCTCACACAATTGTTCCGGGATCGACAGTTGAAGCGGACCCGACTCGGCAACCGGGTCGTCATGATCGCGGCCGGAAACCGGGCCGCCGATAAGGCGGGAAGTGTGAACCTGCATACCGCGTTGGGGTCGCGCGTCATTCGGTATTCGGTCACGTCTCGCTTATCCGAATGGCAAGATTGGGCGCTCGCGAATGGTGTCGACGCGTCTTGCCGATCGTATCTTCAATGGAAACCGGAGCATTTCCAGACGTTCGACCCGACCCAGCCCGATGAGCCGTTCGCGTGTCCGCGCTCATGGGAATACGTGTCCAGTGCCATGGGCGCCTATGGAAACTCGGCGCGACAGTTGGCTGCAATCGAGGGGCTTGTCGGGTCGGGCGTGGCTGCGTCTTACTGGGCGCATCGCCGAGTTTATTCCGGCTTGCCGAGTTGGGCAGACGTGCAAGCGGATCCGACTGGCGTGGACGTGCCGACCGACGCTGAGCCCGGCGCGTGCTTCGCCATGTCGGCGCTCATCGGCGACGCGGTCAAGGGACTACCGGCCGATCAGGCAGAGCCCGCATTGGTCTACGCTGACCGATTCAAAAAGGAGGAATACAAAGTCTTTATCCTGATCCAGTGCGTCGGCGCGACGGACGGGACAATTCTCCAGTCGGCGACCGGTCGCGATTTCATGACGCGATACCGCGACATTATCATCGACGCGACTGCCGCGAGTGCCAAGACGTCGGGCAAAGGCGGCGCATCGTGACAGCGCCCAAACCGACGAATGTCAAGATTGCAGGATACTTGGTCTATTGGACAGTCGGCGACGCGGACTATGACGCGTTGTTCGCTGAAGCTAAGCGCGCTGGGTTCGGCGCTTGTGTTCCGGCTCGGCGACAGTGGGGGTCGGTTTACCGGTCTGCTATGCAGTCGTCATTCTCCGGGTCCGGGATCCTTATCCGGCCAATCAAGGGCCGACGCCATGGGGTCTGCGCTGTCCGGGAGTTGGCTGGAGTCGATAAGAACGACTACCCGACGATCGCCAGTGTTTATCCGGTCAAGGGTTCAACCGACGTGGACGACGTACAGATTTGGTCCGACGGAAGTACGGGCGCGGCCGTAGCTGGATATAGCTCTACGATCGCGTCCGATCTCCACCGGGCTATCAAGCGGGAATCGGGTCGACTCGGCCGGAACAAAGTGTCCCGATACTTGGCGCTATGCGTCGAGCAGTTGTTCGGCCAGCCGTTGCGCGATCGCGGATCGATCTACTGGCTACCGGAGACGCGGCTGGGTCAATGGAATAAGGCGATTGCGGCGTGTCAAGTTGCGGCCGTGTCGGTGGAGACGCATTGTCTCCAGTTGATTGCGGACCCGGCTGCGTTCGCGTCTATCGCTTCTGCAATCGATCATGAGATAGGCAAGGACGCAACCGAGATGCGTGGCATGTTGGCCGACCCGGCGACATTGACCGGGAAAGCCATAGGGGTCATTCGTGATCGGTCGATGGCATTGCGTGACCGGATTACTGAGTATGAATCGATCCTGCAGACGTCGATGACGCATCTGACCGATACGCTCGCCGACGTGGAAACGGACGCGGCTACGGCGTTAGTTCTCAAGGCCGCTGGAGTCGGCAAAGGGGCTCGATCATGACAGCGATTGAAGCTATGACCCGGGCGCGGATGCGACTGCTGCTCGATCCGACATGGGCGTTTTACGCGATCATTGCTATGCGATTGGACATGGTGTCCGACAAGTCGGTCGCGACTGCTTGCACGGATGGAAACCGGATCCGGTTTAACCCGGCGTTCATTGACACGTTGTCTCCGGATGAGTGCTACGGGCTTCTGATTCACGAGTTGGATCACGTGGCAAAGGGTCATACGCTGGGCAGTCGACGCGGGAAGCGCCCGAGCAAACAGTGGAATATCGCTTGTGACGCGACCGTGAACGAAACTATCCGCGACGCGGGCGGGGTTCTTCCGGCAGACGGCATTTATCCGGAGACGATCGAAGCGCCTCCGGGTCTGTCTGCTGAAGGGTATTACCGTTTTGTCGACTCCGATGACCCGGATGACCCGGATACGTCTCCGGCCGATGATCCCGGTGACGACGACGATGGCGGCGACGTGGACAGCGCCGACGATGGCGACAGCGACAGCGACAGCGACAGCGGATCCGGAGACAGCGACAGCGCCGACGCCGAGGATTCCGATTCCGGTGGCGACGCCGATACCGGCGGCAGTGATCCGGACGATGGATCCGACGTGGACACGTGTCCAGACGACTCGCCGACCGGATGGGGCGACGTGGAGGACACTCCGGTCGACGATGAGCCCGACGTTAAGCAGTCGGTCGCCGACGCGTATGAAGCCTGCATCGGGCGCTCGGACGCGTTCATACCGGCGAGTATCCGCGACGCGCTCGAAGCCGACCGGACCCCCCCGATCGTCGACTGGCGGGAAGTGCTGCGGGAGTATCTGACGGAAGCCGTGGAGCGCGACTGGACGTATGCAAGGATGAACCGATGCGTGTTTCATACCATCGGGGTCGTCGGTCCGGACTACGGTCCTGCAGAGCCGATGGCGGGTACGGTTGCGGTCATGATCGACGTCTCGTCGTCGATGAACCCGCGTGACATTGCCGACGCGCTGGCATGTGTCCGGGAATGCGTGGAGTCGGGCCTGTTTGCCCGACTGGCGGTGATTTACTTCAACACGGGGGTCGTCCGTTCTTTCCAGTGGGAACCGATGGACGGCGAATGTCCGGATCTGACCGACTGCCGCGTCGGTGGTGGGACAAGTCATATTCCGGCGTTCGCTTGGATCGCCGACAATTGTGATCAGGTCGACGCCATCGTTTCATTCTCCGACATGCAAAGCATCTATCCGGACACGTGTCCTGAAGCGCCCGTGATTTGGGGGCTTGTCAATTGCTTAGTCGGCACGCCATATACGACGATTCCAGACTGGCCGAATTGCAAGACAGTCATTGTTCCGACCGACGAAACACTCTAAAGGGGATTCACTATGTTTATTCGTTCATTCGTTATCAAGCTCATCGCGGGTGCGCTCGATCATTGTCTCGACTGGAGACTCGACGCGCTGGAGCAGACCGTACGCTCTATCGACTCGACGTTGGCGGCTATAGACGGTCGACTCGACGACGTCTACCGGGTCCTGGCGGATATGGATCGGACACTCGACGCGGTACACTCCGGTCTGCCTGAGTCCGTTGACGGCGATCCTCCGGCCGCCGACTGCAGGTGCGGCAGACCGCTACCGGACAGCGGCGCCGAGTTGTGCCAAGGGTGTTGGGATCAGTGGGTAGCGCAGTCCGCGACCGTTCCGGCCGACTCAGACGGACCGATGCCATGGCGGGACAACGGCTAGGCTCCGACTGCGAGACATTGCGGCAGACTGACCCGGATGCGTTGACGCGTGTCCGGGTCTTTGTTTGCGCCGTACACTTCCGGCATGGGCGCAACCGGCCGACCGTTCATATCGGGCTTTGATCCACGTCGAGCTACCGGCGTCGCTACTGCGGGCGTGAATTACAAGCAGTGGCTGAACCTGTTTGACGCCGAGGACGATCACGGGAAAGCCAAATATCCGGCAGACCGATTGCGGGACATTGCCGAGGACCCGACTGCGACGCCTAGCAAGCGTATGGCGGCTGCCGACTGTCTCACGTGCCATCTGCAATCGATCGGGCGGGCGGGTCGCCGACTCGGCGCCGACTCGACTGAGCGGATCCTTGACCGGACCGATGGGAAGCCGACTCAGCGTATCGACGTCTTGACCCAGTCCATGGCGCCTCCGGCTGAAGCGTGGGCGGATCTTCTGTCCGCGCTGGCCGATCTCCCGGATGACATGCGGTTGTCGCTGGCGGTATCGCTGTCCGCTGGACACGTGTCCAAGACAGCGACCGTGGACGGACAGACGCCGACTCTACGGGCCTTGTCCGCTGGAGACGTGTCTACCGGGGATCCTGATCCGGACGCGGCAGACGGCGGTCCTGCGTCCGTCTCTGGAGACGTGTCCAGCGCCGACCCAGATGTCGACCCGGATGCCGATAGGCCTGTCTAACCGGCTGGAGACGTGTCCACCGATACGGCCGACGTCGACCCGACTGCCGACCCGACTGGCGACCCGGTTGTTAGGTAATGGCATAGGCCTTGGCGCTAGCGCCCGTAGCGATTGCGCTTAAAGCACCTTGAACCCACCGATGTTAGGGTCTGGACACGTGTCCGGAGACGTCGCCGACCCGACCCGGTGACCGACGTCGGCCGATCGCGGCTGGACAAGTGTCCGCTGGGGGCCGGTGGGCGCGGGGGGGGGCCCCAACGGCGAACTCGCGGGGTGGGGTGGGGTGCCCTGTCCATATTCCAGGCCCATTTTCCGGGACTCAATCCTTGACGTTCTACCGCAGTCTGCTACAGTCTGATCGTGACGTCCCGTCTTGAACAACTACACATCGTCGCCGCTCTGGTACTCCTCCGGGACGTCACAGCCGGAGCGGCGGCGGTTCTGACACCAGGAGCAATCACGTGAGCTACAGCAAGACTTGGGCTAGACAGTTCGCAGAGGGCTTTGACGAGATCGTCAATGCGAAGGATTACCAACTCAGCGAGTACGTCGTGGTCGAGGGAATCAACAAGGGCCACGACATGAATGAGATCGGCCGGGCCTTGGGTGATTACGCCAGCGGCAACGCGCCCGGACACGCAACGATCAGGCGATGGGTCGACAAGTACGCTATTGCCGTAGGACTTGGCGGCGACGGGTCCCCAGGGGACCCCCTGTCTATCAGCAGCGACAACCTTGCCAACGCCATCGCCGCGTCGGGCGTCAAGATGCCTGACGAGGAGGACGAGTACGTCCAGCACTACGTTGCCGAGGGCGCAACCCTGGACGTCGCCAAGCGGATCGCCCGTGGCGAGAAGGTCGGCGAATGGCTCCGGGACAACGACGGGTGGGATGTCGAGAAGGATCGCGTCAAGCCTGCTGCCCTTGTGTCCAGCGGCAAGATGACGCTCCGGTCCTGGTTGACCCGCTGGACGACGTGGATGGGCCGGACCGGCGAGTTCATCACGTTTCTCCAGTCCACGAAACAGGACCAGATGGGGGATTCCACGGTTCACAAGCAGTTGTACCGCTTCGCCGCGCAGTTCGAGAAGCAGGCCGAGCGTTTCGAGATCGGTTACGAAAAGGCACAGGCCCGCAACAAGGCCAGGAAGGTCTGATGATGACCAAGCACATGACCGAGACGGTTACGACCATCACGAAGGCCGCATTGCGCGAGAGCGTATTGCAGCAGTGCGTCGGGTTGATCGCCCGCATGGGTCCGATCACCACGAAGCAGATATGGGAACACGCGACCGAAAACCGGTGGGCTCTCCCGTGGAGTGATTCGACGAAGGCGTGGGCGGGCTACTGCGCCCTGTTCCACCAGTTGCTCCAGCCGTTGAACACCGTGTCGATCCGCAACACCACCGAAGGGTGGATGCTGGAGGGGGCCTGTGACAGTGCCACGAAGGCGGCGACGCAGAATCGCAGGATCAACAGCGGCGTGGGCCGGATTATCAAGGCTGACCTCGACGTTCAGGCCACCGGCACCGACGCCCTTTTGCAGGACGACCTCCGGGCCGCTGCCATGATGATCCGAGAGTTGTTCGAGGACCCGGCAGACTGATAAGATGCGCCCATGGCACTACACGGGCACACGCCGAAGCAGAAGAAGGTGATTCGGAAGGCTCGCGTCAAGAAGGCCAAGAAGAAGGCCCCCAAGAAGCGCTAGCCCATGCCCACGATCGTCATCCAGCCTGACGAATCGGCCGCTCTGGACACATCGATCTCGGAGACGTCTCCTGACACGCCGACCCCCAGTCCGATCACGCTGCTGCTTCTGGCTGACGGGGGGTCGAGCAACAAGGAATCGATCGTAATTTCGTTCGATGTCAGCGTCGTTCCGGCAGGGTCCACGATCGACACGGCCACGTTGCGGATATCGAACATCTCCGGTCCCACTGGCGATCACGACTACCGGTGCGCCCGGCTCACGCAGCCGTGGGTCGAGGCCGAGGTCACATGGAACAGCTATGAGTTCGGCAACGTGTGGCCCGGCGGGGCGGGTGCCGCGTCAGACGTGGACCTGACTGACGCCGAGACGGGGACGGTCCTTAACGACGAGGACCTGGAGTTCACGATCACGCCCTTGACCCAGGATGCCCTGGATGACCGGTCCGGGTTCCTGGACATGCTGATCAACACCACCGACATCTCGGCGGCGGGCGGGTCGTACCACAGCAGTTCGAGCGGGGCCAGGAGTCTGCGGCCGAGGCTGACGATCGAATACACGGCTGCCCCGCCTGACGGCGGCGGCGCCCCTGTGAAGTTTCGGAATCACCCCATCAGACGGAACGCCGACGAGAATCGCGGTTTCGATGGGCAGGAGATTCTCTGAGCATGCGCATAACAGCGCATATGCTTGCATAAGCGCCCAGACACGTGTCCACGCGCACAACAATGGTTAGCTTTGCGGTTACGGCGGGACAGGTGTCCAGGCGTCAGGTCCGTTTGGGCTCGATCAGATGCTCGTGCTTCAGATCGAACAGCGTGACTTCGAGTAGCCCGATGCTGGTGGTCCGGCCGCCGTAATACCAAATCCGGTGCTGCTCAAGGTGGTCCATCTTGTCGGCGTCCCCCCGGACCGGCTCCAGGATCGCCAGGACGTAGCAATCCACGCGGTCACGGAGGGCCATCGCCAGTTCCTCGGTGGTCGCGAACTCAAGGGCCTCGACGACACCGGGGCGCCGTTGTTTCGCCATCAGATGATCTTGACTTGCAGTTCCGCCAGTGCCGGGAGGGTCGCGTCGTAGGCCACGATGACCCCGACCAGAATCTCGTCACAGCCGTTGAGGTCCCATGCGTGGACCGACGCGTCGACCTCGGTGTATTTGTCCGCCCCGTCGGTGACGTCGGTGGTGACGGCCGTGGCGATGACGACGGTGGTGGTCCCGGCCTTGTTGTAAAGCCGCTCCCACGCCGACCCGCCGTCGGTGTCGTCGCCGGTCTTGCCGAAGATGACGATCTGGGGGTCCACGCTTGGGGTGTCCCCGTCGTCGTACTTCAGGCGGGCCCGGAGCGTCGTCCCGGACTGATCGATCTTGACGATCCGGGTCGTGTTGTTGGTGATATGGAGATCGGGATCGTTGATGGTCCCGGAGTTATCCTGACCGTCAATGCCGCCGGGCGTGAGGGCTGCGACCCATTTGTTCGTGACCTGGACCGGCTTCATCTTCAGGGCCTTTTTGAGCCCGGTCTGACCTCTTACTGGTTCTGCGAGGACCATGGTTTATTCTCCGTCGGGGGCTGATTCCAGACCGAATTGCTCAAGGCTCGACCGTTCGCCCTTGCGCAACGGCCTGCCCGGCATGTAATCGTATCCGAGTTGATCCAGTTGGGCCTGCGCCCAGTCGGCGATCTTGTCGCGGGACGTTGGTTCGAGCGCGTGGTGAATAATGTGCAGCACCACTTGGCGCTGGCCCTCCAGGATCGCCAACCCGTGCGCATCGGTCGACTGCATCCCCGAAATCACCGAGAACCTGCCCATCAGGTCGCGCAGCACACGCTGGCCCGACTTCGCGTGGACAAATGTCTCGCGGTAATCCGCTGCGGACTGGGCCGCCGGTGAAGGTTGATCAGACACCTGGCGGCTTCACCTGTCCGGCCGCCAATACCTTGCTGGCATTCGCTCCGGCCGAGGCGAATGATTCGGCGATCTGACCGGCGGCCTGAAGTTCCTCGGCCTGCTGATCCTGCTCCTGACGGGCGGCAGAGTCGGCGCGGCTCCGGAGCATCTTGGGCGGGGCGTTGGAGAGCGACCAGATACCGCGAAGGGCCTCCTCCGGGTTCAGGACGTTCTGCATCAGCCTCGGATCGGCCTGAATGAACAACTGGGCCGTGGTCAGGGCGCTGATGACGTTGGTGATCTCGCTGGCTCGCTGGCTCTGGGCCAACGGGCTCGTGTAAAGCGGCCTCAACCCCCGGCCGATGAGCCGTTCAGGGGGAGGCAAGAGACGATTGGTCCGGAACATCCACATGAACACGCGGCTCACGGCTTCGGTCAGGTACTCGACCTGGATCCGCGTCGTGGCCGGGCTGGCGAAGATGAGGCTCCGCATACGCCTCTGGTTGACCTCTGCGGCGGTCATGCGGGGCTGCCCGTGCCGGTCGTCGGCAGTGGGCAGTTCCAGCTTGTCGAGCATGAATGCGGCCTTGATCTGAAGCCGCGCGTCCCGAAGCATCTCCATCCCGATGTCCGGCCGCGTTCCGAGGTTGATCGGCTCCGGGCGATTCTTCCCGCCCGTCCGGAGATACCAGATCGATCCCGGCTGCGTCGTGATCGGACCCGCCATCGATCCCACCGGGACCCCGATGGGCGGCCTGATGATCTGCTCCCCGGCGATGAGGTTCATGCGGGCGAGGGCGTTGGCGACCTTGATGGCCGGGAGAACCCGCATTGCCGGGCCCCGGCCGTAGGTTTCTCCGCTGGCCTTGGTCCATCGCGGGGTCAGGTACGGGCTCTCCCGGAACCCGCCCTGACGGACAAACTTCTTCTCGTCCCGCCAGATGTACCGGCTCTGCCACGGCATACCCCGGAAACTCACGTCCATCGGGTCGGCGTCGTCGACCTTATACACGGCATGGATGACGTCGATCTTGTCCTCCTGCCCCTGCCCGGACTCGCTGGCGCGTTCCCGCACGTTGCGGTCCCACACGTCCGGGCCGAACGTCGCGATGGCCTGCCGGGGGGTCAGGCACATCTTGCGATACACCTCGACGATCTCGGACTGCTCGTTTTCGACCAGATAGCACGATGACAGCAGTTGCGCGTCGAAACGGAGCCACCCCTTTGTCACGATCGCCGTGCTGACACCTGTCCCGAAGGCGCCGAGGTCCAGATACGTCTCGTGGCTGGAGGTGCTGAAGCCGGATCTGGGGCTGGCGAAATACAGCAGAATGCGGCTGGTGGTGTCGTAAAGCCACTGGCGGGTTTCCGTGTCCAGCGATTCCATGTCGAAATCGTCGCTGATCATGTCCATCCAGCGGATCGCCGGGTTCGAGTTCAGGCCGTGCATGGCCCCGCTGAAGTCGTCCAGTGCGTTCGGGGCGGTGGCGTCGAAGATTTCCTGATCGCGCTTGGCACCGGCCGACCACCGGGTCGTGAAAGCACGGTTGCTCAGCGCAAGCCGCGCGACCTCCTCCCAGTGGGAATCGGTCGTTAGCCGGTCGCTCTCGGCCTGCTCAAAGCGTTGAAGAAGTTGACTCGGCGTTAACGACACGTTCCATCAACTCCCTGATGTATTTCTTGACCTTCCGGCCAGCGTTGGGCACGTCGCGGCAGCAGACGCGAAGGGCCGCCCGGTACTCGCCGGGCATCGCGTACATAACGTCATGCTCCGGTCCACGCTCCCGCTGTGCATCCCGGTACGAGGCGATCCGATCCATCAGTGTTGACGCCTTGCAGCGATGATGCCACGCGACGCCGAGATCGTCGCAGGTGGTCCGGAGTTGGAGCAGCTTCGCCCTTCCCGGTTCTTGTGCTGTGATAGTCATGCTCCGAGCGCTCTTTTCTGCGCGAGGGGACTGCCGATCGTACCACCCGTGACAGTGGCGGTGCGGCCGGACTGCTGGGCGCGACGCAGACGCTCACGCTCCGACGCCTCCGACTTTTCGGCCGAGAGATCGGGAAGGGCCGGAGTCTTGGTTTTTCCGAACAGTGACGCCATGGGATCATCCTCTCAAAAACTGATATCCCAATCGGGTTGCTGGGCAGATCCTACCGAGAAACGCTCCAGCGGATTGTAGTCGTCCTGCTGTTGCGACTGAATGGGCTGGCGTGCCTCGACCTCCGTCAAGGCGAAACGCAGCATCATCAGACCGTATCGAACGGCTGACTCGATATCGTCGAACTCCGGAACGATCTCGAAAGGCGGTTTCGCTGACCGGTGAAGCATCCGCTTCTCTTTCAGGAACTCCTGACCGGCCGCAGAGTTGAACACCTTGAACCGACCGGTGTGCATCCGCTCCAGAAGCAGGTTCGACCCGGCCGCCCGCGACGTCGGTCGCTGAATGGACTCGCTCGCCATCGTATCGACGTCCCAATGGGCATAATCGTCGAGGGTATTGACGCCGTGAGACTTGTATTGCTCGGCCAGGGCAATCCCGCTGCCGCCCTTGTCGCGCTGGAGCCCGTCCTGCGGCCAGGCGACCGGGATCCACGGGCCACGGCTCTTGATGGTGGCCGCGTGGAAAAGCGGAACCTCGTCGGCTTTCTTGTAGCAGTCGTAGAGGTACAGGATGTCGGTTTCCGAATCCAGCGCCAGCCATGCCGCTGCGGCCGGGTGTCCCATCCCGAAGTCGATCCCGCAGATACGTCTCCAGTGGCGGGGGATCGGAACCGGCTCGATCAACAACTCGTCGTCGGAGATCGGGTACACGGCACCTGCGCCCATCATGGGAACGCCCTTGGTACGGGCATCCCGCTCATGCGGTGGATACGCGTCCAGCAATTCCTTCTTGGCTGTTTCGTCGAGGTGCGGCGCGTCGTCCCATGTCGCCGTCGTCCACCATGTTCCCGCCGACGTGCCGTCGACGAAGTACCGGATGATCGTCGAGTGTCCGAACAGCGGGGTACGGCTCAGCAGGAACGAGCCGCGCCGGTCGATGAGACGCGTCATGGCCTCGGAGAAAATCTTGTCGTCCTCCGGTTCCTCGTCGAACCACATATAGTTGGCCTCGAACCCCTGGAACTTCAGCGGGCCCTGCTCATAGCTCTTGAACATGAGTTTCGACCAGAGCCCGGACACGTGTCTGATGCGGCACGTGTCGACGACATTGGTCACGCCGCACTGCCGGTAATGGCACTCGCCGATGTGCGCCCACGGGATCCATCCGGTTCCGTCGGGCCTGCGCCGACCATTCTCGTCCTGGATGTCTCCGAGAAGCTGGTACTGCGCGACGTTTCGGGTTTCTTCGTTGGTGATGCCGCTGACGCACGCGATGATCGGATCGGTGTGCCGACGGCCAGTCCACCAGTCCGGATACCACCCGGTCAGGTGCATCGCGATTTCGGCGCCGATGGTCCGCGTCTTGCCGGTCCGGTTGCCCGCGATGATCGCACGGTGACTCTTGTGACCGCCCGCGTCATGAAACCTCTGTTGCCACGGGTACGGCCCGCCCACGCAGCCCATGGCGTCCGTGCCACGGTACTGCGTGTGCAGCGCGTATTTGCGCTCGCTCTCTTTGGCGCGCGTGACAAGCTGCTGGATGTGCGCGGGTATGTCCGTCATAGTTCGGCGTCGAGCCTTATTTCAGCGTCGCTTAGTAATACTTCGAGGATGCTGACGTCGCCAGCCGTCCCGGCCGCGTGTGTTCCCTGCATCGATATGGACTCAGGCGACGACTCGACAAGTGTCAGGTCGCTCAGGACAACCGCGCCCGACACGTCATGTTGCTGGAAGGAAGCGGCGTCCCTGATGGCGAACGTCGGAGCGACCCGCATTTGCTGGGTCAGTGGCATACCGAAGTGGCTGGTCGTGGTCGCCGTTTCGACAAAGCCTTGGCAGAAATAATCTCCCACCGTGCCGGGGTCGTAATTCTGGAAGTAACGCCGACAGAGTGCGAGTTCTTGCTGTGTAGTCCGTTGCTGGAACACCCGCGCACGCGCCCCGATGTTCAACTGGATGTCGGTAATGAACAGGCGGGAGGTTTCGCCGCCGGTAATGTGAAAGAGAAGCGCGAGGTTGTTGATGCCCGCTTCGTCGATCGCGATGTTCGGAATGGTGTGTTGGGTCCACCCCGTCTGAGTGAATATGAGGCCGTCCGCTTGCGGGATGAACCAGCCGTCCATGTCCGGCCCGCCGCTGTCCCAGCTTGGTTTGAGCGTCGGCGGTGGCCCGATTGGCGCGCCCGCACCCCAAGCCAGGATCGGATCGGACACGACGGCGTCCGCCGTGCCCGTCCAGCCGATCAACTGCATAGCGAGTTGTGTGGACGAGCCGCTGCGTTTCGCCTTGAAACTGATCGACACGACCGACGCCGTTCCGTCCGCCAGGATGGTCCGCGTGTCGGCGTTGTCGAGAATCTGGATTATCCCGGCGTGAAGTGCGGAGGACCCCGTCTTTTTCTGAAGGTTCATCGCCGCCGAAGCCCCCGCTGGCAAGTCGGCGACGTCCTTGATTATGTCGGCACGGTTGTTGCCGTCCGAGATCAGGTTCCAGCGGTCCAGTGTGTAGGTGTCGTCGTCGTTCACCGGAAACGTGCCAATGCTGATGGTGTCGCCGCGCTGTGCGATCCGCATACCGCCGTTGATGATGAAGTTGTTGACAACGCCCTGCGGGTCCTCCCAGCCGAAATTACCCACGGCGTCTGCAACGGTCAGGACTCTCGCCTCGTCGCCCGCGCCCGGAACCGGGACCTCGCTGTGCAGGGCGAGTATGTAGGTTCCCCCCAGCGCCTCAAGGTGACTGCCGTCCTGGCCGGGATCGATGGGCGTCGGAATGGTGACGCCGGAATCAAGAAACGTCTGCGCCTGAAGCTGATCCAGATTTACCGCGTCGCTCCCGTCCGTCCCGGCCAGAACATCCTTGACCTGGCGACTCTGCGCCGTGAACGACAGCCCGTCAATGAGGGATCGGGAGAGGCACTGCTGCAGCGCCATGATCGCCCTGTCCAGCGCCTCCTCGTGGCTCTCGGCCGGGAACCGCCCCTCGGTGAAGTATTGGAGAAGCTGCGTCAGCGGGATGTTGCGGACGATGTCGATCGCGCCGGTCGTTGTGCCGATCCACGTGACCGTTCCCGTCTTGCCTTGGCCGCCGGACACCGAGTAGTCGACGTCCTGCACCTGCTTCACGCCGTCCTCAAGGACGATGATGTCGGACGGGTCCCAGAACGGGATCGTGATCACGAAGTTTTCATTGGTCGCGCCGCTGCCGACGTACGGCACGGTGATGATGATGGTGTCAATCACGGGAAGCCCTTTCGCTTCGTACTTTCTGGCGGCTTGGGCCAGAACCAGGGGGACAGGTCTTTCCATAGGCTACGCACCGGCAGCCCGGAGAAGGTAGAGGCCGCGACGACCCACTCGACCATAGCTCGCTGCGTTTCCTCCGACTGAAACCCGTTCTTTATCCACGCTGCCCGCAGTCGCCGGGATGCGTTCGCCATATCCATGACCATCCCGGTCGCCACGTTGGACGGTTCGTATCCACGGAAGCCCAGCATGATGTCGGAGAACAGAACAAGGAAGCCGCCGAATATCGGCTGGCCCAACAGGGCGCTGAACGTGCCACGCGCGATACGGATGTGCCAGGGGTCCCTGACTTTCTTGCGTCGGGCGACGGTGTCGCGGAAGTCCCGGACAAGCGCAATCAGGAACGTCGTGGCGAACATTGCAATCGCGAGTTTGCCCCACTCCCTTCGCATGGCGAACAGGTGGTACATATTGATGTTTTTCGAGATCTGTGCGCGGAACACGCCGAACGCGAGTTTCGTGACCGGCGCCCGCTTGCCCTCGATGCCAGCCCAAGCCAGGTGCAGCGTGTCGAACGTCGGCTGTGACTGCTTGATGGTGGGCCCGGCGATCGCGATAACGAGTTTCAGGTCGGCATCGCTCAACAGCCCGTCGGCCTGCGGCTCCACACCCGCCTGTATCTCGGCCGCTCGCCAGATGCCCCGGATCGCCGCGAGGTCCATCATGCGAATCATCGCCATGAACTGCTCGCGCAAGCCATCGCGGTGTCCGAGCAGTTGCGTGCCCAGTGTTCCGCCTTCCTGCACCAGCCCCAGGTTGCTGCCGAAGTTCCGATGTCGCAGATAGCCGTACTGCTTCATGCGAACGTCGATCTTCGTGTTCAGCGATGCCCCGGTCGCTATCGCGTGCGCCAAGGCGACGGGGTCTTGGAACAGACCGGCCGGGATCAGCGAAAGCGGCTGGTACAGGCTGACCCAGGCATTCAGACCCAGCGCGCCGATGGTGGCGTTGCTGATGATCTTGCCGATGGCGGTTTCCTGCGGACCTTCGGCCGGAAGTCCGACACCCGCGTCCGCCGCCATCATCTCGTACGTCTGGTTGAAGCGCTTGGTGATGCGCTTGCCGCCCTTGAGGTTCCGCAGGACCCTCTGCACCGGCTTGCTGTTGAGGGTCTTGGCCGCCATGTCCAGTTCCGGACCGACCTGGGTCAACATCGCGACCTGTTTCAGATAGCGCCGACCCTCCTGGATCATGCTCCCGATCAGGTAGGCGTTGTCGGCGCCCTCCGTCTTGGGCTTGAGGATCGACAACTGGTGCATCGTTCGACGTGTGAACGACGACCCGGTCAGGCTGACTTCTTCCGTATGCTCGCGTCGAGACATCCAGTAGAACGCCTCGCCCGCCGTGATGTCCCATCCGCGATTTTCGATCGACCACTTGCTCATGGCCCGCCGGGCGGGGCCGTTGACGATGTCGAACATCAGCGCCGCGACGGCGTTGTCGGTCCCCGGCGTGTTCACGCCCGGCATCGTTTCCTGAATGATCCGCACGTCCTCGGCGGTGAGTCTGATCGACTTCGATGGATTGGCGCGCAACTTGATCGGCGTGCCGCGATGAACAATGTCCTCGAACGCGATCCGTCGCCGGAGCAGGTTGAGCAGGTACATCCGCTCGTCCCTGTCCATCTGTAACGTCTGACCCTTCGACAGTTTGTAAGTGACGATGTCGGCGCTGGTTTCACCGAATGGCTGGAAGCCGACCGACTGCGCGGCCTTGAGGATGATGTTGCTGGCGGTCGCGATCCGGGCCGACATTCT
>Ga0114950_10001060_pt1 | contig 20393 bp, 15 predicted proteins | sample N075metaG_FD_83503 | JGI IMG/M metagenome (GOLD analysis project Ga0114950, IMG submission 83503) | Deep subsurface microbial communities from Kermadec Trench to uncover new lineages of life (NeLLi) - N075 metaG | ecosystem: Environmental > Aquatic > Marine > Ocean trench > Sediment | place... | reverse complement strand
TGGCCAATGACCAGTTCCGCGGCCTGCTGGCCAATGACCAGTTCCGCGGCCTGCTGGCCAATGACCAGTTCCGCGGCCTGCTGGCCAATGACCAGTTCCGCGGTATGCTGGCCAACGACCAGTTCCGCGGTATGCTGGCCAACGACCAGTTCCGCGGTATGCTGGCCAACGACCAGTTCCGCGACCTGCTGGCCAATGATCAATTCCGCGACAGGATGAGAAACGATGCAGCCGCTAACGCTTTGCGGAGCAATGCACGTTCAAACTAAGCTATGAAAAATTAGATATCATATTTGATTGATTTTGCCGCCTGCATCAGCAGGCGGTTTTTTTTCCGTTACCTACTGACCGTGTATGCTAGACAGAGGGAGAAACCATCATGAGTTCAGGCGCAAGAATAATAATGATTTGCTGGCTGCTATCCGTCGCCTTCGTGTCAAGTACTGTTCGTGCCGATCCATTCACCCTGGATGTATTGGAAACGGATAATCTGAGACTGGTTTATTTCGATCCGTTCCAAACCTATCTAGTGCCTCATGTTGCGAGGAGTTACCATAACTCCCTGGAGTTTCAGCGCCACATCCTGGGCTGGACGCCCTGGGATAAGACCAGTGTCATACTTACAGACTTCACCGATACCGGCAATGCTGGTGCAGGTGTTGTCCCGCACAGTTCCATTCTGCTGGATATTGCCCCGCTAAGCCGTATATTCGAAACCTTTTCAGCCAGCGAAAGGATCTACATGCTCATGAACCATGAACTGGTGCACGTGGCTACGATGGATGGTTGGAATGAACAGGACAGGTGGTGGCGACGGTTGTTTTTAGGCAAGCCTGCGGCGGAACAGGCTCATCCGGAGTCGATACTCTATTTCTACCTGGCGACTCCACGTGTTGTGTCGCCACGCTGGTACACGGAAGGCAGTGCCGTTTTCCTGGAAACCTGGATGGCGGGGGGAATCGGACGGGCACAAGGCGCTTACGATGAGATGGTGTTTCGATCAATGGTGCGTGATGACGCCCATTTCTACAGCAACCTTGGCCTGGTATCGCAAGGGACCATGGTAGATTTCCAGGTTGGTGTGAACGCCTACCTGTACGGGACACGCTTTTTCAGCTACATGGCCTACCAGTATTCACCGGAACAGGTGATTGAATGGCTGAGGCGTGACGAAGACAGTGAAAGATATTACGCCAGCCAATTCACGAAAGTCTTTGGCAAGAAGCTGGAGGATGCCTGGGATGACTGGATTGTATTCGAGCATGAATTCCAGGAGAAAAACCTTGAGTCCATAAGGCAGCACCCCCTCACTCCAACCGAGTCACTAACCCAACAAGGTGTGGGTTCGATATCCAGAGCCTATATTGATACCGCCAACAACAGTCTGCTTGCCGCCTTTCGTTACCCTGGTGTGGTGGCTCACATTGGGGAGTTTTCGCTGGATGAAAAGTCCACGCGCCGAATCACGGACATCAAGGGTCCTATGTTGTTTAAAGTCACATCCCTGGCATTTGATGACAGTAGCCGCACCCTGTTTTACACCACCGACAATCACGCATTTCGCGATTTGATGTCTGTGAATGCCGACAAGGGCAAACCACGGATGCTAATGAAGGATGCCCGTATTGGTGACCTGGTGTTCGATAAAAACACTCAGTCCATATGGGGCCTGAGGCACCAGAATGGCTTTGTGACGTTGGTCAACATTCCGCCGCCTTATGAGGATTGGGAACAGGTTTACACTTGGCCTTATGGAGAAGTTCTTTACGAAATCGATATCTCGCCCGACGGAAAACTGTTGTCCGCATCCATGGGCGAAGTTAATGGCAATCAGTATCTGCGTGTTTTCTCGCTGGATGACCTGGCTAACGGTAACAGCGAACCCATACTGCAGTTCGATTTTGGTTCTTTTGTGCCAGAAGGTTTCGTGTTTACCCAGGATGGGCGCTTCCTCTATGGCAGTTCTTACTACACCGGAATTTCCAATATTTTTCGTTATGAAATCGCAACAGGTGATATCGAGGCCGTCAGCAACGCGGAAACCGGCTTTTTCCGACCCATTCCCATGGATGACGGCCGCTTGATGGTTTTTGAATACACCGGGCAGGGTTTTAAACCCACGATCATCGATCCGGAGCCGCTGGAAGACCTCAGCGCGATTACATTTCTCGGTGCAGAGATTGTGAAGAAGCATCCGGTAGTTAAGGACTGGGCGGTCGGATCGCCTGCAGATGTACCCCTGGATGACCTGGTGACGCATCGCGGTAAATATAGCCCGATGCGTGAACTGGGAATCTCGTCAGGCTACCCGGTGATCGAGGGATACCGGGATACCGTTGCCCTCGGTTATAACCTCAATTGGTCAGATCCGATTATGTTTAATCGCTTAACGGCCACACTTTCCTACAGCCTGGACAGCTCACTGGACTCGAGTGAAAGAATCCACGCCGATATTGAGTACCGCAAGTTCAACTGGAGCTTCCGTTACTGGCATAACACGGCTGATTTCTATGACCTTTTCGGGCCAAAGGAACGCAGCCGCAAGGGTGGTGCTTTCATCGTCAAATATGAAAAGGCCCTGATTTATGATGTGCCCAGGCGATTGGACATCGATGCCAGAGTGGCTTACTACACGGGGCTGGACACTTTGCCGAATAATCAAAACGTGCCCAGCAGTTTCGAGGACCTTGCATCCGCTTATGTGGATTTGTCCTATACCCACACCCGGAAATCACTGGGTTCGGTAGACCATGAAAAAGGGATTCGCTGGGACGTGGTTGGATACGCGGATTATGCGGACAGCGATTTCGTTCCAAAGGTCCGGGCCGGCCTGGATTTCGGCTTCGCATTACCGATAAAACACTCTTCGATCTGGCTTTACAACGCAGCGGGCGTATCCGGCGGTGACCGGGATAACGCGCTTGCCAACTGGTTCTTCGGCGCATTCGGTAATAACTACGTGGATGATGGTGACGTCAAGCGCTACCGCAACTTTTACAGTTTCCCCGGATTCGATTTTGACCAGCTTCAGGGCCAGGATTTTGCCAAGTCCATACTCGAGTGGAACCTGCCACCGGTCACCTTTAGAGAAGTAGGCATACCTGCCTTTTACCTGAGCTGGATACGCGCAGCCCTGTTCGCCGGTGTGTTGGTAACTGATATCGGGGACAGTGAATTCAAAGAAACTTACAATAGCCTGGGAATCCAGGTCGACCTGCAATTTACCATTGTCCATCGCCTGCCGATGACGCTTTCCGTGGGGTTTGCTCAGGGTTATATCGACGGTAAAAAGTTTGACGACGAGTGGATGATCTCGCTCAAGATCTTGTAGCGTGGGAGTGGAAGTACTGCTCAAGGCGCCGGTAGGCTTGCTACCGGTTGTGATTTTTTTGGTGGTACTGGTTTTCATGGACAGTTACAAACTGGTCAGCCTGAAAACCGTACTGTGGGTCATCGCCGGCGGCGGGCTATGCACCTTTGCTGCCATGCATCTCAATGGCTGGCTGCTTGCGGGGTCGGGCCTGGAATTCAAACCGTACACCCGTTATGTCTCACCGCTGGTAGAAGAAAGCCTCAAGGCCCTGGTGATGGTTTTTCTGTTTCGATCCAGTCGAATCGGCTTCCTGGTGGATGCGGCCATTATGGGTTTTGCGGTTGGTGCAGGATTTGCACTGGTCGAGAATTTCTTCTACTTGCAAACCCACTCATCGGCCAGTATGGGTGTATGGATTGTCCGGGGGTTTGGAACGGCGATCATGCATGGCGGCGCCACTGCGATATTCGGCATCATGTCGCAATCCTTGACCGAGCGCAGCATGAAGATCAATCCCGTTTATTACTTACCAGGCCTTCTGGCAGCTTCGTTTCTTCATTCCATTTTCAATCATTTCCTGGTCTCACCGATTATTGAAACCATGGTCATCCTGCTGATTTTGCCGCCCAGCCTTTATTTTGTATTCCGCCGAAGCGCGAGCATGATGCACGACTGGCTGGAAATCGACCTGGATGCGGATATGGACCTGATCAGCATGATCAACTCCGGAGAGTTCTCTCAGTCAAAAATAGGAGAGTTCCTGAATGATCTCAGGGGCCGGTTCGGTGGCATTATTGTCGTGGATATGTTGTGTTACCTGCGTATTTATACCGAGCTTGCCATTCGCGCCAAGGGCATGTTGCTGATGCGTGAGAACGGCCTGGAGTTACCTGCGGGTGAACGCACCCGCGCCAATTTCGAGGAGTTGCGCTACCTGGAAAAAAGCATCGGAAAAACCGGTTGCCTGGCCATGAAGCCCTTCCTGCAAATGGAACGCAAGGACCTGTGGCAGATGAACGTGTTGGGGAAATAGGTAGGGAGTCAATGAATCAGGAATCGTACATAGACCCGCATTTGCCGTTGATTGACCTGCACCGTCACCTGGACGGAAGCATCCGGCTGGAAACCATAATCGAGTTGGCACAAGAGCAGGGCATTGAATTACCCGCATACGATGTTGAGTCTTTGCGCCCGCATGTCGTGATTGAAGGTAAAACTGAAGGCCTGATGGACTTTATCGGCCGGTTTCGCTACCTGACCGCGATTTTGCATGATCTCGACGCCTGCCGGCGGGTGGCCTATGAAAACGTGGAAGATGCACAGCGCGAAGGTATAGATTACATTGAGCTGCGCTTCAGCCCCTGGTTCATGAGTGAGAGCCACGACCTGGACCCGGCCGGCGTGGTTGATGCCGTGGCCGACGGGATCAAGGCAGCCGAACGCGATACCGGTGTACGGACGCAGATGATTGGCATCATGAGCCGGACTTATGACATCGAAACCTGCCACCGTGAACTGGACGCTTTGCTGGAACATCGGGACCACCTGGTTGCCATTGACCTGGCCGGCGATGAACAAAAATTTTCAGCCGACCTGTTTCAAGAACATTTCAAGCGCGCCCGGGATGCCGGCCTTGAAATTACCGTCCATGCCGGCGAGGCAGGGGGGCCGGAAAGTGTCTGGTCTGCGATTCGCGAACTCGGCGCCACGCGGATCGGTCATGGCATACGATCGATTGAAGATCCGGCACTGATCGAATACCTGCGGAACCATCGCATTGGATTGGAAGTAAGCATTACATCCAATGTGCACACCGCCGCGGTGGATGATTATGCGAATCACCCGGTCAAGGCCTTGCTTGAAAGTGGACTGCTGCTCAACCTCAATACCGATGACCCCACCATCAGCGGTATCGACCTGCGGCATGAATTCGAAGTTGCCGCACCCAAAGCCGGCCTGGACCCGACACTGACCCGCCTGGCCCAGGCCAATGCGCTCGAAATGGCGTTCCTGCCGGAAGATGAGAAACAGGCTTTGCGCCAAAAGAAGAAATTTTGTGCTGATTGAAGGAGCGTTTCCTGATGAATAATCTTATTAAAATCATTTTACTTTCCCTGCTCCTGAGCAGTCCGGCTTGTGCAGACTGGCTCGGAGAAGTGAAGGGCATTCACACTGAAATCCAGGCGCTTACAGTCAACAAGCAAGGCATTGGCGACGCACAACGGTTGGAGCGTTACTTCGACTTGAGCTATGACCTGGCTATTCTGGAACAACCGGGGTTCGCGACCAGCCTGGGCGATCCGCGCGGGCAGGATCGTTTGAGCGATCTTTCAGAAAAGGGGATATTACGCCGTCGGAATGCGAAACGGGATGCGCTGGCCTTGATGGAGAGCATTAAGCGGAATGCCTTGTCAGGCGAAAACCTCGTAAACTACGACCTTTTACTGGATTCGCTGCAAGCGGATGTTCGCGGTCAGCAGTTCCCCGCACACTATCTGCAAATGAACCAGATGAGCGGGCCGCAGCAGAATATCGCCAGCCTGCTTGCCATGATGCCGAATACCCACAGCGAGCAGCTCGAAAACCAGTTGGCGCGTATGGAAGCACTGCCAGCTTATGTCGACCAGTCGATCGCATTGATGCGCAAAGGTCTTGAAGCGGGTGTGACGCCGCCGGCAATCACCCTGCGTGATGTTCCGCAACAAATACGTAACCAACTGGTGGATGATGCAGCGGACAGCCCCTTGCTGACCGGGTTTGCCGAGATACCCGATACGGTGGATCCGATGCAGGCGGAAACGCTGCGCACGCGCGCTGAAAAAGTATACAGCCAGCAGGTCGTACCAGCTTATGAACGATTGCTGGAATTCACCGAGAACGAATACCTGCCCGGAGCCCGGGCTGGCATTGCCATGCGGGACTTGCCGGATGGAGAAGCCTGGTACAAACACAACGTGGCTGTACGTACAACCACCGATCTGTCACCGCAGGCAATCCATGATATTGGACTGAGGGAAGTGAAACGAATCCGTGCAGAAATGGATGAAATTATCCATTCGACGGGTTTCGAGGGAAGCTTTGAGGCGTTTTTGCATTTCCTGCGCACCGATCCGCAGTTTTATCACACAAGTGCGGCAGACCTGATACGCGAATACCGCGACATCGCCAAGCGTGCGGACCCGGAACTGATAAAAGTCTTCGGGCACTTGCCCCGCACGCCTTACGGGGTGATTGAAATACCTTCCTACGCTGAGAAATCAACGACCACCGCTTATTACCAGGGCGGTTCTTTGAAAGCGGGGCGTCCGGGTTACTTTTTTGCTAATACCTACGCCTTGGAAACCCGGCCGCGTTGGGAAATGGAAGCCCTGACCCTGCACGAGGCCGTGCCGGGTCACCATCTGCAGATTTCGATTCAGAAGGAACTGGAAGATGTCCCCTGGTTTCGCCAGAACCCGACGTATACCGCATTCGTCGAAGGCTGGGGCCTTTATTCCGAAAGCCTGGGAGAGGAAATGGGGTTTTACAAAGACCCTTACTCAAAGTTCGGTCAGCTGACTTACGAAATGTGGCGCGCCATCCGCCTGGTGGTGGACACCGGCATGCACTACCTTGGCTGGTCACGCCAGCAGGCGATTGATTTTTTCAAGGCAAATGCCGGCAAATCAGAGCATGACATCGTGGTCGAAATCGACCGCTACATCGTCTGGCCGGGCCAGGCGCTTGCCTACAAGATTGGTGAGCTGAAGATCAAGGAACTCAGGGCTTATGCTGAAGAAAAACTGGGTGGGGAGTTCGATATTCGTGCTTTTCATGATGAAGTATTGGGGAAGGGGGCTGTGCCGCTAAAAGTTCTTGATGCGAACATCCGAGCCTGGGTGGACGCGCAGCTGTAAGAGTTTGCTGGTGGGAGAAGCCCCTTCGATAAGCGACGGATGGATTGGCTGAGGTTTTTCCAACCCTGCTTATCCGGCCCTACGGGCTTCCCTCACGAATTTTTTGTCCTTTTCAGGACCGGCCTGGTTGGGCTTCCTGCCCAATCAAGCCTCGATTTTCATCCCTGAAAATCGCCCTGGGACAAATAATTCGTTCGGCGGCTAAAAGGGTTGGAAAAACCTCAGTCAATCCATCCTCTGTGCTTTAATCGGAGGTTTTTTGTCTTCAAAAAACCAGGCCTAGCTCCATTGACAGGGTATCAAAGGAAAGGGTGCCGCTTTTTACGCTGACCCACTCCTTGTTGTAGGAGGCGCGGGTGAAGAACATGTTGTTGATGTCCCAGCGCAGCCCCAGGCCCAGGTTGTAGGAAAACTTTGTGGTTTTAAACGTTTCCCAGTCTGTCACACAGATGTAGCCCCACCACGGGTCCCACCAGCATCCGGTGGTAGGTGGCCGGCTCAGGACGTTGGAGTCAAGCGTGGTGAAACCGGCGCCGACCTGGATGAAGGGCGTGAAGGGCTTGTCCCGGAAATTGTACGTTGTGTTGAATTGATGAGTGTACTTTGACATTGAATAATCAATGGTCTGGGGTGGTTCTTCAGGGTCTTCGGGCACGATGGTTGCCGAGTAATCGGGCTTGCTTACAGCCAGTTTGTACGCAAGGTTCCATTTTGCTGTCAGATTCCAGCCCAGCGTAATGCCCCAGCCGGCTTTACTGTCAATTTCCAGTGCGGAACCCTCGTCAAAACTTTTGCTCGTGCTGTTTTGGTAATTCAGCAGGATACTGGCCTCAAAGCGGCTGTCCCGAACACCATAGTTTGATGTCTGTTTGTTGAAGCGCTGGGCAAAAACCGTGGAGCTCAGGGTGATCAGCACAAGCAGAAAAAATAGGCGTTTTAACATGTCGAAAGTCCTGAATTTGATGGGTATATCTCCGCTCGCACAGCATTTCCGAATCCGGTGGAGGGCGGGTCTGGCCGGCAACTTTCCCTCCAAGCGGTGAATGTATCGGAATTGGGCCTGACATTCAATAACAGCAGCCATAAGCGAAGTGATTTAAAGTCTAAAATGCCCCAGCCGGGGCCGTTGCAGCCAGTTTTTCGCCGGCCAGTTTGAGCCTTCTTCGGCAAAATGCATGCTGAATGCATGGCGCGAGTTATCGGATCGGTTCTGAGAGCTGTAATGTGGCATATGGTCATTGAAAATGACCAGGCTACCGGCAGGAACTTCAACGGCAATACCATCGGTGACGGAAGGCCAGGGCGTATCGTCCAGTACACGAAGCGTGCCGGTCAGGGACTGGTGGTCGACTTCATAGATTTCCCTCAGGGGGGTGCGATGCCCGCCTGCTTGTACCCACAGGCAACCGTTTTCCCGGTGGGCGTCTTCAAGGGCAATCCAGAAACCAACAACCGACGCGGGCTCGCTTATCAGGTAGGAAGCATCCTGGTGCCAGCGAACCTCACCGCCAATCTGAGCCTGCTTGAAAATGTACATGGTTTGCCACAGTACGGGAGACTGGTAACCAATGGCACTGAGGTACTGCGCGAAAACAGGCTGGCGGCAAAACGCGGTAAATTCGGGAACCAGGTCATGCATGGCATGGCCAATTTTATTGATTGCCCGTTCTTTTGTGCAGGTCAGATTTCCATCGTCGTCCAGTGCATCCGCTTCCAGGAAACAGTGAACGGCTTCAGCGGAATGCATGAAATAGTCATCACGGCCCCGGTCGCGATCCTTTGTTGTGAAAACCGATCGGTGGGCATTGATGTCAAACTCCTCAACGATACGGGTCGCTGCCGAGCGGATAGAATTTATCGCGGCTGAGGGGATGACACCTTCGATCACGGCGTAACCTTGTTCCAGGTACTGCTTTTCAAGTTTTTCCATAGACCCTGGTGTAGTGTCCTGTATTAAGTGACGATTAATCGAAACGAGAAGGCATTAGCTGCAAAAGGGCGTCTCGCAGGAAATGGCACTAGGCTCCTCTCAGAACGCTCACCGGGGCATGAGTAATCACACGCCAGCTTGCCGCCATACCGCTCAGGCCGACAAAGAACATACCCGCAAGCGGACCCGCCAGCCACAAGGTGAAGCTGAAATGATAGTCCAGTTCGAACAGGTTTTCTGCAATCAGGTAACCGGCCAGGCTGGCGCCGCTTGCAGCAAGGATACCGGCGAGCAGGCCGATGGCAATGAATTCAGTGGCTACACCCGTCAAAACACGTTTTTTGGAGGCGCCCAGAGTGCGCAGTATGGCGCTTTCATAGCGGCGCTCATCCCGGGAGGACTGAACCGCGGCCCACAGTACGGTTAAGCCTGCCAGCAGGGTAAAAATAAATACGGCTTGAACCGCCAGTGCGGCCTTGTCCATCACATCCCGGACCTGACCGAGTAGGGCGTCCAGGTCGATAATCGTGACGCTGGGGAAGGCGCGCATCAGCTCCAGGATACCGGCCTGGTTCGAACTGTCTGCATACAGGCTGGCGATAAAAGTCGCCGGAAAGGACTCCAGCACGGACGGTGTAAACACCATGAAGAAATTTGGACTGAAGGAATCCCATTCAACGGTGCGCAGGCTGGTGACTTTGGCGCTGGCGGTTTCTCCCGCGATGTCGAATGTCACTTCATCCCCAAGGGAGAGCCCCAGTTCGCGCGCAAAGCCCTGTTCCACGGAAACCTCGTTTTGGCTTGATCCGCTGTCCCAAAACTTGCCTTCGACGATCCGGTTGTCTTCCTGCAGCACATCGGACCAACTCAGATTGGCGTCCCGGCGGGCCCAATCACTGCCCTGGGGATCTTCGAATGTCATCTGGCTGACATTCTGACCGTTGATGGTGGTCATTCTTGCCCGTACCAGCGGAACAAACCGGGGTACAGCCAGGCCGTGTTTCTGCAGGAAAGCCGTCATTGGCTGAATTTCGTGCGGCTGGATGTTGATCAGGAACTGGTTAGGGGCGTTTTCAGGCAGACTCTGGCGCCAGGTGTCCATCAGGTCGTTGCGCACGGTCGTGAGCAGCAGGAGGACCATCAGCCCCAGCCCGAAAGCGACCACCTGGATCACGCTTTCCCGGCCACGGCGGGCCAGGCTGGCCAAACCGTAGCGCCAGGCTGCGCCTGCCGCTCCGCGGAAGCCCCGCAAAGACTTCACCAGTAGCCAGCCGGCTGCCGCCAGCGCCAGGAAGGTGACAGCGGCGCCACCGAAGAGGGTTAAAACCAGCTGTGTATCACGGACTATCCACAACAGCAGGGCGAGCACCGCGACGATGCCGGCCATCCAACTGATGCCGTAGCGCAGAGGCGGTGGTTCAATGTCGTGACGCAAAACTCGAAGAGGCGGCGTTTTCCCCATTTGCATCAGGTCGGGCAAGGCAAATCCGGCGAGGATGCTCAATGCCGTGAACATGCCCAGAACAACAGGCTCACCACCTGGAGCCGGCAGGGGTTGTCCGATCATGTCACGCATCAGCCAGGCCAGGCCGTTGTGTGCAACGTAACCGATTAAACTGCCGGCGATCCCGCCTGCGATCGCCAACAGCAATAACTGTAACAAGCTCGATTGCATGATCATAGACTGACTGGCGCCCATGCATTTCATCAGGGCGATGCGGTCCCGGTGACGATGCGAATAGCGACGGGCTGCCATGGCGACGGCTACGGCCGCGAGCAAAACGGAAACCAGCGAGGCCAGGTTGAGGAAACGGCCGGCGCGTTTGATTGCGCCGCGTATCTGCGGGCTGGTGTCCTTGATGTCACGCAGGGTTTCACCATCCCGCAGCACGGCTTCTATTTCAGGTTTGAAGCCTTCAATGGCACTGCGGTCGCCGGCAAACAACATGCGATAGCTAACCCTGCTGCCGGGTTGGACCAGGCCGGTCCGTTCCAGGTCTGTTTCATTGATTAGCAGTGTCGGGGCCAGGTCGACAAAACTCCAGCCCTCATCCGGGCGAAACTCCAGCACCCGGCTCAGGGTCAAGCGTACCGTTCCAACTTCAATTTCGGTACCGGTATCCACGCCAAGCCGGGCCAGCAATCTTGGTGAAGCCCAGGCTTCCCCCGGGGCAGGGATGTCATCGCTAACGATTACCTCGCCCAAAAGTTTTTTCGATGTCTTCAGTTTGCCCCTCAATGGATAAGCGCTGGTGACAGCCCGGATGGCGGATAGTGTATTGGACTGGCCGGCAAAGACGACGCTCGGCATGCTGCTGATTCGCGCTGTTTCCAAGCCGGATGCATGGGCAAGCTCAATGTAGTCATCACCAATAGGTCGGGTTGAGGCCAGACGCAGATCCGCCGCCAGTGATTCGGCAGCGCGAAGTTCTACCGATTGGGAGGCACGATCGGTAAGAAAGGCAACACCGGTCAATGCACTGACGGCAATCATCAGTGCCACAGCCAAAACGGTAAGTTCACCCGAGCGCCAGTCGCGAACCAGAAGTTTCAGTGAAAGACGAACCGTATTCATGGTTTTATCATGGTTTCCCTAAAATTTCCTCACGTTCAATTCGACCGGCATCCATGTGCAAAATGCGGTCGCAACGCGATGCCAGGCTGGTATCGTGGGTCACGAGTACCAGTGTCGTGCTGGATTCGCTGTTCATCCGGAACAACAGGTCGATAATGGTTTCGCCGGTACGCTTGTCCAGGTTGCCGGTTGGCTCATCTGCGAACAGAACGGTCGGGTTGATGACAAATGCCCTGGCAATAGCCACGCGTTGTTTCTCACCTCCGGACAACTGGTTCGGATAGTGGCCGCGCCTTGCTTCGAGGCCAACGTTTTTCAGGGCACTTAGTGCGGCATGCGATGCATGCACAACTCCAGCGAGTTCCAGTGGTAGCATGACGTTTTCCAGGGCGGTCAGTGACGAGATCAAATGAAAAGACTGGAAAATAAAACCCACATGATCGGCGCGCAGCGCAGCACGGCCGTCTTCGTCCATTGCGGTAATTTCCTGCTCGCGCAACCAGATTTTCCCTTCGCTGGGAACGTCCAGGCCTGCCAGAAGCCCCAGTAAAGTGGACTTGCCGGCTCCGGAGACCCCAACGATGGCGACGGACTCACCGCTGGCGATTTCCAGGTCGACCCGATCGAGTATGGTGAGCAGCCCTTCGGGGCTGGTAACCTGTTTGCTCAGTTGTTGAGCTTTTAAAACGGATTCAGAGGTTTTCATGCATTTGAAATCATATTTTTTGTTTGTTGGTGTTTTCCTGTTGCCGCTACTGTGCCCATCCTGGGTCCTGGCGGAAGGCTCGCCTGTCATCATCATTCTTGGCGACAGCATCAGTGCAGCTTACAACATGGAAACCAGCCAGTCCTGGCCGGCCCTTTTGCAGGAGCGATTAGATGAAAATGGTTACAAATATCAGGTTTTCAACTCCAGCATTACCGGAGATACCACGCAGGGGGGGCTGGGCCGCTTGCCCCGCCTGCTCGATAAGTACCCTCCGGCCCTGGTGATCATTGAACTGGGAGGTAATGATGGCCTGCGTGGAATCCAGGTTGATGTCACCCGCGCCAACCTGTCCGCCATGATCGAATCCAGCCAGGCTGCGGGTGCAACCGTGTTGCTGGCTGAAATGCGCATTCCGCCCAACTACGGAATGACCTACACCGAACAATTCAACAGAAGCTACGGCTTGTTGAAAGAAAGGTACGATATTCACTTGATTCCTTTCCTGATGGAAGATGTGGCTCTGAAGCCTGAATTGATGCAAGCTGATGGTATTCATCCAACCGCTCAGGCCCAGCCTCATATTCTTGACACGGTTTGGTCCGTGCTGGAGCCTCAATTGATTCAAGCCGTAAATCGGGGTCAGGTTCCATGAACCTGACCCCGTCTCTAGTGTAGTGACCTGTAGAATAACTTCAATCAGGCTTCTAATTGGACTGCAGATCGCAAATATATTGAAGGCATTGTTAACAAAACTTGTTGATATCAAAAACGACGATGAGTTGAACGGTCTGCTGTGGGCAACTGCCTATGGTTTCTTCGTTATGTCTTCCTACTACATTCTCAGAGCCGTACGCGATGAGATTTCTTCCGCTGACAGAGGCAATCTGCAGATACTGTGGACTGCGGTTTTCGGGGTCATGCTGGTGGCAGTGCCTTTGTATTCCTGGCTTGCTTCAAAATGGTCGCGCGCGGTTTTCGTGCCTCTGGCAAACCGGTTTTTCATTGCCTGCCTGGTGGCCTTCTGGCTGTGCATTATCCTGTTGCCCGAAACGGCACGGCCCTGGATTGACCGTGTATTTTATGTCTGGACCAGCGTTTTTGCCCTGTTTGTTGTAACCGTATTCTGGGGTTTACTGGCGGACTGTTTCAACAATGCCCAGGCAAAACGAATGTTTGGATTTATCGCCGTGGGTAGTTCCATCGGGGGAATACTGGGTTCATCCATTACTGCGGGCCTGGCAGAAATCGTGCCGACGTTTTCACTGTTGCTGATCGCGTGTATTCCGTTGGAGATTGCTTCCTGGTGTGCGCTGACGCTGCATCGGCGATTCGATACCGGTAACATTCGCATCCAGGGGGAATCGGCCCGGGCCATCACCGGCAATGCCTGGTCCGGAATGAAAGCGGTATTTGACTCTCCCTACCTGATGGGAATCGCGGCATTTATCGCCCTGATGACTTTTGCATCTACCATGCTGTATTTTCAACAGGCAAGCCTGGTGGCAGAGGCCTTCACCGACCGCGGTGTCCGCACCGCGTTTTTTGCCAAGGTAGACCTGGCGGTCAGCATTCTGACCATCGTTTTCCAGGTTTACCTCACCGCCAGGATAATCAAGTGGCTGGGAGTCGGCCTGACCCTTGCCCTGGTGCCGGTCGCGGTTGCTTTCGGATTCGTTGCGCTGGGCCTGTACCCGACACTGACGGTGTTGGTGGTTATTCAGGTAGCTTACCGGGCCGGGCGCTATGGCCTGACCAAGCCGGCCCGCGAAATACTCTGGACCGTGCTCAACCGGGAAGCAAAATACAAATCCAAACCGTTCCTCGATGCTGCCGTATATCGGGGTGGTGACCTGGTCAGTGGCTGGATCTACACCGGCCTGGTGGCGCTTGGCCTGTCCATTGGCACGATTGCTTTTATGGCAGCGCCGCTTGCCGCAGTCTGGGCAATGGTCGGATTGCGGCTGGGCCGCCGCGAACACGCTCTTGCTGTAAAACAAGGAAACGAATCGTGAAAATTACCCGCAGGGAAATCATCCGGCTGGGTACCGGTGCCGTAATGCTCGGCGGCCTGGGCCCGCTCCTGGCCAGCCCGGGGCCCATGCTGAAGACACGCATTCCTTCCAGCGGGCAGGAGGTGCCGTCAGTGGGAATGGGTACCGTGCGCTTTCGAGGTGAGCCGGGTTCTCCGGAAGTGCAAAGGGTTGGTGAAACCCTGGCCGCCTTTCACAGCCAGGGTGGTCGCCTGCTGGATACATCACCCAATTACGGCAATTCCGAAGATGTACTGGGCAGGCTGATGCGTGACCAGGGTATCCGTGATGAAATGTTTATCGCAACCAAGGTGGATCGTGAAGAACGTGAGGCCGGGAAGCGACGGATGGAAACTTCATTTGAACTGCTGGGTGGCGATCAGATTGACCTGATGCAGGTACATAACCTCAGGGGCACCGATGTTGAGTTGGAAACGATGCAGGCCTGGAAGGCCAATGGGCGATTCCGTTATGTTGGGATTACCACGCATACATCGCGCCAGTATGAGGACTTTGAACGGGCCATGCGGGCTCATAAGCTGGATTTCATCCAGGTCAATTATTCGCTCGCAGATCGTGGCGCCGATGCGCGTATTTTGCCGCTGGCGCTGGATTCCGGTGTAGCCGTTTTGGTCAACCGGCCGTTCGGCAAGGGCAAACTGTTCACTGCCGTCGGTGACAGGCCGCTTCCCGGCTGGGCGGCCGAAATCGATGCATCCAGTTGGGGGCAGGTTTTTCTCAAATACGTCATCTCCCACCCCGCTGCCACCATCCCGATACCGGGCACATCAAAACCCCACCATGCGGTAGATAATATGACAGCAGCAAGAGGACGCCTGCCGGGTACGAAATTGCGGCAAGAAATGGAACGGTTTATGGACAGCCTGATAGGGTGAACGGAAATAAGCCCAAAGCCGGGTTACAGCGCGAAATAGGAAAACTGGGCTTCAGTGCCATCGCGCTCAACGGCACCATTGGGGCGGGTATTTTCGCCCTTCCGGCCGTTGCAGCCGCTGATACCGGCCTGTTCAGCCCGTGGATGTTTGTTATCTGCGGTCTTCTGATCATGGCGGTCGTTCTTTCCATGGCCCAGGCAGCCAGTTTATTCAACGACAGCGGTGGGCCAACGACCTATATCACGCATGTATTCGGTCGCTTTGCCGGTTTCCAGATGGGTTGGCTGTTCACGCTCTCACGTATTGCGGCTTTTGCGGCCAACACCAACTTGTTGGTCACCTATGCCAGCTGGTTCTGGGAACCGCTGGCTTCAGGCATGCCCCGGGCCATCGCGGTTACCGTGATCTGCCTGCTGATTGTCTTCGTTAACGTGATCGGTGTGAAGCGCGGTATAGCGGCTTTGTTCGTAATTACCGGGCTCAAATTGATTCCCTTGTCGCTGCTGGTATTGCTGGGCCTGACGAAAATCAACCCGGATATTTTTATTGCCGCAGAACTGCCCGTTTTCGAAGGTTTTGGCGAGACCATCCTGGTGTTGCTGTATGCCTTTGTCGGCTTTGAAAGCGCGGTGATTCCGGCGGGTGAGGCGCGTAATCCGCGGCGGGATATTCCCTCGGCCCTGATCAAGACCACGATCTTTGTTGCTGTATTTTACTTCCTGATCCAGTTGGTCTCGATTTCCGTGGATCCAGGTATCGGTAGCAGTAAGACACCTTTGGCTGATGTCGCCATGATCCTGATGGGTACAGCCGGTGCAGGCTTGCTGGCCATCGGCGCGGTGTTCTCCATTAGCGGCAACCTCTCGGCAATGATGCTTTCGGCTCCCCGGATGATTTACGCGATGGCGCAGGAACGCACGCTGCCGGCGTGGTTCGGAGAAATTCATCCGCGTTACCGCACACCGGCCCATTCGATTGTCTTCCTGGGCCTGGTCGCCCTGGTGCTGGCTCTTAGTGGCAGCTTTATCTGGCTGGCTGCCATGAGCACCGTGGTACGTTTGTTGACCTACGCCGGCTGTATACTCGCGCTTCCGGGGATGCATAAAACCATCAAACCGATTGAAGATCAATTCCACTTACCGGGCGGTTTTGTCATACCCGCCATCGCGCTGCTGTTGAGCCTGTGGTTGATCACGCACGCGTCCATGGAGTCCTGGCTGGTGACGGGGGGGTTCCTGGCGCTGGGCAGTATTTTTTACGCCCTGACTCGAAGGTAACACCTTGCAGTGTGTGCGTTTGGCGAGACACTACCACGTTGAACTGAAGCTGGGGCAGGGTAGAATCTGTTTAAATCTTAAAACATAATGATATTCAAACCGGCCGTTTCGCAGTTGGTATGTCACTTGCTACAGTTGATTTAATGGCGGGAAATGGGAGATTTATGGATGAGTTGTATTGAAGTTCACAACAACACGAGGGACTAATCGTGATCAAATTTTTACTGTCTGTTATTTTTTTTCTGGCAACTGCGAATGTATCTGGCGATTCGCGAGTAAGTAATCCCGTAGCAGCGAGCAAAGCTGCGCAGGCGATGATCGAGGAATTGGGATTGCAGGAATCAGAGCTGCCTTCACGTGAGCTTCCCGGTTGGAGTAAACCGAAAAAAATTGTAGTTCGGGTGGTCCAGCCCAATCGTCTCGAGGAGCTTCAGGCGGTCGCGCCGGATGTCGAGATTGTTTTGGTTGAAACTCTGAAGCAAGCCATTGCTGTGGCGGGTGACGCGCAAGTGATCATGGGCTTTTGTGCAGAGGAGTTATTGGCGAAGGCGACCCGCTTACAATGGCTGCAGGTTTACTCAGCGGGCGTCGACAGTTGTATCGCACTTCCAGGCCTGCGGCGCGAGAATCTTCTGCTTACCAATGGGCAACGCATCGCTTCACCGGCCTTGGCGGAGCACGCGATTGCCCTGATGATGGCGCTGGTGCGGGGGTTGGATCTTTATCATATCAATCAGCTTAAGGGTTTATGGGCATGGGACATCGGGCTGGAGCGTAACGATTTTATGGAGCTGGAAGGGCGAACGGTTCTGATTGTAGGCCTGGGCGGTATCGGCACGCAGACCGCAAAACGGGCCCATGGCCTCGGTATGCGGGTTATCGCAACGCGTGGCAGTCGGCGTGAGGGGCCGGATTATGTTGACTACGTGGGCCTGGCGGATGAGGTGATTGAGTTGGCCGGGAAGGCCGACGTGGTGATCAATACGACACCCCTTACCGACCGGACCAGGGGCATGTTTGACGCCGAGTTTTTTTCTGCGATGAAACCTACAGCTTATTTTATATCTGTGGGACGAGGCGCAAGTACCGTAACCAGCGACTTGGTAACGGCACTTAAAGAAGGGACGATAAGTGGAGCCGGACTGGACGTAACAGACCCCGAACCCCTGCCGGTTAACCATCCCTTATGGAATACGCCCAGAGTGATCATCAGCCCGCATACGGGCGCACGATCTGACCGGAGCAGGGACCGCTTATTTCTATTGGTGCAAGAAAACCTGCGACGTTATGTGGCAGGCGAGCCGATGTTGTCTGTGGTGGACATTGAACGTGGCTACTGAAGTCGGTCATCACATTGTTCTGGCGGCCGAAAACCGGCATTAACAGGGTTCAGGCGCTTTTGCGGTATTTCTGTACATTCCACGCAGGGGTTCGTTTTTTATTCCTATCAACCTCTCCAATGGATATAAAATGGGTTCCTGCTCATATATTTCCTCAACATCCTGCGACATACCGGACAAGTGCGTTTTTTTGATGAATACTTTTACAGGGGGGTTAACAAAGGATATCGGCCGCAAGGTGAACAATGTTCGCGTTTGTAGCTGAACTGCAAGATGATATCCAAGCGACCCGTCGACAAAGGCATCATATCTGTCTTGCGAAAGGCTGTATTCATGAATGTTTTCAAACGGTCGGGTAGGTATGATCACAACAAATTCCGGGCTGCCTTCCGAGGCCCAGTCTTCGGCTGTGCATAAATCTTCCGAAGTCATCGAAACAACCCCCAAAGGCAAAGCGGGAAGTTTTTCAGGGGCTCCAAAATACCCAACCCTGTCTCCGGGGTTTGCATTTTTACTGAACCAAATCGCAAGCTCGTAACGACTGTCGTATACCATTTGATGAGTCAGGTCGCCCCCGCGTATCAGTGACCAGCTAAACAGGAGCACGAAAACAACTGCTGCTGATTTTCGAAGTCCCGCCTGTTGTGCATCAAGTAATGTACTGAATGCATACGCTGCAAACAGGGACATCAAATAGGTAATGATGAGAACAAATCGAATTTTAACAAAATGAACCGGCAGGATGGTCCCGACAAGCACACCCAGCGCGGGCAATGCCAGTAACAAAAACTTCTTGTTGTAACGAAAGCTGAGCAGAATTCCCAGGAAGGCAAATACGACAAGCCAAAATCCCAAAGAATGACGCAACTGAACCAGCACTTCCCGAAACAGGTCAAAAAATCCGCTGACCGTAGCAGGATATAAGAACTGTGCAGACGTATTGAAAATGAAAATGAGATGCAGCAAATATCTTCCGGGGTGGAACACGAAGCCACTCGCAACGAGATAAACTCCCACGCTGGTCAAAAGGCCGAGCCATAGCGGTTTTATTGTCAGGCAAAAAGCAGAACCGGCCTGGCGGCTCTGATGTAGATGCCTTATAAGCAACGGGACGGCAATCATCAAAAACGCGGCATATCCCGCATCCTTGGTGGCAATGGCAAATGCTGCGACCACACCCAGGCAAACAGCCCTTGTGGGCGTGAGTGAGTCGCGAAGGCATATGGCGTATATTGCAATCCCCAGGCTGGTCCAGAACATCAGGCCCATATCAACATTGCTTGTGCGCGAGTAATAAAACATGGGGTACATCAACAACACCAGAATTCCGGCGATGATACCGGTCCTTCTGTTGCTCAGAACCGTCGCAGTTATATACGCTAAAACAACGACGCCGCCAGCCATGACTTAACTGACCAGACGCGCAAGCACAGTCATTACTGCCAGGGATCCAACGGGGTCCGTGAGCCCGAATGGATATTCGGCCGAAGGACCGGGTAACCCACCCGTCACCCATAGCCATAAGGCGTAGGGGCCCACCACAACGGCCTGCAAAATATATTGAAGTAACGGATATTGGGGATTAAAGCCTGGCTTGGGGTTCACAAACACGTTGTACAGTTCAGCGAGTGAACCCAGCGGTGCCAGTTCGTCATTGCCCCAGGGGTGAATGCGGTCGGGCGCCGTGGCGAAAGGGAGGCCCCACAGGATTCCGAGGCTATAAAGAACAACAGCGATAAAAAACAGAAGGAGAATTATTTTTTTGTCTTTCTGCTCAAGAAAAAACGCTCCCTGATTTTCTCCAATGCGCGCTTTCCAGGTAGCTGATTTTACAGGCATCTTCTAAGTGAGTCTGAATAAATCACAATACCGGAATTTCAGAAGTAAATCGGATTCAGGAATGTTTTTTCGATTAGCTGGCGATAGGGACTCATGTCTATTTCGGGCACTCGAAATGCAGACTTGGTGGGGTTGTCAAATCGCCGGAATGGTGACAGGTAATTCCTGGCATGTCGACGGTCACGATCGTTCATGTAGGGAGCGGCATCTTTAAATTTTATGTTGTGATACCGCAATGACCAGGCCACATGATCCGGTACCAGATCTTTCACCCGCAAGTAAATTATTTCAGCATGCGAGAATTGGAAAAGTGCCTTATCCAGTCCAATTCCGTGTTCGTATTCCCCTATCCGGGCTGCTTTGCCAAATACATTTTCGGGCTGTTCCCCGTTCAGGTAACTTACTTTGCCCAGGTCGTGGAGTAATGCGATGAGGTGCATGTCAGGATCATCGACACCCTTTGCGTCCATTTCTGCAAGAATCTGCTGAATATGAACCAGTTGACTCGTACAGTACAGAGTCGGGTCAGTCAAATCGATGCACTGCGACATTTTTTCAATCAGTGTCCAGACCTGTTCACGGGTCCCG
>Ga0114950_10001057_pt1 | contig 20400 bp, 17 predicted proteins | sample N075metaG_FD_83503 | JGI IMG/M metagenome (GOLD analysis project Ga0114950, IMG submission 83503) | Deep subsurface microbial communities from Kermadec Trench to uncover new lineages of life (NeLLi) - N075 metaG | ecosystem: Environmental > Aquatic > Marine > Ocean trench > Sediment | place... | reverse complement strand
TCGTCAAACTTTCCGCGCTGCGAAGCGTCTTGCCAGCCGACACGCCAGAGGTGACGCCCGTCGAACGAGCTGCGGAGGTCGCACGACGACGTGAACACAAACGGCGTCGCTGGCAGCCGTGAACCAGGTGGCCGAGACTCCAATTGAAGTCCGAAGCGCAAAATATCAACCTGCTCCATTTCGTGGCGCAGAAGGAGATCCCCGATGAATCGACTCGCAGGCAAGGTGGCCCTCATCAGCGGCGGTGCGCGTGGACAGGGCGAAGCGGAGGCGCGGCTCTTCGCGTCGGAGGGCGCCCGGGTCGCGATCGCGGACGTTCTCGACGAGGCGGGGGAGAAGGTCGCCTCGGAGATCGGAGAGGCGGCTCGTTATCACCACCTCGATGTGACGAGCGAGGACGACTGGGCCCGCGTGGTCGAGGCCACCGTTGCGGATTTCGGGCGACTCGACATCCTGATCAACAATGCCGGGATCGTTCGCACGGGGTATATCGAGCAGCACTCCCTCGAAGACTTCATGGCGGTCGTCAATGTCAATCAGGTGGGAGTCTTTCTGGGTCTTCGTGCCGTTGTCGCGGCGATGCGCGAATCGGGCGGTGGCTCGATCGTGAATATCTCTTCGAACGCGGGGCTCGAGGGCGTCGAAGGGGTCGTGGGTTATGTGTCGAGCAAATGGGCGGTTCGGGGCATGACCAAGACGGCAGCGATCGAGTTCGGGCAATACGGAATCCGCGTGAACTCGGTCCATCCCGGTGGAGTGGATACGCCGATGCTCGGTGGAGACGAACTCGGACACATGGCTGAAGTTGATCCCTTCAAGGACCAGCCGATCGGGCGGATCTCCCAGCCGGTGGAGATCGCCCGTCTCGTGCTTTTCCTGGCCTCCGACGAGAGCAGTTATTCCACTGGCTCCGAGTTCATCGCCGACGGCGGACGGACCGCGGGCCACCGCGATCCAGGGATCGTGGCGGACTGAGGGCTCGTGCGATCCGACGCCCTTCACTGAGGAAAGCCGATATGTCGACCCCCGCTCGAATCGCCATCCTGCCGCAGGGTTCGGACACCGTTCGAATCGACGAGGTCATGCTCCCGGATCCGGGGCCGCATCAAGTGCTGATCAAGATCTTCTCGACGGGGCTCTGTCACAGTCAGCTTCACGAGATCGCGGAGCACCGGCTGAACGACATCATGCTCGGCCATGAAGCCACGGGCGAGATCCTCGATGCGGGTGCCGAGGTCGACCACGTGGTCGTCGGAGATCGCGTCATCATCGGAGGCATTCCGCGCACACTCGACGCGCCGACCCGCCGCCCCGAGAGCGCCCAGGTCGAGGAAAGGGACGGACGGATCGCCCTTTGTCAGGGTGTCTACACCTGGGCGGATCACGCACTCCTCGACGAGCTCTATGTCGTGAAGGTGCCGCGCGACACCCGACCCGACGTAACTTGCGTGATCGGGTGTGCGGTGATGACCGGTGCCGGGGCCGTGACGAATACGGCGAAGGTTCGTGCGGGGCAGAGCGTGGCGGTCTTCGGGGCGGGTGGCATCGGCCTGTGTACGATCGCGGCGGCTCGGATCGTTGGCGCCGATCCGATCATCGCCATCGATCTCGACGACCGGAAGCTTGCCGCCGCTAGGCGGCACGGTGCGACGCATGGGGTGAACGCAACCAAAGAGGACGCGGTCGAGGCGATTCGCGCGCTCACGACTTCCTCGACGGAATTCGACATGGCGGGCTTGCCGGTGGCGGGCGTCGACGTCGCATTCGACTGTATCGGGACGGACGTGACCGCACGCCAGATCCTGCCCGCAGCCCGCACGAAGCCCCTGGGCGCCGAGGGCAACAGCCAGGCGATTCTCGTCGGGATTCCCGCCGGTGACTTTCCCGTCTCGCCGCTCGATCTCTTTCTCCACGAAAAGAGACTGACGGGGAGTCTGGCGGGTTCTTGTCGTCCGGATCGGGACGTACCTTTCTTCCTCGAGTGGTTCGTGCGGGGCGACCTCGATCTCGACGCGCTGGTCACCCGACGCTATGCGCTCGAGGAGATCAATGAGGCGATTGCCGCGCTCTCGAGAGGTGAGATCGAGGGCCGCGCGATCATCGAATTCTGACGCCGGGGCACGCGAGGAACCGGATCCCGGACCTGCCGCGACGTCCGGGCTTGCTTCGGGAGTTCTGGGTTAGCTAGTCCTGGTTCGGGATCGGCATCGGAGCCGGGAAGTCGTCGGCTCGGAAGAGCGCGTCGGTGCCACCGTCGATGAAGATCACGCTGCCTACGATGAAGCGGGCTTCGGGGCCGAGCAGGTAACAGATCAGGCTGGCGATCTCCTCTGGACGGCCGTTGCGTCCGATCGGCATCGGGAACGCATCCATGTGCTTGCCGAGGATTGGATCCGCACGGCCTTCCGCGACCATCGCCGTCTCGGTCTTGCCGGGGGCGATCGCGTTCAGGTTGATTCCTTGTCCGATCCACTCGTCGCTGACGGCGTTCTTTCGAAGCCATCGCGCCAGCGCCATCTTGGTTGCGGGATAGGTCATGATCGAGCCGGTCTTGTCGCCGAGGGCACGTGCCGCTTCTTCGTCGCCGGCTGTGAGCGCATCGACGAGCTCCATCGAGATTCCCAGGGCGGTCGTCGTCGAGTTGGAACAGAGCCCGACGACCGAGGCGGCGTCGCTTTGGGCGAGGGCTTCGCGCAGGCCTTCGATCAACTCGATCGATCCGAAATAATTCAGGCTGGCGAGCAGGCTGCCCGGCCGGTCGGGCAGGCCTGAGAGTCCGGCGCAGGGGACGAATCCGTCGAGTGTTCCGGCGCATTGTTCGAGAATCTGATCGATCGCTGTTTTGCGCCCCGCCGGTGTCGACAGGTCCGCCGTGATGTCGGTCTCGTGCAGGTCGACGCCGATGACCCGATGGCCTTCGCTCTTCAATCGAGCGGCGGTCGACGCGCCGATTCCCGAAGCGGCACCCGTGATTGCGATGGTTCTCATGCGATTCTCCTCCCTCTCGTCGCTCGAAACGAGGAGCGGCTCGAGAGGACAACGTAGCTCGGTTCGGCAGCTCCCAGCCATCGCTCCAACCGGGCTTGCGAGGACGTGGAGGGAGGGGATGACGGGGGTCCGATTCTGGTACTGTGTAGGCGGAGTCAGGAATCGGTGTCGGGCGCGACCGACCCTGCGAACGGCTTCACGATGCATCGTGCAGATCCGCGTGTCGCGCACATCGAGGGTTATGATGAGCATCCCCGACATCACGATTCCCGGCCGATTCTCCCCGGAACAGGTCGCCGATCTCGCCGAGATCCAGCAACGAATCTACTTCTACGGCTGGTGCATCGACCATCGCCGTTTCGCCGATCTCGACGATCTCTTTCTTCCCGAATCGATCATCCACTACGACACGCCCGGTGGTACGCGCGGTCCCTGGTCCGAGATTCGCGCCTGGCTCGAACCCGCACTCCGGATGTTTCGTTGTACGCAACACAACATGGTGAATTCCATGATCGTCTTCGATCCAAAGGGCGGCGCGGACCAGGCGACTTCGACGACCTACGGCTACCTGGTTCATTTTCAGGAGAAGCTCGACGGAGAGATCAGCCTGTTCCGGCATTCGGCGATCTATCGCGATCGCTGGGAGCGTCGCGATGGATTCTGGCGGATTCTCGAGCGGACCCTCTCGAATGTCGGAGTGGATGGACCCGTTCTTCAAGCGGAAGAGGTCCGTTCGTTCAAGGAGCCGGTGCCGCTCTGACTCGAGTTGGCGAAACCGGGAAGGGTCTGGGCGGATCGAATGGCGAATGGGCGACGAAAGGTAGAGGACAAGAAAATGGCAGAGAGCAAGACAGAGAAGCTGGATATCGTCGTCATCGGAGCGGGCTTCGCGGGACTCTACGCGCTCTACCGATTTCGGGACGTGTTGGGACTGAACGTTCGCGCCTACGAAGCGGGTGATGGGGTGGGCGGGACCTGGTTCTTCAACCGATACCCCGGCGCGCGTTGTGATTCGGAGAGCTTCTACTACTCCTATTCCTTCTCCGAGGAACTCGAACAGGAATGGACCTGGAGCAGCAAATATCCCGAGCAGCCCGAGATCCTCGAATATCTCGAGCACGTCGCGGACCGCTTTGATCTCAACAAGGATATTCGGCTCGCGACGAAGGTCGTCTCCACGGTCTACGACGAGGCCTCTTCGACCTGGACGGTGAAGACCGACCGGGGTGAAACGGTCGTGGCGAACTTCGTCGTGACCGCGGTGGGTTGTTTGTCCGCAGCCAATTTGCCGGAGATCCCGGGGCGAGACGATTTCGAGGGCGTGAGCTGCCACACCGGTGCCTGGCCGAAGGAGGGCGTCGATTTCAAGGGCAAGCGCGTCGCGCTGATCGGGACGGGTTCGAGTGGGATTCAGTCGACGCCGGTGATCGCCCAGGAAGCCGAGTTCCTCACCGTTTTTCAACGGACCCCGAACTACACGGTGCCTACCCAGAACAAGAAGCTCACGCCCGAGGCGACGGCGTGGATCAAGCAGAATTATGCCGGGATTCGGAAGAAGACGCGGGAGACCGCGGCCGGTTTCCCCTACGACCCGATCGATCGGAGTGCGTTCGACGTGACGGATGAGGAGCGCGAGGAGATCTTCGAGGGGCTCTGGCAGGAGGGCGGATTCAAGTTCATGTGGGGTTCCTTCAATGACCTCATGATGAACAGGGAGGCGAATGACCTGGCCGCCGACTTCATCCGGAAGAAGATCCGCGAGATGGTGGATGATCCGGAGACGGCAGAAAAGCTGTGTCCGAAGGATCATCCCTGGGGCTCGAAGAGACCGCCGATCGACACCGACTATTTCGTGACCTTCAACCGCGACAACGTGGAACTCGTCGACATCAACGAGGAGGCGATCGAGGCGATCACCGCGAAGGGCGTTCGAACGACGAAGCGCGAGTATCCGGTCGATACGATCGTATACGCGACGGGCTTCGACGCCATGACCGGATCGCTTCTCAGGATCGAAATCGAGGGCGTCGACGGAATGACCCTCCGCGAAAAGTGGTCAGCGGGGCCGCGGACCTATCTCGGTCTGCAGATCGCCGGCTTCCCAAATCTCTTCACGATCACAGGTCCCGGCAGTCCGTCGGTCCTGATGAACATGCCCGTTGCGATCGAACAGCACGTCAACTGGATCTCGGACTGCATCGTCTACATGAAGAAGACCGGTGCGAAGAAGATCGAGGCGAGTCTCGATGCCGAGAATGAATGGGTCGATCACGTGAACGAGGCGGCCAAGTCGACGCTCTTCTACGAAGCCCGCTCGTGGTATCTCGGCGTCAATATCCCCGGTAAGCCAAGGGTGTTCATGCCCTACGTGGGTGGCGGCAAGAACTACAAAGATATCTGCGACGGCGTCGTTGCGAAGGGTTACGAGGGATTCGAACTGGCAAGCTGATTCGTGAGGGTGGCCCGAGTCGGCGGACTCGAGGGGGTTGTCGAATAATAGGGAGGGGACCGATCGATGGCGACCGACGGCCAGCGCGAGTATGACGTTTGTGTGATCGGAACCGGGGCCGGCGGCGGAGTCATGATCGATCAACTGACCGCGGCTGGATTCGACGTCGTTGCCCTCGAGCGGGGCGGGCGCGTCGGACCGGTCGATTTTGATGACGACGAGTTGCGCAATTCCATTCGGGATGAAGTCTTCTCACCGCACCAGCTGGAGACCTATCGCTTCGACGACACCAGCGAGAGTCAGACCGGTCGGCACAGCCACATCGCCCACTGCGTCGGTGGCACCATCACCCATTGGGCCGCCTGGGCATGGCGTTTCCAGCCGGATGACTTTCGTGTGTTGTCGAAAGAGGGACCTGTTGCCGGAGCGAGTCTGGCGGATTGGCCAATCTCCTACGAGGAGTTGGAGCCTTTCTACACGAAGGCCGAAAGTGATTTCGGGGTCGCAGGAGATCACACATCCAATCCGTTTGGTGCGCCGCAGAAAGCGGCGCTTCCGAATCCGCGGCATCCGGAGCGCGTTTCGGCGAAGAGGTTCGCAGCCGGTGCCCGCAAGCTCGGGTACCACCCCTTCCCGGTTCCAATGGCCATCAATTCTCGGCCCTACGGTGGGCGGCCGCGGTGTATGTACGGCGGGGCTTGTCGAGCTTATGGCTGTCCGATTCACGCCAAGGCGACAACCCTCTCCGTTTCGCTTCCCCGTGCGACAGCGACAGGCAGACTCGATCTGCGACCGAACGCGATGGTCTTCGAGTTGCCACTCGACACGAAGGGCAAGGTGACCGGTGCACGCTACCTCGACGAGAAGGGGAAGACGCACGAAGTGCGTGCGAAACAAACGATCATCGCTTGTGGTTCGATTGGAACCCCGCAGCTTCTCTTGATGTCGAAGTCCGGGTCCTTTCCGGAGGGGCTCGCGAATGGCTCCGGACTGGTTGGGAAGAATCTCACTTTCCATCACCATCCCTCAGCGATTGGAGTGATGGACGAGGATCTGCGCGCCTATACCGGGTTCGAGACCCACGCCGCCTTCGATGATCTCCATGCGAGTGATCCCAAGCGCGGATTCATTCGAGGTGGAGTCATCGCCGAACTCAACACCTTTACACACCAACCGATCGCGTACACGGCGGCTGTCAGCGATGACCTCGCGTTCGGGGCGCGTTGGGGGGCGGGCTTGAAAGATCGGATTCGCGCGTTTCCGCGAATCCTCTTGATCGCGCTCATCGGTGAGGAACTGCCGATGGAGTCGAGTCGGGTCGACCTCGATCCAGAGGTCAGGGATCGATTTGGATTTCCGGTTCCTCGAGTGACGAAACATCACCACCCGAACGATATCGCCATGGACAACTGGTACGAAAAGAAGCTCCTGGAGGTCGTAGAGGCGGCCGGAGGCAAGGGCGTTCGACCCGGACGCGGAGACGGGCTTCATATCTCGTCAACCCAGGCTCAACGTGGCAACGCGCATAACCATGGAACGGCCCGGATGGGGAAGGACCCGTCGAAATCCGTCGTGGACGCGAATTGCCGCAGCCACGAGGTTCCGAATCTGTGGATCGTAGACGGAAGCTTCATGCCGACGAGCTCCGGCTACAACCCGACGTTGACGATTCTGGCGAATGCCTATCGCGTCGCCGACCACTTCATCCGAGAAGCCCGGAGGCAGTCGCTGTGAGACGGGTCGAACAACGGGAAGAAGAAAAAGTCGCGGCAAAGCCCATCAACCGACGCGAGTTTGTCCGGCGCGGCAGCCTCTACGGTGCGGGAATCCTGATCGGCTTGAACACGCCGCGTCCGAAGGCGGCGCAAGCGGCAGCGGAGTCGGTCGAGCCCGCGATCCTGACCAAACACGAGTGGGAGACGCTCGACGCGTTGACCGGGCGGATCATTCCGGCCGACGAGGATCCTGGTGCGCGTGAGGCGAATTGTGTGAATTTCATCGACAAGGCACTCGCTCACGAGGATGCCGCTGCGCTTCCGCTCTATCAGGGCGGATTGGCGGCACTCGACGGCGTGGCGATGGCGCGTTTCGAGGTGCGTTTCGTAGGGCTCGAAAGCGCGCAACAAGATGAAATATTGGCGGCCCTCGAGCGGGGAACAGCGAAGGAGTGGGCGCTTTCAAAAGAGCTGCCGTCCCCTATGTTCTTCGAGACCGTGCGAATCCACACGATCGTGGGTTTTCTCGCCGACCCGTCCTACGGTGGGAATCGGGATTTCTCGGGCTGGAAAGTTGCGGGTTATCCAGGGCCCCGTCACCGCCGGGGCGGTTATACGCCCGAGCAGGTCGAAGGCCAGGCCCCCATCGTGCCGGTCTGGGATCTCGCGCGCTGATTTCGCCCGGTCCGCTGGCCTCGACTCTTTGATTGCGGCGGCGCCACAGGATCGGCTCTCGTAAATCGAATGCGGCCGGATCACCGAGCTGCCGGAGGATGTTCTCATGCGCTTTGCCTACCACGCTACGATGTGCGACCCCGCCTTCTACATGCCTCTGGCCGTCGCCGCCGAAGACGCGGGCTTCGATAGCTTTACGCTTCCCGACAGTATCTGTTATCCCGAGGAGTCGGATAGCAAATACCCCTACAACGGAACCGGGGACCGCGAGTTCCTTGATGGCGTTCCTTTCCTGGAGCCCTTCGTGGTGATTCCGGCGATGGCGGCAATTACCTCGACGATTCGCTTCACGACCTCGGTCATGAAGCTTGCGATTCGCCAACCCGTCATCGTGGCCAAGCAACTCTCCTCGATCGCCGTGTTGACCGACAATCGTTTCGTCTTCGGTGTCGGGATCAGCCCCTGGCCCGACGATTTTGCGGCTTGCCAGATTCCCTGGGAGAAGCGTGGCAAGCGAATGGACGAGATGATGGACATCGTCCGGGGCCTCATGACCGGCGAGTATTTCTCGTATGACGGCGAGATCTTTCAAATCGACTCCATGAAGATCTGCCCGGTACCGACGCAGCCCGTTCCGATGTTGATCGGGGGGCATACGAAGCCGGCGCTGCGTCGAGCGGCTCTGCGGGGAGACGGTTTCATCCATGCCGGTGGGACCAGTGAGGATCTGAAGCTGTTGGTCGACGAAATCAACATTCTCCGCAAGGAATACGGACGGGACCATCTTCCCTTCGAAATTCAGTCGATGGGCGCCGACGCGTTCAGTCTCGACGGGATCAAGAAGCTCGAGGAGATCGGCGTGGGCGAGGCGATCATCGGCTTCCGAAACCCCTACGACGGTTCTCCAGACACGCAGAAGCTCGAAGAGAAAGTCGACCAGATCAAGTGGTTCGCCGAAAACCTGATTCACAAGTCGCGCTGACTTTCGATGAATCCGGCCGCCGGTCGAAATCCCAGTCGCATCTTTTAGGCGGCTTTTGGAGGGCGGAGTTCCCGTGGTGCGTGATCTCGAAGCGATGACTCGACAGGCCTACACTCGTCGGTATGAATTCGTTCGGCGCGGATGACGCACGGGAACCCAATCGAAACGGCTGGGGAAAGGGGTTGGATTCCTCGGAGATTCCGGACGGGGTTCGCCAGGCGTTTTCCGAGCTTTCGGGACCCTTTGGGGTCCGGCTGCTCTCGGGAGGATTGCTTCACCGGAGTTATCACCTTCGGACCCAGAGTGGCGAGTATGTACTTCAGCGTGTGAGCGATGTCTTCGCGCCCGAGATTCAAGACAATATCTCGGCCGTGACGCGCCATCTCAAGGGGCACGGGCTCCGGACCTTCGAACTCGTGCCTTCGAAGGCGGGAGCGCTCTCGGTCGAAATTCCCGGCGAGGGACGCTGGCGACTTCTGACTCATCTGGTTGGGGTCTGTTTCGAACGGATCGAGTCCAACGCGCAGGCGCGTTCGGCGGGCGCGCTGGTCGGACGATTCCATGCGGCGCTCGACGATTTCGAGGCCCCGCTCGCGCCGATGGGCATCCCGTTCAGGAACACGCCGCTCTATCTCGAACGATTGCGCCGGGCGCTCGAGACTCATGCGGGTCACCCGTTGGCGTCGAGAGTCCGCGAGATCGCGGCGCGAATCGACGCGGGCTTTGCGAGCCTAGGTCCCGCTCCGGCGGCTCCCGATCGCGTGATCCACGGTGATCTCAAGCTGGCCAATCTGCTCTTCGAGGGTGCGGATTCGCCGGCGTGCGACCGCGCGGTGGCGCTCATCGACTTCGACACCCTGATGCGAGCGCCGCTCTGGAGTGAGTGGGGAGATGCCTGGCGATCCTGGTGTAATCGGACGGGCGAGGACGGCAGCGGAGCTCACTTCGATCTCGCGGTCTTCGAGGCTTCGCTCGGCGGATTCTGTGAAGGCTACGCACGGCCGCTGCTTCGCGCCGAGACGGACTCGCTCGTGACGGCGACGGAGCGAATGACGTTGGAACTCTGCGCGCGCTTCGCGACGGATATGCTCGAAGAGTCCTATTTCATCTGGGATACGGCGCGATACGAAACCGCGGGCGCGCACAACACGCAGCGTGCGCGTGTGCAGCTCGAGCTCTTCGAGTCGGTGGCCAATTGCCGTGCGGAGCGAGTGGCGATCCTCGAAGACTTGACGACGCAATGAGATTCCGGCGGCAGATCCGAGAGTTGCCGAGCCGTCATGGTCTGCGGTGGTCCGCTGATTCGCTTTATCTTTCGTGAAATCCGACTTCGAGTGTCGAAAATCGAGACGCTGATTGCTCCGGACCGGATGATTCAGCACTTTTCCGGTTCGGGCGGGGTCCGGCATCCCACCGCAACCGTGCCCACCGGGGGGAGAAATGCAAAAAGTCATCATCGGTCTGGCCGTCGGGGTCGTCCTCGTGATCGTCGTCGTTGTCGTCGCGATCTCGAACGTGAACACCTATCTCGAAGAAAATCGCGAGATGCTCGCGGGGCTCGCGAGCGACGCGGTGGGTCGCGAAGTGTCCTTCGACGCCGCGGAGGTCGCGTTCTCGAATGGCCTCGCCATTCGCGTCGCCGGTCTACGGGTCGCCGAGGATCCGCGATTCGGCCAGCCGGATTTCCTGAGCCTCGATGAAGCGTATGTCGGCGTGCGAATCCTGCCAGCGCTTCGACGGCGGATCGAGGTCAGTGGGATTCGCCTGGACGCCCCGACGATTCGCGTGATCCAGACCGTGGAGGGCTTCAACTTTTCGAGCCTCGGCGGGACTGGGGAGCCGGTGCCTGTCGAGCCTGCGTCCGCCCCGCCGACGTCGCCGGAGGAAGCGGGGGCTCCGCTCGCTGTAGTGATCGCCGTCCTAGAGATCGTCGGCGGGACGATCTACTACGAGGATCGGACCAGCCCCGAGGGTCTCTCTCTCGTCATCGAGGACATCGAGACGTCGGGGACCGACCTCGCACTCGATGGCCCGATCGCGATCGATTTCTCCGGGCGTGTGCGCTCGGCGAAGGCGGCGGACGCTGGCCTCGAGAGTCGATTCGAAGGCGCGGTCCGCCTGGAGAGTCTGGAGACGATGGTGGGTACGGTCCGGCTGACGAGTCCGTCGTTGCTGCCTGCGATCTTCGGGGTCCGACTCGAAGAAGAGGGCGAGCTAACGCGGATCGATTCGCTCGAGGTCGAGGCTAGGCTTTCGGCGGATCCCTCCCGGTCGGGCTACCCCATTCGCGTTCGAACCGAGCAGGTACGACTCGCGGGCTTCGATCTCGACTCGATCGCGATCGACGTCATCTATCGCGATACCCCGGCTGGAGCCGAGCTCGAAATCGATCCGGTCACGGTTGGACTCGCGGGGGGGCGTGTCGATCTGTACGGGAATGTCGTATTAGGCGAACCCGGTCGATCGCCCTTCGATCTCAGCATGAAGATTCGAGATCTCGATTTAGGGAAACTCGCCGAAGTCGTTCTCGGATTACCCGCCGGCATGCTCTCGGGCATGCTCCGTGGCGACATCACGCTTCAGGGGGACAGCCTGGAGTGGGAGTCGCTCAAGCGAAGTCTGACGGGGCGCCTCGATCTCGAAATCGGCGAGGGGGCGATCGAACAGGTCAACGTCTTGAATGCCCTGGTGGATCGACTCGTGGCCGACCCGGGTCTGGGTCAGCTCGCCGCAAGCGCAATTCGTGATGTGGCGCCGGAGGCGCTCCGGGGCGATCGGACGCCCTTCGAGGGAATCGAGATGATGCTCGAGATCGCGGACGGCGCGATCCACGCCGAGGAGCTTTCCATCAAGGCGGACGACTTTTCCATCCAGGCAGAGGGCTTGCTCGGACTCGATGGGGCGATCTCGGGAACCGGAGATCTGCGATTCTCGAAGGAACTCTCCCAAAAGATTCTCGCCCGGGCGGATGGTTTCGGCTCGGTTCTCGCGGACGGGGACACGGTCTCGCTTCCGATCCGTCTCGGCGGTACGACCGATGCCCCGAGTCTCGTTCCCGACTTCGCTGCGCTCGGTGGTAGAGCGACTGCGGACGCAAAGCAGGAGCTGGCGAATCGGGCGTCCAAGGGGCTGGCCGACCTGATCTTCGGAAAGAAACGCGAGGACGGCGATCCCGAATCGGAGAGCGAGCGCGACACCGCTGAGGATCGAATCAGGGAAGGTCTGGGGCGGTTTCTGGGGTTGGATCCCTAACCCTCGGGCGCGTGCGTGCCAAGGCGGCTTGATCAGGCTGCGATCGTTTCGAGATCGAGCCGCGTTAGGCGGCGGATGAAGATGCTCTTTGCGTACTGGGCGGCCTCCGCACCGCGCAGGGAGACGCTCCGGGTCGAGCCGAGGACCTCTTCGAGGACGACCCGTGCTTCGAGTCGGGCCAGCGGCGCGCCGATACAGAAATGGGCTCCACGCCCGAAACCCAGATGTCTTTTCGGGTACCGGCGATCGAGCCGCAGCGTGTCGGGATCCTCGAAGATCGCCGGGTCGCGATTGGCCGAGGCCCAGGAAAGCATCAGCCGATCGCCTTTGTCGAGGTCATACCCGTCCAACTGGCAGGGTCGCCGCACGGATCGATAGTGGAAGTTGAACGGGGGTTCGAGTCGCACGACCTCCTCGACATAACGGGGTATCAGCTCGGGGCTCGCCCGGAGTTCCTCGGCGAGTACCGGGTTTTCGGCGAGCATTCGCAGCGTCGAACCGACCAGGGCGGCAGTCGATTCACCGCCGGCCCCAAACATGACGATCGCGATTCCGATTGCCTCGGAGCGCGTGAGCTTTTCTGCGATCACGCCGAGGGCGAGGGCGTGCATGAGCGGCGCCCCGGGATCATCGTCCGGCTCGGCGATCGCGATGTCGAGGTGATCGCCGAGATAGGCGGCCATCTTGCCCGTTTCCTCAGTCAGAAAACCGAGCCTCTGTGCATCGACCTCGCCCGCGAGCATGTCGCCTCCCATCATGGCCCAGATGCGAAATCGAGAGACGTCACGTTCGGGTAGGCCGAGGACATGAGCCAGGGCCAGCGCAGGGACGAGTTCCGAGAGCGGTGCGAAGTCGCCCCCTCCACTCGCAAGCCAGGGGTCGATCGCACGACGTACCCAGCCGCGCATGCGGTCCTCGAGGGTGTTGATGCGCGCGGCCATCAGTCGGGGTTGGGCGAGGGCGCGGTGAATCGAATGGTTGGGTTCGTCGGCCGTAGCGATGACGTCGGTCGCGCCCGTCCCGGGCAACTCGAAGGCGGCGGGTTGCCCATCGGACCCCCGGAAGAGCACGCCCGTCAGGTTTGCGGAGAAATCCTCTTCGCGGCCCAGGGCCTCCTCTACGAGTGCCCAGGTCGCGACGAAGTGAACGCCGGACTCTCCGATCCTCGAGAGTGGCATGTGGCTGCGCAATCGTGCGTAGATCGTCTGTGGAGAATCGATGGCGGCGGGTCGAAGCAATTCATCCGCGAACTCGGAATAGTGTGGTGCGCGCATCTAGAGCGACTCGTGGCCGGCGAGCATCGCGGCCGCACGCTCTGCCAGGGCGATGATCGCGATATGCGTGTTGCTGCGCGTGACGCGCGGGATCGAGGCGCCATCGATTACGTAGAGACCCTGTGTTCCACGCACGCTGAGGTCGAGAGCGAGAGGAAGGGTGTCGCTCTCGCCCATCTGGCACGAGCCCAGGCCGTGGTAGAACGCGCCGTGATTCTCGGCGATCCAGGCGTCGAGTTCGCCGTCGCTCTGGGCTTCCGCGCGTGCCAGGGCATCCGAGTCGTCCGAGACCTTCGCGTTCGCGAGGATTCGCGCGGCGAGTCGGTAGCCATGGCGAAGGCGTTCGATGTTTCTTGGCTCGCCGGGGAAAGGCCAGGAGAACGCGCCGCGCTCGTTCGGATCACGACTCGTCGCCGCGATCTCTGCCTCGCCGAAGGGTTGTTGAAGCGAGACGCTCAGGTTCAACTGGTACTCGTTCTTTCCCAGGCGTTCGCACCAGGGCGTGATCTGGAGATCGTTCGTGAAAGGGCTGCCTTCCGCGGTCACGCGCGCGAGGACTTGAATTCCGTGGGTGCCGGGACGCGTGAAGCGATCGCTCACCGGGGTCGAAAGCTGGATCACCATGTGATCCGTCCAGTGGGCGCCGACACCCGGCGAGTCGACGAGCGGATCGATGGACAGCTTGCGGAGTGCGTCGGCGGGACCGATTCCGGAGCGCCAGAGCAGCATCGGCGTGTGGAGGATACCCGCCGACAGAATCACGCGGTTCGCTTCGAGGCGTTCCCCATTCGCGAGTTCGACTCCGATCGCCACGTTTTTCTCGAAAAGCACCGTCGCGACGAGTGTGTCGCCACGCACCTCGAGATTTGGACGATCCTGCGCCGGGTACAGGTGGGTGATCCCGGCGAAGAGTCGGCGGCTCCCGTCCCGATTCATCGGAATCGGTCCGATACCCGTGGTGCCGGGGGCATTATGATCGGGACAGTCCGGGATCCCCACGCTTCCGCAGGCCTCATAGAAGGCCCGATAGGTCGGATCCCAGTCGTCCTCGGCCCAGCGGAGAATCGGAACCGGGCCGGAGTCACCGTGATAGTCGGCCGCGCCGAACTCGCGATCTTTTTCGAGCTTGCGGAACCAGGGAAGCATCTCGTTCCATTGCCAGCCCTTGGGCCAATTCTCGAGATCCGCGGGTTCCGCACGCATGGCAACGCCGCCGTTGATGCTGGAGGATCCTCCGACGCCACGCCCTCGCAGGTAGGGCAGCATGCGACCATCGCTCGACCGGACCTCCTCGCCCCACTCGATCGGCCACTGATAGCCGCGGCCGAGAAACTCGACCTGTTCGGGCAGCGCCTCGGGGTCATGGGTGGGGCCCGCTTCGAGCAGCAGCACGTCGTGGTTCGCGTCCTCGCTGAGGCGCGCTGCGAGCACGCAGCCGGCGGATCCGGCTCCGATGATGATCGTGTCCCGACTCATGTCTTGTCGTCCTTGGTGATTGGATCGGCGGCATCCGGGCCCTCGGCGCTGGCCGGGGGGGCGGACGAAGTTCCACCGTGGAGCTTAGTCGATCCGAAGAGTCGCTCACGTAGCGCTTCATCCTCTACGAAGACCGGGAGTGCATCATCTCCAAGATAGGAGGGCTTGATCGAAGCGCCGCCGTCGACCGCGATGACCTGCCCGGTCACGAAGGCCGCGAGGTCCGAGAGCAGGAAGAGGGCGGTTCCCGCGATGTCCTCCACGTGGCCTCGGCGACCGAGGGGGATCACGCGGCGGTCGCGCTCGTCGTTCGCGGAGACCGAGCGGGGGGTGCGGATCGTGCCCGCGGCGATCGTGTTGACCCGAATTCCGCGCGGGCCCCACTCGATCGCCTGGGTTCGGGAGAGCGAGATCAGCGCCGCTTTCGCCATCGCATAAGTCGCGCCGAAGGGCATCGCCTGGAGTGCTGCGATCGAGGCGAGCTGGACGATGCTCCCGCCCCGAGAAGCCGCGAAGAGGGTCTTGGCGAAGGTTTGGGACGAGAGCCAGGAGACGCGTAGATTCAAATCCAGAACGGCCTCGAAGATCTCGTCTTGCGTGTCGGTGATCGCCGCGAACTGATCGCGGCCCATTCCACCGACGATATTCACCAGGCCATCGGGAACCCGATCGGCCCGCTGTTCCGCTTCGGCGAAGGATTCCATCTCGGCTCGATCGCCTGCATTCACAACGAAGGGTTCGATCGTGCCCGCCGCGCCCTGGCCGGCATGAAGCGTCGCATCGAGCGCGCTCCGGTCGCGATCGATCGCGACCACGTCGGCACCGGCGCGGGCAAGCTCGGCCGAAACCGCGGTTCCGATCCCGCCGCCGCCCGCCCCGACGACCCAGATTCGTCGCCTCGTCATGCCCATCCGCGCTTCGAGTGCGCTCATGCTTTTTCTTCCGGGCGCGTTTCGAGATCGTCGACACGACTCCCGAGCCGGCCGCCGATATATTCGATCAATTCGACGATGTAGCCGTCGGGGTCGCGGCAGCATACGACCGACTCGACGCCGGTCCTGGGGTCGGGATCGCGAGGTTCGGCGATGAACTCCACACCCTGACCGCGCAGGTCCTCGTAGGCCGCCCGCAGATTACGCATCCGGAGCGCCATGATCCGTGGAACCCGTTTGGAAGAGGGCGGGTCGTCCGGGCTTTCCCAGCGCGGCTCGAGCCATTCGATCAAATCGAGGCGCGTGTGGTGCTCGGATTCGCCGAGGCCGAGCAGCGCGCCGCGACCCTGGGCAGAGTTCATTCCGAAATTCTCGCCGACATAGCTCGGCCAGATGACATCGCGATTGTCGCGCAGTACCCGGAAACCGAGTCGGAGGTAGAACTCGAGGGAGCGTTCGAAGTTCGTGGCGTTCACGACGAAATGAAAAAGCGACTCGACCGACCAATCCTTCGCGTGCGAGGCCTCGGTCGTCTGGGCGGACGATGTGGACATGCTGGGCACCTCCGAACGCGGGAATTGAGGCACCGAGGCCCCGGTCGCGCTTTGGGTATCCTCGCTCGACTTGGCGCCTTCCGCGAGGGTAGAGTCAGGGGTGGGAGGAAACGCGGTGATCCTGGATATATTCTCTGAACTGCAACGCGCGAGGCCGGCGGGAACGTCCTCGGGTCCGGAATTCGTGCAACAGGTCTATCGCGACGCGATCGAGCAGGCGCGCCTCGCCGATGAACTCGGATTCGGGTGTTGGTGGACCGTCGAGCACCACGGTGCCGACGAGTTCAGCTTCAGCTCCTCGCCCGAGATGATGCTCGCCGTGCTCTCCCAGCACACCGAACGGATCCGTCTCGGACATTCCGGCGTACTCGCCCCCTTCAAGATCAATCATCCGCTGCGCGTGGCCGAGCGGGCCGCCTTTCTCGATCAGCTGAGCGGCGGCCGGCTCGAACTCGGCCTGGCGCGGTCCGGCGGAACGGAATGGGAGGCTTTCGAGGTCGACCCCGAGAGTTCACGCGAGCAGCTGCGTGAAGCGCTGCAGATGATGCCGATGATGTGGACCCAGGATTCCTTCGAATGGAAGAGCGACTTCGCGACGATTCCACCGCGCAATGTCGTTCCGAAGCCGATCCAGCAACCGCACCCGCCGCTCTGGCAAACTTCGACGAGCCCCGAATCCTTCTACATGGCGGGATCGTTGGGCGTGGGTGTGCTTGGAACGACGCTGGTTTCACCACTCGATACGTTGAAGGAATTGCTCGGCGAATACGATCGCGGACTCGCGGAATGCGATCGCGTCGGGCATTTCGTAAATGCCCAGCGCTCAATCTTCACCTTCATGTTCTGTGCGGAGTCGAGACAGGCGGCGATCGATTCGGGAGCGGCCGAAGCGGTTCTCTGGTTCATCAATGCGGCCCCCGCCGTCTTTCACGTGCCTCGCAATACGTGGATCGACGCGATTCGCGGAGATCTCAAGGATTCGGCGCCGGAGAGCGACGCGGCGCTCTCCGCGCCGGAAGTCCATGACGATCTCGATCTGAATGATCCGATTCCGGTGATCGCGCTCCTCAACCGGAAGCTTGCCGGGCAGAAAATCGACCCCGTCGAGGCTTTCGAAGTGATGGAGCAGATCGAGTCCGTCGTGATCGGGGACGTCGCCGCGTGTGAAGCCAAGCTCAGGGGTTTTGCTTCGATCGGTTGCGATCGGCTCATGTGTCTCATGCAGATGGGCGCGGTCTCGCACGACGATGTGATGAAGAGCATCCGCCTGACGGGAGAAGAGCTGATTCCGCGCCTGGCCGATTGAACATATCTTGTGCCGGCGCCGTTTGCGTAGATAGAATCTGCCGGAGCCACTGATTGCCCAGCCACTTTCTGCGCAGGCACTCTCGGAGGCGTTTCGCCGAGGAGTGTCGACGAGGGAGTGTCGATCAGCGCCGAGCCCCGTCGAACCGGTGGCGTCCGTATTCAGGAGAGTCATGACCCGTCATCCGAATGTTGCGAGCCGATCGAGAGCGCTCGAGAGCGCGATTTCGTCGATCCTATTCGCGGTCCTCTCAGCGCTTGCGCTGGCGGGGTGTGCGGCGCCGACCGGGATGGACTCTTCAGAAAAGACGCGTGAGCGCGTCGACACGACCACGGCGGCCTACCAAGCCATCGAGGTTCCCAAGGACGTTGACTACCGGGCGCGTGATCTCGAGCAGGTGCCAATCGAGCTGGTTCCGATCAACGATTTCATCTTCATGGCACGAGGCATTGGGAATGTCTTCCTGATCAAGACCGACGAGGGCAACGTCATCTACGACACCGGCGTCACCTGGCAATCGGAAGAGCAGCGCGACCTGCTGCTGGCCGTCGGCGACGAGAAGACGACCCATGTGATCGTGTCTCACGCCCACGGCGACCATAATGGCGGGCTCGAAGCCTGGAGGGAAGCGCTCGACGGCGGCGCCGAGCTGATCGCCCACGAGCGTTACGAGTACACGAACAAGATCTACGGCGACACCGACGAATATCTCTGGCGAGTCCGGACCGGGACCCTCTATCCCTCGCATTCGGCCGGGCAGGTCTCGACCTTCCGGAGCTACGAGCCAACGCGGACCGTGGATGTGCACGAGGACTATTTCTTCGAGGTCGGCGGCATTCGCTTTCAGCTCATTGCGGCCGAGAACAGCGCCGAAGGCGAGGACGCGTTGCTTCTCTGGCTGCCCGATCTGGAAATCGTCTTCACGGGCGACTTCTACGGTTGCCTCTTCCCGATGGTTCCGAATCTCTACACGGTTCGTGGAGAGAAGACGCGAGATCCGATCGGTTATGTGCGTACGCTGGATCGGCTGATCGATCTCGAGCCGGCCATGATCTTGCCCGCGCATTTCAATCCGATCGAGGGCAAGGCCTATCTCCACAAGAGTCTCCAGGTGATGCGGGACGGCGTTCAATACGTCTACGACGAAACCGTGGCGGGAATGAATGCGGGCAAGAGCGTCTATCTGTTGATGGAGACGATCCGACTCCCACCCGAACTCGAGATCACCCAGGGTCATGGAAAGGTTTCTTGGAACGTTCGAGCGATCTGGGAATTTCTGGCCGGCTGGTTCTACTTCGAGGACGTCGCGGATCTCTACGCGGTTCCCGCGAGAGCCGTCTACGCCGATCTCGTTGAATTGGTGGGGGGCGCCGGGCCGCTGATCGAGCGCGCGCAGGTCCATTTCGATGCGGGCGAGGGCCTGAAGGCATTGCGTCTGCTGGACGTCGCCAAGGCGGCGGGGCCGGAGACCGCGCCGGCTCTGCGACTCCGGCTGGCCATTCTCGAGCACATGCTCGAACGTTCGGTCGCGACCTACGACAACATGAGCGAGTCGGGGATCCTGCGGGCGACGGCCGGCCAGACTCGAGAAGCCCTGGCAGTCTTCGATCACTGACTAGGAGATACGCGTTACGGCGCATATGCGGATGTCGCATGGCTGTTCTGGCGCGCTTCGCTGGGTATAGTGCGGCCCCATGCCTTTCGATGTCACCGATTTCAACACCCTCATGAACCTCGAATCCCACGGCCCCGACGTGTACGTGGGGATCGGGCCGTCCTATCCCTGGGGCCGCGTGTATGGCGGCCAGGTCGTCGCGCAGGCGCTGCGGGCGGCCTACTCGACCGTCGATCCGGAATATCGAGTCCACTCGCTCCACGCCTACTTCATTCGTGGCGGGGACTACGAGGAGCCGATTCGATACGAAGTGGATCGGATCCGGAACGGTCGCTCGTTCCTCACGCGACGCGTCGTCGCCCGGCAATCGGTCGGACCGATCCTGAATCTCTCCGCGTCGTTTCAGGTGCGCGAAGACCAGGTGGACGTGCAGGAACTGAAAATGCCCACGGACGTGCGGACCCCGGACGAATTGCCAGCGTGTGATTGGGGTCCGATTCTCGGGCGACGAATGCTGCCGGATAAATCCGGAGCGGGTGCCCGATCCGCTTGTTGGCTGCGGGTTCAGCCTGCGGTCGCGGATGATCCTGTGCAACAGGACTGTGCGCTGGCCTATGCGTCGGACGATATTCCGACCGAGGCGGCCAGCCTTTCGCATCCGCGGCGTCCCTCGCCAACGGCCGATCCCGGCGAATACGATCGGCTCTTCGTCAGTGCGAGCCTGGATCATGCGATCTGGTTTCACAGACCCGGCCGTCATGACGACTGGGTTCTGCATGATTATCGCGGGCAGGGGCTCGTCGGCGCGCGTGGGCTGGCAATTGGACAGCTCTTCGGGCGGGGTGGAACTCATCTGGCGACAGTTGCCCAGGAAGTCCTGTTTCGCGAGCGTACGCGTTAGGTGTCTCGTGGGCCGAAGCGGGCCTCGTTCTGAAGCGCGGGTTGCGACCCCCTCGAAGAATCCGGCGACGTCGAATCGGCTGCCGCGAACGAGGTCCAGGCGATCGCGAAGCTCTATTGGGCTCCTCGTGCATCGACTTGGGATAGGCTCAGGGCCCCAGATCTTCCTGGGGTCATTCGGGAGGCATCGCGCGTGCAAGATTTCAAGGAGCGAGTGGCGGTCGTGACCGGCGCCGCGGCGGGTATCGGGCGAGCGTATGCAGACGCCCTGGCGAAGCGGGG
>Ga0114950_10001056_pt1 | contig 20407 bp, 22 predicted proteins | sample N075metaG_FD_83503 | JGI IMG/M metagenome (GOLD analysis project Ga0114950, IMG submission 83503) | Deep subsurface microbial communities from Kermadec Trench to uncover new lineages of life (NeLLi) - N075 metaG | ecosystem: Environmental > Aquatic > Marine > Ocean trench > Sediment | place... | reverse complement strand
GAGCCGCCAGATACTGACGAAATAGGCAAGCCTCATCTCAATGGCAGCAACAACTGGGCTGTCGGCGGGGCACTGACCACTACCGGGCGTGCGATGGTACCGAACGATATGCACCTGGGACTGTCGACGCCCAATCTCTACTACCGCGCCCGGTTAGTGGCTACTGGCGACGATCCGCGGGACGTTACGGGCGTAACATTACCGGGGACACCACTGCTTGTGGCCGGCAGCAATGGCAAGGTTGCGTGGGGCTATACCAACAGTTACGGCGATTGGACAGATGCCGTGGTACTGCGGCCGGGCTCGGCGCCGAATACCTACCAGACCCCCGATGGCGACATGCACTTCGACGTCTATCGCGAAGTCATCGATGTCAAAGATGGCGAGTCGATCGAAATGACGATTCGTGAAACGATCTGGGGTCCCGTGAACGATCGCGTCGACTATCCGGACGGCGAGATCGCTGTCAGCTGGATCGCGCACAAGACGAATGCCGTAAACCTGCATCTGGTCGATATCGAAACTTCGGATTCAATTTACGCCGCACTGGATATCGCCAATACGATGGGCATTCCGCCACAAAATTTCGTAACGGGTGACGCCGACGGCAACATCGCCTGGACGATCGCCGGCAAGATTCCACTGAAATCGTCGTTCAATGCGATGCTTCCAGCGGACTGGAGTGTGAACCACGGTTGGATCGGCTGGCTCGATCCGGCCGACTATCCGCGACTGATCAATCCGGAGGGTGACCGTATTTGGACCGCCAATGCGCGCGTGACCGAAGGCGAGGCGCTCGATGTCATTGGCGACGGCGGCTATGACCTCGGCGCGCGGGCCCGACAGATTCGCGATAGCTTGTTCGCGAAACAGTCGTTCGAGCCGGCAGATATGCTCGCGATTCAGTACGACGACCGTGCGCTGTTTCTTGCTCGCTGGCGCGAGCTGTTGCTGGATGTTCTTGACGCTGAGGCTATTGCCGAGGATTCACAGATGGCAGAGTACCGCCGACTGGCGCAGGAGTGGATTCCGCGCGCCGCGCCCGATTCGGTGGGATACAGGCTGGTGCGTGCGTTCCGGCTTAACGTCCAGGCGCTGGTATTCAACGGACTCATGGCGCCGGTTCGCGAAGCCTACACCGACGAGGTACGGCTGCGCGTGAGTAATCAGTTCGAAGCGCCGCTTTGGTCGCTTGTCACCGAGCGACCCGTGCACTTGCTGCCACGTGACTACGACAGCTGGCGCGAGCTATTGCTCGAGTCGGTACAGCGAAATATCCGCTACTTTGAGGACAACTACGACGGCCCGCTGGCCGAGCGCAGTTGGGGGGAGCGAAATACCGCGGCAATTCAGCATCCGTTGAGTCGGGCCATTCCCATGCTCGCCGGCTTTCTCGATATGCCGAGCGAACCGCTGAACGGGGACGTCGATATGCCCAAGGCACAGGGCCCGAAATTCGGCGCAGCAGAGAGATTTTCCGTGTCGCCCGGCGATGAGCAGAACGGGCTGATGCACATGCCGAGCGGGCAGAGTGGGCATCCGCTTTCCGAATTCTATCGCAACGGGCACGACGACTGGGTCCGAGGTCGTGCGACACCTTTCCTGCCGGGCGAAACTCGACATACGCTGACGCTGACCCCGTCTGGCGGTTAAGATAGACGTCGCGCAGCGAACCACGGATCGTAAGCATGGCGAACAGCAAATTTACCGGCAGCAGTACCTACGTTGCGACCGATGATCTGGCCATGGCCGTCAATGCGGCGGTGACGCTCGAGCGTCCGATTCTGGTGAAAGGGGAACCCGGCACGGGCAAGACGCAACTCGCTATCGAGGTCGCCAACTCGCTGGGTAAGCCGTTGTACGAATGGCACATAAAGTCGACGACCAAGGCTCAGCAGGGACTTTACGAATACGATGCAGTTGCACGCTTGCGCGATTCTCAGCTCGGCGACGAACGCGTGCATGACATATCCAACTACATCATGCGCGGCAAGGTGTGGGAGGCATTCGTGTCTGACGTACAACCCGTACTGCTCATCGATGAAGTTGACAAGGCCGATATCGAATTTCCGAACGACCTCTTACGCGAGCTCGATCGTATGGAATTCTATATCTATGAAACGCAGCAACTCATCAAGGCTGTGCACCGACCGATTATCATCATCACCAGTAACAACGAAAAGGAATTACCCGACGCATTCCTGCGGCGCTGTTTTTTCCACTACATCAAATTTCCAGACAAAAAAACGATGGCAAAGATCGTCGACGTACATTTTCCGCGCCTGAAAAAAGATTTGTTGAGCGAGGCGCTTAACTCATTTTACAAACTGCGCGACGTGCCGGGATTGAAGAAAAAACCGTCCACGGCGGAGCTTTTGGACTGGATCAAGCTGCTGCTCGCCGAAGATATTCCGCTCGAGGCCCTCAGGACAAAAGATCCGCGCAAGGCGATTCCACCGCTCTATGGTGCGTTGTTGAAAAACGAGCAAGACGTACACTTGTTCGAACAACTCATCTTTCTCGATAGAAGAGCGGAAGCAAATCGGTAGCAGCCTGTCATGTTGATCCCGTTCTTCCATTTGCTGCGCGACGGCGGAATGAAGACGTCGATAACCGAGTGGTTGATACTGCTCGAAGCGATGAAAAAGGGAGTCGCAGGGCAGAGCGTCGATGACTTCTACTACCTGGCCAGGACCTGTCTTGTCAAAGACGAGTCGAAACTGGATCGTTTCGACCGCATCTTTGCGGCGTACTTCGACGGTATCGAGGACTCGCTCGCTGACCTGATGCAAGAAGTTCCAGAAGACTGGCTCCGGCAGCAGGCGGAGCTTTATCTGTCCGCTGAGGAGCGCGCCAAAATCGAGGCGCTTGGTGGTTTTGAGGAGCTCATGAAGGCCCTGCAGCAGCGCCTCGACGAGCAGGACGAGCGGCACGAAGGCGGTAGCAAATGGATTGGCACGGCGGGCACGTCTCCTTTCGGTGCATACGGGTACAACCCCGAAGGCGTGCGCATTGGGCAGCAGGGCTCGCGAAATCGGCGCGCCGTCAAGGTCTGGGATAAACGTGAGTACCGCAATCTCGACGATTCAGTTGAACTGGGCACGCGAAATATCAAGATCGCACTAAGAAGACTGCGCAAATTCGCCCGCGAGGGAGCCGCGGATCAATTGGATCTTGACGATACGATCGATAAGACGGCCCGCAATGCCGGGTTTCTGGATATTCGTATGGTTCCGGAGCGACACAACGCCGTCAAAGTTCTGCTGTGTCTGGATATCGGCGGCTCAATGGACGATCACATACGCGCGTGCGAAGAGCTTTTTTCCGCGGCGCGCAGCGAGTTCAAACATCTTGAGTATTTGTATTTCCACAATTTCGTTTACGAGAGCATGTGGAAAGATAATCGTCGCCGCCACGCCGAGCGAATTCCGATCTCAGATATTACCCACAAGTACGGTTCTGACTACAAGCTGATCTTTGTCGGCGATGCAACGATGAGCCCTTACGAAATCGTTTATGCAGGCGGTAGCGTCGAGCACTGGAACGACGAGCCCGGGGCGGTGTGGATAAAGCGGCTTCTGGATACCTATCCCAAAGCAATCTGGCTTAATCCCGAGCCACGGCAACGGTGGGAATTTACGCCATCAGTCAAGCTGACTCGCGATTTAATGAGCGACAGGATGTACCCGCTTACCATTGCCGGGCTCGACGCTGGAATCAAAGCGCTGCACTAGACACGAGTTGTGGTCTCTGCTTACGGGTTTTCGGACGCGCCGAGCGCTGCCAGGTCGGCGAGAACGTCCGCCGAATGGGTTGCAGGTTTGACCTTTTCATAATGCTTGGCGAGATTGCCGTCAGGGTCGATCAAAAAAGTTTGCCGTTTGGCGACCGTCATACCGAACATTTTTGTTTTTACGCCATACGCATCGGCAGCCTTGCCTTCGAAATCAGCGAGCAGAGGAAACGGCAAGCCGTGATTTTCGGAAAATTTCCGATGCGACTCGACGTCGTCGAGACTAACGCCGAGGATTTGAGCGTTGATTTTCTTGAACGCGAAAATATTGTCACGAAATTCGCAGGCCTCAGTCGTGCAGCCAGGTGTCCCGTCTTTCGGATAGAAGTAGAGTACGACCCATTGGTCGCGGTAGTCTTCCAGAGAATGAAGTTGGCCGTTTTGGTCGGCAAGTTCAAATTCGGGTGCTGGTTCGCCGACTGTGAGCGGCTCTGATGCCAGCGCGGCATGCGGAAGCACGAGTACTGAAAATAGCGCAATGATCCAACGTCTTATCAGGCTAAACTTATTCATGTCTATTCAATATCAGATTGGCTGTGGGAATTATGCTACGAATAATGAACACTATAATACGATTCGGTCTAAATTGAGCATAATTCGAAAGATCGCATTATTATGAGTCGAGTGCCGCTACAAAAAATAAAAACCGCGCTCGTCCTGCCAGGCGGTGGCGCCCGCGGGGCGTTTCAGGCTGGCGTACTCAAGGCGATTGCCGAATTGGTGCCCAAGGGCGCGCCGAACCCGTTTGCCGTGATCAGTGGAACCTCGGCCGGTGCGATTAATTCGGTCGTGCTGGCCAGCAGGGCGCGGCGCTTTCAGGTTGCTGTGGCGGAGCTCGAAAGAGTGTGGGGCAATTTTCGCTGTCACCAGGTCTACCGCACTGGCCATCTGACGATGGTAATAGGAATACTGCACTGGCTTACCGCGATCATCTCCGGCGGCCTCCTTGTTGGCGCGCCGCGGTGTTTGCTCGATAACTCGCCGTTGCGCGAACTGCTGAGCCGCAATATTCGATTTTCGCGAATCCAGGATGCAATCGATGGCGGTTATCTGGATGCCGTTGCGATTACGGCGGCCAGTTACGCGTCCGCTCGCTCGACGGCTTTCTTCCAGGCGAAAGAAGGAACCAGTGGTTGGTCGCGTACCAGGCGACTCGGCAAGCGCGCCGATCTGCATCTCGATCATTTGATGGCAAGCATTGCGGTGCCGATGATTTTTCCGCCGGTGCAGATAGACGGCGAATTTTTTGGCGATGGCGCAATGCGTCAGGCAACGCCGCTGAGTCCCGCCGTGCATCTCGGTGCCGATCGCATACTGGTCATTGGCGTGCGCGACGAAACCGCCGACAAGGCAGTGAAATCGAACAAGCCGCAGACATCTCCGAGTTTCGCGCAAATCGCCGGCTACATGCTGGACACTTTGTTTATGGATGGTTTGTACTCGGATCTCGAGCACGTCACTCGTATCAACCAGATGATTGACTCGGTGGCTCCGGAACATCGGACGGGATCGCTGGCGCGCATGCGCCCGATCGATACGATGGTAATCGTTCCGAGCGAAGATCTGCGGGTCATTGCCTACAAACATCGACGCGATTTGCCGTTCGCTGTACGTGCCCTGTTGCGCGGTATCGCAGGCAAAGATACGAGCGAGAATCGTTTGCTAAGTTTCCTGATGTTCGAGCGCGCTTATACGCGAGAACTCATAGAACTCGGATATCGCGATGCGATGAAGGTTAAAAACGAGCTGTCGGACTTCGTTACGGGTGCTGAGGTGCCGCGGCTGTTTGCGCCAAGCTGGATTCGCAAGGACTTGAGCGCGCAAAACGGCGTTGACCCGCGGTCATAGTTTCGCACTCATCGCTTTACAGCAGGAATGCGGCTCCCAACCCGAGGAAGGTCATATAGCCGATGACGTCGGTGACCGTCGTGAGTACCACGCCGCCGGCCAGCGCTGGATCGATATTCATGCGCTTCAGCATCAGCGGAATCGAAAAACCGGCCAGGGCTGCGATAAACATGTTGATCATCATCGCGGCCCCAATGACTCCGCCGATACGCCAATCGCCAAACCACAAGTAGGTAAACGTCGCGACGACTATCGCCCAACCGATACCGTTCAGAAGTCCGACCAGTAGTTCCTTGCGCAAAATTCCTCGTGCGTTCGTGTGGTCTATCTGGCCCAGAGCGATCGCGCGCGTAATAATCGTGAGCGACTGACTGCCAGCGACACCGCCCATGCTCGGGACGACCGGCATGAGTACGGCGAGTAGTACGATCTTGTCGATGGTCGTTTGGAAGACATCGACCACCGCGGCCGCAAGAAATGCAGTGCAGAGATTGACGCCGAGCCATAGTGCGCGCCGAGTCGCGCTCTTGAAGACCGGTGCGAACATGTCGTCCTCTTCGTCCAGACCGGCGGCGCTCATCAGCGAATGCTCGGCCTCATCGCGAATGACGTCGACTACATCGTCAACCGTAATTCGGCCGAGAACCCGATTGTCATCATCGACGACCGGTGCCGAAAGCAAATCTCTGTTTTCGAATTCCCAGACGACCTGCGTTGAAGGTGTGTCGGCCGGAATCGGCAATAGATCAGTCGACATGACGTCTGACACGACCGTGTCCAGGTCGCTCGTCAGTAATCGTGACAAGTACAGTGAGCCGACGTAGCTGTGATCTCGATCGACAACGAATATCGAATCCGTGCCGTCGGACATATCACTGCGTGCGCGCAGGTAGCGGCAGACGACCTCCAGCGTGACATCAGGGCGAACCGTCACAATGTCGATGTTCATCAGGCCGCCGGCGCTGTCTTCGTCGTACGCCAGTACTTGCCTCAGCCGTTCTTCTTGCTGCTGATCGAGTGATTGCAATACTTGCTGCGTTACGGCTTCTGGCAAGTCGATCAACAAGTCCGCGAGGTCGTCGAGCTCCATGCCTTCTGTGGCGGCGATGAGTCGCTCGGTCTGCATGCTCTCGATCAATCCATCGCGAACCTCGTCTGCCACCTCGACAAGAACGTCACCCTCGTCCTCTGGATCGACCATATCCCAAAGCACGGCACGTTCCCGCAGCGGTACCGATTCGAGCAGGCGGGCGACTTCGGACGGGTGCAAGCTGTGAATCATCAGGCGCGCAGAACGCAGGCCACCGCTGTCGAGCTGTTCGCGCAACAGTTGCAGATTGGCCTGAGTGTGCTCTCTGGCTTCCATGGATCCGCCTCGACAAGGTAGGCGGAGTTTAACCGTCTTAACGCTTATGCGCACGACGGTGTTGACGAGGCTACAGCGTGTTCAATGCGCGGTTGCCGAGCTCGTTGTGGCGTATCAGGACGGGATCGTGTATTTCACGAATCGCGGCGGCAAGTTTTTCGGCCATGTAGACCGAGCGGTGTTGGCCGCCCGTACAGCCGATGGCAACCGTCATGTAGCTTCGGTGAGTGCTGCCGTACTCGGGAATCCAGCGCTTCAAAAACGCGACGACGTCATCGTACATGAGTCCAAAGGCTTGCTGGGCGTCGAGAAACTCCCTGACTTCATCGTCCAGGCCGGTCAGGCCACGAAGTTCGACGGTCCAGTAAGGATTGGGCAGGCAACGCATGTCGAAAACGAAGTCCGCGTCCGCCGGAATGCCGTTCTTGAATCCGAACGATTCGATAAGAACAGACACCACCTTCGTCTTGCGACGATCAATTCGCTCGCGAATGACATCCGCGAGTTCGTAGACGCTGGTACGCGATGTATCGATGATCAGGTCGGCCGAATTGAGGATAACCGACAGTACCTCGCGTTCGCCTGATATTGCGGCGCGCAGTTCCATGCCGTGTTTGGCGAGCGGGTGCGGTCGACGCGATTCGCTAAATCGCTTGAGCAATACGTCGTCACTGGACTGTAAAAACAGCAGCTCTGTATTGATCCCTTGTTCGCGCAATTCCTCGATGAGCCGTGGCAGCGCTTTGAGGTCCTGAGCTCGATTGCGTGCGTCTACACCGACTGCGAGCAGGCTGCTTGATTGTTCGCTCTCAGAGGTAACCTCGTCGATGACGGACTTCAGCAGCGCCGCCGGCATATTGTCGATGCAGTAATAGCCAAGGTCTTCGAGAACGTGAAGAGCAACGGATTTGCCCGAACCGGACAAGCCGCTGACGATGATCAGGCGTTTGTCGTCGGACGTATTCCGATCAGGGCACATACTGTTTTGGCTCAGGAGCCCTCGGCGACTTTGAGGTCACTCGCCGCCGGATAAGTGCCGACCAGCGCGTCGAATAATTCCCTGCTGGACGACGCGTCGCGCAACTTGACGTGAAAGTCACTTTGGCCGAGTAACTCCGCGATGCTACAAACGTCGGCCTGATGACTTTCTTCGATTTCGTCGGGCACGATCAGGCCAAATATCAAATCGACCGATTCACCGTCCTGTGAGTCGAATTCGATCGCTTCACTGAGCCTGATCAGCGCTGCAATGTTCGAATGGAGACCCTTTATGCGGCAATGCGGAAAAGCGACTCCCTGGTTCAGGCTGGTGCACCCTAGCCGTTCGCGTTCTACCAGGTTTTCGAAGATATCCTCGCTCGAAATGCCGGCACTCGACCGGGCGAGTAATTCGCTCAGGATTTCGAGGCAATGTTTTTTACTGCGCGCATGCGCATTACACAACACGCTATCTGGTTTGATAATGTCTTCGAGGTTCATTTTTTTGAAGCTTTTGGGGAGGGCCGGTTGGCCCGTATGTCTGCTCAGCCATACGGGCCAATTGCGGAATTAGAAATGTCTCTTTCGTACTTCTCTGGCGTGGTGGTCAACGAGCTTTTCTTTGTGCTTTCTTACCCGTCGATCAAGTTTATCGACGAGGCCGTCAATCGCGGCGTACATGTCTTCTTCAATTGCGTCGGCGTAGATCGTACCACCATTTACATTGATCGTGGCTTCGGCTTTATGGCGCAGCTTCTCGACGGTGAGAATGCAGCTCACGTCGGACACCAGGTCAAAGTGGCGCTCGATTTTTTCTATTTTCGTTTTAACATATCCTCTCAGGGATTCAGTGATTTCAACATGATGGCCTGAAACATTCAATTGCATATTTTTCTCCCATATTTTGGGGTGACCTACGTATTTAGCTTGCACTCGTGTTCAAATTTAGACCTTGGCTGTCCGTATTCTGCGGTCGCTCGACGACTCGATGTTCATCGCCTCACGGTACTTTGCGACGGTGCGCCTGGCAACAGATATTCCCTCTTCGGCGAGACAGCTGGCGATCTTGTTGTCGCTCAATGGTTTTGCCGGATTTTCGGCTCCGATAAGCTTGCGTATTTTGGCGCGAACCGATGTAGAAGACTGATCCTGTCCATCTGCCGACGACAGGTGAGACGAGAAAAAAAACTTGAATTCGAAAACTCCGCGCGGCGTATGCATGTACTTGTTGGTAGTCACACGGGAAATTGTCGATTCATGCATGCCAATTTCTTCGGCAATATCTCTGAGTACCATGGGCTTCATGGCCTCGTCGCCGTGCTCGAGAAACGCTATCTGTCGGGTAACAATGCTGGTCGCCACCTTCAGCAAGGTCTCGTTCCGGATTTCGAGGCTTCGTATTAACCAGCGCGCTTCCTGAAGCTGCGATCGCAACACCGAGTGGTCACCGCTGCCGCGAAGCAGGCGCGCGTACTGTTGATTTACTGATAGCCGTGGAACCCCGGTCGGGCTGATTTCGACCTGCCAGCGCTTGTCGATTTTGCGCACAAATACGTCCGGGATGACGTATTCAGTTGCCGCCGGGCTGACGGCAAGTCCTGGCTTCGGATTGCAGCTCTTAACCAGCGCGATAGCGTCGTGCAAATTTTCTTCGGACGTTCGCAGGCTGCGGCGCAATTCGCCATATGCCTGCTCAGCGATCAGGTCGAGATGATTTTCGGCCAGGGCGATCGCCAGCTGCAGTGCGGGTGTTGACGCGTCGAGCTGGCGTAGCTGCAGGACGATGCATTCGGCGATCGAGCGCGCACCGATACCCACCGGGTCCAGGCGCTGCACTTTTTCGAGCGCCGCTTCGATTTCCTCCGTCGAAACTTCCGCATCGGCATTGAGGCTGGCGGATATTTCGTCGAGATCAACGGTCAGGTAGCCGTCGTCATTGATCGAATCGATGATTGTCTCGCCGATAACAGCTTCGCGCGGCGTGAAGTGTTCCATCTCGAGTTGCCAGAGCAAATGTTCACGCAAGGTTTGCCCGGACTCGTCGGCGAAATCGGCGGCTGGCCGGCCTTCTCCATTCCAGCCGTTATCGCGCATGCTGTCTATGGACCGCTCCTGCCACGTATCCTCGGCGCGGATAGTCTCTACTTCGGCGGTCGTCTCGTTGCTGGCCTGCGGCGCATCAGGCAGGTCCTCCACCTCGAGCATGAGGTTTTCTTCGAGCGCTTCCTGGATCTGTGCGTTGAGCTCAAGGACCGGAAGTTGCAGCAGTCGAATGGCCTGCTGCAATTGCGGCGTCATAGTTAAGGTCTGACTGAGTTTTAGCTGCAGCGATGGTTTTAACATGATCCGCAGTACGTGGCAGCGATGAGCTTCTGCCTGGCAATGAATGGGTGACCAGTTTGCCTCAGAGTCTGAACTCCTGTCCGAGATACACCTCTCGAACGTGATGATTCTCTAGAATTTCTTCCGGTGGCCCGGAAGCGATCAAACTTCCATCACTGAGTATATAGGCTCTGCCGCAAATTCCGAGTGTTTCCCGAACATTATGGTCGGTTATCAGAACCCCAATATCGCGTTCGCTTAAATGTTTGATAATTCGCTGAATATCCAGAACCGAAATCGGATCGACGCCGGCGAAAGGTTCATCCAGCAAGATGAACAACGGATTTGCCGCCAATGCGCGGGCGATTTCCACGCGGCGGCGCTCGCCGCCCGACAGGCTGATGCCCAGACTCGTTCGCACGTGTCCAACATGCAGTTCGCCAAGCAGGTTTTCGAGTTCCTGCTCACGGCCGGCCTGATCCAGGTCGCTGCGATTCTCGAGAATCGCCAGGACATTTTGCTCTACCGTAAGCTTGCGAAATATAGATGCTTCCTGCGGCAGGTAGCCAAGGCCGAGCTTAGCCCGCCGGTGCATCGGCTGCGCCGTCAGGTCCTGGCCGTCCAGCAAAATTGTGCCCTTATCGGCTGAGATCAAACCGACAATCATGTAGAAGGCCGTGGTCTTGCCGGCGCCATTTGGCCCCAGCAATCCGACAACTTCACCGCTTTTGATTTCCAGCGACAGGCTCTTGACGACTTTGCGGAGTTTGAAGCTCTTGGAGATATCCTGAACACTGAGAATGCTCATGGATTCTCGTCTTCCTGCGGTGTGTAGGTGATCTTTACCTTGCTGCCGCCGTCGCCCGAAGACAGGGCGTTGATGCGTTGTTCTTTTATGTTGTAAACGAGGAAGCTTGACGAGATCCGGTTACCACCTTCGGTAATACTGGCGTTGTCGGAAAATTCGATGATGCCAGCATCGATGTCATATTGGAGGTGGCCTGCTTCGGCGTAGGTAGACTCGCCGCTGCCAGGTCGCTTTAGTTCAAACGTTGCCGGCGAACCGCTGATTATCGCCATGCGCAACTGGTGATCGAAAAATTGCAGATCTGCTGTGTCGCATTCGATGTGCCCGTTATCGACGTCAATGATGACGTTGCCTTTAAAACGCCACACGCTGTCCTGAAAATCGAGCTTGCTGGCGAGGCCCTCGTCGGCCTGGACGCCGATCGTGCCTTGCGAAAGCTTTAGTCCCCGGAACATCAACATTGAGCTCTTGCCGTCATAATCGGTCGAGTCGGCATCAAGTGATATGGGCAATCGGAGGTCGCTGTTCTGCGCGAGGGCCAGAACAGGCAACAGCAGTAGCCATGCGATATTACGCGCGAGCATTGGCTGGGGCCTGTCTGTTAGGGGACGAATTTGCCGCTGACATTCGATTTCAGTTCCAAACGGTTTTCCTTTAGCGATGCTAGCATGCCGGTCGCTGTCAAACTGCGCGCTCCAATGCGGATTTGGACGCGCTGGTCGGTTTTGGCGATAAAACTCTCAGGATCGAGCTCAAGGTATTGGGTTCGGATTTCCGTCTCGCTGCCTGAAAATCCGGCGCTACTCACGGCCCGAACGTGACCTCGCAGCTGCATCAGCTGCGAGACGTGGCTTATCGTCGCTGAGTCCGCGTCGATGGTCCAGGGTACGTCGCTTTGCGGCGTATAAACTATCCGAACCTCAGTCAGCGATATGTGTTGATCGTCTTGCTGTTCTACGAGACTGGCTTCGATTTCATACAACAATTTACCGTCGGAGCCGGTACCGAGAATTTTGGCCGATTTCAAATAGTATCCCCGGCGCAATTCGTCATACGGTGGTGCATCCGTGTCGTCACTATGATCGGGCCGGGCGAGATACCAACTTGCCATTGCACCCAGTGTCAGCACGACCAAAGTGATCATGGAGCGCGCGCTGGTCATGCCTTGTCCCGGGTTCGTGCGGCCAGCACCAGGTCGCAGATTTCGCGAACGGCGCCGAAACCGCCATTGGCTGTGGTCGTGTAGTCACACAGGTCGCGCAGGGTGCTTACCGAATTCGCTACGGCCACCGAATAGCCGACTTTTTCGAGCAATGGCACATCGGGAATGTCATCGCCCGCATAGACGCATTCGTTGTCAGAAATCCCGAGTTTGGCGGTCAACTCGCTGAATGCCGCCACTTTGTCTTTACAGCCCTGGAGTACATGCACGACGCCGAGTTCAGCCATGCGTTGGCTGACGGCGGCAGATTTTCGACCGCTGATAACGGCCACTTCGAGACCGGCCTCTATCAGTTGCCGGACGCCAAAGCCGTCCTGTGTTGCAAATGCCTTGGATTCGACGCCGTCGTCAGAGAGGTAAAAACGGCCGTCTGTGAAGACGCCGTCAATATCGAATGCGACCAGGCGCACCCGAGCCAGGCGGCTTTTGGCCGTTGCGCTGTTCACATGATACCTGCGCGAAACAGGTCGTGAATATTCAGCGCGCCTGACAGTCTATCGTTGTCGTCGACGACCAGTAACGCGGTGATCTTGTTTTCTTCCATCAGACGTACGGCCTCTACGGCGAGCACATCGGCCGGTGTCGTTTTGCAATCGGTGTGCATGACGTCACTCATCTTCGTTTTAAGCATATCGACTCCATCATCCAGCGCGCGGCGCAAATCGCCGTCGGTGAAGATGCCGAGAATGCGGTCTTGTCCGTCCACGACCGCGGTCATGCCCAAACCTTTTTGCGTCATTTCCAGCAAACCGTCTTTGAGCTTGGCGTCGGGCCCGACCCTGGGTACCAAATCATCCTGGCGCATGACGTCGGAGACCCTGAGTAGCAACCGCTTGCCGAGGGTGCCGCTTGGGTGCGACATCGCAAAATCCTCGGCCGTAAATCCACGTGTTTTGAGCAGGGCAACGGCCAGCGCGTCGCCCATCGCGAGCGTCGCCGTGGTGCTGGCTGTCGGCGTGAGATTAAGCGGGCAGGCTTCCTCGGCCACGCTCACGTCGAGATGCACGTCCGCGGCTTTGGCCAGCGTGGAATTAACGTTGCCGGTCATCGTGACAAGCTTCGCGCCCATGCGCTTGACGAGGGGCAGTATCGTGATGATTTCGTCGGTCTCGCCGGAATACGACACGGCAAGCACCAGGTCCTGGCCCGTAATCATGCCAAGGTCGCCATGACTGGCCTCGGCCGGGTGTACGAAAAACGCTGCCGTACCTGTACTCGCAAGCGTTGCAGCGATCTTGTTGCCAATGTGGCCGGATTTGCCCATGCCGGTCACGACAATGCGACCCGTGGTAGCCAGGCAAAGTTCGCAAGCGGCGCCGAAGGTGTCATCGAGCCTGGCGCGAAGCGAGTCAACCGCCCGGGCCTCAATGTCGAGCACCTTACTGGCCGTTGCGAGCAATTCTGCCGATGTCAGTTTTTGTTGCACGTGTAAGCCTCTAGTTCGGCATTTTAACGTTTTGCATCACCACGTAGGTATCGTACGCGATAAACGCGACCAGCAGGGCGATGCCCTCGATCCGCGATATCTCACTTTTGCCTTCGTAATCATAGGTCATGGCAAATAGCACCAGCGTGAATGCGATCATGACGAATATGTGCAAAGACAGCACAGTCGGCGGCATTGCGGTAGGAGCGATGGTCGCCGCGACGCCGATCACGGCAAGCAGATTGAAGATATTCGACCCAACGATATTACCAATGGCGAGGCCGTACTCGCCTTTTAACGCGCTAGTGATCGATACGGCGAGTTCGGGCAGGCTGGTTCCAAATGCGACCAGCAAAATGCCGATGACAACTTCGCTTACACCCAGAAAACGGGCAATGGACATGGACCCGTCAACCAGTAAATGCGCACCTGCAAGCAGGCATGCCAGGCCGACCCCCATCCACATTATGGCGGTCGACATTTTGACGTCTGTCGGGATCTCCGCCTCGTATTCCTTCTTGATCGGATCGCTCGGTGCCGATCGCAGGCCCAGGCGCACCATCCAGACCATCACGATCACGAGCCCGGTCAACAGGACCAAGCCGTCTACACGGCTCAGGTAGGAATCCAGAAACAAAGAAACCGTTAGCAAGGATACGGCGAGCAGCACGGGCATCTCTCGTCGCAGAGTCGCCGAGCGGAGTTTTATTGGCCTGATCAGTGCGACGCAACCTAATACCAGTCCTATGTTGACAATGTTCGAGCCGATTGCATTGCCAAATGCCAGCCCCGCTTCGCCGCGCAGCGACGCCACGACAGCCACAAGAATCTCGGGCGCCGACGTCGCAAACGCGACGACGGTCAGGCCGATCAGCAACGGTGCGATCCCCAGGTTGCGTGCCGATGAAGCCGCGCCATAGACAAACCGGTCCGCGCCCCAGATCAGGAGCACAAGCCCGCCTATGACTTCGAGAATATTGCCAAGCATAGATTATCGCAGTAAAGAGCCTGGACGCCGGCTCGGGTCGGCTATCGTACAATTGGGGCCGGGCAATGGGAAGCCTTGTTCTTTCCCGGTACACTGCGCGCCTCGACGCTTGATGTAGCATTTGACGACTATGGACCCAAGGCAAATAAGCGGCCTGATTGAGGCCGGATTTGATAACGCCACTGTTAAAGTTCTCAGCGATGACAACACGCATTTCGAAGCGCTGGTTGTCGCGCAGGAATTCGAGGGCAAGCGCTCCCTGGCGAGGCATCAGCTCGTGTACAAGTGTCTTGGCACTTTGGTCGGCAACGAGATACATGCGTTGTCGATTCGGGCGCTGACGCCGGACGAGTGGCAGGCACAGGCCGACGCCTGAAACTCTGGGTTAATTCGGAGTTGCGGATCTCTCTTCGGCGATAACCGTCGTGCGGAACTCTTCGCCATCGCGAATGCCGACCAGCTCGACTGCATCGCCCGGATCGGTGCCCGCCACCAGCAACCGCGCCTGGCGTCCCGAGTAGATCGGCTCCTTATTGATCGCAATAATGACATCACCCACCCTGATATCAGCGTCGTCGGCCGGGCTACCGTCATAGACGTGGCGCAACAGGATGCCGACATTGCGCTCAATGCCCAGCGCCGTTCGGTCGGCGCTGGTTAGCTCAACCGATTCGAATCCCATATAACCGCGGATCACTCGACCGTGAGCCTTGATCTCGTCAACGACGCCGCGCATCAGGTCGACGGGGATTGCAAAGCCGATTCCCTCGGTCGCCTGATCCTGCGCCAACACGGCAGTATTGATTCCCACCAGTTCACCGCTGACGTTGATGAGCGCGCCGCCTGAGTTGCCCGCATTGATCGCGGCGTCGGTTTGAATGAAATTCTCAAACGTCGTCAGATTCAGGAGGCCGCGTCCCGTAGCACTGACGATGCCTTGTGTGACTGACTTTGTGAGTCCGTAGGGATTGCCGATCGCAAGCACTACGTCGCCGATACGCAGTTGTTCGGAACGGCCCAATCGAATCGCCGGTAACTTGCCGACGTTCACCTTCAGCAGTGCCAGATCGGTTTCGGCATCGACACCGACGAGGTCCGGGCGGGTGATACGCCCGTCGCCCAACTGCACGACGATCTCTGCGGCATCGGCGACCACGTGGTAGTTCGTGACCAGATAGCCGTCCGAATCGATGACGACGGCCGATCCAAAGCTGTTTTCGACCCGCAGTCGCGTCCGTTCATCCTGTGCGGGACGGTACTCAACAAGGCGCTTGGTAAAGACTTTGGCGACTGCAGGCGCGCTGATATCCACGGCGTCGGCGTAACTGGCCGTCACTCCCGTGGACAGCGTATTGATTGTCGGTAGCAGATCCGGCCGGACCAGCACGACGACAAACGCGATTGCCAGACCAACGACGATCGATTGCACGACAAAAAATAACGCTGATTTTAGTCTGGACAACAAAAGTTCCTTGAGAATCAAGATGTAATGGCTACCCATCTAGCCAAAATCCAAAAGGCACGTGTATAATAGTTGACTGGATTCGCACCAAAGTCCCGGGCCAGTCGTCATCCTGACGCCAAACCCGGATTGCTGCAAATCTACCAGTATCGATATAAACCAAAAACGCGCTGATTAAGAGGCTTTTAAACCACATCTTTATCGGCCGGGCGTATGGGAGTGCCTGATGAACGAGGACGACGCTGATCGAATTGATCGGAACAGACGTCATTTTCTCACTGTTGCGACAGTTGTCACTGGCGCAGTCGGAGTCGGACTTGCGTCCATTCCTTTTCTGGCTTCGCTGCGGCCGAGTGCCAGGGCGCAGGCGCTGGGGGCGCCTGTTGAAGTGTCAATCGGTTCGTTGGAGCCGGGCGAGATGATTCGTGTGCTATGGCGCGGAAGGCTTGTCTTCATCCTGCGCCGCACCGAAGAAATGTTGTCGCGGTTGCCGCAAAATCTGGGCGAGCTCAAGGATCCGAATTCTGAGGTCACTGACCAGCAGCCCGATTACAGCGCTAACGAGTATCGCTCGGTGAAGCCGGAGTATCTCATCGTCGAAGGTTCGTGCACTCACTTAGGCTGCGCACCATTAGAGGACTTCGAGGTTCGTCCTAGTGAAAACTGGACGGGCGGATTTTACTGTCCCTGCCATGGTTCGAAATTCGATCTCGCCGGACGCGTATACAAAGGTGTTCCAGCGCCGACAAATCTGCGCGTTCCGCCGCACCGGTTCGTCCGGGACGATTTGATCCTGCTCGGTCAAGATACGGGAGCTGCGTAATGGCAAGAGTCGAAGCAGACGTTGGCAAGCCGCAGGGCAAGCTCATGAAGTGGATTGACGATCGTTTTCCGTTTACGGAGACGATGAAATATCACATCACTGAGTACTACGCGTCCAAGAACTTTAACTGGTTGTACGTGTTTGGCGTGCTGGCATTTGTCGTATTGGTGATTCAGTTTGTCAGCGGCATCTTTCTGACGATGAATTATAAGCCAGCGGCTGCCGATGCATTCGCGTCAGTCGAATACATTATGCGTGACGTCGAATGGGGCTGGTTGATTCGCTACATGCATTCCACCGGAGCGTCGTTCTTTTTCATCGTCGTCTATCTGCACATGTTTCGCGCCATGATGTACGGCTCGTACAAGAAGCCGCGCGAGTTGATCTGGATCATCGGCATGATGATCTTTTTCGTGCTGATGGCCGAAGGATTCGCGGGCTACTTGTTGCCTTGGGGCCAGATGTCTTATTGGGGTGCGCAGGTCATCATCTCGCTGTTTGGAGCGATACCTGGCATAGGCGATGCACTCGTCGAAATAATTCGCGGTGACTATTCGATCTCGGATATCACCTTAAATCGTTTCTTCGCATTGCATGTCATCGTGCTGCCGCTAGCCCTGATAGGTCTGGTATTCGTGCATATCGTTGCATTGCACGAAGTTGGATCGAGCAACCCGGACGGAGTAGAGATCAAGGATCACAAGGGACCCGATGGCATCCCTCTCGATGGCGTCGCATTTCACCCGTATCACACCAGCAAGGATCTGGTCGCGATCATAATTTTCCTGATTCTCTTTTCGGCCGTGATGTTCTTTGCTCCCGATATGGGCGGTTACTTTCTTGAGCACGCGAATTTTGAACCGGCCAATCTGACGGCAACACCCGAGCACATCGCACCGGTGTGGTACTTCACACCGTTTTACGCGATTCTGCGTGCAGTGCCTGACAAGCTATGGGGTTTCATATTGTTCGGATCGGCAGTTCTGTTGCCTGTGTTCTTGCCGTGGCTGGACCGGGCGCGAGTCAGGTCGATTCGGTATCGCGGGTGGATATACAAGACGGCGCTGTCTATTTTCGCGGTCACCTTCATAGTGCTCGGATGGCTCGGCACTCAACCCGCCGAAGAAATTTACGTCCTTGCTGCAAGAGTTTTTTCGGTCCTGTACTTCGCGTTCTTCCTGTTGATGCCGTACTACACGACGATCGACAAGACGAAGCCTGTGCCGGATAGGGTTGTCTACCATGGATAAGACAAAGACGCTTGGCGGACTCGTTGCGTTCCTTACCTTGTTTGCAGCCGCGGAAGGTCTCGCATCCGGGGGTGGCGTGGTGTTGGGCTCGGCGGACATTGATCCTGGCAATATTTCTTCGCTGCAACGCGGCGCAAGAAATTTCATGAATTATTGCTCGGGTTGTCATTCCGCAAGGTACGTTCGCTTTAATACGATCGGTAAATACCTCGAGCTGTCCGACGAGCAACTGGTCGATAACCTGATGTTCAATGCCGACAAGACCTTCGAGACCATTAATGCGGCAATGCGGGCCGACGATGCGGCGCGCTGGTATGGCACGGCGCCACCGGACATGTCATTGATGGCGCGCGTCAAAGGTGCGGACCACATTTATAATTTCTTGCTGGGCTTTCATATCGACCCCGACAGCCCGACCGGCGTCGATAACATAGTTTTGCCTGGAACAAGCATGCCGCACGTGCTTTGGGAACTGCAGGGTTATCAGACAGCCGTTTATTCGGAAGTTACGACAACCGCAGCGAATGGGGCCGTGACGACGAGTCACGAGTTTCAGGAATTTGAGCAGTTGACTGCGGGCCTGTTGAACAATGACGAATACGATGATTTTGTACGCGACACAGTCAATTTTCTTGCTTACATAGCCGAACCCATTCGTGCTGAGCGGCGCAAGCTGGGCACGTGGGTAATTATTTATCTATTGGTCTTCCTGATCATCGCTGTGATGCTCAAGAACCAAATATGGAAGGACGTGAACTAATGGCAGTTATAGCCAACAGACGTTCTGTAATGACCTTGTTTTCGAAGCCGACTGACATTCATAGTCACCGGGCGCGACTGGTTCTTGCAGAAAAGAACATAAATATCGAGATCGCCAATATCGCAGGCAGCGAGTTGCCCGAAGATCTCATGGACCTGAATCCGTATCACACGGTGCCGACTCTGGTCGATCGAGATCTTACCTTGTACGACTCGCGCGTCATCATCGAGTATCTCGATGAACGATTTCCTCATCCGCCACTGATGCCGGTTGACCCGGTAATGCGGGCACAATTTCGCCTGGCGTTGTTCCGAATCGAGACAGACTGGTACACATTAGCGGAAGAGTCCGATTCCAGCGGCGACGGTAAGCTCGGTAGCAAATCGAGAAAGCTGCTCCGGGAAAGCATCCTGCAAAGCACCGAATTATTCGGTGCCAGGCCGTATTTCCTGAGCGAAGATTTCTCCCTGGTCGATGCGAGCATAGCGCCGATACTGTGGCGATTGCCGGTGTACGGTATCGACCTTGGCAGCCAGGCAGAACCGATCGAGGATTACATGAAACGTGTATTCGCGCGCCGTTCATTCCAGCAAAGCCTGACCGAACTTGAACAGGAAATGCGAATGTAGGCGGCGTGTTATGTCACCTAATCTGCAAACCTGAAAAACGATGGTAAGCTTGGTGGCGTGAAAACGACTACAGAGAATTTCTGCCTTGGGTAATCCGAGCTATTCAAAAAGGCCGTACCTGATTCGCGCCATGCACGAGTGGATGAGCGACAATGGGCATACGCCGCACATTGTCGTCGACGCCTCTGTCGATGGCGCGAGCGTGCCGATTGAACACATCAAAGACGGCAAAATTATTCTGAACATAAGCGAAACGGCAGCTCACAATCTCAAGCTGACCAACGATGCGGTAAGTTTTCGAGCGCGTTTTTCCGGGGTAGCTTTTGACGTCTGGGTGCCAATGAAGTCGGTGCTGGGAATCTATGCACGTGAGACGGGCCAGGGCATGATTTTCTCGCACGACGCCGATGCCGCAGAGTCCTTACATGCGAATGACGACATCGAATCGACTCGCAGCCGGTCGCACCTCAAAATCGTCAAATAGCCACTCGTTTTTAGGCGCGTGCCTACACACGCAACATCGATGGCACGGCTTACACGGCTTACGAACCCGGGGGCTTCCGCATCCTCATGGCTCGCTGCGCTGCGCTTTACTTCGGATGCGAAAGCCCCCACGCTCGAAAACCCTACGATCTCTGCCGAGGTTAAGCGAGAGCACATACACCGTTGAGAGCCTGTGCGAAATCGCGGCTGAAGCCGCTCCCACCGGGGCGGCTCCTACAATCTTGAGTC
>Ga0114950_10001055_pt1 | contig 20422 bp, 21 predicted proteins | sample N075metaG_FD_83503 | JGI IMG/M metagenome (GOLD analysis project Ga0114950, IMG submission 83503) | Deep subsurface microbial communities from Kermadec Trench to uncover new lineages of life (NeLLi) - N075 metaG | ecosystem: Environmental > Aquatic > Marine > Ocean trench > Sediment | place... | reverse complement strand
GGGTCGTAAAAGACAAGGTTTACATCGGTAACGGCGGTGCCGAATTTGGCGTTCGCGGGTAGTTTAGTGCTGACGATACAGAGACAGGCGAAATGCTATGGCGCGTCTATACCGTGCCTGCCAGTTACGACGAGCCGGTTGAACACCCGGCACTTCTGAAGGCCAAAAAGAGTTGCTTCAAATATTTTTGTTGTTGTTTGATGGTAGAGTATATTTCATATAAATCAGCCAATAGGGGATGCAATGTTAATCACAGACTCAAATACAATAGGCCGGGGCGTTAGATATCTGCCGTGTCTTCTTGTATTTTTTTTAGCTAGTTGTGATTCCAGGGTGGCTAACCACCTTCCCGGTTCAAATCCCTGGCTCGATGGTAACGCGGCCCAGATGGCAGATTTTGCCCTGCATGCAGACGAGGGCCCGGTCTATATGTTGAACCTGCTAAAGTTTGAACCTGCAAAAGGGGATGGTAGCATCAGCGGCGCCGAATCTTATGCAAAGTACGGCGAACTGGCGGGTCCGATCGTTGTAAAACATGGTGGAACGCTTGTCTGGTCCGGCGTACCGACACAACAGCTTATCGGTGATATGGACTATGACTGGGACTTGATGTTGCTCGTGTCCTGGCCGAAGAGACAGAACTTGCTTGATCTGACCAGCGACCCGGAATATGAGGCCATCGCTCATCATCGGGGTAATGGACTTGCCCGGAGTATGCTGATAGCGATGGATGAACTACCCACTCCCGGTCAAGAGTAGTTCTGTCTAACAGCTTACCTGCCTATCTGTGACGCTTTGCATAGCTTTCCGAGGCAACCTGATCGACAGAAATACCGTTTTCTCCGGCGATCTTTTTGTATGCATCTCGACGACGCTTGTTTACATCTGTCACCAGGTCATTGATATCGGAAGTGGTCTTCCCATGTGCAGTCGACATTATATAACCGTTGGGCATTTCCTTGACCAGCCCGGCCCTGCGTGCATCGTCCAGAGGGCTTGCATGGATTGGTAGGGCGATAATTGCGATTAAAAACAGAATTGAAGTTGTAAAAGTTCGCATCCTGGTTGCTCCTAAAATATGTCAGATTCATCTTCGAACAAGTCCTCGAGATCTCTGTCTACCCTGATCCGGATTTCATGTTCTATTTTCACGTTTAGGTTGATTTCAATCGGCTCAGAGGGCATTTGCACCTGAATAGTCGGTGTGCAACCTGCCATCACCGCCACGATCAATGCCAACGCCATGTTATTAACTACCTTGTTCATCAGCGAACTCCTTCTTTTGCTCTCCTGGTGAGGTTTCTTGATACCTCATTACTTAATCTGAGACTCTTCAACAGATCAGCAAGATTTTCTTCAAGATTCACGTTAAGGTGAATTTCCCTGCCATTCTCGAATGCCTGGTTGCTTCCTTTTAGTGCGGTTCTGGCCACCAGGTTACCTTCTGGAGTGTACTCCAATATTGCTTCAAGGCTATGGTATTGAAAGTCGGACATCGTATCCACTACGACCTTTAGCTGATCATTGCGTGCGACAAGACCTACTACTGCCAGGCTCGGTTTATATCTGATCGTGCCACCGGGTTCTATTGCGCTGATAGTGCCGTTACTCACGCTTAATATACCTCCCTCTATATGAACGGGAACTGAACCACTAATCTTCCCGGTGCTCTCAAAATTTTCCTGTTGCAGGGCCAATATCTGTTGCAGTTCCAATCTGTCCAGTTTTAGCGTCAGGTGCCCATTTTTTCGAGCCAGGTCGAATGCGTAATCGTTGCTCTCTATTGTGCCGCCGAATAAACTGGCGGTAAGCGACTCGCCAGTCACCTTATACAGTTCTTCTTCCATTTGAAGATCAAGACCAAAGCTCATCTGAATATCGGAAATAGGCACACCGATATCAATCTCATTCCAGGTCATTGTTGCAGGCGTCGTCGTTTGTATCCCTGGCCAACCTGTAAGCGTTGCATGGATGGATCCCTTGCGAAGTTCGTAACCGGCAACATCCAGATTTAAGTTGTTGGCAATAATCTCTGCGCTAAAGGAAAGGTCGGAAGCGTTTGATTGCAAGTCCCAACCAAGGTTTGCAGTAAAGGTAATTTCTCCGGCTTCAATCCTAAAATCCTGTATCCCCAGATAGTTCGTGAGGCCCATGAGTTCTGTAGCAGATCGTTCCGCGTGGACCCATAGATTACCTTTGTCTGTCTGCAGGCTGTGGTTGATCGTGATGTTAATGGCGCTCAATCCGGGTAGCCTTGCGTTATCCGTTGTCGCGGTCAACGCCTTGTTGTCAGCGGTCAAGTTTATGCCAGCTGTTATCAGGTTAACCCCTTCCGGGGCGTTATCTTTGTCGGTCGATTCAGTAACAGCCTCACCCACAGTGAGATCAAGGAATGCCGATAACTGCCAGTTGTCCTTGTCCAGATTTACCAGGATTGATGATATGGCAGCGTCTGCAAAGTATGGCGGCGATTTCGCGGTTAAGGTGATACCCGGGATGGTGCAGGTGGTCACTTTGCTGGTGACGCATCGCGAATCAGCTGCAACAATGAGGGAAGCTTTTTCGACCCTCGGATTTCGCACATCAACTAACACCGGAGAGCTGAGTGTTGAATGCAATATGCCTTTGTTCAATTCAAAATCAATTGTGACAGGTTCCTGACTGGAGAGGGTTGTATCGGCAATGCTGACCTGCCAGTCCAGGTTGCTTGAAAGAATGAGCCGACCATCAAATTGTTGCCTGACACTGGCAGTGGTGACCAGGCTGTCCAGAGGTAATTTGCCTTCCAGGTGAGCGTCCAGGGAGGTGATGTCTACCGAGTACCTGACAGGCGTCTTCCCATCTAAATGGTAACGGGGTTTATCAGCAATAAATCTGGCCCGGCCCGTCAGTTTGACCTCTTCTGCGTCGCTACCCATGATGCCAATCTCAACTATCAGGGGATTGTCGCGATACCCGGTAATTGAGAACGTTGATTTGTTTGCGGTCAGCAACAGGGATCCCAGTAGGTGTTCTTCATGGATTTGAAAATGACCTTCCACGGCTTCGGCGTGGCGAATCCATGATAATTCACCGGTCAGGCATTCTTCGATGCAAACTTCCACATGCCTGGCGGTGCCTCGTTCCGGCAGGAGGGGGATGCTGTCACCGATAGACTCGAAAAGTGTTCGCCAGTCCAGGGGGTCCCGGATGCGACTCTGGTCGGGGATTAGCCTTAAATTAACCCGCTTGATGTTGACAGCAAAGTCACTGAAACCTAGCGGATTTATTTCAATGTCGAAGAGTGATATCTCGGCATCTGTAGAAGACAGCTTCATCCTGTCTATCTTTATTGACCAGTCTACAGAACGCTGCATCGAGAATGCTCCAAGGGTGAACCCACTGCTGTCCAGGGCATTGACTAATGCCAGTTCCATCAGATGGGGACTCTTCCACCAGGCGAAAGTGAGACTTCCAAAAATCGAAATAATCGTCAGCAGTAAGACGAGACGGACCAAAATAGTGAATTGCCCCTAAATTTGATGAAGGACTGGCTATGGGTGGTTTGATTGTACAGACAGAATTTAGTTTCTGGGTGTTGAGAAACAAATAATCTGGCCCCGAAGATCATGGGAATGGCGGTCTCAAAAAAAAGAAAGGACTCCTAGTGACGCGAAGAAGTCATTTATTGTATCTTCAGTAGACAGGATGTTTGTTTGCCTGGTGAATAAATGGAAGTTTCAGGAGAATGAAACCATGTTTTCGATGACACAACTGATACGCCGCGTGGCGCAAACCGATGGTGGTTCCCTTGCCACGCTCGATGGCAAGCGCATTCAAACCTGGAATGAACTTGTGGCCAAAGTGGCAAGATTCGCCGGCGGCTTGCAAAATCTGGATATTGGCAAGGATGACTGTGTTGCCATACTGGCGCTGAACAGCGATCGATACTTTGAATTCATGTTCGCTGTGCCGTGGGCCGGAGCGGTCTTCCAGCCTGTTAACACTCGCCTTGCGGCACCTGAGGTTGTCTATTGGTTGAATGACTCAGAAGCAAAGGTGCTGTTTGTTGATACGAGCTTTGCTGGCCTGGTCACCGATATTAAGGATGAGTTGAAGTTTGTTAAAGAGGTTATCTTTATAGATGATGGTGAGGTTCCAGATGGATTTCTGGCTTACTCGGATGTCGTTGCTGCCGATCCCGTTCCAGACGCTAATAGAAATGGTGATGATATAGCCGGGCTGTTTTACACAGGCGGCACAACGGGCCGATCCAAGGGTGTCATGCTGAGTCACACCAATCTTGTTTTTAACGCACTCCAGTCATTGGCCCAACTTGACTGCCGACCGGGCGATCGCATCCTGCACGTTGCCCCCATGTTCCACATCGCAGATGCATTTATCTGCATGACGTCGGCCGCCATGGGCGGCTCCAACTATTTCTTACCATCGTTCGAACCAGTGTCAACGATGAAAGGAGTTGAGGAATACGCTATACAGCGAATGTTGCTCGTACCAACCATGGTCAATATGTTGGTCAATCATCCTGATATCGCATCCTACAATATGAAGTCACTAAGAGGCGTGCTGTATGGCGCCTCACCAATGCCGGAATCTGTCATACGAAAGGCGATGAAAGAATTACCGGGCACCAGTTTTTTCCAGGCGTATGGGCAAACGGAGGCGGCACCGTTAGTGACCATACTATCTGCTGAACGCCATACTTTTGAAGGGCCTCTGGCTGGCAAGATGAAATCAGCAGGCCAGGCTGTTCCCGGAATTGATCTGACGATCATGGATAAAGATGGTAGCGAGCTTCCAGTCGGGGTTGTTGGGGAGGTCTGTATGCGCGGCCCGAATATGATGTCTGGATATCGAAATATGGCGGAACAGACGAAGAAAACGATAGTCAATGGATGGTTGCACACGGGTGATGGTGGCTATCTGGATGAAGATGGTTTTTTGTTCATTGTCGACCGCGTCAAGGACATGATTATTTCCGGCGGAGAGAATGTCTATTCTGCAGAAGTTGAAAATGCCATCTACCAGCATCCTGCAGTTAATCAATGTGCTGTGATAGGCATTCCTCATGAGAAATGGGGTGAGCAGGTTCATGCAATCGTTGTTTTGCACGATGGTAAAAACCTGGAGGAAACCGAGTTGGTTGATCATTGCAAAGCCCTGATTGCAGGCTTCAAATGCCCCAGGTCTGTGAGTTTTCAAACCGATCCTTTGCCCTTGTCGGGCGCGGGTAAGATTTTGAAAACCGAATTGCGCAAACCATACTGGCCCGAGGGCGAGCGAAACGTCAACTAGGCGACACCCTGCACCGCAAACTACTAGCCACAAACGACTAAAAGGTATTGAGCTTGACAGAAGTTGATGTGTCTCATAAACCAGTCGTTTCTCATGGCACGATGTTTATTTATGGGCTTGGCAGAGCGGCGGAGGCGATAAAGAGTCGAGTCTTCGAGACTTTTCTGTTTTTTTATTATGTGCAGGTCCTGGAAGTTCCCGGCACATACGCAGGCCTGGCGGTAGGAGTTGCGCTTGCCTTTGACGCGGTGACGGATCCTTTTATGGGAAGTTTCTCTGACCGTTTCAAATCCAGATGGGGTCGCCGCCACCCCTTTATGTTTCTGTCAATGATTCCACTGACGATTACTTTTCTGCTGCTAATGATGCCCCCTGAAGATATGACATCAATTCAGCTAGCCGTATGGCTGGGTGTCTTTGCCGTACTCGTCAGGGGATCGATTACGTTATTTCATGTCCCTTACTTGTCGCTTGCGCCTGAACTGGTGAGTGAATACGATCGTCGAACCACCCTGGTTATTATTCGAAATATCATGGGTATCGTTGGTTCGGCGACTGCGTTTTTTGTCGGTTTCAATTACTTTTTCGCCAGTTCTCCGGAATTCGAGAATGGACAACTCAATGTCGAAGCATACGCACCTTTCGCTATTGCCATGACCGTGTTAATGGTGGCTTCTATATTTTTCTGTGTCTTCGGCACACGTAAACACATTCCCTATCTCAACCCGCCAATCAGTAACAGGAACTTTAAGTTCACCGATATCTATATTGATATCGCTGTGTCCTTAAAGAGCCGATCTTTTCGGGCGATATTCCTGGCGATGGTGTTCTTTGCCATCTATGGAGGTGTGCATTCGACAATGAGCCTGCACATGGGGACCTATTTCTGGGAACTCTCGCCCCGGGAGTTCACAATATATGCCTTGTCTGTGTTGTTCGGAGCCCTTTTCGGTTTGCCGGTCGCGCATTTTTCAATCCGTCAGTTTGATAAGAAACCTGCTTACCTCACATTGATAACATTTTCAGTTGTTCTCACGACGGCGCCCGTGGTATTGCGTCTCGTCGGTTGGTTTCCTGAAAACGACGATTTGCTATTCTTCCCTGTTTTCCTGACATTTATTTTCTTCGGGACCACCTGCGGTCTGGCGGCAGGTACTGCATCAGCTTCCATGGTGATGGATACGACGGATGAACATGAACTCTTGACCGGAAATCGGCAAGAAGGTGCTTTTTATGGTGCGATTTCCCTTTCAGGAAAATCAGCCTCTGCTTTTGGCCATATCATAGGTGGCGTTGTTATCGACCTGATTAAATTTCCGTTAGGCAGTGATGTAAAGCCGGGTACCATTGATCCGGAAGTCATTTGGCAAATGGGGTTCTACTTTGGGCCGATGGTCGCGTTATTACCTGTGGTGGCGATCTGGATCATCAGCAGTTATAGCATATCCCGCAAACGTCACAACGAGATTTTGGAAAAGCTTGGACGGGCAAATTCCTGAAGCGTTCGCCATTTAGAGATCGTTGGATGAAAGACCGGCAATGCAGGCTAAAATTGGACTGCCTCGACAAGCCTTTCAATAAGTGCCGCTCCAACCCACGTGAGGGGTGGAATAAGAAGATAGAACACCAACGCCCGTAGGCGAAGCTAAATACAAGACGGTGGGGCCAGAGGGGATATTTCGGCATGGATACAAAAATGCATTCAAGAATTACTTGTGCATCCTACTCGACTGTACTTGAGAAAGGTATCGCATTTGGCTACCCGTTGGTTAATGTTATCGATTGCCTGGGCAGGCAGATAAAAACCGTCTCGCCGCTGGGTTATTGGCCTGGAGGGCAGTTAGATCTTTGCGAAAGTCTGGATACGATCGATGTCACCACTTGTTCTGTACAGTCGAATCCCAACCATGACGCTGACCAGCGTTAAGCCCACGGCCATCCCGGTCCAGAATCCATAGACACCCCAGGCCTTACCGATGTAACCGAAGCCAAGTGTCACGCCTATCGGCATGGCAAAAATCCAGTAACCGACAAAGGAATAAACCATGGGCACCCTGGTGTCCTTGTAACCTCTTAGTGCACCGATCATGGTTGCCTGTGTGCAATCTACGATTTGATAGAGCGCGACAATAATGAGTAGCGTAGAAGCGACGTCAATGACTTCAAGGTCAGTAGAGTAGATTTTGACGATCAGATGACGGCTAGCAATTAGCAAGATACTTGCGAGGATGGCATAGAGGAGTGAAATCTGAAATGCGAGCTTGGCGATCTGCCGGGCGTAGTCGTAATCTTTGGCGCCGACGAAATAACCGACCCGAATGCTGATGGCAGAACCCAGGGACATGGGTATAACGAAAGTTGCCCAGTTTATGTTTCCCGCTATGCTGTGCGCCGCGAGCGCGGTAACACCGATTGAACCGATGAAGAAAGCGATTACGGAGAAGACAGCCATTTCAAGAAACATGGTTAACCCGATAGGTAGACCCACTTTCATGATGCTCTTGATATTGCCGAAATGCAGCCATTCGAATTGATTGAGTAGTCCCGTTTCGCGAAACCAGGGTTTCGATATCAGCATGAGCATAAACACCAGTTCGGACCACATGGTGATGGCGGTTGCCCAGCCACAGCCCTCGCCACCCATCTCTGGAAAACCATATAGACCGTAGATCAGAATGTAATTGAGTACTCCGTTAATGACGAGTGCAGATGCTGCGATCAGCATGGGCTCAATGGTATGCCCGAGACCCTCGCAGACATACCTTAGGGTGACGTACAACATGACGCCGGGAATGCCCCATGCTGCGGCCAGTAGATAACGGTTAGCAATAGCTGCGGCTTCCGGTTCAATATTAAAGAGTTTAAAAACAGGGCTTGCGTTTGTAATAACGAGGATGATAAAGACGGATGAAAACAGTGCTAACCAGAGACCTTGCCTGACCAGGCCGCCCATCAAGTGGATTTTTTTCTCGCCGCGAAAATGGGCTACCATTGGCGTGAGCGCCATATTGAAACCGGCCATCAACATGAAGACCGGCCACATGACATTTCCACCAAGGGCAACACCTGCCAGATCTACCGAGGCGTAATGACCCGCCATTGCCGTGTCAAGAAAACCCGTCGCCATAATAAAAAACTGGGTGGCCACCATGGGTAGGCCCAGTTTGGATATTTCCTTGATTTCGTTCCATTTCACGGAACACCCCCACGACCCGGTATCGAGTCCACGTAGTATATATGGGGTCGGAGTAAAGTGCCGGGGTAAACTCGCACACTTCCAATGATGACTATTGACGCAAAAAAACGATGATGACGTTTGTATGGTTACGGACCCTGGTAACTACAGGTGGTCCAGCTATGCGACACATGGATTAGGCGACAAGGTCGCAATGTGGACGCCTCACCGCCTTTACCTTTCGCTCGGTGATAGTCAGACGACAAGAATCAAAAATTATTAAGAATTCATCAGCAGATCTCTGGGCGCAGAAGCCATCGCGAAAATTCGTCATTGCACAAAAAGGGACTTATTCCGGGTACCGCGAAATTGCGACAACAGTTTGAAGAACTCACTGGTGACCATGCCGAGAACCAGCAAATGCTCACTAGATTTTACTCCGGCACTTTACTCCGACCCCAAATTTCTGGCATGCCACTTCCAATGTGGGGTACCATCGGGAATTGAAGGTCAGGTCAATAATATGAATGACGTGGAGAAATCTGTCACGACGGAAGAGTGGCAGGCTAGGGTCAATCTTGCAGCTTATTACCGTCTGGTGGCTAACTATGGTTGGGACGATTTGTTGCTCGCGCATCTTTCCTGCCGGGTTCCGAATGAAGATGCTTACCTGATTAACCCCTATGGCTGGTTGTTTAAGGAAATCACGGCTTCCTGTTTACTCAAGGTCAATTATCAGGGAAGGAAGTTAGTGGACAATGAGTATGACATTAGCCCTGAAGCCAACGTCATACACGGGGCAATCCTGACCGCCAGGAAGGATGTTAACTGTGTGGCGCATGTCCACACGGTGGCGGGAACGGCGGTTTCGAGCCAGGCAGGCGGGCTCAGGAATATTTCACAGCAGTCCATGATCGTTGCATTATCCCTGGCTTACCATGATTACGAGGGTGTCGTGCTGGATCCGGAAGAAGCGCCCCGATTGCAGCAGGACCTCGGTGATAAAACTCACATGATATTGTGCAATCATGGTTTGTTGGCCGTGGGTGCAACCGTCTCCTTAGCATTCCAGGCGCTATATAACCTCCAGCGATCCTGTGAGATGCAAGTCGCCGCACAGGCAGGTGGTGAAGAGCTCATTCCTATCAGCGAAGGGATTATGTCAAGGACAGGCCAGCTATTTACATCAATGATGGCGCAAATGCCCACGCGGGACCTGTTATGGGAGGCGCTATTTCGCAAACTACGACAACAAGAACCAGGCTTTGAAACCTGATAAAAGTGTGAGGGAAATATGTTATTAGAAATTGATCGTATCCAGTTGGCAGTACGGGATGTGTCCAGCGCAGTTGAACGTTGGCAATCTATACTGGGTGCTGAGGTATCAGGTGTCGACAAGGTGGTATGCCTCAGTGCCAGTAGGACCAGCCTCAGGTTGGGGCGCGGCTTTATTGAACTGCTGGAACCTGATGGCAATGGCATCCTTGCCGATGCAGTGTCTCGTCGTGGTGCTCATATGTTTTCTGCAGGTGTGTCCTGCCTTGATGTAAAACAGGTGCAGGATAGCCTTTCCCCTCGATATAACAATATTATTGCCGAAGGCGGGCAACTCTTTATCGATGGCGCTGACATAGGAATTCAAGGACTAAGGGTTGTCGTTAGTAAACATAAGGAAAGGGACCAGGTTGGTGAGATAGATTTCCTCTATGAAGCGACATTATTAGCGGCTAATTCAGAAGAGGAGACAGCAAAATTTGCTCGCGTATTTTCACTGGATGCACAGGAATTCGTCGCTATCGACTCACCCAACTTTGGTTACTCAGGTACACTGACACTTTTCCGTCGGGATCTGCTACATCGCTTTGAAGTCATTACGCCGTTGGAACCAGGTAATACCATGGGGCGTTTCTTCAGCAAAACTGGTCCTTGCCTGTATATGGCCTATGCGGAGACTGCAGATCTACTGGAGATTGAAAGGCGGGTTAAGGCGAAGGGGGAGGCCATTACCGTCGATCGCCCCGATGACCGAAGTGCTGATCTACCGGCCGATGGACTCTGGCTACATCCAAAGACACTAGGTGGCATGATGATGGGTCTTTCCCGACCGACCAAAGCCTGGCAGTGGTCCGGCCATCCAGAACGAGTAGAGAGCGTTTAATAGCGATGACGATAAAGATTGAGACCACAGGAAGGGTTCAAACACTGACACTAAATCGGCCGGAAGCACTTAACGCCTTTAACGATGGCATGTATAAAGCCGTCGGAGATGCCTTGTCATCGGCAGCCATCAATGACGACATTTCTGTGGTGATTATTACCGGTGCGGGGCGCGCATTTTCTGCAGGCCAGGATTTAGGTGAAATGGCGGATCCTGCTCGAAGGGAGGCAGGTTTTGTTGGCCAATTCGGTTACTTTATTAAAACGGTTGCAACATTCCCGAAACCGCTTTTGGCGGCGGTTAATGGTATCGGGGTGGGTATCGGTCTTACCCTGTTGCCACATTGTGATCTTGTTTTCATGTCCAGTGATGCCCGCCTTCGTGCGCCGTTTGCCCCGCTTGGGGTAACCGTCGAAGCCGGTAACTCCTATTTGCTCCCGAAAGTCATGGGTTGGGCAAATGCCGCTAATATTCTGTTTACCGGTAAATGGATTAGTGCTTCAGAAGCCAGGGAGATTGGGCTTGTCTTTCAAGTGAGTGAAGCGGATCAACTGAGTGCCGATGTCATGGCAAAGGCAGATGAGATTGCCGCCATGCCGCTTGTTTCCCTGGTGGCGACCAAAAAGTTGTTGATCGAACACCGCGAAGATGGTTTTAACAGGGCCAGGATATCTGAAGACAAAGCGTTTGCAAAATTAACCGGGGCGCCGGCCAACCGGGAAGCTGTGGCTGCCTTTATGGAAAAACGCGAGCCGGATTTTACTAATCTTCCAGCAGACTAGAGAGGTCTCGAATGTCTGAAATCAATACCGTCCTGGGGCCCATCAAGGCAGATCAACTGGGTTTCACACTGATGCACGAGCATGTCATGGTGAGTGCGAGCGGCCTCTACGAAAGCTATCCGGATCTATTAGGGGATGAGCGTGAAGCCAGGGCAATACAAAGCCTGAAAGTCGCCAGGGCTGAAGGGATCGACACAATAGTTGATGCAACGACATTCGATCTTGGCAGAAACGCGGATTTACTCGTCAAAGCTTCCCGCGAATCGGGAGTGAATATCATTAACGTCACTGGCTGGTGGCTCGATGTACCGAGATTTCTTAATGGCGTCTCTGCAAAACAGATGGCCAGGGAATTTATTCGTGACATCGAAGAAGGATTTCGCGGCACCGATATCAAAGCTGGTATATTAAAATGTGCTGCCGACTTTGAAGGTGTGACTGAAATTCTTGAAATAATGGCAAGAGCCGTATCGAGAGCACATGTGCGTACCGGTTTACCTATCATGGTCCATTCCTATCCGACTGGGCATGTTGCCCGCCGCCAGATTGAGATATTCAAGGAAGAAGGTGTTGATCTTACTCGTGTCAAAATTGACCACTCTAACGATACGACTGATGTTGAGTACCTGAGCTGGATACTGGATCAGGGTTGCTACCTAGGTATGGATAGATATCCCGGACGCCTTGTCAGCCCTCACATGCGCACGGTCACATTGAAGAACCTGATTGACGCAGGTTATGCAGATCGGCTTTGCCCTTCCCACGATTGTATTTGCCTGGCGGTGATGAAAGAAAATCCGGATGGCAGTATGCCGCAGGAACATGAATTTGCACGGCACAATGTAGACCAGTATCTGTATATTAAGCGGCACGTGATTCCTGACCTTTTGGAAATGGGCGTCGATGAGAAGACGATAAACAATCTCTTTGTGGATAACCCGAGGCGATTTTTTGCCGGTGAATGAATTGGGGTTATATGCCTGCCCGGCAATGGTTCATTCCAGCGCTCATTCCAATAAAAAGCCCCGGTAATTATCGGCAGCGACTTCATCGCATCTCTCCCGGTATGCCGGTGCACCACCGGCATACAACAAGAACCTGCGTTTTAATTTGTGCGGTAGGTTTTTATTCACGCCCATAAACCAGGAATCGACTTTTGTGAACAACAGACCCTCTGCCGTTTCAAAAACATGCCTGGTCCAGTCATCTTCCGCTTCCCTTGTGGGTGCCACACAATTAAATTTGTTGTCACGCATGTATTGAATCAGGTCCGTCACCCAATCCACATTCTGCTCGATGCATCTGGGAATATTGCAGAAGGTTGCTGCATTGTGCGGGCCGACCAACGTGAGCAGGTTTGGGAATCCGGTAATTTGTAACCCGAGATAGGTGTTTGGCCCATCTGCCCATTTGTCTTTGAGCTTTAGCCCGCTTTCTCCCTGGATATCAATTTTGTCAAAAGCGCCCGTGATCGCATCAAACCCGGTTGCATAGATAATAATATCAAACTCATATTCTTTGTCACTTGTCGTGATGCCCGCCTGAGATATGCATTGAATGGGGGTTTCATTGATATCCACCAGAAGCACATTGTCCTGGTTGTACACCTCGTAATAATTGGTTTCAAGGGGCACGCGGCGTGTGCCAAAGCCATGGTCTTTCGGCACAAGCTTTTCTGCAACGGCGGGATCCTCGACCCGTTCGCGTATTTTTCTGGAGATGAAGTCAGTAATGGTATCGTTTGCTTCCTGGTCAACCAGGATATCGCGAAAATTGCCCATCCAGATGCCAAAGCCTGGTTCTGAATACAACTTCTCATAGAAAGCTTCACGTTCTTCCGGCGAGACATCGAGCGCGTTACGTGAATCTGTTTTGTGCAGAAATGAGCCGTGGGATTCACGGCATCGTTTGAAGATTTCCGGATAAGAACTTTTAATTTTCTGCTGTGTTGTCGCGTCAATCAGTGAATTGTGCAGGGGTGCACAGAAGTTTGGCCTGCGTTGAAATACCGTTAGCTGCCCCGCTGTTTTGGCAACTTCCTGGATAACCTGAACCCCGGTCGCGCCCGTGCCGATGATACCAATCCGTTTACCTTCAAAGTCCACGGGTTGGTGGGGCCATTTTCCCGTGTGGTAAGCCTCACCCTGAAACATGTCCACGCCATCAATATCGGGCATCGTTGGTATGGATATAGGTCCGATCGCCGTGATAAGAAATTGTGATCGTGCCTGGTTCCCGGCTTCAGATTCAACGTTCCAATACTTGTTTTCTTCATCCCAGATCGCACGGGTGATTCGTGTTTCGAATTCAATATCTTTGCGCAGGTCGAATTTGTCTGCGACAAAATTAAGGTATCGAAGTGTTTCCGGCTGCGCCGAAAAATGTTCCTGCCATTCCCATTCCTGAAGGAGTTCCTCCGAAAAGGAATAGCCATAACTATAGCTCTCGGAATCGAATCGCGCACCCGGATATCGGTTCCAGTACCAGGTGCCACCGACGCCATCACCGGCTTCAAATACTCTCACCTTCAATCCGAGTTTTCGCAGGCGATGTAGTTGGTACATTCCTGATATACCTGCGCCGATGATGATCGCGTCATATTTTTCTGCCGTAAACATCAATTCATCTGCCTCAATTTCTTCGGGACTGTTCATGGATACTTCAATGCTAAGTTGGACCTGTATACTGAGTGGAACCTAAAAGCCAGGTTGAATTTTCTTCGTATCGGACCAGGTTCACTATGCTCCTATACGATTACAATAGTCCTCAAGTACGGGAGACAGATATTCCAGGAACTTCTTTGGATTTTCGCTCATCGGAAAGTGTCCCATAGCGGTCATCTTTTTAAAGTAGGCTCCGGGAATCATCTGCGCAATTTCCTCTGCTCCCGATGCCGGTGCAGACCAGTCATACTCGCCTGATAGCAAATAAACCGGACATTTTTCCGTATCAATGTCCAGTGCCTGGTTTCGCAGATCACCATCATAAGCGTAGTAATACAGATCCCCTTTGAAGACTCCAGGACCACCAGAAGCGTAGTGCCACAGGGTCTCCCAGCGATGATCATCCGGGCTCTGGGGGGCGATTAAAGCGGCCATCCACCCCGCTGCGGAATATCCCGCGTGTACATCGTGGCGATTAAAGTGACTCAAGGATTCCGGATCGTAGTCATCAGCGCCCGCATCGAGGCCAGATTGCAAGCCGATGATACCGCTGACTTTATCCGGGTGTTTCAGGGCAAGGTGAAGTACCACCCTACCGCCAATGGAGCAACCCATGACCAGGGGTCGATCGAGATCCAGCGCATTCATAAAGGCTAAAATGTACTTCAGGTAACTCTCGGTTGATAGCTGATATTCCCGAGCCTGCCAACCAACGGGTGGTGATGACTTACCGTGCCAGGGCATATCCGGAACGATGACCCGGAATCGGGAGGTGACAGAATCATTCCTGATAATCTCGCGGTATTGCCGACCGTCTGCACCTGCTGTATGCAGGCACAGGAGTGGAATGCCCTCGCCAGATTCCTCATAGTAAATTCGAACAGTTTCGTTGTTGAGTTCCAGTTGCACATAGCGACCGATAACATCATCAAATACAGCGTTCATTTCCTATTCCTCCCCTGCACAGCCTGCGGCTGGCCAACTCGCTTCTTTCCTCGCCTGTGTTCGCGCCAGAGCTCCAACAGGCGCCTGACATACATGACGTTGCTCTGTAGTGCGTACATGTCGCCTTTTAGCGATATGTGTCCATTAGCAAACAGAGCGGCGAATTCATGATGTTCCGGTGGGGGAACATCCGCGCAATATTTATCCCAGACCTCGTTACTACCCGTCAGGGAAAAACCTTCTTCCAGCGTATTGGAATCCCCTTCACTAACCTGGCCGGCATTGATACTAAAATGATATATATCATCGCCGCAAATTATTTGTATCTGGGTGGTGTAGTAGGCACCAAAACGGCGCAGCATATCGTCTGCATTTACTTGCTCAATCAATTGGTTCATTTTAACTTTCCCTCGATTATCTCAATTCAGTGAGCTTCAATTAAGGTGGCCTGGATAGGCTTTTTAGATTTCCTCAAAATTTCCGTGCCTTCCCTTACCGGCAGCAAATCGAGCTGCGCCTTCCCTGGTTTCTCCAGAGTCGATAACCTGTCGACCCAACACCGTTTCATGTTTTAGAGCATCAGCTAAAGACATGGACCACTGATCGTAAGAGGACTGGCGATCACTTCTCATACATGCCTGTGGAAAACTGCAGAGTTCCTTTGCAAGGGATATTGCGCCTTCAAGTGCAGCGCCTTTTTCGGTCAGACGATTGGCGAGTCCCATACGCTGTGCTTCATCGCCGGATACGCCTCTGCCAGTGAGTATTAGATCTAGTGCATGACTATGTCCCAGCAGGCGGCTAAGCCGGATTGTTCCCCCGTCAACCAGTGGCACCCCCCAACGACGACAGAACACACCAAAAACTGCATCCCGGGCAGCAACCCGAAGATCACACCAGACAGCTAATTCCAGTCCACCAGCGACCGCGTATCCTTCAACAGCAGCAATGACGGGTTTGGTGAGCAGCATCCTGGTTGGCCCAACGGGGCCATCACCGTCCATTCCTACCCGATTCCCGCGTCCAGTTGCGACCGCTTTCAAATCCGCGCCAGCACAGAATGTATCACCAGCGCCATTGAGGATGGCCACTTTCTGGCCAGGGTCCGCATCAAAATCGCGAAAGGCATCCGCCAGTAATACAGCCGTTGGTCCATCTACTGCATTGCGCGCCTCAGGCCGGTTAATGCTAACAATGGTTATTTCTTCCAGCTTTTCAATTTCTACATTACTCATATCCTTCCTCATAAAGCTATTCGTGGTGCCACTTGCCAGCAAACCTGAACATCGACTTTACAACGACTCGAACCTGGCAGACAGTATCATTTACGAATTCGTTGTAGATGAAGCAAATTATGATCTGGGTAGTGGCAAGCCAGAAAAGATTAAGAATCAGGATAATCCTGAATAACGTCTACCCATATTGTCTTCTATTCATAACGTAGAGCATGAATCGGATTCGTTCTTGCAATTTCAACAGCGTGTATGAAAACAATTCCCCATGAGAGAAGTATCCCGGGCATTCCGGCAACCACAATGATGAGGCCGGGAAGGGGCAGCCGGTCGGCAAAAAAATCAAGGCATATTTTTGATGCAAAATGGGGCACCTCGATTCTCACAGACGCCACGCTGTAAAACTTCGGATCCGGTGCCAGGCGGTAATCAGCAGCGGTTCTGCCGTGAATATCCTTGAACACCTTGTTGAAAGAAGAGAGAGACTTGAATCCTGCATCCAGGGCGATAGGGAGAATAGGTGGGTGGGAATCGCGAGTAAGCCGCATTGTCGCCTCTTCGATGCGATAATGATTAAGAAGCTGGTTGAAGTTCTTGAGCTTTAATTCCTGAACTTTAATTCCTGAACTTTAATTCCTGAACTTTCATTATAGTGCCTCCCCGAACTTACCAGAGAGATTGCGGGCTTGTAATAACGTGCAAATAAGTGCTTTATTCTTTCTGGAAAATACCTTGGGGAGTAAATATCTTGATAAAACTATATGGCGCGCCATTGAGTAACTATTACAACATGGTGAAGACAGCCATGTTGGAAAAGGGCGTTGAATTTGAAGAAGTATTGACTCCACCTTCCCAGGAATCTGATTACCTGGGCAAGAGTTCAATGGGAAAAATTCCTTGTATCGAGACGGACAATGGCTTTGTTGCCGAGACACTGACCATATTGAACTACCTGGAAGAGATGTATCCCGACAAGCCGCTACTCCCGTCCGATCCCTTTGAGCGGGCCAAAGTTCGTGAGCTTGCCCACTCCCTGGAGATATATGTAGAGATCCCGGCTCGTCGCGGTTATGGCGCCCTTCGTGGAAACGCGGTGCCCGACAAGGTAAAAGAAGAAATGACAGGCGAACTTGCCAAAGGTGCGGCAGCGGTTGCCAGGCTGGCAAAGTGTTCGCCCTATATCGCCGGTGAAACATTCACATTTGCCGACCTGGTTGGTTACTTCACGTTTATATATGCGAACCGGTCTGCCAAAGCGAATATCGATACTGATATCCTCGGCATGATTTCCGGCGGGCAGGAATGGTATGACCTGGTTGCTGAACGTGATTCTGTTAAGAAAGCACTTGCAGACCAGTAGCGACCTGGAATCTCTGGACAATGGGTTCTGCAAGAGCGCGCCTGGTTCAGCATGCCGTGTTAGGAGGTTTGCAAGCCAGCAATGACCTGGGCAGGGAATCGTTGCCGGATCAGTAACCCGGAACTAGTATTAGTTAACATCGGTCTTATTGTGAGAACTTATTTTGGGACACGAGTGATGAGTAATTTTTATAAGGTGGCAAGAATCTTCATACTATTGCTTTCAGGTTGCTCGTCGGATATTGATGAATTCGAGGCATACGAGCAATTACTGCCCAGGGGTCGAATTGCCGCCGTGACGGAACCGCAATATGTCTCTGCAGAAGAAGCTGAAATTGCGGATTCCAGTTACGTTCTTGGCATTGTTATAGATGGCCAGGCAAGAGCTTACAGCCTGAACCTGCTCAACAATCATGAAGTCGTTAATGATCAGATCGGAGAACTACCCTTCGCTGCAGTCTGGTGACCACTTGCCAATGCTGGCGTCGTGTACGACAGAAGATATGGTGACAAGGTTCTGACTTTTGAAGCCTCGGGTGGCTTATTGAACAGCTCCCTGGTACTACAAGATCGGGAGACAGACAGTTACTGGCCGATCATGCATGGCAAAAGCCTTTCAGGGACGCTTGCCGGAACAGAAATGAAGGAAATTGCAGTTAACCAGAAAATGACCTGGGTAAGATGGCGCAGTGAGCACCCGGATACATTGGTGCTCAGTGTCAATGGTATTGAAGACCAGGAAAATGCATACGACCACTACTTCCAGTCTGCGGAAGGGTTTCGAAATACACAGGCAGAAGACAAGCGTCTTGAAACCAAGACACCAATATTTGCATTTCGATTAGCCGACAAACCCTACGCCGTTCGCTATAGTGATATTGTTGGCGGTCGCCGTTTTCAGCTAGACGATCAGGTAGCCTACTTGCACCGCGGCGTAGCAGATGGATTGCTGGATTCTACAGTTGCCTACATTGGTCGTTCAGATTCGAATTGTTCGTTCATTGAAAAGACTGACAGTATTGCAGGTGTTGAATGCGACACCCCACTGAAAGGATTTGATACTTTCTGGTACAACTGGAGTCTGAATAATCCAGGGACGGAACTGCTGGGACATGAATAGACGAATCCAGCTATCATAAAATACACCGGTCCCACATTGAATGCCACTGACGCTGACCTGTCGCCTTCCGGGATCGTGGTGGTAAACTCCTGATGTACCAGAGATGGTCAGATACAGCTATTAGTGCACTGGGAACTGTAGGTTATTACGAAAAAGTACTGGCCGGGGACAAGATGCCTATCCTCGGCAGAGTGAATTCCTCTTGAACAGGCAGACGATAACGATGAACAGGCTTGAAACCAAAACCATTGAGCACAATGGCATTACCACGGCCTACTACGATGAGGGGCAGGGTCCGGTGCTTTTACTTCTCCATGGTTTTACCGGAAGTAAGCTCGATTTCCACGATCAGCTTGCGTGGTTTTCAGATTCATACAGGGTCGTGGTGCCGGATATACGGGGGCACGGGGAATCAACTAATACCCGGGATGAAGCAACCTACACGCTGGACACGCTGGTGGATGATCTGGAAAGTTTCATTAACACGCTTGGCCTGGAAGGCGTTCATCTTCTTGGACATTCCATGGGCGGCATGGTTGTCCTGCGATATGCCCTGGCCCATCATGGGGAATTGGCTTCCCTCATGCTCATGGATACTTCCTCGGCGCCGCTGACCATGCGCGAGGGGATGCGGGAAATATTCAAGAGTGCTATCGAGAAGCAGGGTGTTCAGGGTTTGATCAATCTGATGCGAAATGCACCCATGCCCAGGGAAGTAAAGAATGGAATTGATTTTCTGGGAGAAGACGAACACTGGCATCGAATCGAAGAAAAACTCGGTCAGATGGACATGATTGCCTACAAGGCGCTGGCAATGGAACTGGGAATGGCCAACGATATCACCGCATCTCTGGCTTCAATCAGTTGCCCAACCACTGTGCTTGTTGGTGAAGCGGATGAAGCCTTTGTCGAACCATCAAGGGTGATGGCCGATATGGTGCCAAATGGAGAATTACATATTATTAGTGGTGCCTCGCACTGCCCGCAGTATGAAAATGCTGGCCAATGGAAAGCGGTGATTGAAGCGCATTTAAGTCGTTCCGCTTGACAGGCAACCGAAGGCAAGTGCCTGCCCCGATGAAATTCTGATATGGTTCTAGCGGACAAGCGCGAAATGCATATCCCGGCCAGGACTGAGATCCCGGAGATTCGCGCCTCGGCAGTTTGAAGATAGCTATTGTATTCACGTCTGAGGTCTTTATACTCGCCGCCCTGCCAGGTCTTGTCTATCCCTTCACCAGGAACCTTCCATGTCCGACGATCCATATACCATATCCACATTTCGGGACCTCAATCTACCGGCCACCCTTCTCAGTGCACTGGATGACGTCGGTTATGAAACACCATCCCCAATCCAGGCCCAGACCATCCCGCTCCTGCTGAAAGGAACGGATTTACTGGGTAATGCGCCCACGGGTACCGGCAAGACTGCAGCTTTTGCGCTGCCATTGCTAGCCCGTCTCAATCCTGACCAGCAGCAGGTCCAGGTGATGGTACTGACCCCGACTCGAGAACTAGCCATTCAGGTAGCCGAGGCATTCCAGCGTTATGCCTCGCATATAAAAGGGTTTCACGTGCTGCCGATCTACGGAGGACAGGAATACACAGGACAAATACGTGCCTTAAAACGCGGAGTGCAGGTGGTTGTTGGTACCCCTGGCAGGGTGATGGACCATATGCGCAAGGGCACGTT
>Ga0114950_10001054_pt1 | contig 20426 bp, 20 predicted proteins | sample N075metaG_FD_83503 | JGI IMG/M metagenome (GOLD analysis project Ga0114950, IMG submission 83503) | Deep subsurface microbial communities from Kermadec Trench to uncover new lineages of life (NeLLi) - N075 metaG | ecosystem: Environmental > Aquatic > Marine > Ocean trench > Sediment | place... | reverse complement strand
TTTTCATTTCTCTTCCTTTATTAATGGAAAATTTAATTTGCTGTTAAAATATAAAAAGCTTGTAAAGTTATTGTATTACAAAATGAATGGAAAATTGTACAGAATTTTAAGATTAAATTATCTTGTCTAAAGATTTTCTTTTCTTTGATTTTAGTTTTTTGAAGTAACCCGGTGATAATCCCGTTATTTTTTTAAATTGGTTGGAGAGATGTTGAACACTACTATAGCCCAAGCTGTAAGCTATTTCACTCAATGTCAGCTCAGCGTATACAAGCAGCTCTTTTACTTTTTCTATTTTCTGATGGATAATATATTTTTCAATTGTAATTCCTTGCATGGATGAAAATAGTGTACTAACATATTGATAACTTAATCCGGCTTCTTTGCCAATTTCCTCACGTAAATTAATCTCCGAAAATTTTTTGAATGAATTATGATGGATCAGATTTATAATTAATATCTTTACACGTTCAATAATATTGGCATTCCTGCTGTCTATTAATTCAAATCCGTTATTTTCTAATGCAGTTCTAATTCTATCCATATTAAAGCTATCTTTATCACTTGTAATTATAACTTCTCCCAGTTCGATCTCAAAAACATTATAGTTTAATTTTTCAATCTCTTCGCGCACAACTTTTATACAGCGGTTACACACCATATTTTTTATATGTAATGTTTTTCTTTTCATTTTAACTTAATGTAAAACAATTATTACTTAAAACGAAGTCTTTTCGATCCAAATAAATTTTGTGAATAATTTTATTTAGTAATTATGAAAGGGGAAGGGAAAATGCGATGCTCTTAGAAAATGATAAGCCCGGGTTTATATTATTATTAATCAATTTGAAACTTCATAGTCAGTAAAATCATTATGGCGATAATCAATCTTGAAATTCTGAGAAAAATCCGCTTTTTGATTTCCATTTACTACCATAAACTTTGGATGTTTTCTAATTAAGATATTTTTTACTTTTTTATTCTTAAAACCTGATTTTCTTGATTGCACGTTTCCTCTGTTTAACAATTGAATACTTGACTTGACCTTGTACTGCACTAAATCTTTATTATTGGTAGTATTTTTCACTTTGGCTTGATTTCTGATTTTTGAATATAAAAACGCGATTATTACTGTTAATAGTATTGAAGAAGTGAAAATGAGAATACTGGATTTAATTATATCAATGAGTTCCATTATACTGAAAAGTGCTTAATTATTTAAGAATTATTACAATTTTTCAATATTTGTACCAGTACTAATAAAGTTACAAAAGAAAATATTGTCACATTAAAATTATTCATAATGAGAAATCTTATCAGTATGAGATGATTTTGTAAGAAATATTAGAAAGATTTTTAAATTCAACTAAATAATGAAAATTAAATAGCCGTATTGTTTGTAAGTTATTGTATAGATTGACTTTGCAGAAGAAGATTGATACCTTTAAAGGCTAATTTAGCCAAAATAGATTAGTATAAATAAACAAGAGGAATTCCTAATGACAAAAGCCGACATAGTTGATAAAGTTGCAGCGGGAACTGGATTGACCAAACTAGAAACTGAAGCCATCATTGAAGGATTTTTTAAAACAGTGATAGAATCTCTGAAAGATGGCAAAGGAATAGAAATTCGTGGATTCGGAAGTTATAAAGTAAAAAAGAAAACTTCGCGTCAGGCAAGAAATCCCAAAACCGGCGATCAAGTATTTGTACCGGAACATTATGTGCCAACATTTAAGTTTTCAAAAGAATTTAAAAATATTGTTAATGAAGGTATGAAGAAAAATGAACAGGAGGCACCTACTTAATGTCAAAGTTTTGCACTGAGTGCGGTACAAAAATAGATGAAAATTATAAATTTTGTCCGGGCTGTGGTGCTAATATTGTAACCTACCACCCACATAATAATACAGAAGCAAACCAAGGTCAGGTTGATGACTCATCTTCGGTGGAAGAAATAAATCTTATAGTTTGTGATAATTGTGGAGAAGAAAATAGCTCAGCTAATATAATTTGTGAAGGCTGTGGTGCAAAATTAAAAGGCGCTGTTTCAAGCAAACCAATTGAACGTAAAAAAGTTCAGACTACTAAAAAGGAAATTGAACCATCAGGAAAATCATATCCCATACAAAAAAATAAAGCCGCTAAAAGAAAAGCTAAAACAAATAGAAAAGTAGAAATTGCAAAAGAAGAAAAAGAAATTGATTCTAAAAAGATATATTTAATTGTTACTGTAATTGGTATATTTGCCATTGTGGTTTTAGTGACATCCGGTGTCTTTGATTCTAACGTAACTACTCACAATATAAATTCAAGTACTAATCAATTAACCAGTTCCGGAATTAATCTTAATAATCTTCAACTGATTAATGATCTTGAAGCGAAATTAAATGTTAATCCTGATGATACGGAAACGTTATTAAGACTTGCGGATTTAAATAATGACAGTGGATTTTATGAAAAAGCGATACCGTTATATAAGCGTTATTTGACAAAAATACCATCGGATGCTGATGCCCGGATTGATATGGGTGTTTGTTTTTATAATATTGGTAATTACTATACTGCAATAAAGGAAATGAAAACGGCATTGGAACATGAACCAAATCACCAGATTGGTCATCTGAATTTAGGCGTAGTTAATTTAACTGCCGGAAATGTTGATGTGGCTAAAGAATGGTTCCAAAAAGCTATTGAGATTGGACCTGATACTGAGGTCGGTAAAAAAGCTAAGAATTTATTAAACTCACATAATTTATAATAATAGGAGAAAAAGATGCCTTGTGGTAAGAAGAGGAAACGTCATAAAATGGCAACTCATAAAAGAAAGAAAAGATTAAGAAAGAACAGACATAAAAAGAAAGTAAGATAAACTTTTAATTGTTTTTAAAAGAGGCTGTTTCAAAAAGTAAGTTTTTCAAGATTGTCATTCCCACGGAAGTAGGAATCTATTTTATTCTAAAGTTTTAGATTCCCTTTTACAAGGGAATGACAAAAGAATCAATACTTTTGGGGCAGCATTTTTTTTAATTAGATACAGAACCATTCAAGCCAACTTAGCTCAGCTGGTAGAGCAACTCATTCGTAATGAGTAGGTCGCAGGTTCGATTCCGGCAGTTGGCTCTTTTATAAGAATCAGATATTTATAGATTCTATCATCATTCACGTCTTTCAATAATTCCAAATAAAAAAAATAGTTAAGATTACAATAATGAGATTATGTATGATCTTGAAACTACAATACGTTGATTAAAAGAGTTTAATGGTGTAATTGTTGACATAATAATGGTATGAATATTGATTTTATAATTAGCACATTTATTTAATGACTGGAAACAAAAAATGAACTTTTTAGATATTATTATTATTTTTTGGGTGGCAGTATTTTTTATTGCTGGATTCTTTCTTGGCATCAAGACTTATAAAAGGAAAAAAGAAGTACGGAACTTAAGTTGAAATTAATTTGATGTTTATTAATTCTTCTATCATTAATCACCCAATAAAATAGCATACCTTGCACCAAACTTCACTTTAAGTTGATAGGAAAACAATAATTTCCTATTGGCTAATTAAATCCTTTGTTATTCAGATCTTCCTATTTTTCAAATCAGTCGTTTCTCCTTCAAATTTGAATCAATTTAGTATAGAATTGAAAAATCTTAAATCATAAATTAAAATTTGTGGAGAAAAAAGTAAATTATTCTTGACTTTAGGTAATGTTTTCTATTATCTTTGGAGAGTAGTGGGGAATTGTGGTGAAAATAACCAAATGAGAAGAAATGTTTCGAGGACAATTTACATATTCAATTGATAATAAAGGAAGAATTAGTATTCCTGCAAAGCTTCGTAAGCATATTGCACCGGAGGCTAATGACACTTTTATTATAACAAGAGGGACAGCGACCTGTATTGATTTATACCCCTTGGATCAGTGGCAAAAGTATGAGGAGAAATTTCTTAAGCTTAATTCATTTGATCCTGCCGAAGCAAAATTTATAAGAATGATTATGCAGTACGCTAATGATGATACATTGGATTCGCAGTCAAGAATTCTAATCCCGCAGTCGCTTATTAATTTTGCTCAAATTGAAAAAGAAGTTTTGATACTTGGAGTACTTCAAAAAATAGAAGTTTGGAGCCCGAAAGTTTATGAAGAATATATTAATCAAACTGGTGAAACTTACGAGCAAATAGCTGCAAAAGTTATGTCGGACTGATGAAGAATATTCATCATGTTCCGGTGTTGTTAAATGAAACTTTGAAATATTTAATAACGGATGAAGAGGGAAAATATTTTGAGGGTACGTTAGGATTCGGTGGGCATACATCAGAAATATTAAATCGGTTAGGTAACGAGGGAATGTTGGTCTCAACCGATGTTGATAAAGCAGCTTTCGATTATTGTAAAGATAAGTTTGAGAAAGAAACAAGAATTAGTTTATATAATTTTAACTATGCACTGATAGATGTAATTGCTAAAATTGAATCATTAGAGTTCTTTGATGGAGTATTTGCTGACTTGGGTGTATCATCTTATCAACTAGACAATGTGGCTGCAGGATTTTCTTACAGCGTGGACGCACCGCTGGATTTAAGGATGGATAAAAATTTAAAGATGAATGCAACTGATTTAGTGAATTCTTTCGATGAAGAAAAGTTAGCAAAGATTATTTACGATTATGGTGAAGAAAGAAATTCCAGAAAGATTGCAAAACAGATTGTTATTGTAAGAAAGAAAAAAAAAATAGAAAAAACAGGTGATTTAAAAAAATTGATTACTGAAATAACTCCAACCCAATATCAGATTAAAACATTATCCAGAGTTTTCCAGGCTTTAAGAATTCATGTTAATCATGAACTTGAATTTTTGAAACAGTTTCTTTCTAATTCAGTAGAGCTATTAAATACCGGAGCCAGGTTGATTATTATATCTTATCATTCTTTGGAAGATAGGATTGTAAAGGACTTATTTAAATATGAAGTGCTCGATTGCATTTGCCCAAAGGATGTGCCCGTGTGCATTTGCGATAAAGAACCGCGTCTGAAAATTTTAACTAAAAAACCAATTGTCCCGTTGGAGGATGAGATCAGGAAAAACAGAAGAGCCAGGAGTGCAAAACTTAGAGTTGCAGAGAGAATATGAAAAAGAGTGCTAAGCCTGCAATCCTTACAATGCTGATATTATTGTTAGTAGCCACTGCACTTGTTCTAAGTAATGTTGGTCTTCGATTTAAATACGAAGAATTGGTTCGAATAAAAGTTGAGCTTGATAAAAAGTTGAAAGATCAAAGAACTAAAAAAGTAAGCTTGATAGCAGGATTTCAGGCAGTTAGTTCAGAAAATAAAATAGTTTTTATTGCTGAAAGTAAATTAGGTATGGTAAGACGAACTCAACCAAAAATCATAGTTAATGTAAATAATAACCTTATTAAAGAAGTAAACAAAAAGTTAAAAGCCAAGTATGATTAATTCTCGTGCATTGTTAGTTATTGCACTTATATTAATCCTCTTTACCATACTTACAGTTAAGCTGGTGGAGATTCAAATAATTAAGAGTGAGGAATTAACGTATTATGCAAAAAAGCAGCAAACAAAACTTGAAACGATTCCTGCAGAACGGGGAGTAATTTATGATAGAAACAATACATTGCTAGTTTATAATCGTAATGATGTTTCTGTTTACTTAGATCTAAGAATGATCCCGAAAAATAGAAAAAACACTTTAGCTGAAAAATTATCTTCCACATTTGGTAGAAGTAAATCGTATTATAAAAAGTTAATGAACCAAAGCGGAAAAACAATACGCATTAAAAAAAGTGTTAATAGAGAGAAAGCATTCCGTTTAATAAATGATATTAATTTATCAGCACTTTTCACAGTTGAAAAGCCAACAAGAGTCTATCAATATGGTTCTTTAGCTTCACACATATTGGGTTATGTGAATAATGATTTTGTTGGTGTAAACGGAATTGCAAAAGCCTTTGAAGAGGATTTGAAGGGCGATGACGGCGCGCTTATTATTGAGAGAGATGTTCGGGGAAGAATAATAACAACCATCCAGAATAACGAAGTAAGAACCCCTATCCCCGGATATAATCTTAATTTAACTATTGATATAAATTATCAAGCAATACTGGAGGATGAGCTAAAGCGAGGCAATAAGTTTTATAAAGGTGAATCTGCTACGGGAATAATAATGGATCCTAATACAGGAGAAATTCTCGCATTAGCTAATGTTGATGACTATGATCCTAATTATTATTGGAAGTTCAGCGATTCTCAAAGAAAAAACAAAGCGATTACAGATACATACGAACCCGGTTCAACTATAAAGGCTATTACTCTTGCAGCACTACTGGATATGGGTAAATGTTCTGAAAACGAACTTGTTAATGTTGAAAACGGTAAGTACAAATTCAGGAACACCTATATAAGAGACACCCATAAAAATAACTATTTAACTGTATCGGGTATACTTGAGGAATCAAGTAACATAGGAATTTCTAAACTCATTCAACGATTAGATGATGACACATACTACAAATATCTGCGAGGATTCGGTTTTGGTACCTATACATCAGTTACCTTGCCCGGAGAGGTAAAGGGAATATTAAAAAAACCGAATCAATGGTCTAAATTAACCAAGACCTTTATGTCTTTTGGATATGGGGTATCAGTTACTCCTCTGCAATTGATCATGGCTTATTCTGCGATTGTTAATGGCGGAATTTTATACGAGCCCCATATCCTTAAGAGTGCAACCGATAAAAGCACTGTTGTAAAGTATGAATCGTCTCCTGTTGCCGTTCGTCGTGTTATCTCCAAAGAAACATCAACGAGAATTAAAAAAATCCTGCGTCGTGCTGTAAAGAACGGAACAGGTCATCTCGCAGATCTTGAGGAGATTTCGGTGGGTGGAAAAACAGGCACATCACAGCAAATAATAAGTGGAAAATATTCTCGACAGAAATATCATGCATCGTTTATAGGATTCTTTCCAGCAGATAATCCTCAATTAGTATGTCTTGTCATTGTTAACTCACCCCAAACTGAAAAATACGGTGGTAAAGTTGCCGCACCAATATTTAAAAAGATTGCCGAAAGAATAATTAATACAGATTTGAAAAATTTTCAACAAAGAGAAAAATATATTGAGAGTAAGACAGTAGACGAACATATTCTAAAAACCATTTCCGATAATGATAATAAGAAAAATATAATCAATGCCAGCTATGTTCAGGAGAATAATGAATTAAAGAAAAATTATGATAATAATTTAATGCCGGATCTTAAGGGTCGTACAGTAAGAGAAGCATTAATATCTTTAAATCTTCTGGGATTAAAATATGATATTAGAGGCTCTGGAATAGTTGTCTCTCAAAGTATAAATCCAGGTATAAGAATAAAACAAAACCAGGTTTGCAGGTTAAAATTTTCTGAAGCAATAATTAAAGGGGCAAACATCTACTAATGATAATAGCAGAACTGTTAAACGGTGTGGAAACAATTCAGGTTGCCGGAAACATACGGAACGATGAAGTAGAAGGAATTGAATACGATTCAAGAAAAGTTAGAAAGAATTCTGTGTTTGCAGCAATAAAAGGATTCAATGTCGATGGTCATAAGTTTATCCCTGATGCACTTAGCAATGGGGCTATCGCTATTATTTTAGATAATGATGAGTCTGTACCTGCCGAACTTTTTCAGCATCACGAAGCAGCAAAGATTTTAGTTAAGGATTCACGATCTGCTCTTGCAGAAATATCCGATTATTATTTCGATCATCCATCAAGTAAATTAACATTAATAGGAATAACCGGAACCAACGGTAAAACTACAACTTCATACTTCATTAAGAATATTCTTGAAACGGCCGGATATAAAACCGGATTGCTGGGAACAATTTCAAACTACATTGGCAATCAAATAATTGAATCAAAATTGACCACACCTGAATCGAACGACTTAAATGAAATGCTTTCTAAGATGGTTAACAAGGATTGCGAGTATGCTGTTATGGAAGTTTCATCACATGCTATAGCTTTAAAAAGAGTTCACAGATTGTATTTCAGTTCCGCCATATTTACAAATATAACAGCGGAACATTTAGACTTCCATCATAATTTTAAGAATTACCTGAATGCAAAAAAAATATTATTTGATGGCTTATCTGCAGATGCACTCGTTGTTTATAATTCCGATGACAAGCAGAGTGAAAAAATATTACAGAATTGTAAGGCTAAAAAATACAGTTACGGTACAATTTCACCATCTGACTTTTTAATAACAAATATCAAATTTGATTTAGGCGGCACGTCGTTCAGGGTTAACTACAAGGAGCAAAATTATGATCTTGAAACATCTTTAGTTGGTGAGTTCAATGCTTATAATGCTTGTGCTGCATTCGCATTGAGCAAGCTGAACGGAATAAAAGTGAAACATATATTAAGCGGAATCAAAAGTACACCACAAGTACCCGGAAGATTTGAAGTATTAAAAAAAGGGAATAAAAATGTAATAGTTGATTACTCCCATACACCTGATAGTTTAGAAAAAGCCCTGGAAGCTATTAGGAGTTTAAAGCAAAATGGCTCGAAAATTATTACAGTTTTTGGCTGCGGTGGAAACAGGGATAAATTAAAGAGACCGGCTATGGGAAAAATAGCGTCAGAACATAGTGATGAAGTAATTATAACAAACGACAATCCAAGGTTTGAAAATTCATCAAATATTATTGATGATATAAAATCAGGCATATCAAAAAATAATTTTAATGTGATAGAAAACAGAGAAGAGGCAATTAAAAATGCTATTGAAAAAAGTGATGACCATACAATTATTTTAATTGCCGGAAAAGGTCATGAAGATTATCAGGAGATAAAAGGAGTTCGATCTCATTTTTCAGATCGTGAAGTTGCAGAAATTTATTTGGGTATTTGAAAAGGATAACTTTAAATATTGAAGATCTGTTTGAAATACCCGAAGCTACTATATATAATCCTGATAACATTGGGCTGATACGAAACGTAACTATTGATTCAAGAGAAATAAAAAAAGGTTCTTTGTTTATTGCAATTAAAGGGAAACGATTTGATGGGCATAGCTTTGTAAGAAAAGCTGTTAAAAAAGGCGCTGCTTTGCTAATGATCAACAAGAATAAGTTAAATGAATTTGATGATGTCGATCTTCCAATAATTACAGTAAGGAACACAACGAAAGCCTTGGGAGATTTGGCAAAACTTTGGCGCAGAAAATTAAATACGAGGGTAGTTGGAATAACGGGTAGTAATGGGAAAACTTCTACAAAAGATATGTTAGCAGCATTATTGAATGAAAAATACTCCGTGAATAAAACGGAAAGAAATAATAACAATAATATTGGTGTGCCTTTAACAATTTTAGCCACAAACGAAAAGCAAGATATTCTTGTAGTGGAATTAGGCACAAATCATTTTGGCGAAATTAAATACTCAGCAGAAATTCTTGAACCGGATTATGTTCTCATCACTAATGTAGGAAGCTCTCATTTAAAATACTTAAAGAGTAAGAAGGGCGTGTTAAAGGAAAAGTTCGCTTTGTTTGAAGAGGCAAAAAAAAATGCCGGAAAAATATTTATCAATTATGATGATCCATTGCTAAAAAAATATTCCGGAAAATTTAATAATAGCATTTCTTTTGGATTTGATAAAAAAGTTGATGTGTCAGGACGAGTAATCAATTACACAGATGATGGAAGACCGGTTATAGAGGTAATGAAAAAAAATAAAAAGTACATAAACACACTTCCTTTGTATGGTGAGCAAAATGCTAAAAACTTTTTGGCTTCTATGTCTATTGCGCTTGAGATGGGTTTAACAAAGAAGCAGATAAATAAGGGAACAAAAAAATTCCATGTTAGCCCGGGTAGGTTAAATGTTCAGCAATATAAAAATTTCTTGTTGATTGATGACACTTATAATGCAAGTCCTGAATCAACAAAAGCAGCAATAGAGTTAGTTGAGAAAATTAAATCTTTTCATAGAAAGGTTTTAATATTAGGAGATATGCTTGAGTTAGGTAAGGACAAAATAAAACTTCATTGCGCACTTTCTTCAGCAGTAATTAAATGCAGAATTGATGAAGTATATTCAATAGGATCCGGTATGAAAGCATTATGTGACAAATTGATAAATAAAAATGTGATAACAATAAATTTTAAAAAGAGAGAGTCATTAAAAAAATTTTTATTGGGTTATAATCCAACGGGTGCTGCAATACTTGTTAAAGGATCGCGCGGAATGCAAATGGAAGAATTTGCATCAATAATTTTAAGGAATGCACAAAGCTAATGCTGTACTATCTTTTTGATTACATTAATGAACTTTATCAGCCACCCGGATTTGATATTTTCAGGTTTTTAACATTCCGTTCCGCATTAGCTGCCATCACGGGTTTAGGTTTGGCGCTATATGTTGGACCAAAAGTGATAAAACTTCTGTCAAAATATCAGGTTGCCGAAGCCAAGAAGAAAGATGGTCCGGAGTTTCATCGGTCTAAAGTTGGTACTCCCACCATGGGCGGAATTATTATCATACTTTCTGTAGTCATTCCGGTACTTCTTTGGGCTGATATTAAAAGCATTTACGTGATTCTAATTACACTAGGAACACTGTGGCTGGCTGGTGTTGGATTTTTAGATGATTATCTGAAAGTAGTTAAAAAATTACCTAACGGTCTAATTGCACGATACAAACTATTAGGGCAAATAATAATTGGATTGATTGTTGGTTCCGTAATATATTTTTCACCAGAGTTCGATGGATTCAGCACACTTACTACGGTACCGTTTCTAAAAAATGTGAATCTCAATCTTTCGATTTTTTACATACCGGCTGTTGTATTTATTGTTACTGCAACTTCAAATGCTGTTAATTTAACTGATGGTCTGGATGGATTGGCAATCGGAACAATTGCAATTGTAATGATCGCACTGGCAATTCTAAGTTATGTTAGCGGCAATGTCATATTCGCTAAATATTTAAATATTCTTTACCTGCCGGGCTCCGGCGAGCTTACTGTCTTCGTAGCTGCTTTAATAGGAGCATCTCTTGGCTTCCTTTGGTATAACTGCTATCCAGCACAAGTTTTTATGGGAGATACCGGTTCCCTGGCGTTAGGTGGTGCATTTGGAATTCTTGCGGTTCTTATAAAAAAGGAGTTGTTCATTCCGATTCTTGGTGGTGTTTTCTTTATGGAAACTCTTTCTGTAATCATACAGCGGTATTATTTCAAGTACACGAAGAAAAAATATGGCGAAGGTAGAAGAGTGTTTAAAATGGCTCCCCTGCATCATCATTTTGAAATGAAAGGTTTGTCCGAACCTAAGATAGTTGTTCGGTTTTATATTGTGGCAATAGTACTTGCAATACTAAGCCTTGTATCGTTTAAGATCAGATAATGAATTTAAAGAATAAAAATATATCTGTTATTGGTGCAGTTAGAAGCGGTGTTGCTGCTGCAAAACTAATTAAGCAATTGGGAGGCATACCCTTAGTTAGTGATATAGGTGATAAGAATGACTTTAAAGAATTTATTGATCAATTGCGAAATGAGAATATAAATTTTGAAACAGGTGGACATTCAGAAAAAGTATATGATTGCGAAATGATGGTCGTCAGCCCGGGTGTTCCGTCTGATGCCCCTGTACTTGTAAAAGCAAGAGAGGTCGGTATTAAATTGATAAGTGAAGTAGAATTAGCTTATAACTATTGTAAAGGAAATATAATCGCCATAACAGGCACTAACGGGAAGACAACCGCAACTAGTTTATGCGGTCATGTTTTTAACCAAAGTGGTTATAATGCGTTTGCTGCTGGTAATATCGGCTTAGCATTTTCCGAAATAGCATTGGATGTTAAAGAAAGGGATTTTGTAGCTCTTGAAGTTTCTAGTTTTCAATTAGACCTTATTGATCATTTCAAACCAAAGGTTGCAATGATCCTGAATATAACACCCGATCATCTAAATCGTTATGATAATAATATTGATTTGTATGCAAACGCAAAACAGAGAATTTATAAAAATCAGGACAGCAGCGATTACCTGGTTCTAAATAAAGATAACGGTGAAGTAATAGAATATTTAAAAGAACACAAAAGTAATTCATTTTATTTCTCCTTCGGGGAAGAACCTGAGAATGGTTGTTTCAGAAAGAATGATAAGATTTACTTTAATAATAAAGGTAAAGAAGAATTCAGTTGTAATGTTTCAGATATAAAAATTAAAGGTGAACATAATATTGCAAATGCAATGGCTGTGATATGTGCAGCAAAAATATTTCATCTGAAAAACTCTGATATCATCAATGCCCTCCAAACTTTTAAAGGAGTTGAACACCGACTTGAATTTATTAGAGAATTTAATGGAATAATATTTATCAATGATTCGAAAGCTACAAATGTAAATTCAGTATTATATGCGTTAAAAAGTTTTGATGAGCCGATATTTTTAATCTTAGGCGGACATGATAAGGGTAATGATTATGGCGAAATTAAAGGATTAGTTCTGGAAGGTGTGAAGAAAATCTATGCTATAGGTACATCAGCAGAAAAAGTATATAATTTTTTTAATTCTGCTATTGCTGTGGAAATTAAAAAGTCGTTGGAAGATGTAATCTCTGCTGCTGCAAAAGAAGCTTCAGAAGGTGATGTTGTCTTGCTTTCACCTGCTTGTGCCAGTTTTGATATGTTTGATAATTTCGAGCATCGCGGAAGAGTTTATAAAGAAGCGGTAAATAATCTTCAATGAAAAAACTCGCAATAATAATATTTTTTGATGCTTTTGCACTAGTGCTTCTTGGGCTTGTTATTGTTATGAGTGCCAGCAGCACCTATAGTGTTATAAGATTTGATAGTGTATTTCATCTCTTCAATTCGCACTTAGTTAAAGTATTATTCGCATTCTTATTTATGATCATTTTTAGTTTTATTCCTTATGAGCTGTATAAGAACTTATGCAAACCAGCAATTATAATAATAACAATTGTATTAATAATTACTTTGATCATTGCGCCTGAGATTAAAGGTGCCGGAAGATGGTTAAATCTTGGTATTATATCAATACAGCCAGCAGACATCGCGAGACTAATATTACTAATACATTTAGCTTTTATGTTGGAAGATAAACATGAGATTCTCGAAAATTATCGCCATGGCTTTTTACCGATGTTTATCTGGGTGATGGTGATTTCTTTCCTAATATTTATTCAGCCTAATATTAGTACAGGTTTACTACTGATATTAATATCATTAACTATTTTATATGTTGGAGGGGCAAGACTAAAACATATTTTTTATTCTTTGCTATTACTATTTACTGCAGGTGGAATTGCTGCTATGATTTATACACATTCCAGAATAAGGATATTAACATTTATTAATTCTATTTGGAATGGAAGCGATATAAATTTTCAGGTGAAACAAGCAGAATATAGTCTTGGCAGCGGTGGTATTTTTGGTGTTGGTGTTGGAAACAGCATGCAAAGTAATCTTTTCTTACCTGAAGCATACGGAGATTTTATTTTTGCAATACTTGGTGAAGAACTTGGATTTGTTGGTACTGTGTTGGTACTAATTAGCTATCTCCTGCTCGCTATTGCAGGTATCTTAATAGCAAAAAAAGCCAAAGATAGATTCGGGCAGCTCCTTGCATTCGGAATTACTGTTTCAATGATTGCTTATGCTTTTGTAAATATTGCGGTTACAACGGGACTATTGCCCACAACAGGGTTACCTTTACCGTTCATTAGTTATGGCGGCACTTCGCTATTATTTCTATGCATTGGTATAGGAATACTTGTGAACATTGCGCTTTCAAATCAAAAAAAATCGGATGAAGGAGATGAAAATTTTATTAGTGATGTTCTTGCCGAGATTAAAGTATGAGCAGGCAGGGCAACCGGAACAGGGTTCTGATTGCCGGTGGTGGAACGGGCGGTCATTTATTTCCGGCAATTGCAGTTGCTGAACAGATAAAAGAAATGAATAAGGAAACTGAAATATTGTTTGTCGGTAACAGATCAAAAATTGAAGGGAAAGTTGTACCTGAACTTGGTTACAATTTTAAATCAATATGGATTAAGGGGTTCTCACGAAAATTTAATTGGGAAAATTTATTATTTCCGTTAAAGCTTTTTGTGTCAATCATTCAATCACTAATTATTAATCTGAAATTTCTGCCTGATGTTGCTATTGGTTCCGGTGGTTACGTTTCAGGTCCGGCAATTTTTGGCTCATCAATTATAGGTGCAAAAATAATCTTACTTGAGCAAAATAGTTATCCCGGAATAACTACAAAATTATTAGAGCGATTTGCCAACGAGGTGCACATAAGTTTTAATGATTCCAGAGATTACCTGAAGAGGAAAGATATAATTCATTTTACCGGGAATCCTGTTAGAAAAAATCTTGGGACTGAAAAGAGATCTACAGCTTTAGAAAAATTTGAATTGAATTCAGAATATAAAACACTGCTTGTACTTGGCGGCAGTTTAGGTGCAGCTTCAATTAACAAAGCAATTAAAGAATATCTTGATGAATTATTAAATAATGATGTCCAAATAATCTGGCAGACAGGAAAAATTTATTTTGATGAATACCAGAATTTAGCGTCGAGCAAGGTAAAAGTGTTTGAGTTTATTGATGACATGAATGCAGCGTATTCAGCCTGTGATCTGTTATTAGCTCGTGCAGGTGCAACAACCATTGCGGAATTATTAGTGTTAGGAATTCCTTCAGTTTTAGTTCCTTCACCAAATGTAGCTGAGGACCATCAATATTATAATGCAAAATCTTTAGCAGATAAAAATGCAGCAGTACTAATTAAAGATGATGAGCTGATGGCAATATTATTTGAGAGTGTTATTACAATAATTAACTCGGATGAAAAACTTAACGAATTAAAGCAGAACGCTGTTAAACTAGCCAAGCCGGATTCGGCTAAGCGTGTTGCTGAAAATGTTTTACGTTACATAGAAATAAAATGATCACTGAAGATTTAATTACAAAGAATGATTTTAAGTTTCATTTATCATTCTACTATAAATCAACCATAATATACTTTGTTGTTTTTGTTTTGTACCTGGTTATTAGAGGTGAATTTGTTGAAGATTCATTTACACTTGTTATACACGATCCTGTGCTTTATTTCTTAGCGATGGTGGTAATATTTTCAATTGCTGCACTGATGTATAATTTTCTGATTAACAAGCATATCGAAATTACAGAAAAAGGTATTTCATTCATCAACCGGTTTAAAGAAAGAAGGTTCGAAATTAATCAGATAGTATTTATAAAATTTTTTAGACAAAGAAGATCAACCAGATTTAAGAGGTTTAGATTAGTAAGAATTAAAATTAAAAACAGAATGAGACCTATAATGTTCAGAATTTCGGATTATGAAAATGATGATGATCTTTATAATAAACTGCAGGTTTTAAAAACCGTTATTGAAGGTAATTAATGTTTAAAAATATTAAAAAAGTTCATTTTGTTGGAATAGGTGGTATTGGAATGAGCGGCATTGCCGAAATACTTATTGACCAGGGATTTGATGTCTCAGGTTCCGATAATTCACTTTCCGAAGTTACTGAGCGATTAATAAAACTTGGAGCAAAAATATATGAAGGACACTCGACCGAAAACATTAAAGATGCCGATGTACTTGTTTATTCTTCTGCTGTTACAACAGACAACCCAGAAGTTCAGGCGGCAATTGAAAAAAACATACCGATAATAAAAAGATCAGAGATGCTTGCAGAAACAATGCGTATGAAATATGGTATTGGTATCGCTGGTACGCATGGTAAAACAACAACAACCAGCATGGTTGGTTTAACATTAACCGAGGGTGGAATCGATCCTACAATTATTGTCGGAGGCAAACTAAGTGGTCTCGGGGGCACAAATGCTCGTTTAGGCAGTGGGGAGTTTATTGTTGTGGAAGCAGATGAATTTGATCGATCATTTTTAAAACTAGCCCCGGTGATTGCAGCTTTAACAACTTTGGAGACTGAACATCTTGATACATACAAAGATTTGGATGACATAAAAACTGCATTCATTCAGTTTGCAAACAAAGTGCCTTTTTATGGTTTTGTTGTTTTATGTTTGGATGAGGCAGCGTTGCAGGACATAATTCCCCTCATAAATAAAAAAATTATAACATATGGTTTAAATGAAAAAGCGGACATAAGAGCTGTCGATATATCCCATAGTGGATTCTCAAGCTCTTTCACAGTTATAAATAAAAGTGAAGAGCTGGGTAGAATAAAATTAAATGTTCCGGGTTTATATAATGTAAAGAACTCACTGGTTGCCGTAACAATAGCAAAAGAAATTGGAATAGACTTCTCTGTAATTCAAAAAGCACTGGAAATATTTTCGGGTGTTTACAGAAGATTTGAAATTAAATATGATAAAGAAATTTTAGTTGTTGATGATTATGCTCATCATCCAACAGAAACTACTGCCACACTTGAAGGGATAAGAACAGGATGGGACAGACGATTGGTTGCTATATTTCAACCTCATCTTTATTCCAGAACGAGAGATTTTTACAGAGAATTTGGAAAATCATTTTTGAATACGGATGTATTTATATGCACGGATGTTTATCCCGCAAGAGAAGAACCGATAAGTGGTATTGATGGAAGACTGATTGCAGACATTACACAGGAGTTGGGACATCAAAATGTTCATTACGTAGCTGATAAAAATAATATTCCGGAATTTGTAATTAACATAATTAAAGATGATGATATTGTTGTAACAATGGGTGCCGGTGATATATGGAAATACGGCGATTTGTTTATTGAGCGTTTAAATGAGAAAGTGAAATGAAAGAAAAACTTGGAACACTAATCGGAATAATTTTATTCGTAGTAATTCTTGGTGGAATTATTTACTTGAATGCATTCGCAGATACTTCAGATAAAGAATTGTATACTGAAATAATAATTGAGGGCAATCATTTTTTGCCTGGTAAAGATTATCTCATCAAATCTAAACTTGGTAGCAAAGGTGAATATCAGGAATTAACATTACAGGAAATTAAATCAAGAATTTTATCTCATCCTTATGTATTAAAAGCCGAAGTTCAATCAAATGGTATTGGTAAAGTAAAAATCAATGTGTTTGAAAAGAAAATAATAGCTGTTCTCCTAACGAAGGATGATCCCTATTTAATAACTGAAAATTTTAAACTCCTGGTTATGAATCCAAATTCAGATATAACCAAACTTCCTGTTATTAGTAATGCCACTTTAACCAAGGATGATATAAAGCAGAAGATTGCTATCAATAGTGATTTAAAAAGAGCATTTAAAATAATTGACGCAGCAAAAATAATTAATGAAAAAATGTATATGGATCTTGAAGAAATTAATTTAAGACACGGTGGAGATATAATCCTTAGCTTTTCCGGAATTCACTTCCCTGTAATATTTGGGAAGGGCTCTGAAGGGATAAAGACCGTTTATTTATCATCTATTTGGGAAGGATTAAAAAACCGGAATAAAATATTTAATAATACAACTTATGTTGACTTCAGATTTAGTAGGGAAATATTTATTGGCAAACCTGTAATTACGGAATCAAACGGATGAAAAAAGATATTATAACAGGATTAGATTTAGGCACAACAAAAGTTTGTGTCGTAATTGCCGAGAGAGATATTGAAACAAACAAATATAATATACTTGGATTTGGAGTAGCTCCGTCAGAAGGTCTTCATAAAGGTCTTGTTGCTAATATTAGCAAAACTGCCGAAGCTATAAAAAGTGCAATGGCTATTGCCAGTAACAGGGCAGGGTTAACATCTACTTTGGTAAATGTGGGTGTTGCCGGTGAACATATTACTAGTATTCGTCACAGGAATTATATAACAATTACAAGTGAAGAAAAAGAAATTACTAAAAATGATCTCTTAAGGTTGGAAGCAGATGTAAGAACAATTAATATTCCTTCGGATAGACAAATACTTCATATCATTCCTGAAGAGTTTTCAGTAGATCATCAGGAGGGAATTGAGAATCCTATCGGGATATCCGGTTCCAGACTTGAAGCAAGTAATCATGTAGTTTTAGCTTCTGTTCCAGCAATCCAAAATATTAAAAAATCTGTTGAGCGCGCCGGTTTAAAAGTGCGGGATTACATACTTCAACCTATTGCGTCGAGTACTTCGGTTCTTGAAGAGAGTGAAACAGACCTTGGTGTTGCTTTAATCGATATCGGTGGTGGCACAACTGATATAGCCGTTTTTCATAAAAAAGCAATAAAGCATACAAAAGTAATTGGCATTGCCGGAAATCAGGTTACAAATGATATTCGCGAATCGCTTGGTGTTATTACTGAGGAAGCTGAATATCTTAAAAAAGAATTTGGTTATGCTACAGAAAGAGCAATTATAAGAGATGAAGATATATTAATAAAAGGTATTGGTGCAAGAGGTAACACAAAAATTCCTATTAGTCTATTAACCCAGATCATCAGTTTACGAATGAAAGAACTTTTTACTCTGGTGGATAATGAGTTGAGGAACGCGGGGTTCAAAAATAAAATAAAAGCCGGTATTGTTTTAACGGGAGGCGGCTCATTATTAAGAGGAACGACGGATATAGCAGAAGAAGTATTTGGTCTTCCGGCACGAATTGGAGTTCCACAGGATTTAGGAATGGGACTATCAAATGAAATGGAGAGTCCTGAGTTTGCGACAGTTGCGGGTTTGATAAAAGGAATTCCAGGAGGAAAATCCAGTGAATATCAATCACTATTAAAAAGAAAAAATAGTCAAAAAAAAATAAAAGATTTGGTAAAAAAAGTACAAGAATTTTTTGATGAACTCTAAAACCCTAAAAAGGAGGGAAAATATGATAAAATTTGCCACACTCGATCGTGAGCATCCAACTTCTGCTGTGCTTAAAGTAGTAGGCGTTGGAGGCGGTGGTTGTAATGCAATTGGTAGCATGATTTCACGAGGGCTTGATGGTGTTGAATACGTAGCTGTTAATACCGATGCTCAGGCGTTGGAAAGCAATAGAGCTACTCACAAAATTCAAGTTGGTGCAACAATAACACGGGGTCTTGGCGCCGGAGCCGATCCGAATATCGGCAGAAAGGCGGTTGAAGAAGACCGTGAAAGAATTGCTGAAGTTTTAGCCGGCAGTGACATGGTTTTTGTAACGGCTGGAATGGGGGGTGGTACAGGAACAGGCGGGGCACCAATAATTGCTTCAATTGCACAGAGCATTGGTGCGCTTGTTGTCGGTATTATTACGAAACCTTTTAAATGGGAAGGTAAAACCCGGATGCTAAATGCTGAGCAAGGTATTCAGGAAATACGGCAGTATGTTGATAGTTTAATTATTATACCCAACGAAAGGTTACTTTCAATACTTGATAGCAGTACCAATGCATTTGCCGCATTCGATAAACCAAACGAAGTATTATATGAAGCCACCAGGGGTATAGCTGATATTATAACGGTTGAAGGTTTGATAAACGTTGACTTTGCGGATGTACGTGCAGTTATGAATCAGAGCGGTGAAGCCCTGATGGGATGCGGAATTGCCAGCGGCGAGAACAGGGCTATTGAAGCTGCGCAGAAAGCAATTTCGAGTCCATTGTTAGAAGGCTTAAACATTAAAGGAGCAAAAAGTGTTCTTCTTAATGTTAGTGGTTCAAGCAATTTAACAATGCAGGAAATCCACGAAGGCAACAATGTTATTTTTGAGGCTGCAGGTGAAGAAGCGAATGTAATTTTTGGCTGCGTTTGCAAAGATGATATGAATGATTACGTTTCTTACACCGTTATTGCAACCGGTTTTGATTCTGCGCGTAAAGGGTTCTCAACAGTAGAAAAGAAATCATATTTAAAGGGATCGCAGGAATCACTTGAGTTCAGAGGTGGATTTAATTTTATGGATACAGATCATGTGGATACAGAAGATCTGGAAGTGCCTACAATTCTACGTGTGCAAAGCCCAAAGTCATCACTTGATGAAACTGAAAAGGACAATGATGAAAAAGAGTTGGAAGATAGTTCATTCAAAATAGATGCTTCACGTTATAGCTGGGCAAAACAAAAAATGGAAAAAGATGATTCTGAAAATAATTCGAAAAACAATGATGATGAAAGTTCATCGTTTTTAAGAATGATAATGGATTGATACAGTTTATGAAGGATTATTTATAACAAATTAACATGAGGATTAAATGACCATACTAATCATCCTCTTAGTTTTTTCGGTAGCTCTAAATGTAGCACTCATTGCCGGTGCTATTTTTAGCCGTGCAGATCAAGATATGGAAATAATTAATCTAAAGGAAAAATTAAAAGCACAGTAAATACTAATAAAAATAATTTTTGGATAAGCAGGTTGTAATCAGCTC
>Ga0114950_10001052_pt1 | contig 20435 bp, 14 predicted proteins | sample N075metaG_FD_83503 | JGI IMG/M metagenome (GOLD analysis project Ga0114950, IMG submission 83503) | Deep subsurface microbial communities from Kermadec Trench to uncover new lineages of life (NeLLi) - N075 metaG | ecosystem: Environmental > Aquatic > Marine > Ocean trench > Sediment | place... | reverse complement strand
CGTCGCAGCGTTGATGATGCCGGTCGTCGTCGAGATCAGCAGGCGCACGGAAGTGCCGCCTTCCCGCCTCCTGATGCCGCTCGCGTTCGCCTGCTTGCTCGGCGGCCTGACCACGATGATTGCCACCCCGCCGAACCTGCTGATCAGCGGCGCGCTCGCGCAGGCCGGGGAAGAACCATTCAAACTGTTCGACTTCACGCCACTTGGGGTCAGCGCCGTGCTGGTCGGCACGCTGTTCATGGCCTTCGTCGGCCGGCTGATGTTGCCGCACACCGGCCCCGCCGGTGCAGGCCAGAAACGCAGCCAGCGCAACTTGCGCCAGCAATACGGTCTGCAGGAGCGAACCTTCACGATGACCGTACCCTGGGACTCGATACTCGTCGGCAAAACACTGGCCGAGAGCCGCATCAGCTCGACGGCCGGCCTGATCGTCATGGCGCTCGATCGCCGCTCGAAAGTCATGACGCTGCCGTCACGCAAGACCGTACTTGAGGGCGGCGACAAGCTGCTGGTTCAGGGTCGTCTCGACCGCTTCAACGAAATGCGCCAATGGAGCGATCTGGTCATCGAGCGCGAAGCGCCGCTGATCCAGACGCTGTTATCCGGCCAGGTGCAACTGGTCGAAGTCACGGTCGCCGAGGACTCATCACTGGTCAAAGACCTGCTGCACCACACTGAGTTCCGCCGCCGCTTCGGGATGAACGTGCTCGGCATTCGCCGCGATGACCTGATCCGCCGCGTCAACCTCGCCTACGTCCCGATCCGTGCCGGCGACTGCCTGCTGCTCCAGGGCAACGAGGAGATGATTGGCGAACTCGAAGCAAGTCGTGAATTCTCTGCGGTTCGTGAGGCCACCGAGGCCGACCTGACCGATCTGTATCGACTACAGGAACGCATCTTCGTGGTACGCGTGCCGCGCGACTCGAAGCTCGGCGGCTCGACGCTGGCCAAAAGTCGCATCGGCGACGCATTCGATTTTCGTCTGCTCGGTACGTTCCGCGACGGCACGCTGCAATTCATGCCGGAACCAGACGAGGTCATCCTCGGCGGTGACTTGCTGTTGCTCCAGGGCCGCCGGGAAGACCTCGACGTACTCGTTGGCCTGCAAGAGCTCACGGTTCGCCAGGAATCCTCCGCAAACCCCGCGGTTTTCGAGTCCGACCGGCTGGCGACGCTGGAGGCGACGCTAGCGCCGCAGTCACCGCTGGCCGGCAAACTCGTGGCCGAAATCAACTTCCACGACAAGTTCGGCCTGGCACTCGTGGCAATCTGGCGTTCCGGCAAAGTCATCCGCTCGGACCTCGACCAGCTCGAGGTCCTGCACGGCGACGCGCTGCTGCTCGTCGGCCCGCGCACGAAGCTGGCGCTGATGAATGATAACGATGACTTCCTCGTGCTCACGCCGGTCAGCGTACCGGGTGTCGACACCCGACGTGCCCCGCTGGCGACCCTGATCATGCTCGGGGTCGTCACGTCCGTTCTGATCGGCTGGTTGCCGATCTCGATCGCCGCCATCCTCGGCGCAAGCCTGATGGTCCTGACCCGATGCCTGAACATGGAACAGGCCTATCGCGCCATCGACTGGCGCGCCGTGTTCCTGATCGCCGGCATGCTGCCGCTCGGCATCGCAATGCAGGAGACCGGCACGGCGGAATATCTCGCAGTAACCGTCATGGCGACCCTCGGCAACTTCGGGCCATGGCCGGTCATCGTCGGCCTGTACGGCATCACCACGGTCGCCACGATGATCATCCCGACCGCCGCCCTCGTCGTCCTGATGTCGCCGATTGTGTTGTCCACGTGCGCGGAACTGGGTATCGAACCACAGACCGCGATGATGGCGGTGGCAATTGCCGCCTCGGCCAGTTTCGCGAGTCCGATCGCACATCCGTCCAACATCCTCGTCATGGGGCCGGGCGGCTATCGGTTTTCCGACTACCTCAAAGTCGGCATACCTTTGACCATCGTTGTTTTTGTCGTCGTCATGATCTTGTTGCCGCTGCTCTGGCCGCTGAAGTACGTGTAGAAAAAAGGGGGGCTTTGCGGGGGAGCTGCTCTTGTGGGCTGGCTGTTGTGGGAGCTGGCTGGCTCCCACAAAGGCCGCGCGCAGTGACCCGGCACCTTTCCGCCCCCTTTTTTGCCTACGGAATCAGTACGGTCGAGCCCGTTGTCTGGCGTGCTTCCAGCGCCTGATGCGCCAGCGCCGCGTCCTTCAGCGGATAAGTCTGATTGACCTGAATGATCAAGGTGCCGGCTTCGATCAGGCCAAACAATTCGGCCGCCGCGGCGACCAGATCATCTCGCTCGACGATGAAGCTGAAAATCACCGGCCGCGTAACGTATAGCGAACCGCGCTTCGCGAGTTCCATTGGGGAAAATGGCTCGACCGCGCCGGTTGCGTTGCCGTAGGTAACCATCGTGCCATGCGGGCGCAGGCAGTCCAGCGACTGGAAGAATGTATCCTTGCCGACCGAGTCATAGACCGCCGCAACACCCTTCCTGTCCGTCAGGGCGCGAACGGTCGCGACGAAGTCCGGATCGTCCGCCCGGACGATGTCGCTGCAACCATTCGCGCGTGCCGCTTCGGCTTTCTGGTCCGTACTGACAACGCCGATGACGCGCGCGCCGAGGTATGCGGCCCACTGCCCGACGAGCATGCCAACACCCCCGGCCGCGGCGTAGGCCAGCACCGTATCGCCCGCGCGGATCCGGTAGCTGCGCCGCACCAGATACCATGCCGTCAGGCCCTTCAGCATCGCACCGGCTGCGGTTTCGAATGACACAGCGTCGGGAATCCGGACGAGTCGGTCGGCCGGGTAGACACGTTTCTCGATGTAGGTGCCGGGTGGAACACCGATGTAGACGACCCGATCGCCGACCGACACCAAGTCTGTGCTCGGGCCGACTGCCTCGACGACACCGGCGGCCTCGGTACCGAGGCCATGCGGAAGTTCGAGGGGATACAGGCCGGAACGATGGTAGGTATCGATGAAGTTCAGGCCGATCGCCTCGTGCCGCACCAGCGCCTCACCGGGACCCGGCCCGGCGAGTTCGACCTCGCGCCATTCCAGTACGTCCGCCGTGCCAAATTTATCGATCATGATTGCCTTGACCATCACCTGTTCCTGCTCCTCTGTTATCGGGGACATGCCGCCGGTACGACGAAATACTGCCATCTCGCCACTCCCGTGGCACGCGAAGCCGCGAGTATAATGCGGCGCACGGGCGACCAAAACCTCTCCCGCCGACCGCAACACCCAGAGGCGACTCAATGTCCGAAACTATCGTTATCGCCGGCGCAGGCCATGCCGCAGGTCAGGCCACGGTCTCGTTGCGGCAGGGCGGCTTCAACGGGCGGATTATTGTAATCGGCGACGAACCGTATTTGCCGTACCAACGGCCGCCGCTGTCGAAAAAATTTCTGGCCGGAGAAATCGAGAACGATCGGCTGCTGATACGCCACGACAAGTTCTACACAGATCACGACATCGAGGTCCGGCTATCGACGCAGGTTACCGAGTTCGATCGCAACCAACAGACGATTCGTCTCAGCGACGGCAAGCAACTGGAATACGACCGGCTGATCCTGGCGACGGGCAGCCAGGTCCGCAAGATCGACATGCCCGGAATCGACCTCGACGGCGTTCACTACCTGCGAACGATCGACGATGTTGCGCGCATGCGCGAGGACTTCCAGCCGGGTCGCAACCTGATCGTAATCGGCGCGGGCTACATCGGGCTGGAAGTTGCGGCCGTAGCCGCAACCCGGGGCCTGAACGTGACGGTTCTGGAGATGGCCGATCGGGTCATGAGTCGTGTCGTGGCGCCCGAGGTCTCCGCGTTCTTCGAGAAAGTACATCGCGAGGCCGGCGTCGATATCCGCTGCGGTCGCGACCCCAACAGTGCACTGCTCGGCGATCGCCACGTGCGAACACTGCGCTCCGCCGACGGCGAGGAACTGCCGGCCGATATGGTCATCGTCGGCGTCGGCATTATGCCGAGAATCGATATCGCCGAGGCTGCGGGCCTGGAATGTGATAATGGCATTGTCGTCGACGAATTCTGCCGAACCAGCGATCCCCATATCCTCGCGATCGGCGACTGTACGAACCACCCGAACAGCCTGCTCGGCCGCAGGTTGCGCCTGGAGTCGGTACACAATGCGCAGGAACAGGCCAAGACGGCTGCGGCCACGCTATGCGGTCAACCCAAACCCTACGCACAGATTCCGTGGTTCTGGTCCGACCAGTACGACCTGAAACTGCAGATCGTGGGCATCGCCGGCACCCACGATCAGGTCGTGCTGCGCGGCAACCCGGACAGCCGCTCGTTCGCCGCGTTCTACATGCAGGGCGACCTGCTGTGCGCCGTCGACGCGATCAACCGGCCGCGCGAATTCATGCTATCAAAGAAACTGATTGCGCAGGGTGCGCGCCTGGAACCGGAAATCCTGGCGGACTCGTCGATCGAATTCAAAGACCTGGCGACTGCGGCACTGATGTGAAGCGAAATCGCGGCTGAAGCCGCTCCCACACAAGCCGCGATTCCTGAATTTCAGTCGCGCCTATTGCCAGCTCCCATAGAATCTCCCACAAATGGTGACACCAGAGGTCTTTTTCATCAAGAAAAATACTGCTCGAGGTACGCCTCGAAACTCAACTCGTCGGCGGCCTCGATGTCGGACTGCCGCTGCACCGATGCCGAACTCTCCGCCTTGAGCATGGCAAAGTGTGCGTTCATGTCCGCGGGCATCGACCGGAAATATTCGGCGTAGCCAAGGCTGAGACTCATCGCATATTCGAACACGCTCTGCCCCGTCGTTTTCAGATCCGCGAGCAGGCGCGCCGACGGCGTGCGCTCGGCATCATCAAATAGTGCGCGCTGGGCGGCAACCGACGCCACGTAGCTCCCCTCACCGCCGGCATCCAGTAACTCGGCAACCGACTGCATCCGGTCACATAGCTCGTGCCCCCAGGCGCTGAGTGAAACCGACTCGCCGGCGCACACGAGCGCAACACCGGGTTCGCGGCCGCGGGTTGCGACCATCGTGTGATTGCGCTGATTGTCGCGCTGCTCGTCCAGATCGATCGGCGGGCTGTCCATCAACAGACAGGTAACGAGGAAGACTTCCAGAAAATGCATGTGCACCTGGCTGATGCCGACAGGGTCAAACGGGCTGGTGTCCAGCGCGCGCAATTCGATGTACTCGACACCGCCACGCCGCAGCGCCTCGGTCGGACGCTCGCCACTGCGGGCCACGCGCTTGGGTCGAACCGTGCTGTAGAACTCATTCTCGATCTGCAAATAATTTGCATTGAGCTGCCGGTAGCGGCCATCGACCCTGACTCCGATCGCTTCGTAGTCGGGGTTCGGTGTGCTCACGGCATGCGCAAGATCGCGAGTGTATTCCTCCAGACTGTTGGCCGAGACATTCAACGCCGCCTGGTTCGTGTTTTGATAGCCGATGTCACTCATGCGCAGCGATGTGGCGTACGGGCCGAACAAGGTGCCGTGATCGAATTCCTCGAGATTCGTAGCGACGCCGGACAGGAAGGTCTTGCATACGGCGGGCGATGCGCCAAACAAATACAGCAACAGCCAGTCGAAGCGCCGAACATTTCGCACCAGCCCGAGATACGCTGCGGATCGGAACTCGGTCGCCTCCGACCGCGAGCCCTCGAGTGCCTGGTACGCAGGCCAGAAGTCATCGGCCAGCGAATAATTAAAATGAACGCCGGAGATTGCCTGCATATTTCGGCCATAGCGATAGCCGAGACCACGGCGATAGACCGTCTTCATCGTGCCGACGTTCGATGTGCCATAACGCGCCAGCGGCACGTCGGCACCCGAACGAATCATGCACGGCATGCTCATGGCCCAGAGCAGTTCGTCATCCAGCGCCTGAAATACGAACTGGTGAATATTGCACAAGTACTGGATTGCTTCCCAGGCCGAAGCGACGGGCGGGGTAACGAATTCGAGCAGCGCCTCGGAATAGTCGGTCGTGATGAAGCGATTCTCCAGCGCCGAGCCGAACGCGGCCGGATGGCGAGTCGCCGCAACATAGCCGTCGAGCGTAACACGCAGGCTCTCTTTCTCGATGCCCCGCCGCCCGCCGCGCAGGCTTTCGCCCGCGCCGGGCATGGACAGGGCGCGCAGACGCCGTTCGAACGCAGTGCTCACCGCGGCGGCCGTTCGATGTGACGCGGCGTGACAATGCGGCGGATACGGCCGCGGGGCTGTTCGTTCATAGCGTATTAAGCATCCGGCTTCAAAATAAGGGGTACGATAAAGTGTGCCAAATTGTTGCTCAGGCCGAGATAATAACCGGAGACCGGACCCATGTTCACACAAAAACTCATACTATTATGCTGCATTCTGTTGCTCGCAGAGCCTGCCGCGGCCTTGCGTTGCGGGGGCAAACTCGTCAGTAACGGGGCCCCACAAGCCAAAGTCCTCAAGTACTGTGGCGAACCGGAATCGATTCAGATGCGCACCATTGTGCGCACCGGTATCCCCCGACACCGTATCCGGCACGGAATCAACGACACCCGATTGATCGGGTACAGCGATGAATTGCTGTTCGCCGATCGATCGTACGTCGAGATCGTCGTCGAGGAGTGGACTTATAACTTCGGCCCGCACCGGCTGATGCGCATCGTGCGCTTTGAGAACGGGCTCGTGACCTCGGTCAGCCGGCTGGGTTACGGCTACAACTGACCGGCCGGTTTCCCGGCGCGCTGCTCGAATTCCCGAAGCAGGAAGCGATCGGACCAGGCGTTCAGCCGAAAATCGGCCACAAAGCCACAGTGGCCGCCGAACTGCACCGTGCGAATCTTGAGCGCGGGAGGCCGGGCCACGCGCGACACATCGCTGACCGGAATCACCGGGTCGTCCTCGGCAAGCAATATCGTGCTCGGCACAGTAAGATTCGCGAGACGCTCGCCGGTGATTGCGTAGCCACGCAGATACGTCAAAAGATCCGGATACTCGGTGTAATTGCAGACAAAGTAGTCCGTCATCTCCCGCAACTTCCGGAAGCGACTGAGCCGGGTGAAATCGTAGCGCTGCGGAAAGACGGCCTTCTTGCACTCCAGCGAGCGACGCCAGCGGCGGATGAAATAGGTGCGATACATCGACAGACCACCGTCGATAGCCCGCATCGTCTGCTCCGGATCGAGCACCGGGCAAATCGCCACGACCTTGGTGATCTTCAGGTCCGCCTGAGCCGCCGCAGCTGCAATCCGCAGCGAAAAATTACCGCCGAGCGAGTAACCCGCCAGCATGAGCAGGTCGTCCGGGAAGGTGCTCTGTACCCATTTGACAACACCGACGGCCTCGTCGAGCCGGCACGAGTGGAACATCTCTTCGTTCAGATGATGCGAGACACCGTGATCGCGCAAATTGATACGCACGATCCGATATCCCTCGAGCCACAGGTGAGTCGCCGCCGACAGCACGTAGGTCGAAAGCCCGCTGCCTTCCCATCCGTGAATCAGCGCGACCGTGCAGCCATTCGCGTTCGCCCGCGGCGGGGTGTGATGAACCAGCAGGCGCACCCCGTGTCCGGCATCGACCACCTGATCGACCGACGCAGCGAGCATCGGCCGAGCCGCCGCGCGAACCCGCCAGCGGCGCAAACCGACGCTGCCAAGCACCGACTGAATATGGGGGCCACGCAGCAATTTGGGCGGTATAACCTCGATCATCGTATGGTGAACGAATCGGTGGCCGGCCATGAAGCATCCGTAACGGCCAGCAAACGAACCCGCACCCGATTATTTTGCCGGGCAATACGGTTCCACTCGCCCGCAGTGTGTTCTCGCGACCGGGCCGGATACGCGTACAACGGATTCGAATTACCGTGGGTGTTCAAATGGATTCGGATATCCTGCGCCTCGTCACGCTCAATGGCTGCGAGGTAATTCGCGAACGCAACCGATTGCTTGGCCGACAGTAGCTGCGCATCCCCGGGCGACATGCCCACGCGATCGCAGTCTGCGACCGGCATATCGGCCGGAGCAGACCGGTAAACGCCGTTTTCACCCCGTACATCACAGAAGTCCCCGACGTGGCTGTCGATCTCGATGACGCCGGAAAATCCGACCGAACGCAGTTGCTTGACGAGACCATCGATCAGATCGAGCCGCTGATCGCCGAGGGGAATCTCGCCGGACCCGTAGGCCGCGAACTGGTTTGCCGACCACTCGAGGTCCGGCAGAATGCCGCTCAGGCTGTCGCTGGTCACATCGACACCGGCGAATTGCGCGCTGCCGGGATCCGCGGCGCCGAACCTCAAGCGGTCGACCTGTAATACATTGAGCAATTCGACGTTCTGCTCATAGACGGCCTGAAAGTCTCTCTGCGCCTCGACGTACATCCAGAAGAATGTTGCGGCAAACAGCGATAGTGCGGCAACCAGTAACGTCGTCGCATTCAGACCGCCCAGTGACTTGAGCTCTCGCGCAAAAATTCCTGACGGCACGGGCGACGTCTGCTCGCTGCGTTTGCCGGCATTTTCGCGGAGCAGTCGCGCAACGCTGATTTCGATATCGGTGCGCATCACCTGACCATGATGCTGCAACATCTGCTCGAACCAGCGGTGCAGTTCGCCCCAGTCAGCCGGCTCCATCATTTGTTCGACTTCGGACAGTGGCCGCGCAACGTCGGCCTCGGCCACGATCTCGGTGGTAACGCCTTCATCGGCCGCCAAATCAACGACAACCGGCGCTGCGACCGCAACTGGCAGTAGATTCAACTGCTCCAGCGTTTCCGAAACCTGTACCGGTTTGATCTGTTTCGGCAGTACACCGACCGCACCGAGCGCACGCGCCTGGCCGACATACAACTCGCCGGCCTGCGACGTGTACATCATGATCGGGATGGTGGCGGTCGCCGGGTTGTTCTTGATAACGCGCACGGCCTGGAAGCCGTCCATGCCGGGCATCAGGTGGTCCATGAAAATAACGTCCGGCCGGAAGTCGCCGAGTTGCGCCAGGGCATCCTCCGCCGACTCCGCCATCTCGACACGGAGTTGGTGCTGTCTGAGCACACGGCCCAGTGCTTCGCGCGCCGTTCGCGAATCGTCGACGATCAATGCACATTTCCGTGCCGTCATATTCATGTCGCAACGAATAACCAGGAATCTGTCCCGATTCTATAGCGCCGACGCGGCATGGGGCCAGAGCCTGGCCCGGAAATCCGGGTATTCCCACTATTCCGCGCGCGAATAAGGCAACAAATTCCGGTTGTGATGGTCAGAGATAGCTGGGATTATAGGTATTAACGGTCGGGGATTGCCTCTCACCCGCCACTGAATAAGCCTGGACACCCGCGGGTATCAGGCACATAACAAGCGCACCGGCGCACGCATCGGCCCGGCGAGAACAAGCTGCCGGGCGGGTTTGGCCCCGATGAGTTGGCCAGAACGATCGGCCCGAAATTACTGGCACACTGCCACCGACACACGAGGCGGAGTGATACGCGATTCATGCGAGCTTTGACGATCTTGTCCAGGTATCTCGTCACCACGATTGCCAGCATCATCGCGGTCGCCGCTTGCATCGCCGCGAGCCTCGCGGCGATGCAAGCGGGTTCCCTGTCTGGCGTCCCGGATCCACGCACGCTGGCCCTGCTCGCGGGTATCGCGATCGCCGCATCGCTGGCCGCCCGGTTAGCATTTCGTCAGGCGACGACGCTGCATACACTCGCCGAGGCCAGCCGGCAACTGGTCGGTGCCGATGAAAATGCTGCAGGCGATGCTGCGACCACGGATGACCTGACTCGCCTGACCGCCTCACTACAACAGATCACCGCCAGGCTGCAAAATACCACGGTCTCGAGCGATCATCTCGAGCGGGTGCTCGATACGCTGAATGATTCGATTATCGTGACCAACAACGAAGGCATCGTCGCACACATCAACATCGCCGCGGCGAAGATGCTGGGTTTCGCGGCCGTGCAAATGGTCGGCAAGCCGATTCAGGAATTCCTCACCCGGCAGCATCGGAACACATTCACGCTAACCGACGCGAATCGCACCTGCGAGTCGGCATTCATAACACGGAATGGTAACGAGATACCGGTCTCCTACAGCTGTTCCCGGATCGATACGGAAGGATTTTCCGCACAGGGATTTATCATCGCCGCGCGAGATATCTCTGAGCGCAAGATGACGGAGCGACGCATTCGTTACCTCGCGAAGATCGATGCACTGACCAAGATTCCGAACCGCATGCAGTTCCAGCACCTGCTGCAGCAGATGATAGCGCGCGCGCAGAAAGATGCGCTGCAGATCGCCGTACTGTATCTCGATGTCGATCACTTCAAGGAGATCAATGACACCTATGGTCATACCGCGGGCGACACCTGCCTGGAATCTGTCGCCAGCCGCCTGACCCGCATCCTGCCCGAATACGCCGTCAGCGGGCGACTGGCCGGTGACGAATTCGCGATCGCGATCGAGTGGAAGGGGCCGCACGACGCACTGACTGCGTACCTGCAGTCTTTCAGCAAGCACCTGCTGACTGACCTGGGCCGTCCACTGATCGTCCAAGGCCACGAGATTCATATGGAACTGAGTATCGGTATCGCGTGTTACCCGCAGCATGGCGACAACGTCATCGACCTGATCCGCAACGCCGATGCCGCGCTATATCACACGAAGCGCAGCACCGACAGTAAATTCGAGTTCTTCGATGCGCAGATGAACGCTGCAGCGGTCGAGCGGCTGATGCTGAAAAGCAAGCTGCGACGCTCCTACGAACTCGACGAACTGCTGGTGCACTACCAGCCGAAGGTCGACGTAAAGACCGGCGCAGTCGTCGGCGCCGAGGCGTTGGTACGTTGGGAGCTGTCGGAACGGGGTCTGGTCCTGCCTTCCGAGTTCATCCCGCTGGCCGAGGAAACCAACCTGATCGTCCCGATCGGCGAGTGGGTATTAAATCAGGTCTGCGCCGACCTGAGTGACTGGCAACATCGGATCGCCGGCACCGGTAGAATCTCGGTCAACCTGTCGCTGAAGCAACTCGCCCAGCCGAACTTCACCAGCCGCATCCAGCACATCCTGGAACGCCACAAGATTGCGCCGGAAGCGCTCGAACTCGAGATCACGGAGACCGTGCTGATGCGCGACCCCGACCACACGATCAAGATACTGGAACAACTGAGCGCACTCGGACTCACACTGTCGATCGACGATTTCGGGACGGGTTATTCATCATTGAGCGCCTTGCAACAATTTCCCATCAAGACACTCAAAATCGATAAATCCTTTATTCGTGACATCCTGGTCAACAAAGACGGTACGACGATCGTATCTGCAATCATCGACCTTGCCCACAGCATGAACATGGATGTCGTCGCCGAGGGCGTGGAGTCGGAACTACAACTCAGTTATCTGAAAGTACTGAACTGCGACGTCGTGCAGGGGCTGTTGTTCGGCGAACCGATGACGGCCAAGAATTACTTCGACCTGCTGGTCGCCAACAGCCAGGGCAATGCCTCATACCAGAAATGGTTCGCCTGATTGCCTCGAATGTCAATATTAAACTAATAAAATCAATATGTTATATTGGCTATCATTCATTGGGATGGGGAATTTTTCGGCAGACATTGGCGCAAGCTTGCAAATGTGTTGCATAATCTTCGCTCGAAAAATAATGCTCGGCGCAACACGGTCAAACGCACACGTTGCGTAGCCGTCGATGTTGCGCACAGCGCAGCATCATGCTCCACCCATTCGAGGACCGCGACAAATGCCAAGAATCAGCCAACTGATCATGACCGGCATCGCCATGGGCTTTGCCTCTGTCGCAGCTGCGGTGTGCCCGTACCCACAGGAAGTCGAAGTTCCGGACGGCGCGACGGCCACGACCGAAGAAATGGTAGCCGGGCAGGCGCGCGTCAAGCAGTACATGGCTGAAATGGAAACGTATCTCGTCTGCCTCAACAACGAGGAGGTTGATCTCGGTCGTGAGCCGACCGACGGCGAGCTACAGATGCGCAACCAGCGACATAACGCCGCGGTCGATGCGATGGAGACCATGGCGGCCGCCTTCAACGAGCAGATACGGACGTACAAGAAGGTGAGCCGCTAGCCAACCGACGACCCCGACCCCGCGGGCACCGTTCGTCGCTCGATCAGCGTAATGCCAGTTGATTTTCGTGCATCAAGACACGCGCATAAGCTAAACTCCCGGCCCCGTCCCGCCCCCGGTTGACCGGCTGCGCAACGAGTTTCTCATCAGTTCAAGGTAAACCACCATGACACAAGCTGCCAGAGTCACGATTACCGGAGCCGCCGGCCAGATCGGATACCAGTTGGCGTTTCGGATCGCTTCCGGACAGCTGCTGGGCAGCAACCAGCCCGTCCGTTTGCAGCTACTCGAGATCCCGCCGGTACTCGACGCATTAAAAGGCGTCGCCATGGAACTCGAGGACTGCGCATTTCCGACGCTGCACGGCGTCGTCGCGACGGACCAGCCCGACGAAGCCTTCCTCGACGCCGACTACGCGCTGCTGGTCGGCGCCAAACCACGTGGCCCCGGTATGGAACGCGCGGATCTGCTGAAAGGCAATGCGGCGATTTTCTCGGTTCAGGGCAAGGCGATGAACGATCACGCCAACCGCGACATCAAGGTGCTCGTCGTCGGCAACCCGGCCAATACGAATGCACTGATCGCTCAGGCAAACGCACCGGACCTGAACCCCGCCAACTTCACCGCCATGATGCGCCTCGACCACAATCGCGCGCTGGCGCAACTCGCGATGAAAACCAGCTCCCACGTCAGCCAGATTCGTCATCTGACCGTCTGGGGCAACCATTCAGCCACGCAGTACCCGGACATCAGCGAAGTTACGATCAACGATCGCGAGGCCACCGACCTCGTGGACCAGAGCTGGCTCGTTGATGACTTCATTCCGACCGTGCAGCAGCGCGGCGCCGCGATTATCAAAGCCCGCGGACTGTCCAGCGCCGCGTCTGCCGCATCTGCCGCCATCGACCACATGCGCGACTGGGCGCTCGGTACCCCGGGAGAGGACTGGGTCAGCATGGCCATCCCAGCCGACGGCAGCTACGGCATCGAGCCGGGCGTTATCTACTCGTATCCGTGTCGCTGCAGCCAGGGCAAATATGAGATTGTGCGGGGTCTGAACATCAGCGACTTCAGCCGTGAACGCATGGATGCCACCGACGCCGAACTGCGCGAAGAGCGCGCAGCCGTGGAAGAGCTGCTGTAGGGACAGGCCGCAGGTCACGCTAATGCTTGTGTGGGAGCGGCTCCTACACAAGCCCGTGCCGGGTTTTATTTTCCTATGCGTTATAGTCAGCATTTACTCTTCGCCTGACTTCTGAGGTGCCCTAATCGTGTCTGCTTTCCTGATCTGGATTCTCTGGTTCGTTGCCCTGGTCGCGGTCGGCCTGACGCTCGCGTACCGACGCGTCGATCTGAAGACATCGACACTCATTCTCGGCTTCGCCCTGCTCGCCTGCACGCTGTTCAGCAACAGCCACTGGCTGTGGAACCTGGCGCTCTGGGCCGTGTTCGGCGGCCTCGTATCACTCAACCTGCCAAACTTTCGCCGTGAGAAAATTACCGCCCCGCTGCTGAAGATCTTCAAGACGATCCTGCCATCGATCTCCAGCACCGAGCGCGATGCCCTCGAGGCCGGCACGGTCTGGTGGGATGGTGAACTGTTCAGCGGCCAGCCGGACTGGAGCAAGCTGACGGCAATGCCGGCGCCGACCCTCAGCACGGACGAACAGGCGTTCCTCGACGGGCCGACCGAGACGCTGTGCGCCATGCTCAACGACTGGCAGATCACGCACGAACTCGCCGACCTGCCGCCGGAAGTCTGGACCTACATCAAGGAGAACGGTTTCTTCGGGATGATCATCCCCCGACATTACGGCGGGCTGGAATTTTCGCCGTACGCCGTCGCGATGGTGCTGGCTAAACTCGCCAGTCGCAGCGCCGTTGCCTCATCGACCGTCGGCGTACCCAACTCACTCGGGCCGGCGGAACTACTCCTGCACTACGGTACCGAGGCACAGAAGGACCACTACCTGCCCCGGCTGGCCAGCGGTGACGAAATTCCCTGCTTCGCGCTGACGGCGCCGCGCGCAGGTTCCGACGCATCTGCGATCCCGGATAGCGGCATCATTTGCAAGGGTGAATTTAACGGCGAGGAAATCGTCGGCATCCGTCTGAACTGGGACAAGCGCTACATCACGCTCGCGCCGATCGCGACCGTCCTCGGTCTGGCATTCAAACTCTACGATCCGGAACACCTGATCGGAGATAAGGACGAATACGGCATTACCGCCGGGTTGATACCGACGGACACCAAAGGCATCACGATCGGGCGGCGTCATTTCCCGCTGAACACCCCGTTTCAGAACGGCCCGACTCAGGGCAAGGACGTGTTTGTGCCGCTCGACTACATCATCGGCGGACCGGAGCGTGCGGGGCAGGGCTGGCGCATGCTCATGGAACAGCTGGCCGCCGGGCGCGCGGTTGTGCTGCCGTCCAATGCCATGGGCGGCGGCAAGGCAGCCATTTATGCTTCCGGCGCCTACGCGCGTATCCGCAAGCAATTCAATCTGCCGATCAGCCGCTTCGAAGGAGTGGGCGAGGTTCTGGCGCGCATGGCCGGCGAGACGTACATCGTGACCGCCGCGGTATCCGTGACCTGCGCCGCGCTCTGCCGTGGCGAGAAGCCGGCCGTGCCGTCGGCAATCCTGAAGTATCACTGTACGGAGATGGCCCGACATATCGCGAACGATGCGATGGACGTGCACGGCGGCAAGGGCATCATGCTCGGACCGGAGAATTATCTCGGCCGCGGCTACCAGGCCATCCCGATCGCTATCACGGTCGAGGGCGCGAACATCCTGACACGCAGCCTGATCATCTTCGGCCAGGGCGCGATCCGCTGTCACCCGTTCGTGTTAAAGGAGATGGAGGCCGCAACCGACCCCGACTACGAACGCAGCCTCCAGGAATTCGACCACCAGCTGTTCGGCCATATCGGCTATGCCATCAGCAACGCGGCCCGTTCATTCTTCCTCGCGCTGACGCACGCGAGGCTCAGCACGGTGCCCCATTCCGGCGCGCTCTCGCGCTATTACCAGCACATCAATCGGTACAGCGCAGCGTTCGCACTCGCCTCCGATGTCTCGATGCTGACGCTGGGCGGCGAACTGAAACGCAGGGAATCATTGTCCAGCCGGCTCGGCGATGTGTTCAGCGCAATGTACCTGGCCAGCATGGTGCTGAAGCATTTCGATAATCAGGGTTGCCCCGAGGATGACCTGCCGCTGGTCGAATGGGCGTGCCGGCACCTGCTCTACGAGGCACAGGAAAAATTGCACGTGTTTTTGCGGAACTTCCCGTATCGACTGGTCGCGGGTCTGCTGCGCCTGCTGATCTTCCCCCGCGGACGCATGTACTTCCCGCCATCGGACGCCCTCGGGCAGCAGATCGTCGACCTGGTCACCCACCCGACCGAAGCACGCGAACGGCTGTGCGCCGGCATCTATTTGACGAATGAGCCCGGTAACCCGATCGGTCAGCTACAGGCCGCGCTGGAGGCCACCGAGGCTGCAAGCCCGCTGGAAGACAAGCTTCGCGAGGCAGCCCGTAGCGGGGTCATAACCGCCTCTGATCCGCTCGGGAAGATCGCCCAGGCCGTGGAGGCCGGGGTGCTGACGGCCGAGGAAGCAGCCGGACTGGTGGCACTGGACGAACAGGTCATGACACTGATCGCAGTCGATGATTTCGCCAGCACGGAACTGGCCGCCGGAACCCCATAAAGCCCCGTGCCGAACCCGACTGCTTTCATGACAGCACCGGGTCGGTCGGTTAACATCCCCCGTTCAGCCCGCACCGCAGGAGAACAACTAATGAACCGGAACCCCATGTTTTTAGCGGCAACCGCGTTGCTGGCCCTCGGGGCAACCAGCCTGCTGGCCGGCTGCGGCGGCGAGCCACCGGCCACTTCAGCCGCGGGACAGCAAAACGCCGCGGCCGGAATGAGCCGCTCGGTGTCGCGGCCTGGCGCGACCGTCTTCATAATCACCCCGACAGACGGCACGACGGTCGCCTCGCCCATCAGCATCAAGTTCGGCGTCAGCGGCATCGAGGTTGCGCCGGCCGGCACCTATGACGCCAACACGGGCCACCATCACCTGATTATCGACACCGAACTGGCGTCGACGGAGCAGCCGATCCCGAAAGACGCGCAGCACATGCATTTCGGCAAGGGCCAGACGGAAGCCTCTGTGGAGCTCGAGCCTGGCCGGCATACGCTGCAGCTGGTCCTCGGGGATGGCAACCATGTGCCGCACCAGCCTCCGGTTGTGTCTCAGGTGATAACAATCACGGTAGAATAGACACCCATTGGTAGTATTTTACAGGGTATGACGCTCAGGCTGCCGCCCCACCGGCAGTCCCGGCTGGCTTACACACACGACAGATTCACCCATGACCCCAAACACTGTTGGACTCAGCGGACTCTCTCTCTACCTGCCTCCCTACCGGGTGGATCTGGAGCAGTGGTGCGATTGGACCGGCGCCGAGTGGGAGAAAATCCAGCGGGTCGTCGGTACCGGCTTCCGGCTGCTCGGACCCCAGCAGAGCATCTACACGATGGCCGCCAACGCAGTGCTGCGGCTGATCAAGAACTACGACATCGATCCGGCCCGCGTCGGCTACCTCGCACTCGGCACCGAGTCGAGTACCGACAACTCGGCCGGCGCCGTCATCATCAAGGGCATGGTCGACCAGGCACTGCAGGATCTCGGCTTCCCGGCCTTGTCTCGCAATTGCGAAGTGCCCGAGTTCAAGCATGCTTGCCTCGGCGGGGTCTACGGCCTGAAGAACGCACTGCGCTACCTGGCAACGGATGGGGATGACTCGCTGGCAATTGTCGTCTGCGCCGACAAGGCGTTGTACGAGCGCGGTAGCAGCGGAGAACCCACCCAGGGCGCCGGCGCGGTCGCGATGCTTCTGAGTACGGAACCGACCATCGCATCGATCGACCTGCGTGAGTCCGGCACGGCATCGGACTACCGCGGCGTCGATTTCCGTAAACCGCTGATCAATCGGAACGGCACCGGTGCAAGTGCGGACTTCGTCGACATCCCGATCTTCAACGGCAAGTATTCGGCAAGTTGCTACGTCGATGAAATGCAGCGCGCACTCGAACACATGTACCAGAGGCGCAAGCTGAATGCCTTCGAACATATAAAGTCGATCGAGGCGATCTTCATGCATCGTCCGTATCAGCGTATGCCCGAAACCGGTTGGGGCATGGCCTACCTCTTCGCCCTGGCCAACGGCGGTGTGAAAGAGCACGCGGAACTGGCCGGGTATTGCGATGCTGCCGGAGTCGCAATGGAGGCGTTCCTGACCGAGATGTGCAGCGCGCCCAATCTCGCACAGTTTGGCGTCCGCGAGCGCATCAGCGACGAGATCTTCCCGGCCGGCCTGACGGTATTGAAAACCTTCCGTCACACCGATGCCTTTGATGTATTCGTCCGTCGCAAGATGTCTCTCGGTACGGAAGGCATGCTGGAGCTGGGTAATCTGTATACGGCTGCACTACCGGCATGGCTGGCCGCCGGGCTGGAAGAGGCCCGCGATCGCAACATCGATCTTGCCGACAAGGAAGTGCTGCTGATCGGATACGGCAGCGGCGACGCCGCCGATGCAATCCCGATACGCATGGTCGCCGACTGGGAACGCGCTGCCGGGAACATCGATTTCAAAACAGCGCTGACGCCGTTGATCGATCTGACACAAGATCAGTATCTCGCGCTGCGCGACCGCAGCACCGTACCCGGTCTGTCGTACGCGCCGAGCGCTGAATTCGTCGTCGATCGGATCGGGTCGGAGACGACCCAGGTGTTTCAGGACGCCGGGATCGAGTATTACCGATACATTCAATAGTCGGACTATGTCCCGACCGTCAATCCATCCACGTCCAATTCCTTATCCAGCAGACTGAAGCCGGCATCGATCGCATCGGCGCGCACCGCGTCGATCACGTCTGTAGAATCACTGATCGCGATACCAAAATCACCGCCGCCGGCGCCGGATGTCTTGTAAACCGCGCCGTGGCGTTCGGTGAGCCCGCGCAACTGTTCGTGCGCTTCGGTATTGATGCCAATTCCGGCATCTGCATCCAGCGCGCGCAGCGCGTCGTCAAATCCCGCAAGCGCTGACATCAACTCGACCACCGATGCACTGCGCCACGCCGCGTCAGCATGCTGCGCGAAACGCGTCAGGTAACGCATGTGGCTGCTAAAGGCGTCCGCCTCCGCCGCACGATAACGCGCGAAGCGACGGAGCAATTCTGGTGTTGACGCGCTGTTGCCGGACCATAGCGGCAGCATGGCAAGGCCTTCCGGCCACTCCAGGGCCTCGGTCTCCGGCTCCGACTCACCGCGCCCAAGGGTCACGCCAACGACGCCGCCATACAGTGCCGCACTCATATCGATGCCACTCCCCAGTCCACCCTGGAAGCGGCGATGCGCGGCATGACAGATACTCAACAGCGACGGTCGCTCGACCCGCATCCCCAGTGCTGCGACCAGTGCGCCGGTCAAAGCAACGAGTACCGCTGCGCTCGAGCCGACGCCGAGTTTCACCGAGCTGCCCCCGATGCTTCGATAAAATGCATCGGTGTTCATGCTGACGCGCAGCGACGGCAGTGGATCGGGCAGAGTGAGCAACTCGTTACAGGTCTCCAGTACGGCCTCGAGTATCGTGCCCCGCTCGGCCGGCGACTCGTCCACCCAGGTCAGACCCATGCCGGTCTCGAAAACGAAACCGTAGGCCTTGCCGCCGGCCAGGTCGATAAACACGCTGTCACCCGCTGCCGTGACCGTAACCTGGGCTTTCGCACGAATACCGACGGTCGTCGCAATCGCCGGAGCACCCTCGAGCACGGCGTAATCGCCGACGATCACGAGCTTTCCCGGAGCGCTCGCAACGGTCATGGCAACCGCGCGCCCCGGGACTCAGCCGCCGACAACACGCGCGCCATAACCCAACTCCCCGACAATCGTGCGCAAGACGCCGGGAACCGCGCCGAGTGCGCCGGTGACCTCATCCGCGACTTCGGTCTGGCACACGGCCTTGACCTGCGGCCCGGCATCGATGGTGAAAAACACCGGCAGGCCGCCCGCGCGCAGTTCGCCGATACGGTGCATCACGGCCAGCGTGGCCGGCAACCAGTACAGCAGCGGCGGGCGCGTCGTCAGCATGACGGAATGCATCTTCAGACAATTGTGCTCGGCCAGTTCGGCCAGAGCGAAGAAATCGCGATCCTGCACATAGCCGACGGCCTGACGCAGATCGTCGGCGTGGGTATCGACCCACGCGGCATAATAGGGTGAGCTCAGCCGACTCTGCTCCATGCCGTCGCGAGACGTCACCGGCTTCGGCACTTCGCTCGTGATCACCACGACGACCGACAACGCCCAATCTTCCGGCGTAATGATCTGTTCGCAAACCGTGCCGTCACCGTCATTCTCCAGCAGTACCATGCCACCGAACAGCGAACGCGGCGCCGAGCCGGAACCGATGCGCGCGATATCGATGAGCCGCGTCTCGTGCGCATCGATGCCCAGCGCCGCGGCGCCGGCAGTCACGAGCGCCGCATACCCGGAGGCGGATGATGCGAGGCCCGCACCGGTCGGAAAATCGTTTTCCGATTCGACTCTGGCGTACAAATCGCAGCCTGAAAGGTCACGCAAAGCGTTCATACAGGCCGCCAGCCGACCGTGCCCGGCCGGCTGCTCGATGCCGTTGAGCAGCAGAAGATCATGCTCCAGCGATGGGTCGAATTCGATCCTCGTCTCGGTCGCCAGCGCACCGAGCGTCACCGACAACGAGCCCACGGCCGGCAGGTTTGCGGACACTTCGCGCTTGCCCCAATATTTGATCAGGGCGACATTCGGATGGGCAATCGCCACAGCGCGCAGCGGTTTCGATTCATTATCGTGCACGAGGCGCATTGTAGTTGAAAAAGAAAAAGGTACCGGGTTTATTTGGAAAATAAACCCGGTACCTTTTCCGCTATGCTACCCGGGTGAAATTCGAAAACCGCATCGACGCGTACCTCGAACGCATTGAAAATTTTCTGGCCACCGAGATCCCCGGCCCGGAGACTCCGCCGCAACGCCTGCACGAGGCGATGCGCTATGCCACGCTCGGCGGTGGCAAACGAATTCGCCCGTTGCTGGTCTACGCGACCGGTGAGGCCTTCGGTATCGACCCGGATATTCTCGATGCCCCGGCCGCCGCGATCGAGATGATGCACTCATTCTCACTGGTGCATGACGACTTGCCGGCCATGGATGACGATGCCCTGCGCCGGGGTCGCCCGACGACTCACCGGGCATTCGACGAGGCCACCGCAATTCT
>Ga0114950_10001050_pt1 | contig 20479 bp, 21 predicted proteins | sample N075metaG_FD_83503 | JGI IMG/M metagenome (GOLD analysis project Ga0114950, IMG submission 83503) | Deep subsurface microbial communities from Kermadec Trench to uncover new lineages of life (NeLLi) - N075 metaG | ecosystem: Environmental > Aquatic > Marine > Ocean trench > Sediment | place... | reverse complement strand
ATCGTGCATTCGGTGGCTTTCCGGCGGCTCAAGCACAAGACCCAGGTGTTCGTCGCCCACGAGGCCGACCACTACCGGACCCGGCTGACCCACTCCCTCGAGGTCGCCCAGATCGCCCGCAGCATCGCCCGGGTGCTCGGCCTCAACGAAGACCTGGCCGAGGCGCTGGCGCTGGCCCACGACCTGGGCCACCCCCCCTTCGGCCACGCCGGCGAGGACGTGCTGGCGGCCGAGATGGCGCCCTACGGAGGCTTCGATCACAATGAGCAGACCTTCCGCATCCTGACCCGGCTCGAGCACCGCTACGCGGACTTCGACGGTCTCAACCTGACCTGGGAGACCCTGGAGGGGATCGTCAAGCACAACGGGCCGCTCGTCGGTCCACGGGCCGGCCCCCGGGCGGGCGCGGCGAAAGGCGGGGGCGGCGACGTGCCGCCGAGTATCGCCGCCTACTGCCGTGAGATCGACTTGGAGCTGGACGGCTATGCCGGCGCCGAGGCCCAGGTCGCCGCGCTCGCCGACGACATCGCCTACAACAATCACGATATCGACGACGGTCTGCGCGCCGGCCTGTTCACCGTCGAGGATCTTGCGCCGCTGCCCCTGGTCGGGCCGGTGTTCGCCGAGGTTGCGGCACGCTATCCGGGCCTCGCGCCCTCGCGCCTGATCCACGAGGCCGTGCGCCGGATAATCGATCTCATGGTCACGGATCTGCTGGCGGAGACCCACCGCCGGCTGCGCGAGGCGGCGCCGGAAAGTGCCGCGGCGCTCCGCGCTCTCGACGCACCGGTGGTTGCCTTTTCCGAGACGATGGGTCAGAACGACCGCGCCTTGCGGGATTTCCTGTTCGAACATATGTACCGACACCCGCACATCCTCGGCATGACCGCGACGGCGCGGGAGGTGGTGCGGGATCTGTTCGCGAACTACATGGCGCGGCCCGAACACCTGCCCGAGGCGTGGCGGCCCGGTACGGCGGACCCGGATCGCAGCGTGCAGGCCCGGCTGGTCGCCGACTATATTGCCGGCATGACCGACCGCTTCGCCCAGGAGGAACACGGGAAACTGTTCGGCCGCGACGGAAAGAATTAACCATTGCCTTGCTACCACACAGACACAGTCCATAAGCCCAAGCCGAGACCATGAACCCGTTCCAGGATCTGCGCAGCATTGTTATCGGCGAACTCGACGCGCTTTCGCGCGATGGCATCCTGCCGGCCGGGCTCGATCTCGCGCGGGTTTCCGTCGAGCCGCCGCGCGACCCGGCCCATGGCGACGTTGCGACCAACGCCGCCATGGTGCTGGCCAAGCCTGCCGCCATGAAGCCGCGCGCGATAGCCGAGGCCTTGGCGGAGCGGCTCCGCGCGTGCGATTTCGTAACCGAGGCCGCGGTCGCCGGTCCCGGGTTCATCAACCTGCGCATCGCGCCGGGGTTCTGGCACAGTTGTCTGGGGGGGCTCTTGCGCGCCGGCGCCGATTATGGCCGCAGCGATCCGGGCGCCGGGGTCAAGGTCAACGTCGAGTACGTCTCGGTCAACCCAACCGGGCCGCTCCACGTCGGTCATGCGCGCGGCGCGGTCTATGGCGACGCCCTCGCCGCGCTGCTCGAACGGGCCGGCTTCGAGGTCACCCGCGAATACTACATCAACGATGCCGGCGCCCAGGTCGACGCGCTCGCACGCTCGACCCACCTTCGGTACCGCGAGGCGCTGGGCGAAAGCATCGAAGATGGCGCGTTCGAGGGCCTCTATCCAGGCGACTACCTCAAGGAGGTGGGCGCGGCGCTCGCCGCCCGCGACGGCGACAAGTGGCTTGGCGGGAGCGAGGACGCGTGGCTCGGGCCGGTGCGCGATTTCGCCATCGCCGCGCTGATGGATTCGATCCGCGACGACCTCGCCGCGCTTGGCGTTCACCAGGAGGTGTTCTCGGCCGAGAGTTCGTTGGTCGCCGCCGGCCGAGTCGAGGCGGCGCTGGCGCGGCTCGAACGCAGCGGGCTGATTTACACCGGCGTGCTCGAAGCGCCCAAAGGCAAGAAGCCCGACGACTGGGAATCGCGGCCCCAGACTCTGTTCCGCTCGAGCGATTTCGGCGACGACATCGACCGGCCACTGAAGAAATCGGATGGGAGCTGGACTTATTTCGCCTCCGATATCGCCTATCACCTCGACAAGATCGAGCGCGGTGCAACGGCGCTGATCGATGTCTGGGGCGCCGATCACGGCGGTTACGTGAAGCGCATGAAGGCCGCGGTCAAAGCGCTCTCGGGCGGCGCGGTCGAACTCGACGTCAAACTGTGCCAACTGGTCACGCTGCTGCGCGACGGCGAGCCGGTCAAGATGTCCAAGCGCGCCGGCACCTTCGTCACCCTGCGCGAGGTCATCGACGAGGTCGGCAAGGATGTGGTCCGGTTCATCATGCTGACCCGCAAGAACGATGCCTCGCTGGAATTCGACCTCGCCAAGGTCCTGGAAAAAAGCCGCGACAACCCGGTTTTCTACGTCCAATACGCTCACGCCCGCTGCCGCTCCGTGCTGCGCCGTGCGGAGGAGGCATTTCCGGAGATGTCCCAGGACCCCGAGGCGCTGGCAGCCGGCCCCCTGGCACGCTTGACGGACCCCGACGAGCTTGGTCTGATAAGGCGTTTGGCACTGTGGCCGCGCTTATTGGAGGGCGCCGCTGAGGCTCACGAACCGCACCGGGTCGCATTCTATCTCTACGATCTGTCAGCGGCGTTTCACGGGGTCTGGACCATGGGCAGGGTGCGGCTCCTGCTCGATGACGAGCCTGAACTGACGGCCGCGCGCCTGGCGCTGGTCCAGGGGATTGCGCAGGTCATCGCCTCGGGACTGGCGGTGATGGGCGTCGAACCGGTCGAGGAGATGCGATGATGGCTTCCAAGGGAAACTATTTTCTCGGCAGGCTGCGTGCCGGTCCGGTGGACCGGGACCCGCTTGGCGATCGCGAGCCGGCCAACCAATCGGACCCGCGGGAGGCGGGCGCGCAGCGCGGCGCAGTCTATCCCGGTCATGCCAGCCCGACCGGCGATCCCATCGATGAAGTCGATCTGCTTGGCGGCGACGCCGGACGCCAATCCGGCGGGTGGCGGTCCGGCGTTGCCATCGTGGCGGCGCTGTCCGTGTTCGCCGGCGTGCTTTGGTACGGTTACAATTGGGGCATAGAGCAGTTGGCGACCACCCGTCTTCCTGTGATCGTGGCAGACACCACGCCGCTGAAGTCGCGCCCGGAAAGCCCCGGCGGGATTGAGGTGCTCAATCAGGACGTGGCGGTGTTGAACGACGCGGCGCCGGGCCCCGGAGAACCGCAGGCCGAACGCCTGCTGCCGCCGCCGGAAGCGCCCCAGATGGCGCAAATGGAAGCGCCGCAAGGGTTGTCCGTTGCCGAGGTGGAGAATCTTTTGGGGCCGCCGCTCCAAACCGCGGCCGGGCCAATCGAAGGTTTGGTGACGACCGAGCAGACTCAGGCGCCCGCGGCCCCCCAAATCGCGGCCCCCCAAATCGCCGCCCCCCAAATCGCCGCGGCAAGCCTGCCCGAAGCCGCGGCGGAACCGGCGCTGCCGGAACCCCAGGCCGAAGCGCCGCCCGTGCCCGAACCTTCCGCCGTGCCTCCGGTGACTCAATCCGCGGCGACCGGTGAACCGGCACCCCAGGTCGCGGCCCTCCCTGAAGCCAAGGCCGGCGATTATGTGGTTCAACTTGCGGCACTCAGGGTGAAGGATAGCGCGCGGCCAGCCTGGACGCAGTTGCAAAAAGCGCACCCGGCGCTTCTGGGCGATCGCGAACTGGCAATCCAGAAGGTCGATCTTGGCGATCGCGGCATCTTCTACCGGGTCCAGGCCGGATTTTTCACCGACCGGGCGGGCGCGAGCGAGCTCTGCAACGCACTCAAGGCACGCGGGCAGGACTGCCTGGTGGTAAAGCGCTGAACTCCGTGACCGCGAACGCCGTTATCTTCGGTTGTGAAGAATTATCCTTAACCGATTGGGAACGCAAATTTTTTGCGGATTCTAACCCTTTCGGATTTATTCTCTTTGCGCGCAACTGCGAGAGCCCGGAGCAGGTCCGCAACTTGGTCGCGGATCTGCGCGACTCCATTGGCTGCGACACGGCGCCGGTGTTGATCGATCAGGAAGGCGGCCGGGTCGCGCGCCTCAAGCCGCCGCAGTGGCGCGCCGCCCCGGCGGCCGGGCGCTTCGGTCTCCTCGCCAGCCGCGACCGGGACCTTGCAGTGGAGGCCGTGCACCTCAATGCGCGCCTGATCGCCGCCGAGCTGCGCGATCTGGGGATCACGGTCAACTGCGCCCCGGTCCTGGACCTGCCGGCGCCCGGCGCCAGCAACGTGATCGGCGACCGTGCCTTCGGCGCCGATCCGGAGCGGGTCGCGGATCTGGGGCAGGCATTCTGCGATGGGCTGCTGGCCGGCGGCGTGCTGCCGGTGATCAAGCACATTCCCGGCCACGGCCGCGCCCGGGTCGACAGCCACTATGAGCTGCCGGTGGTCGAGACCGCGCGCGCGGAATTGGAGATCAGCGATTTCCGGCCGTTCGTTGCGCTCGCCGGCGCGCCCTGGGCGATGACCGGGCACCTGGTCTACACGGCGATCGATCCGGACAACCCGGCGACCATGTCCCAGGTGTTGATCTCGGAGGTGATCCGGGGCGCCCTCGGCTTCGATGGCGTGCTGGTGACCGACGATCTCTCCATGGCGGCGCTGAGCGGCGATTATTCGGCCAGGACCGCGAAATCGCTCGCCGCCGGTTGCGATCTGGTGCTGCACTGCAACGGCAAGGCCGAGGAGATGAAGGCGGTGATGGACGGCGCCGGACCGCTGAGCGCCGAAGCCTCTCGGCGCCTGGCGACCGCCGCCACCCGCCCCGCGGCGCCGGAGGAAGTGGACATAGCGGCGCTCGCGGCCCGGCTCGACCGGATGCTGGATCAGGGCGGCTGATCGCAATGGAAACCGGTATGGACAGCGCGCTCTACAAAGCTTCGGTCTGGGTGCTGCCGGTGCTGATCGCGATCACCCTGCACGAGGCGGCGCATGGCTTCGTCGCCTGGCGCCTGGGTGACGATACCGCCTATCGGAAGGGCCGCGTGACCTTCAATCCGCTGCGCCATATCGATCCCTTCGGCACCATCGTGGTGCCGGTGCTGCTGCTGCTATCGCCCGCATCGTTCCTGTTCGGTTGGGCCAAGCCGGTGCCGGTGGCCTTTCACCGTCTGCGCCACCCGCGCCGGGATATGATTCTGGTGGCGGCCGCCGGGCCGGGCAGCAATCTGATTCAGGCGGTGATCGCGGCGCTGCTGATCGGGCTTGCGGTAAAAGCCCCGGATTCCCTAGCGATTTGGCTCTATTGGAACCTGTGCCACGCGGTCTTGATCAACCTGATCCTGGCGATTTTCAATATGCTGCCGTTGCCGCCCTTGGATGGCGGACGGGTCGCGGTCGGGCTGTTGCCCAACGCGCTCGCCATACCGCTGGCGCGACTCGAACGTTTCGGCATATTTATCGTTATCGGGTTGATATTTCTGCTGCCCATGCTAGGCCGGCAGGTGGGCCTCGACTTGAACGTGGCCTATTGGTTGATCTGGGCGCCGGTGGATTGGCTCTGGCCGCTGTTCGAGGGACTGGCCGGAGAGACGCTGAGAGTGCTGCTGTGAGCGAACCGAACGAATTCGATGGTTTTGAAGACCAGGGCGCCCCCGTCGCCGACCCCTCAGACACCCTGGTGCTCGACCTGGATGGCTACGAGGGCCCGATCGATATGCTGCTGCAGTTGGCCCGCGACCAAAAGGTCGATCTGACCCGGATCTCGATCCTGGCGCTGGCCAATCAGTATCTGGATTTCGTCAGCCGCATGCGCAAGCTGCGCCTTGAGTTGGCTGCCGACTATCTGGTTATGGCGGCGTGGTTGGCCTATCTCAAATCGCGGCTGCTGCTGCCCGAACCCGAGGAGGGGGAGGAGCCGAGCGGCGCCGAGATGGCCGCCGCGCTCAGGTATCAGCTCCAGCGGTTGCAAGCCATGCGGGACGCCGGGGCGGATCTGATGGCCCTGCCGCGCCTGGGCCGCGACGTTTTCGCGCGCGGCGAAGCGACGCCGCTGCGGATCGTCGCCGAGACCACCTACGATGTCAGCCTCTATGAGCTGCTGAGCGCCTACGGACGCAGCCGGGTCCGGGTCCAGCCCACGGCGCTGCGCATCGACCCGGCCGATCTCTTTTCCGTCGATGAGGCGCTCACCCGCCTGACCGGGTTGTTGGGCAAGATGCCCGGCTGGCAGACCCTGAACTCTTTCCTGCCAGCGGAGCTGCAAGGCGGGCTGTTATGGCGTTCGGCGATTGCCTCGACTTTGGCTGCGTCGCTCGAATTGTCCAAGCAGGGGCGGGTGCAAATCCGGCAGGACGGCCCCTTCGAGCCGATCTATCTGCGCCCCAACTCCAACGCGAGCCCCGATCACAGAACGGAACAGTCATGAGCGACCGATTGCACCTGCTCCGCCTCATCGAGGCGCTTTTCTTCGCTTCCGCCGAGCCCCTCGGCCTGGACCAGATCAAGCGTCATCTGCCCGAGGGCGCCGATGCCGAGGAATTGCTCGCCGATCTGGTCTCGCGCTACGCCAACCGCGGCGTCAACCTGATCCGGATCGGCAACCGCTGGGCCATGCGCACGGCGCCCGATTTGGCCGGTCTCATGCAGATCGAGCGCGCCGTGGTGCGCAAGCCCTCGCGTGCGGCGGTCGAGACCCTGGCCATTGTCGCTTACCACCAGCCATTGACCCGCGGCGAGATCGAGGAGATTCGCGGTGTCGCATTGTCCCGCGGCACCCTGGATACCCTGTTGGAGGCGGGTTGGATCAAGCCCAAGGGCCGGCGCCGCACGCCGGGGCGACCGGTCACCTGGGGCACCAGCGAAGCCTTCCTGGACCACTTTGGACTGGAGAGCCTGGAGGCTCTGCCAGGGGTCGCCGAGCTCAAGGCCGCCGGCCTGATCGACACCCGGCCGGCGATCTCTGCGCTCGGCAACCGCGGCGCCTTGCCGGCGACCGGCGAGATCGCCCCGGAACGCGATCCGGACGAAGACGAGGACGAGGAAACCTTCGAAATTCCGCTGGCCGCGAATTTTGGCGAGGACTTGGTGCCCGATGGATCGGCAGCGGACGAAGAGGAAGACGAGACCCCGGCGGAGCGTGGCACTCAGGGATTCGAGGTGGCCGGCCCCGAAGAGGCGGCGCCCGCCATCGGCGAGGAAGACGACCATCCGGTCAAGGCGGCGATCGAACCCGGCCTGGACGGGGTCTGAGCCGGAAGCTCCGGGCGTTTTCTGCCCGCAGCGAGCCGGGCGCTTGAGGTCGAACGGGACCGCGGCCAGGCTATCGCATTTCCCCTGAAATAAATGTGAAATTAACCCCTTGGGCGGAAAACGACTTTCCGGGTGCCCAGGAGCGTTGCGGCGGGGCGGGCTTTTTGCGATAGTCCCCCCAATAAGCAGTTATCCACATGTTTAGGAGACCCCGGTTATGGGTACGTTCAGTGTCTGGCATTGGCTCATCGTGTTGGTGGTGGTGCTGGTTTTGTTCGGCGGCGGGGGCAAGATCCCCAAGCTGATGCGCGACATGGGCCAGGGCGTCAACGCCTTCAAGAAGGGCCTGAAGGAAGAGGACAAGGACAAGGCCAAGGCCGAAGCCACCTCCGAGCCCAAGAAAGTCGCTGAGTCCGAGCCGGTAGAGACCACCGCGGCGCGGGTCGCGGAAAAAGAAAAGGACGCGGCGGCCAGCAGCTGAAGCCGGTCCGGCTTCGCTCCGATCCGTATCCGCGCCCCGTTCTCGCGCCCCGTCCCGTGATGCCCCATGGGTGACATCGACCATGTTTGACATCCGCCATGTTTGACATTGGCTGGATTGAGATGGCGGTGATCGCGCTCATCGCGCTGGTCGTCATCGGTCCCAGCGAACTGCCGAAGGCCATGCGGTCCCTGGCCAAGTGGACCCGCAAGGCGCGGGGCATGGCGCGCGAGTTCCAGTCGGGTATCGACGACATGGTGCGCGAGGCGGATATGGAAGAAACGCGCAAGGCGATCCAGTCCGCCAAAACCTTGGATATCGGCAAGAAGTTGGAAGAGACTATCGACCCGACCGGCGGTCTGCGCGACGAGGCCAAAGGGTTCCAGGACGAGATGGCGCGCGAGCCGGAGGTGGCAGAAGGCGATGCAGAGGGCGCTGCCGGGGGCGCTGCCGACGACGGTGCGGACGCGAATGCCGGGGAGCCGGATGCCCCAGAGGAATCGGCGGAAGAAGTGGCGAAGATCGCGGCAGCGGGCGCCGGTGCGGGTGCTATCGGGATCGGACATCCGGATGATTTTTTGCCCCCTGAGCCTGAGCCTGAGCCTGAGCCTGAGCCGGTCGCGGCCGATGCGGACGGCGGCGACGCCAAGCAGCGGGCCTGACCGCGATGAGCGACACAACGGCGAACGGGGATTCGGACGGGGGCGGCGAAGCCCACAAGATGCCCTTGCTCGATCATCTGATCGAGCTTCGCCAACGTATGCTCTACAGCGTCGTCGCGCTGTTCGTCGCCTTCCTGATTTGTTTCTATTTCGCCCAGGAATTGTTCGATTTCCTGGTCCAGCCGCTCGCCGATCTCTTGAAAGAACGCGAGGGAGTCCACGGCGCCCGGCGCATGATTTTCACGGATTTGACCGAGGTTTTCTTCACCCACATCAAGATCGCCTTCTTCTTCGGCGCCTTCGCGTCCAGCCCGATATTCCTGACCCAGTTGTGGCTGTTCGTGGCGCCGGGGCTTTATCGGAACGAGAAAGGCGCGTTCGCGCCGTTCCTGATTGCCTCGCCGATCCTGTTTTTTCTGGGCGGTGCGTTGGTTTATTTCGTATTGTTCCCGCTGGCCTGGAGCTTCTTCCTCAGTTTCGAAACCTTGGCCAGCAGCGATACCCTGGCAATCGAGCTGGAGGCCAAGGTCGCCGAATACCTCTCCCTGGTCATGAAGCTGATCTTCGCCTTCGGCTTCTGTTTCCAGCTCCCGATCCTGATGACGCTCATGGCTCGGGTCGGATTGGCGACTTCCAAGGGCATGGCGGAGAAACGCAAATACGCGGTTGTCGGGGTCTTCATCGTGGCCGCGGTGATCACGCCGCCGGACCCGATCAGCCAGCTCAGCCTCGCGATTCCGATCATCGTGCTCTACGAGATTTCGATCCTGATGGCGAAATTGGTCGAAAAAAAGAAGGCCGAAGCCGAGGACGAACTCGATGACGAATTCGGCGGCAACGACGAGGACTGACCGGGACCGTGGACGCGGGCGCGATGAGTCCGTATAAGGGCGGCCCGGTTATCAATCCAATTTTTCGAGTCGTCTGAGCGCAATGCACGACATCCGTTTGATTCGCGAGACCCCAGAGGCCTTCGACGCCGGCTTGGCCCGCCGCGGGCTCGAGCCCATGTCGGCGCGCGTGCTCGCGCTCGATAAAGAGTATCGTGACGCTCTCAGCTTCGCACAAGATATCCAGACCCGCCGTAACAAGCTTGCCAAAGAAATCGGCCTCGCCAAGTCGAGGGGTGAGGATGCGGCCGAGCTGATCGAGAGCGCGTCTGTCGATAAGGATTTGCAGGAGGCGAGCGAGAAGAAGGCCCGAGAGCTTCAAGAGAAACTGGAGAATGAGCTCGCGGGCCTGCCCAACATCCCCGGACCGGACGTCCCCGAAGGTCCGGACGAGAGCGCCAACGTTACCCTGCGCGAAGTCGGTAAGGCGCCAGTTTTTGAATTCGAACCCAAGCAGCACTTCGAAATCGGCGAGGCGCTCGGCCTGCTCGACTTCGAAACCGCGGCCAAGATGTCCGGCGCGCGTTTCTCGGTGTTGCGCGGTCCGCTCGCCCGACTGCACCGGGCGATCGCCAACTTCATGATCGATCTGCACACGGAGGAGCACGGCTACACCGAGGTCGCGCCGCCCTATTTGGTGCGCGACACAGCGCTCTACGGCACCGGGCAGCTGCCCAAGTTCGGCGAGGATCTGTTCCATACCGACGACGGATTTTGGCTGATCCCGACTGCCGAGGTGCCGCTGACCAATCTGGTTTCCGGCGATATCCTCGAGGAGAAATCGCTGCCGTTGCGGGTCACCGCGCTCACACCTTGCTTCCGCTCCGAGGCCGGCGCGGCCGGCAAGGACACCCGCGGCATGCTGCGTCAGCACCAGTTCGACAAGGTCGAAATGGTCTCGATCGCCCATCCGGAGCGGTCCGACGCGGAGTTGGAGCGCATGACCGCCTGCGCCGAGGAAGTGCTCAAGCGCCTCGGATTGGCGTACCGGGTGGTGGTGCTCTCGACCGGCGACATGGGCTTCGGCGCGCGCAAGACCCACGACATCGAGGTCTGGCTGCCGGGCCAGGACACCTACCGCGAGATCTCCAGCTGCTCCAACTGCGGGGACTTCCAGGCCCGGCGCATGAACGCGCGGTACCGGCCCGCGCAAGGCAAGGGGACGCGCTTCGTGCATACCCTCAACGGCTCGGGCGTGGCAGTCGGGCGCGCGCTGATCGCGGTCATGGAAAACTACCAACGCGCCGACGGTTCGTTCGAAATTCCCGAGGTGCTGCGCTCGCGCATGGGCGGCATGAGAGAAATCGGGCCGCATGGCTAAGGGCTCGCTCGATCTTCAGAATGCCCGGATCCTGGTCACCAACGACGACGGCATCCACGCACCGGGCATCAAGTGTCTGGAGCGCATCGCCAAGTCGTTGAGCAAGGACGTCTGGGTGGTGGCGCCGGAGACCGAGCAGAGCGCGATGAGCCATGCGCTGACCCTGCGCCGCCCCTTGCGCACCCGCAAACAAGGACCCCGGCGATATTCCGTGGACGGGACCCCGACCGATTGCGTGCTGGTCGCGCACCATCATATCCTGCGCGACCGCGCACCGGACCTGGTGCTCTCCGGCATCAACCACGGCGCCAACCTGGGCGAGGATGTGACCTATTCCGGCACCGTGGCGGCGGCCATGGAGGCGGCGGTCCTGGGCGTGCCGGCGGTCGCTTTCAGCCAGATGCGGCCGCGCGAGGGGCGCATCGATTGGCGCACCGCCGAGCATTTCATACCGCGTATCCTGCGCCGCCTGGCCGAGTTGCCCTGGGCGCGGGATCTGCTGTTCAACGTCAACTTTCCGCCGTTGCCTCCGGAGCAGGTTCAGGGCGTGCGGCCCTGCCGCCAGGGCCGGCGCGACGAGGGTACCTCGATCTTCGAAGGCGCCGATCCTTCGGGCCGGCCCTACCTCTGGCTCGGCAATTTCCTGAGCGACGCCTCCTCGGACAGCGGCACCGATCTTGCCGCGATCACGGAAGGCGCCATCGGAGTCACACCGCTGCACATGGACATGACCCACAAGGCGACGTTGACGAAGCTTGCGGGAATCTTCGAGTGACCATTGCGGCGCGCAAAATCCGGCTGATCATGCAGCTGCGCCGCGCCGGCATCGCCGACACGGCGGTGCTGTCGGCAATCGAGCGTATCCCGCGCGAGGCGTTCGTGCCCGAGAGTTTCCAGGACCAGTCCTACGAAGACATGACCCTACCGATCGGCCGCGGCCAGACCCTGAGCGCGCCCAGTGTGGTGGCGCTGATGACCCAGGCCCTGAGAACCGACCGCCGGACCAAGGTGCTCGAAATCGGCACCGGCACCGGCTATCAGGCGGCGGTTCTGTCGCGGCTGTGCCGGCGGCTCTACACCATCGAACGCCACCGCAATTTGCTCGGCGAGGCGGAGCGCCGGCTCCTCAAGCTGCGCCTCTACAACATCACCACCCGTGTCGGCGACGGTGCCCGGGGCTGGCCCGAGCAGGCGCCATTCGCCCGCATCATCGTGACCGCGGCCGCCGAGACGGTGCCCGCCACCCTGGTCGACCAATTGGCGCCCGGCGGCATCATGGTGGTGCCGGTCGGCCGCCAAGGTGGCGACCAGGCGTTGTTGCGCCTGACCCGGGAGGCGAATGGCATTCGCGAGGAAATCCTGGATTCCGTGCGCTTCGTGCCCCTGGTTATGGGCTTGCCCTCCGACGCAGCGTAATAATTTTTTTTATTCCGGGCTGGACCGAAGCGTCCGACTTTGGCATGAAGGGTCATCCCCGCAACTGCCGCGCCCCCGACGCGGCGCCACGACTGGGACCGAGAGGACAAATCGCGGGTCATGAACACCCTGGACCGGCAGTCCGCGCTGCGCCATTGCGCAGCGTGGCGACGTGTGATTCCGGTGGCGCTGCTGGCCGCCAGCCTTGCCGGCTGCCTACCCGGCGCCCCAACGGACACCCCATTTGGCAACTTCGCGGACCTGACGAATCCGGTGTCGCGGCCCGCCCCGCCGCCGATCCCGCTGCGTAAGCCACAGCCGCCGGCGCACCTGCTGGCACAGGTCACGGCGGCCCGAGTGCAGACGACGGCCGCGGTTCCGGGGAACCTGACCGAAGTGGTCCTCTCGGCGCCTCAAGACGGGGCCAAGATTACCGTCCAAGCCTTGTCGCCGCTGCGCAAACCCGCCGCGACTCGCACCCCAGAGCCGGCTCAGGTGCTTTCGAGTGGGGCGGCGGACGCGGTTACCTACCGGGTCCGGGCCGGGGACACGGTCTATGGCGTCGCCCGGCGCTTCGCGGTGCCGGTGCGCGGTTTGATTGACACCAACGCCCTCCGGCCGCCTTACGGGCTGCAGGTCGGACAGGTCCTGCGAGTGCCCACCCCGCGCCGCCATCGGGTCGAGGCCGGGGATACGGTTTACGGTGTCGCCCGGCGCTATGGCATCGAGCCGAGCCAGATCGTCAGCCTCAACCGCATCGCCGCGCCCTACGCCCTCGCGCCGGGACAGAGCCTGGTGCTGCCGGCGGCACCGTCTCCAGGCACCGTGCCATCGACGCGCGCTGCGGCTACGCCGCATTTGGCCACAGCGGCCCTGGCCACGATTCCGGCGCCGCCGCCGCGCGCGGGCGTCAAGTTCCTTTGGCCGGTCCAGGGCAACACCATCGCGGAATACGGCCGCAAGAAGAACGGCCTGCACAACGACGGCATCAATATCGCCGCCCCGCGCGGCGCCTCGGTACGCGCCGCCGAAAACGGCGTGGTCGCCTATGTCGGCAACGAACTGCGCGGCTTCGGGAACCTGATCCTGGTCAAGCACGCGGGCGGCTGGGTGACCGCCTATGCGCACAATCAGGACCTTCTGGTTCAGCGCGGGCAGGTGGTCACCCGCGGCCAGCCGATCGCGCGTATCGGCAGCTCTGGCAACGTCGCCACCCCACAGCTCCATTTCGAAATCCGCAAGGGCACCCGCAGTGTCGACCCAACCCATTACCTGGGGCCGCAGAGAGCAGCGGCGGGGTGAACGGAGTATCTTGGATTCGGAAACCGGTCTGGCTTTCCTACGCGGCCGGAGCCGCGCTGCGCAGGCCGGAATCGTCGATGACTTGCGCGACGGCGTCCATGCCCTGGTTCGGCGCCATGATGTGGACACCGGATACGCCGGGTATCTCCCGCAGGCCGTGCATCAATTCGATGCAGATCCGCCGGCCTTCGGCCTTGGCGTCCGCGGCTTTTTCCAGGCGGTCGATCACCGCGTCCGGTACTGCGACGCCGAACAAATTCTCGTTCATCCAGCGCGCCGAGCGTACCGAGGGAATGGGTCCGATGCCGATCAGGATTTTGAGACGTTCCGGGATGCCGGCGTCCGACAATCGCGCCAGGTAGCGCCGCGCGACCTCCAGATCGAAGCAGAATTGAGTCTGCACGAAGTCCGCGCCCGCCTCGATTTTCCCAAGCAGTCCGGTCGGCTGCCAGCCGGCGGCCGGATCGTGCGGGGTATCGGCGCCACCGATGAAGAAATCGGGCGCCGGATTAATCGCGCGGCCCGAAGGCGAGAGACCGTCGTCCCGCATCTGCCGCATCAGGCTCATGACGCCCCGGGAATCGAGATCGTAGACGGGCTTGGCGTCCGGCTGATCGCCACCGGCAGGATCGTCGCCGTGCAGGACCAGAAAGTTGCGCACCCCCTGGGATGCGGCGCCAAGCAGGTCCCCGAACAGTGCAATGCGATTGCGATCGCGGCAGGTGACCTGCGCCACGGGCTCGAAATCGGCGCGCGCCAGAATTGCCGCCGCCGCAAAGCTGCCCAGGGCCGAGCGAGCCCCGGCCGCATCGGTCACGTTGACCGCATCGACCCGGCCCTTGAGCGGATCGGCCTTGGCCAACAGCGCATCGGCGCTGGCGGAAAGCGGCGGTGTGACCTCGGCGGTGATCGCAAAGGCGCCCGCCGAGATGCGGCGCTGCAAGCTACTTCCTCGGGCCATGCCGGAGGGTCTCCTTATTATGCGGGCGGGGATCATGGCAGGCAGGGACAGCCCTGTGCAAGTGGCCGGACGGGAGCGGGGCAACAGGACTATTCGTCTGGACTTTTTCGCACCTGGGATTGCTGATAAACTTCGCCTATCCCCTGTCGAAGAGGGTCGAAGCATGCCGAGCGTTGAATCAGATGTGGAAGCGAGCGCCAAGGCCGATGCCAAGTGGTGGCAGGAGGCGTGGCTCAAATTCCCCACCGTGAGCCTGGACGAGGACGGCACCTGGCGCTATTGGGACGTGCCCGCGGACGACGGCGTCTATAGCGAAGGACGCTCGCTGGGTGAAGCCTTGGCACGGGACACCGTGGCGCAGATGCAGCGCTTCCCCGAAGGCAGCTCGGTATTGCGGCGAATCATGCGCGATATCGATCACGACTCCATTGCGGCCCAGGGCTTCCTCAATCGGCTCGAGGATATGCTGACCCGGCCGGATATCTACCTGGACTCCCTGGAGCCGGGTTCGGTCCAGGCCAAGCTGCGCGGCATTTCATAACGCTGAGGCCGCCCGCGCATTCCTCGGCTGCCGTGGCTCAAGGCGGGGTCCGGCGTGTGTATTTCCTGACCGCCGCTTCGTACTGCCCTCTGGAAAATCTAGAACCCGGATCGTCGAGCTGGTCCGAGGGCCGATAGTCCTTGGGCCATGCTTTTACATCGAGCTCACACCTCAAGAGCTCCGACTGCTTATGGATCCCGTGCGATTCGAGTTTCTGGAATAATGCAATCGCTTTATCCGATAGCTTCAGTTCCAGGTCGATCTGCTGAAGCAGTCCGGCCCGCTCCAGTTTCCACAGACCGCCGCTGAATTCCTCGAACGTCATGATTGCGTGATTGATAAAATCGGCCGCCCCGATGACTTCTTCGACCGTGGGGGATTGCTCCCCCTTGTTGCAGGCTTGGATTGCTTGAAGAAGCCAAATATCCGCTCAATTGAGTGCCTGGATTGCCATCGCCGTCACGCTGGTCGGTTTGCGATCCAAATGAATGGCTGGCTCACTTCGTCGTTCACTCCAGCCGCTTGCCCAATCGGCCGGCGAGGTCCTGGATGTACTGCCAGGCGACCCGGCCGGAGCGGCCGCCACGAGTGATCGACCATTCTTTAGCCTCGGCGCGGAGCTGCTGTTCGGAGAGCTCCAGGCCGTAGTGTTCCGCGTAGCCGGCGATCATGGCGAAGTAGGTGTTCTGGTCGCAGTTGTGAAACCCGAGCCAAAGCCCGAAGCGGTCCGAGAGGCTGACTTTTTCCTCGACCGCCTCGGAGGTATGGATCGCGGTCGAGCGTTCGTTTTCGATCATGTCGCGGGGCATCAGATGGCGCCGGTTCGAGGTCGCGTAGAACAGCACGTTCTCCGGCCGGCCCTCGATGCCGCCCTCGAGCACCGTTTTGAGCGATTTGTAGCTGGTATCGGCGTCGTCGAAGCTCAAATCGTCGCAAAACAGGATACAGCGCCGTTCGGCGCCCCGCAGGCGCTGCAGCAGGCCGGGCAGGGACGGAATGTCCTCGCGGTGGATTTCGACCAGCGCGAGCGGACCCGGCCCACCCGAATTCCGGCCGTTATCCAGAGATTCCTCGTTGACCCGGGCGTGGACCGCCTTGACCAGCGAGGACTTGCCCATGCCGCGGGCTCCCCACAGCAGGGCATTATTGGCTGGCAGTCCGGCGGCGAAGCGGCGGGTATTTTCGAGCAGAATCCCGGCCTGGCGCTCGATACCCTTGAGCAGCGGGTAATCGATCCGGCTGACCCGGACGACCGCTTCCAGGTTGCCCGCCTCGGCATGCCAGACGAAGGCCTCGGCGCTATCCAGCGCGGCCGAAGCCGGCGCCACCGGGGCCAGTCGCTCGAGCGCGTCCGCGACCCGCCGCAGCAGGGGCACCAGGTTCTCGGGATTGGGTTCGGTCATGGGGCTCGCCTGGGGGTGATCGGGGTCGAAAAAGGTGGGGAATCTGCCGGAAACGGGCGCGAGACTAGCCTTGGCGGGCAGGCCCGTCAAATCGGTTTAGGGTTGGCGGCGGGCTGGCGTTGCAATTCGTGGGCGTGCCGCTATAGTCCGCCGGTCCGCCCCCCGGGGCGCCCGGAATCGCCTGTAATCCCCCGCTGGGGACCTGTATAATGAGACGCTGGAAACTATCATGAGGACAGATCGATGCTGATTTCGCCCGCCTATGCTCAGGCCGCTGGAGACGCGGGCGCCGGGGGTATGCTGCAGTTGCTCCCGCTCGTTCTCATCTTCGTGGTGTTTTACTTTTTGCTGATCCGGCCCCAGCAGAAAAAGGCGAAGGCCCATCGCAGCATGGTCGAGGCGCTCAGGCGCGGCGACAAGGTGATTACAGGTGGTGGCCTGATCGGCACGGTCACCAAGGTGCCCGAGGGCGGCGAGGTTCAAGTCGAGATCGCCGATGGGGTGCGGGTCAAGGTGATGCGCCACACCATCCAGGAAATTCTCACCAAACCCCAACCGGCGGCCAAAGCCGCTGGTAAATCGCCGGCCAACGATACCGGTGCTGGCAGGGGCGCTGTCGGCGGTCAGGCTTCCGGCGGCGGCTCCATGCTGGGTAAGCTGCTTGGCTTCGGCGGTAAAAAGCCGGACAGTTAAGGCCTGCGCGCATAAGCGTACCCTCCGAAGATTTCCTGGATACCGAGACGATATGGTTCAATTCCCGAGATGGCAGCTGATTCTGGTTCTCGCCGTGTTGGCCATCGGCTTGGCCTTCGCAGCACCCAACTTGCTCAAGCGCGAGACCGCCGAGGCGTTGCCCGGCTGGATTCCGAACCAGCAGGTCAACCTGGGCCTCGATCTTCAGGGTGGCTCCTATTTGCTGCTCGAGGTCGATATCGACTTCGTCTACCGGGAGCAACTCGACGACCTGGTCGATGGCATCCGCGGCGAGCTGCGCCGGGCGGGGCTCGGTTACACCAACCTGGGCGTCGAGGGGGACACGGCCACATTCGATCTGCGCGATGCCAGTGACGCCGTTTCCCTGGACCGCGCCCGGAAAATCGTGCGCGACCTGGCCGGGGATCTCCTGATCGAAGTGTCCGAGGCCGGCAGGTTCCAGATATCTTTCACCCCGCAGGCGCGCGACGCGCGGCGCCGCGACGTGGTCGGGCGGTCGATCGAGATCGTTCGCCGCCGGATCGACGAGACCGGCACGCGCGAGCCCAGCATCCAACGCCAGGGGGACCAGCGAATTCTGGTCCAGCTACCCGGCGTGCGCGATCCAGAGCGGATCAAGGACCTGCTCGGCAAGACCGCCAAGATGGCCTTTCGCTTCGTCCACGAGACCGCCGATCCCTATGCTGGCCGGGCGCCGGCAGGCACCGAGATTCTGCCCTCGGACGAACGCGATTCGGCAGGAAATGCGCGACTTTATGTGGTCCATAAACGTGTCATGGTGAGTGGCGAGAATCTGACCGGCGCCGCCTCCACCACCGACGAGAATGGCCGGCCGGCGGTCAGCTTCACGTTCGATACCATCGGCGCCAAGCGATTCGGCGACGCCACCAAGGCGAACGTCGGCCGCGTGTTCGCGATCGTACTCGATAACCAGGTGATATCCGCGCCGGTAATCCGGACCTCCATTCTCGGCGGCCGCGGCCAGATCACCGGCAGCTTCAGCTTCCAGGAGACACAGGATCTTGCGTTGCTGCTGCGCGCCGGTGCGCTGCCGGCGCCGCTGACCATCCTGGAGGAACGCAGCGTTGGCCCGGGCCTGGGCGCCGATTCCATCGCCGCCGGCAAGACCGCCAGCATGCTGGGCCTGGCGCTGGTGATCGTTTTCATGGCCGCGACTTACGGCCTGTTCGGCCTGATGGCCAATGTGGCGCTGTTGGCCAATCTGGTCCTGATCCTGGCCGCGCTTTCGGGCCTGCAGGCGACGCTCACGCTCCCGGGCATCGCCGGTATCGTGCTGACCATCGGCATGGCGGTGGACGCCAACGTGCTGGTCTTCGAACGGATCCGGGAGGAAACCGCTAATGGGCGGGGACCGGTAACCGCGATCGACACCGGCTACAAGCGGGCCATTACCACGATCATCGACTCCAACGTGACCACGCTGATCGCCGCACTTTTGCTGCTGGTGTTCGGCACCGGGCCGGTCCGCGGCTTTGCGGTCACCTTGTCGCTCGGAATTGTCACCTCGATGTTCACGGCGATCATGCTCACCCGCCTGCTCATGGTCACCTGGCTGCGGCGCAAGCGGCCGCAGGCGCTGGCGTTTTAGGCCGCGATTATGGCACTGATCCGCAGGCTCCCGCTCAATCCCAAGATCGACTTTCTGGGCCGGCGCAAAATATTTCTGGTGTTCTCGGCCTGCCTGATGGTGGCCTCGTTCGCGGCGCTGGCGATCCAGGGTCTCAACCTGGGGGTCGACTTTCGCGGCGGCATCCTGATCGAGATACAGACCAACGAGCCGGCCGACCTGGCCGATCTGCGCCGCCGGCTGGGCGGTCTCGGCCTGGGCCAGGTGACGCTGCAGGAGTTCGGCGCACCCAACGATGTGCTGATCAACGTGGAGCGCCAGGAAGGCGACGAAAAAGCCCAGATCAAGGCCATCGACGCGGTCAAGGCCGAGTTGAGCGGGCAGGTCGCCGAGTACCGGCGCGTCGAATTCGTCGGACCCAAAGTCGGCGGCGAGCTCAAGCAGGCGGGCTTGACCGCCACGTTACTCGCCCTGCTTGGCATCGGTCTTTACATCTGGTTCCGCTTCGAGTGGCAGTTCGCGGCGGCCGCGTTGGCGGCGCTGATCCACGACATCGTCAGCACTATCGGCTTCTTCGCGCTGCTCCAGATCGAATTCAATCTGGCGACCCTCGCCGCGGTCTTGACCATCGCCGGCTATTCGATCAACGACACCGTGGTGATCTTCGACCGGGTGCGCGAGACCCTGCGCAAGTACAAGAAGCTATTCATCCCCGACCTCTTGAACCTGGCCCTGAACCGGACCCTGTCGCGCACCTTGCTGACCTCCGTCACCACCCTGATTGCACTGATCTGCCTGTTCGCATTCGGCGGTCAGGTGATCCGCGGCTTCTCGGCCGGGCTCATCTGGGGCATCGTGATCGGCACCTACTCGTCGATCGGGCTCGCGGTGCCGCTGCTCTCGTTCATGAACCTGCGCGAAATGACCGGTGGGGAAGGGGCCGAGACTGCCGAAGAATCCGCCAGTTAGTTAGTAGAGCGTCTCCTTGAGGCGCTGCGGATAGGCGCGGTCGTGCGCCTCGGCATCGTAGTCGCCGCCGATAATTTCCGCCATGATTTCGCCGCTGCTCGGCACCTCGCTGCGCGGAACTTGCGTATCCGGGTGCCAGAGGCGCGACCGCACCAGGGCCTTGGGGCACTGGAAGTAAAACCCGCTCGGGCGGTCACCACCAGGACGCTCACCGGGGCCTTGCCGTTCAGGGCGAAGCTCTCGCGGAGCTCCGGATCGGTGACGATCTCGGCGCGGCCGTTGATCCGCAGAGTCTCGCCGACGCCGGGAATCAGGAACAGCAGGGAGATTCGCGGGTCCGCCACCAGATTGCGCAGAGTATCGATGCGGTTGTTGCCGCGGCGGTCCGGAATCAGCACGGTATTTGGGTCGCGCACGCGCAGGAAGCCCGGCGGATCGCCCCGCGGCGAACAGTCGAGGCCCTCGGGCCCGCTGGTCGCGAGAATGACGAAGGGCGCCGCTTCGATGAACTTCCGGTAGCTCGCGGAGATATAGTCGATCTCCTTGGTCAGTGAGCGGGCCACCGGTTCGCCGTAAAGCGCATCCAACTGCGCCGCCGTGGTGATCCGATTTATTGCGGTCATGGTAGCAGGGTCCTCGAGTCCGCGGTGGGTCGTCCGCACGAAAAAGGGGCCCCGCGGCCCCCTTTCCCGGTCCTGGAATTGCGCGTTCTAGTACAGGTTCTGTGCCGAAACCATGGCGAAGAGCATGGGGAACGACAGCAGCGTATTGGTGCGCGAGAACAGCATGGCCTTGCGCGCGGAAGCCGCCTTCTCCTCGGCGCTGGCCTCGACGATGCCGAGCGCCCGTTTCTGGTTCGGCCAGATGATCATCCAGACGTTGAACCACATGATGATGCCCAGCCACATGCCGAT
>Ga0114950_10001048_pt1 | contig 20506 bp, 22 predicted proteins | sample N075metaG_FD_83503 | JGI IMG/M metagenome (GOLD analysis project Ga0114950, IMG submission 83503) | Deep subsurface microbial communities from Kermadec Trench to uncover new lineages of life (NeLLi) - N075 metaG | ecosystem: Environmental > Aquatic > Marine > Ocean trench > Sediment | place... | reverse complement strand
GAGCATGTCCGTGATCGCGGCCGGTTCGACGATGTTGCCGGGGTTCAGCAGGTTCTGAGGATCGAAGAGGGCCTTGATCGCCACGAACCCATCGCAGATCGCGTCGCCGTAGAACCGCCGCAGAAGCGGCGACCGGGCCCGGCCGTCGCCGTGCTCGCCGGACAGGGCGCCGCGGTAGGTCTTGACCAGTTCGGTGACCTCCACCGCGATAGCCTCGACCGCGGCGCGGCCCGCCGGGTCCCGCAGTGAGATCATCGGGCGAATGTGCAGGCAGCCGACGGACGCGTGGGCGTAGAAGGCCGCCGTCGTTCCGTGCGATTCGACGATGCCGCGGAACTCGCGCACGAACTCCGGCAGCCGGGCGGGGTCGACGGCCGTGTCCTCGATGAACGTGAGCGGCTTGCGATCGCCGGGTACGGCGTGCAACAGCGGTTCGCCGGCCTTGCGGAGCTTCCAGGCGGACGCCATCGCGGCCGGTTCGGTGTGGGTGGACATCGTCGCGCCCGGCACACGTTCGGACAGGCCCGCCAGCTTCGCCCGAAGTTCGTCGGCGTCGTCGGCGAAGTACTCGACGTAAAGAACCGTGCCCGGCGCCTGCCCGTCGCGACCGGGCAACAGTTCGACGTAACGGCGGTACTCGGCGTTGCGCATCGCCAGGGTGATGATCGCGCTGTCGATGAGTTCGACCGCCGCCGGAGCGGTCTCGAGGATCGCGCCGAGCATGCCCAGCGCGTCGTCGAGGTCGGCCGCGGCGACGATCGCGAGCGCCTTGCGAGCCGGGACGGGCACCAGCCCGACCGTGGCGCCGAGGGTGACCGCAAGCGTGCCTTCGGACCCGCACACAAGCGACGCCAGGTTGACGCCGCGTCCCCGCTCGACCTGGTCGAGCACCAGGTCGAGGTTGTAGCCGTTGACACGCCGCGTCGTGACGGGGAATCGCTTCCTGATTTCCTCGGCCAGCGACGTGACGATGCCGACCACGCCGCGCGTGAGCGTTGCCACACGCTCGTCGCGTTCGGCGGCGCCGGCGTCGAGGGTCACCCGTGTCCCGTCGGCGAGCAGGCAGTCCACAGCGGCCAGATGTTCCACCGTCCTGCCGTAGAGGATGGAGTGCGCCCCGGCGGAGTTGTTGCCGATCATCCCGCCGAGCGTGGCGTGGGTGGAGGTCGCCACGTCGGGCCCGAACATCAGGCCGTGGGCCGTGGCCTCGGCGTTGAGTTGATCCAGCACGACGCCGGGCTCGACGACCGCTTCCATGCGCTCGGCGTCGATCGAAACGACACGACGGCAATCCGGCGAGAAGTCCAGGACGATCGCCCGGTTGACGGCCTGCCCGGCCAGAGAGGTCCCGCCCCCGCGCGGCAGGACCGGCAGTCCGTTGGACAGGCAGTACCGCGCGACCGCCTCGGCGGCCTCGATCGAGGGTGGAATGACGACCCCGAGCGGCTCGACCTGGTAGATGCTCGCGTCGGTCGCGTACAGCATCCGGTCGTGCCGGCCGAACCGGACGCGGCCCGCGTCACCGACAATCGCCTCGAGCTCGCGGGCGACGCGATCGAGGATCGGCGGCTGTGTCAGTACGGGCAGCGTGTGTTCGGTCATCGCCGTGGAGTACGGCCCCGGACGCCTACTCTTGGTCTGCCTCTTCGGCTTCGCGGGCGACCTCGAAGGCGTCGATGATTTCGCGTTTGAGGGTTTCGACGTACTCGCCGGGGACGCCGATGTGCACGGCGTGCACGATGCCGTCGGGGCGGATCACGACCGTCGTCGGGATGCCCGACACCTTGTAGGCCGCGGCGGTCTCATCGGTGTAGTCCATCGCGACGGCCAGGGTGAAGCCCTGCTTCTGCCAGTAGTCGTTGACCGCTTCGAGCCGCTGATCGGGACCGCCCCGCTCCCAGACGTTGACGGTGATGATCTTCGCCGGGGCCCGCTGGGCGTCCACCCAGGCGTCAACCTCGTGCAGCAGCGGCAACGCGTGTTTGCACGGGCCGCACCACGAGGCCCAGAAGTCGAGCACCACGACGGTGCCGCGCAGGTCCTGGAGGTCGACCGCACCGCCGTCAGCCGTCGCCAGCGAGAAATCGGGCGCCGGCTGCCCGACGAGTTCGGCGTGCCCGTCCCTGGGGCCGCCACCGCCCCCGCCGCGGGGTGCCGCCGGGGGCGCCTTGACGAGCGTCCCGATCATGTCCACACGCTGCCGCGGGCCGGGATCGAAGACGAACGTGCCGATCGGCAGCGGATCGGCATGTGTCTCGTATTCGAACCTGTGCGAGTAGGTCAGTGCGGCGCCGGGTTGCACGAGGGTCCCGGCGGTGATAACCAGCACGACGGTGTCGATCAGCATTGTCTCGGGGTCGTAGGCGATCGTGAGCTCGTCGAAATCGCTGGTCATGACGATCGTCTTGAGCGTACGGCCGTCCCGCTCCAGTTCACCCTCGGCGGTCGGCCGGATCCACGGCGCCATCTGGTGGAACTGCATGTAGACATCCTCGATGTCCGTCTCGCCGAACGCCATCGCGAGATGCGGGAACGGGATGGCGACGAACTCGCTCATCAGCGTGTAGTACGGCGAGTCGTCGTCGGGCCGGGTGTAGTACGAGTGGTCCGTGCTCTCGTGCACGGCCGTGATCCGGCCGTCAGCGATGTAGCACGTGAAACCACGCATCCGCACGATTCCGGTCCGGTCCGGGCCCAGGACGAAGTCCGCCTCGACCTCACTGCTGTTGGCGGTCACGCCGTCCTGGCTCAATTCGATCTTGACCACCGTCTGCACGCCCAACGCCGGGCGGCGGTGATAGGCGTCCACGAGGGCCTTGAACGCGCGGGCCGCGCCCGGATCGGCAACGTGGGCCTGCCCGGCGGCACATGGCGTCATGAACAGCGCCCCGATCAGGGTGACGGTGCGTGCGGACATGGTCATGGCATTGCTCCGCGGTATAGCCGCTCAGCCGTCGAATGTCCGGCGAGCGAGTTCCTTGAGTTCGGCGACTGCATTGCGGTTGAAGCCGATTTCCACCTTGATGATCTTCCCCTGCGGGTCCACGACGACCGTGTGCGGAATCCCTCCGACCTGGAACGCGCGGGCCGTCGTGTTGTCGTAGTCCATCAGCGTCTGCATCGTGAAGCCGGCGGACTTCCAGTAGTTGCTCACGGCCGCCCGCTTGAGCTCCGGGGTGCGATGCCGCTCGCCCATGTCAACGGGCAGGACCTTGACGGGCAGTCCCTCGGCCTCGGCCCACGTTGCGAACTCCTGCAACTTCGCCAGCCCCCTCCTGCATGGCCGGCACCATGTCGCCCAGAAGTCGAGCACCACCAGCGATCCGCGATGATCGGCCAGGCTCACCTCTTGTCCGTCGAGGGTCTCGAGCGTGAAGTTCGGCGCCTGGTCGCCGGCGGCAAGTTGCATGAGGTCCTGGAGCGTCATGACCTGGCGGCGACCGGCCGTGTTCACGGCCACCAGGTCCGGCAGGTCGTCCAGACGCTTCGGAGCCATGGTCACCGTGTACTGGTTGACCGGGCCCGTCAGGTCGATGGTCGTGATGAACTTCGTCTCCGGATCGATCATCGCCAACACGGTGACACCCTTGTCGTTGCGCAACGTGAGCTGCTCGAACGCCTTGCCGTCTCGTTCGACCGTGGTGACGCCCTCGATCCACAGGCCCGGCGCGCGGGCCAGGCCGATCGCGGCGATGTAGTCGCCGGTCGATGTGCCGTACCGCAGCGCGGCATGGGGCACGGGAAGGCTGTTGCCGGCCGCCAGCGCGGCGAAGGACCGCAACAGGTTGCCGTCCAGGGACGTCCGGACGTACTTGGAGGGTTGATCGACGTGCTCGACGGTGAACTGCCCGTCCAGGGCGGTCATCTCGAAACCGTCCATCGACAGCCACGCATCGGTGCCCGGCCCCAGCCGGACCACGGTCGTGTCGGTCCGCGACCGGCCGCGCCTTGTCATCTTGATCTGGTACTCGTCAACGAGGGCCGGTGCGACCTGGTACGCGCGGGCGACCTGCTCGATCAGCGCGACACCCGGGTCCATCGGCTCGGACGTATCGGCGGCCGGCTGCTCCGCCTGCACGGCACAGTTGACCGCGATCAGACACGGGGTCAGCCCCAGGATGGTCCGGAGCGTGGCTTTCGTCGCGATTCGCATGATCTGTCCCTAAAAGGTAGGCGGGCCGAACTTCAACAACACGCCGTCGATGTCGTGTATTCCTCGTCCCCGGCCCGCCAGCCGATCGCGAAGGCATTCTATGGATACTCCGAGGATCGGATGGATTATGCGGGGAGCGATAATAGCCAGCGGATGCAGGACGAACGACCGCTCGTGCAGACGCGGGTGCGGGACGGTCAGGCCTTCCTCGGTGACCACCAGGTCACCGTAGAGAAGCAGGTCCAGGTCGAGGGTGCGTGGCCCCCACCGCTGCTCGCGGCGTCGGTCGCGACCGTGCGCCGCCTCGATTCCGTGCAACGCCTCCAGCAAGCGGCGCGGCGGCAGGACGGTCCGCACGGTCGCGGCGCCATTGAGAAACGTCGGTTGGCCGGGACCGCCCACCGGGTCGGTTTCGACCAGGGGGCTGACCGCGAGCACTTCGATTCCGTCGACGGCGGCGATGTCCGCCAACGCCGCGGCGACCGTCCGCTTGCGTTCACCGAGGTTCGCACCGATCCCGATATGAGCCGTCGATGGGGTCATCCGCCGTCGCCGTCCGGCGACACCTCCCACAACAACCTCGCATCGGTACCAAGCAGGGCGAACCGGAGTACCTGCAATGCCGACCGCGCGGCGCGATCACGAACGCCGCCCCGGTCACCGGGAAAGAGGAACTCGCGCACGGCGACTTCGACGGCGTCGTCATGTCGTCGCGCCAGCCCGATGAAGACGGTCCCTACCTCGTTCCGAGCGGTCCCGCCGCCGGGGCCGGCGATACCGGTCACGGCAAGGCTCTCGTCCGCACCGGACGCGTCGAGCGCACCAAGCGCCATTGCGGCCGCGGTCTGCGTGGAAACCGCGCCGTGATCCGCGATGAGCCGAGATTCGACGCCGAGGCACGTCGTCTTGAGGTTGTCGCTGTAGGTCACCCATCCACCGATATAGCTGTCGCTTGATCCGACGACATCGACGACCAGCTTGCCGAGCAGGCCACCCGTGCACGATTCGGCCGTTGCAAGCGTCCGGCCGCGCTCGCGGAGCAGGCCGACGGTCGCGTCCGCGAGCGTGTCGTCGTCGGTGCCGAAGGCGTACGGCGCCCAGAGCTCGGCGATGCGCCCGCCGACCTGCTCGACCTGTGCGGCGGCCTGCTCGGCCGTCCCCTGCGCCTGGATCCTGGCGGTCACCGTCGCGGCGTTGTGGGTGATGCCGACCCTGGGCCGCTTGTCGCGATCGGTAATGTCGCCCAGGCGTTCCTCGGCGGACGATTCACCCAGGCCGAACTGGTGCACCATCGACAGGATCCGAACCGCGGTCGAACCGGTCTCGATGTCGGGAAGCACGTGGTCGCGGAACATCTTGCGCATCTCCCGCGGCGGACCGGGCAGGACGTAGACCCGGCAGTCATCGATCAGGCCCGCGATCCCCGGTGCCGTGCCACGCGGATTGGGCAGCAGCCTCGCCCCCGGCGGGTGCTGTGCCTGAACGGCGTTGGCGGGGGGCATTCGCCCGGCCCGCCGGAGCCAGTGCTGTTCGAGCGTGGCGAGCGCCCCGGCATCGGTCGCCAATGACTGGCCGGGGGCGAGCACCGCTGCAAGGCCTTGGCGCGTGAGGTCGTCGGCCGTGGGGCCGATACCGCCGGTGGTCAGCAGCACGTCGCAGCGCGACGCGAGTTCGCGAATGGCCCCTGCGATCGCGGTGCGCTTGTCGGGAACGATGCGCAGTTCGACCGTCGTCACCGCCCGAGCGGCAAGCTGCCCCGCGAGCCAGGCGGCGTTGCCTTCACGCGTCTGCCCGGTGGTCAGTTCGTCGCCGATGGAGAGGATCGCGGCCCGCATGACGGAGTTTATGCTTGGGGTCAGTTCTGAGAGCCGGAGGCTACTTTCGCGATCTGTTCCGCGAATGCTGCTGCGGCATCGCCGACTGCGCGTGTCCAGTCCGACTGGTCGGGTGAGAACGCGTAGATCACCGAACGGCTCGCGGTCACGATCGCGCCGCGGCCGTCTCGGGCAAAGCACGGCCGGACCGATTCGGCGTCGCCGCCCTGGGCCCCGAAACCGGGCACGAGAAATATCTGCTGCGGCATCAGGGCACGCAGGGCCGCGGTTTCGTCCGGCCTGGTCGCGGCCACGACCGCGCCCAGGGCGCTGTAGCCGGCCGCACCGACCGAGCCGGCACCGACCTCGGCCACCATGGTGGCCACGAGTTGAGCCACGGTCCGGCCATCCTCGAGCCGAGCTGCCTGGACCCGGTCGCCGCCGGGGTTGGACGTGCGCACCAGTGCGAACGCGCCGCGGCCGGCGTGCAGGAACGGACGGATTCCGTCGTCGCCGAAATAGCTGTTGATCGTCAGCCAGTCGGCCGGGGCCGGCTGCATCCCGGCCTCGCCGCCGAACGCGGCGTGCGCGTAGTGCTCGGCCGACACGCCGATGTCGCCGCGTTTGGCGTCGAGAACGACCTGGAGACCACGGTCCCGCGCCGCCCCCGTGACGGCCTGCAACGCTTCGAGACCGGGCACGCCGTACCGCTCGAAACAGGCCGACTGGAGCTTGACGCACGCGACGTGCGGCGCCACGGCGTCCAGAACCTCGATGCTGAACGACCGGATCGCCGCCGCGCACGCGTCGGCGTCGCCGGCGGCGGGGCTCAACGCCGCCGGCAGTCGCTGCACTACCGGGTCGATTCCGACGCAGACCGGCGCGCCGACCCGCTGGATCGCCGCCAGCAGGCGGTCCGCCGCATGTTCGCGGCCTGCGTTATCGCGAGAGGCTTGGGTCATGGGGGCTGAGGCCGTGCATGTCCACGATACTCGACGCTCTTCTACAATGCTCCCGTGACCCCCATCCAGCAATCGCCGGCACACCTCGACCTGGCCCGGGACCGCGGCCTGACCGTGCACTGGCCGGACGGGACGAAGAGCTTCTACCCGATCGCCTACCTGCGGCGGATGTCACCGTCGGCCGAAGCCCGGACGCTTCGCGAGCAGCTGGCGAAGAACCCGCTGACGGTCCTGCCCAACACCGGCGACGGGAAGCCGCTGACGGCCACGAGCGCCGAGCTGGTCGGCAACTATGCCGTCCGAATCCGGTTCTCCGACGGTCACGACACCGGGCTGTATTCGTGGGACTACCTCCGGCAGATCGATCCGGAGAACCCGTCGCCGGACGTCGCGTCCACCGCGGCGGAGGCGGACGAATCGACGTGACCGCCGACACACTCCACATCGAGCCTGTCGTCCCCGGCGGCAATGCATTCGACCCTGGCCAGTGGGACATCCCCCACGAGGCCCCGTTCCTTTGCGAGCTGCGCGTCGACCACTCGCTGGTCAGCCGGGCCGTTCCGCACGTGAACAACATCGGCTTCGTGCAATGGGTGGATCGCGTCGCCGAGCTGCACGCCGACGCGCTGGGCTACACCCGCGAGGAACTGCTGCGCCGGGGGGTCATGTGGTTCGTCGTGCGGCACGAGATCGACTACATGGCCGAAGCGTGGCCGGATGACCAGCTCGTATTCGCGACATGGGTCCGGACGATGCACCGGGTGAAATCGTGGCGCGACACGGTCGTGCTGCGACCGGCTGACCGGACCGTCCTGTGCCGGGCCGCTACCCTGTGGGTGCTCGTGGACCTTCAAACCAGACGACCGTTGCGCCACGATCCGGAGATGATCTCCAGCTTCGCCCCCCTTCAGACGCCTCAACGATGCACGTCGCCCTGATCGTCGATCATGATCGTTGGCGCCGCGAACACGCGCTGGTCGGGCGCATCACGGCGGGTCTGCGAGATCGTGACATCCAGGTCACGGCGGTCCTGCCGGAGGCCGCCCGGCTCGACGCCGTCGACGATGATCCACCGCTCAACGGCGCCGTCGAGATTTACACGCCCATGCAGGTGCCACCGTGGATGCGCCGCACCCGTGCCCGACAGATCGCCGCGTCGTTGCCCGGGAGTGTGCCGGACGTGATTCACGCGATCGGCGAGGATGCCTGGCGGATCGCGCTGGACCTGGCCCGCGAGATCGATCGCCCGGTCACGCTCGAGGTCTGGACGGCGGAACTCATCAACCGGATACCGCCGGGGCGGGCCGCCTCGCGCGTGGCCGGCTACATCGCGCTGACCGACCCGATCGCCGAGGCGCTGCGGCACCGCGTCGATTCGCACCTGGTCACCGTCGTTCCCATCGGCGTCGAGATCCCGGACCGACCGCGCCAGGTGCTGACCCACCGCGACGACTCGATGACATTGGCCATCCTCGGAAGCGGCCGCGACCTGGTCGGCTACCGAGCGGTCCTGACCGGGCTGAGCCGGTTGATCTCCGACCTGCCGCAGATCCAGGCGTGCCTCGAGTTGCGCGGACCCGGTGAACACGAGATCTGGCGCCACGCGCGCCGGCTCGATCTGCTCGGTCATATCTCGAGCGTGGTCGACGCCGCGATGCACCGGCCGTTGCTGACCGGCTGCGACGTGCTGGTACTGCCCGAGCGTCAAGGCCAGGTCCGCTCGATCGTCCTGGAGTCGATGGCCGCCGGTATGCCGGCGGTGACCGCGGACGACCCCTACCTCGACATCTTCGTTCCCGACGAGACCGCGCTGGTCGTGGACCGGGCCGTTCCCGACGATTGGACCGAGAAGCTGCGCAGCGTCCTCACCGACCCGACGGTGGCACCACGCCTGGGGGCGGCTGCCCGTGCGATGATCGCCGACTGCCACCGCCCCGCAGAGCAGGCCGACCGCCTCGCCGAGGCGTTCCGGCAGGTCGTCAGCGGCGGGGCCCATGCATTCGGCGTCCGCCACGGCTAGCCGCGGCGGGCCCTGGGCAGAATCAACGTCCGAAAATCGGCAAAAAGTCTCGATCCGGCGATACCCGCGCCGAGTATGGGAAGAGACGGCAGGGACGCCACAACAGACATCTTTCTCCCCTCCGCCCCGTTGTCGCATCTGCTTCAACGGGGTTTTCTTGTCGCAGACCGGCCGCCGCCATTGGCCGGGTTTCGGCGGAACCGCGGCGGGCAGCCCGCGTCCAACCGGACAGCACATCTCTCGCGGCCCCGTGCCGCACCGCCTGGCTGAAAAACCGAGTTCCCGCGATTCGGCCCACTGGGCAGGCTGATTCGGATATAGTGTCGTTCCCGGTGCACTGGCACCCATTGTGGGAAGGATTCACCTCATGAAGCGATTCTTGATGCTCCTGGCGACCGTGCTGACCGTCGGCCTCTTCCTCCCCGGCTGTGAGGACGAGGACAACGCTAGCGCCGCCGCCGAATACGGTGTCCAAGAGGGCGAGCGCCCGAAGACCAAGGAGCAGCGTCCGCCTCCAGGCCCTGCTCAGGGTGGTTTCCAGGAAGGCGACGAAGAGGGTGCGGTCGAGCCGCCCAGCGGCGACGATTGACCGTCCGTCCGGCTGACGTCGTCCGAGGTCGAGGACCGTTCTTGAAGCTGCAGTCCCGCAGGCAACGTCCGTGCGCGGTTATCGCGCCACCGATGAGCCACCGTCGAAAACCGCCGAGAGGACCGGGTCCTCGTCGGCGGCGGGTGGATGGCATTGCCGTAAGTTGTGTTGCCGTCAATAGCTAGCTACGACGAACCGGCCACACATTATCACTATGACGAACAAACACCGGTGGGGCAACCGTTTTTCCACGGTTTTGTCAGCGGATTTAGGGGCTTGCGGACATCATGTCCGCGAGGATCGCCAACCCGGTGTCAAGCATCTCGTCCGGGGCGGCGTAGCTCAGGCGGAAGTGCGTGTCCCGCCGACTGAACACGTTGCCGGGGATCACCAGGACGTTGCGTTCGGTGGCCTGTTCGACGAACGCCGTGGCCGACCCGGCGACGGCGGCGGGGACCTCGACGAAGGCGTAAAAGGCGCCGGCCGGATGCGTCACGTTCGTCACGGGGGCAAGGGCCGCGAGCACCCGGTCGCGTCTGGCCTGGTAGGAGCGAACCAACGGGGCCATCTCGACGTCGAAGGCGCCGGCGAGGCCGACCTGGGCAATCGACGGGGCGCACACGAACGTGTACTGCTGGAGCTTGGCCATCTGGTCGAGCACCGGTTTGGGTCCCGCCGCGTACCCCATCCGCCACCCGGTGCATCCGTAGGTCTTGCCGAACCCGCGCACCAGCAGCACCCGATCGGACAGCCGCGCCGGGCTGGGGCACCGCCCGTCCTCGCGGCCGTCGTCATAGGTGAACTCGTCGTAGATCTCGTCGGAGATGATCAACACGCCGCGCGATTCGCAGAGTTCGACGATGTCTCGCAGCTCGGCGGTGCTGAGCACGACGCCGCTGGGATTGCTCGGCGAGTTCAACAGCAACAGCTTCGTCCGCTCGGTGATCAGCGGTTCGACGCGCTCGGCGGTCAGGCGAAAGTCCGGATACGTGTCGCAGTAAACCGCGCGGCCGCCGGTGAGCTCGGCGAGCGCCGGATAGACGACGAAGTACGGATCGGGCACGATCACTTCGTCGCCCGGGTTGAGCGTCGCCATCATCGCCAGTAGAAGTCCCCCGCTGGTCCCCGACGTGACGATGAGACCGAGGTCGTCCGACGGCAGGTCCCAACCGACGTCGTCGTGGAGCCGCCGCACGATCGCCGACCGCAGTTCGGGCACGCCCTGCGTGAGGGTGTAGCCGTTTCGATCGGCGCGGATCGCGTCGATCGTCGCGTCCTTGATCGCTTGCGGAACAGGAAAGTCCGGCTGGCCGATCGAGAGGTTGATCGGGTTGTCGAGCTTCGCGCCCAGCTCGAAAACACGCCGGATGCCGGACACGTCGATGGCGAGAGTTCGTTCGCTGAGCAGGTCCTCGAAGTCGAGCCGGCAGGTCGTCATTCGGTGGTCGTGGTCGCCTCTTGCTCGGTCGTCGTTTCCTGCTTGGCGGCCTTCTTCTTCTTGGCAACCGCGCGATTGGCGACCTTGACGAGCCCCAGCGGCGAGTCTTCGCCGTGCGTGAACCGCTTCTCCATGACCAGCCGCGCGATACGCTCGGCGCGGGTCAGTACGTTGCGGTGCTGGTTCAGGGCACCGGCGGTTGTCTTCAGGCTTCGGTGAAGGCTCATTTCTTGTCTCCAGACGGTCCAGTGGTCGCTCCGGCGATTCTTCTAGCCGCCGAAACGCTCCGGATAGTAGCCCAGCTCATCGCGAGGGTTGCGCTGGACTTTCCATTTTCGAGTCGCGTCGGTGATACGGCGTTCGAGCGCCCGCACGGCCTCCGAGGACCGCTGACCCTTGGCATAGCCCGGCAGCACCAGCACCCTGTACAGGGAACGATTCCGCTTGTCCGGGACGGCATACGCCTCGACACCCTCCTGGCGGCAGAAGACGGCGAGTTCCTCGGCGTTCTTCTTGTGAGTGTGGATAAGGATGAAGTAGTTGAGGCCCTTCACCCGGGGGTCCGAGAGAATCCGGCCCGGTCCGCCGGCCGGCGGCCGTGGTCGTTCCGGCCGATTGGCCGCTGCGCGTGGTTCGATGGACGGCGATTGACCGGTCCGGACCGGGCGCTCGACGGTCTTGATCTCCGGCGGTGGGACCGCCAGGGTCGGTTGGCGGGTGTCGAGCCATTCGCCCTCGAGCCGCGCCGTGGTCTCGTGCTGCCCGCGCACGTAACCCGTAGAGAACGCACCGATGAGCAACACGAGCCCCCCGGCACCGGCGAGCCAGAGATAGCCGACCGGCAAACGGATCGTGCGGCCGGCGCTGCTGCGCCAACGCCGGTGCGGCCGCTGGTCGTCGGGCGGTTCCGGTGCTCGCGCAGCCTTGCCACGTCCCATCAACTCGTAGAGCGCGATGCGTGTGGGCTTCATCGAAGGCAACTCGATCGGGGGTGGCACGGTTGAGCTCGTCCGAGCTCAGCCGTGATTCGGCGTCGTTCCACGGCAGAGCTTCGCTCTACCGTGCCACCCTTGATGCTACCCGTTCTCGGTCGTCCCGGTGGCGATGACGCTCGCCATCGCGCTGCCGGCCGTATGGCTGAGAGACACGAACCAACGGCCGATTCCCATTTCGTCGGCCAACTCGGCACATCGGCCCGACAGCGCCACCTGCGGCTGGCCCGACGGGCTCTTGCGGACCTCGATGTGAAGCCAGCTGATGCCATCGCGCCAGCCCGTTCCCAGGGCCTTGAGCACGGCCTCCTTGCACGCGAAACGGGCCGCGTACCGCTCGGCCCGCAAGCGTCCCGCCGCCTCGGAATACGCCTGCTCGCCCTCGGTAAAGCACCGGTTGGTGAACCGTTCGCCGTGCTCGGTGAGCATCGCTTCGATCCGGGCGATGTCGACCAGGTCGATCCCGTGTGCGACGACTTCCATGCCTGCATCCTACCAGCCTGTCGGCGAGTACCGGTCGTGCTACGGTAGGCGGCCATGACCTCGTCGAGCCCGGAACACGAGCGCCGCGCCGCCGATGCCGCGGGGCACGACCCCATCCGGTGTGCCGTCCTGACGATCTCGGACACCCGCACGCCGCAGACCGATCGCAGCGGACCGCTGGCCGAAGAACTCCTGGCGGAGCACGGCCACGTCACGATCGCCAGGACAATCGTCCGCGACGATCCCGCCGCGATCGCCGCGCAGCTGGAGGCGTGGCTCGGTGACGCGCGTATCGGGGTCATCCTGACGACCGGCGGCACGGGCCTGGGCAGGCGTGACACGACCATCGAGGTCGTGCGCAGGCTGGTCGCGGTCGAACTCGACGGGTTCGGCGAACTGTTCCGGATGCTCAGCTACCGGCAGATCGGCGCCGCGGCGATGCTCAGCCGCGCAGTGGCCGGCATGGTCCGCCGGGAACCGGGGTCGGGCGGCGACACATTCGTGTTCGCCATCCCGGGTTCGACCGACGCCGTGCGGACCGCCACTGCCCAACTCATCGCGCCGCAACTGGCACACCTGGTCTGGCTTCGGCGGTGAGGGGGCGGGGGAGGGGGGGGAAGAAGCTGTCAGCTTTCAGCTCGGAAGGCGTGTCAGCCACTGGCTGACAGCTGATAGCTGACAGCTGAAAGCTGACAGCTGAAAGCTTCTGTTCTGCCCCCCCTACCCCGCCACCGCCCAGGCATGCACCGACTCGGCCAACTGCCGCCACGGGTCGTCGGTGCTCCTGATATCCACGACCACAGGCGCGTTGTATCCGTACCGCTTCAAGGCACCGCGGTATGCACCGAGATCGAGTCGCCCCAGTTCTTCGTCGCCGACCGGGATCCGGTCACCGGACGCGGTGAGGTCGCCGAGCCGCACCGACTCGACGCGGTCGGCGTACTCGGCCACGGCGTCCACGGGGTCGCGGCCGTTGCTCAGCCAGATCACCGGGTCGATGCCGACGCGTACGTCGGCGCGATCCGACGGCGGGACCTCGAAGTCGGCCAGCGGCACGCCGTATCGGAGCGACTTCTCGATGACCGCCTCCAGGACCGGCTCGATCGGGTCCGGGTCCTGGTCACTGCGCGGCAACATCAGGCTCAGGGACACGCGTCCCAGGTCGGCCGCAAGTTCCACCGCCGCCTGGATGGCCCCAACGGCCCGGTCGGTCCTCGCCGGGTCGCGCAGATGGGCTTCGGGGATCCACAGGTCCAGGCCGGCGGGAACGATATCGAGGCTGCGAAGCCTCCCCAGCAGGTCCCGGCGCCCCGAGCGATCGAGTTCGTGGGGCCGCATGCCCGGCTGTGACGCCGACAGCTGTACGGCCCGGAATTCCAGCGACGCAAGCCGGTCCAGCACCGCCCTGGGTTTGTCACCGAACGCCGCAAGCGTCGGGGCGAGCTTCGGGTCCGGCGCGATGGGTGGCGTGCCCTGCATCACGCCACAGTATGCGTGCGCAGGCGAATCGCCAAGCCCTCCGCCGTCGCGCGGTTACGATGGTGCAATGCCCGCCGCGCCCGCCATCGACGTACGCATCTGCGATCGGCCCGTCGGCATGGTCGATGCGGACCATTTTCCGCCCGACGCGGGCGCCGAGTGCGTTTTCCTGGGCCGCACGCGCGGAGAGACCCATCCCCGTCACGGCACCCTGACCCGGCTCAGCTACGAGGCCTATCGCCCGCTGGCGGACCGCACGTTGACGGACCTCGCCCGGGACGCCACGCGGCGTTTCGACTGCATGTTCGTCCGCATCCACCATGCCGTCGGCGACGTGCCCGTGGGCGATGCGAGCGTGCTCGTGCACGTCGTCTGCGGCCACAGGGCCCAGGCATTCGAGGCGTGCCGATTCCTCATCGACCGTCTCAAGGCGTCGGCGCCGATCTGGAAACGGGAACTCTGGGCGGACGGAACGAGCTGGTCGCGAGGGACGCCGGTCGATCTCCGGGAGCCGCCCGCGTGAGCCTGCCGCTGCGACTGTGTCTCGTCGTGTACTTGACGGCACTCGCGCTGTGGCTGTCGGCATTGGTCACGGCGGGCCTCTCGGCAACGATGGTCTTCGGACGCCTGCCCGGCGTCCCGATGACGCTCGAACGGTTCGCGTCCTACCCCGCCGCCGAGCACGGCAGGATCGCGGCCGGACTGGTGATGTCGGACATCTTCTTCGCCGTGGACCTCGTGCAGTTCATCGTGGTTCCAGTGGTCGTGGTCACGTTCGCGTTGCAAGTGACCGTGTTCGGGGCCTCGCTGCGGCGCCCGGCGAACCTCGTCCGCGGCGGGTGCCTGCTCGTGGCCGCCGGACTGTTCGCCGGCTACGCCGTCCTGCTGGCGCCGTCGCTCAACGGGGAACTCCGCCTCTTCTGGGCCGCTGCCGAAGCGGGCGACACGAGCGCGGCCCTGCGGCACCGCGAGCTGTTCGCGACCGGCCACGCCACGGCCGCACTGGTCCTCAAGACCAACCTGCTGCTGGTACTGGCCGGTCTTGCGGCATCGGCAATCGCGCCGTCACCGGCCGCCCCGCCGCGACCGCGGCTCGACACACCCCGACTGGCGACCACCCCATGAGCACCCCCGTGACCGTGCCGGCCCCCACCCCTGCCGAGAAGGCCCGCGCCCGCCGGATCCTCAAGGGTCTGTACAAGTACTACCCGGACGCCCATTGCGAACTCGACTACACCGCCCCTCACGAGTTGCTGATCGCGACCATCCTGTCGGCACAGGCGACCGACGTCGGCGTCAACAAGGCGACCCCGAAACTCTTCGCGAAGTTCCCGAAGCCGGCGGATTACGCGGCATCGACGGCGAAGAAGATCGAGCCGTACGTCAAGTCGCTCGGCTTCTTCCGCAGCAAGGCAAAGGCCGTCCACGAGTCGATGAAGACGATCGTCAAGAAACACGGCGGCACGGTGCCGTCCACGATGGACGAGTTGATTGCACTGCGCGGCGTCGCCCGAAAGACGGCCAACGTCGTGCTCGGCAACGCGTTCTGGATCAACGACGGCGTGGTCGTGGACACACACGTCATGCGGCTGTCGCAGCGTTTCGGTCTCACGAAACACAAGAAGCCGGACAAGATCGAACGCGACCTGATGGCGTTGTTCCCTCAAAAAGAGTGGACGATGCTCAGCCACCTGCTCATCTGGCACGGCAGACGCGCCTGCAAGGCCCGCGGCGGCGACTGCGCCGAGCACCCGCTGTGCCGCAGGTACTGCTCGAACTCGAAGAAATCGTAGATCGCGCCTGTTGCCGGGTGGCACGGTTGACCGAGCGCAGCTCGGTCGGCCGTGTCTTGACACGTCCAGCCACGCTCCAAGACACGGCCGACGTCGCTGCGCGACGTCAACCGTGCCACCCGGCAACAGGCGAGAAACTACGGTATTTGTAGATCGACAATGAGCGGCAGGTGATCGGACCCGATCGGGTCGCCGAGCCGGCAGCCGACGACGGTTACGTCCGGGCTCACCAGGACGTGGTCGATCGGGATGCGCAGGAAACCGGGAAGGGACGCAGGCCAGCTGCCCAGCACGCCCGCGCCCTCGCGAACGCTCGCAAGATCCGCGCGATCGCACAGCCGCCGGAACCACGGCGACCACATCGTCGTGTTGAGGTCGCCGACGAGAACGATCGGCCGCGGCAGCGTTTCGATCAGTTCGGTCACCCGTTGGATCTGGTCGTTGCGGAGCGCGAAGGAACCCTTGTGCAATGGCGGCCTGGGGTGCGTGCACACCACCGACACCGGCGTGCCGTGCACGTCGATGACCAGCTGGAGGCTCGATCGGCCCGCGGCGCCGTGCAGCAACGTGCCGTGTTCGAGAATCGGCAGGCGGCTGTACACCAGGGTCCCGAACGGGTCCTCGCGCGTCTTGCCGGCAACGAAGGGATACGCCGCCGTAATCGGCGCCAACGCCGACTTCCACCGCTCGTTGACCTCCTGGAACACCAGCACGTCCGCGTCAGCGTTGCGGACCAGTTGGAGCACGCGGTCGTGCTCGCGGTTCGACAGCAGGACGTTCGCCAGCAGCACCCGGACCGACGGGCCCGCGTCGCCGGCGTCGGCGTGCGCCGCCCGGCCTGCCGCCTGGTACGGAAGCACCGCCACCCCTGCGAAGGACAGGCTCGCCAGCGACACGGCGCACCACCGCCAACGGCGAAGCAGCCCCAGCACGGCAGCACAAGCGAGCGCCGCGAGAAAGTACTGCGGCTGAAAGTGCGACAACAATTCCAACGGGTAATGCCAGCCGATGACCGGCAGCAATGTCAACGGCAGCAGCACGACCGATCCGACCGAAGCAAGCCGGCCCGCGACCCGCTTTATGCGACGCCGGGTCTCCAGGGCGGTTCGGTTCCGGCGGTCGTCAGCCATCAACGACGGTACGCGTGCGCCCCGTCGATCGTTCGCTCCTGTCGCGTCGTCGCGTCAAGGACGCGGTCCCGAACCCCCCGGCTTCACTGACCCACGCCGCACCACCCCCGGCCAGCGGGAATACATACCGGACGGGGCCGGCGAGCCGGAGCCGATCGATCACGCCGCCTTGTGCATCAAGAACCGTGATCCCCCGGTCATGGCCGATCCAGAGATCGCCATCGACCGCCACGATGCAGGAAACCCTGGGCGACCCCGGCTCCGTGTACGTGACGCCATCGCCCAGGATGACCGATTTGCCGTCCGGGCCGACCGATGCAACGCCGGCGAGCGTCACGGAAACGACGGCCGGGGGGATCGCAGTGTCGCCCGGCTCACCCGCCATGCGCCGGACCCGGCCCGACGGCTCGTATTGCCACCACCCGCCGGGCCCGCCGGCCTGCACGAACCGGCCGTCGCACCGGGCCCGGGCCAGGCCGGCGGGCTCCCGGTGCTCGTGGACCGTGTAGACACCGCCGTCCGGGTCCAGCCGGACCGCCGCGCGTCCGAACGAACCGACGATGGCCACGGGCCCGCCCCCGGCGAAGCTCACGTCCCGTGCGCCGGCGATCGGATACACCACGGGCTCCAGCAGCCGGTCGCCGCTGATCGGATACGCGGCGATCCGCTTGTCGCTTACAACCCAGAGCCGGCCGTCAAATACGCGGACGCACCGCACGATGCCTTCGACTTCGACCGTCGCGAGCTTCATGTTCACCTCGCGGAGACGGCCGGTCATCAGGCCGACGGATGCCTTGGCCCGCCCGGCCCGAACGAACGCAAAGCGGCCCAGGCGACCCGTGCCCTGCGGCATCGGGTACAGCGCGCTGGCCGAACCCACGAACCGCGTGTCGTCGAGCCGGTGCACGCGCCTCCCGGTGCACGCGACCAGCCCGGCGCCGCTGCGGACCACCGTGCCGCATTCCATGCCGAGCAACCAGCGGGCCCGGTCCGACCACCGGACCACGCCGCCGCCGCCCGACACGTACAGTTGCCCGTCCACCACGCTGAGGGTCGTCGGTTCCACACCGAGCGACGCGTGCCCGACGCGGTACTCGATCCGCGGCCGGCCGGGGTCGGCGACGCTCAGCACGACGACCTCGGTCCGTTCCAGCACGATGTACAGCCGGTCGCCGACGAGCGTCATGTCCGACGCCGGCCCCGACGCCCCCACGGGGGCAAGTTCGATCGACCGCGTCACCGCCCCAGTCGCGGGCTCGACGACGAGCAATGTCCGGCCCCATGTCTGGTACCAGTAGTCACCGATGTTCCGCGTGCGATAGTGCGTACCGCCCGCGTGGGCCGTGACGACGATGCCGGCGGCCGCCGGTTCCGGTTTCGGATTCGCCGCGAACCCCCGACTCGCACACCCCGCGAGGGGGCCGACCAGGAACCCGATCAGGACGACCGCGACGATGTGCGGCCGGTGACACAGACTCGCCATGTCGGCACGGTACCATTCGTGGCCATGGCAATGAACATGACCACGGACCCCGACCCGATCGGCCCGATCCACGAGTACGCGCTGGGCCTGCTCGGTCGGCGGGCCTACTCGTGCGGCGATCTCACCCATCGCCTGGTGTCCAGGGGCCACGATCCGATCCTCGTGGACCTCGTGATCGGGCGCCTCGTGGACTGCGGGCTCCTCGACGATCTGGCGCTGGCCCGTGCTATGGCCGAGGCCACGGTCCGGAAGAAGCCGGCGTCGGCGGCCCTGATCGAGCACAAACTGCACGCACACCGGATCCCGGAGGACATCGCCCGACGGGCGGTCGCGGAGATACTCGACGACGTCGATCCCGTCGAGGACGCCGCGCGGCTGGCCCGGGACCTGCTTGCCGCCGGTCGCGGCAAGGCCGTACAGGCGAACCGGCAGCGGATCGGCGCAGCGCTGTCCCGCCGCGGTTTCGATGCTGATATCATCAGCGCGGCACTCGAGCGGGCCGGGCTGACGCAGCCCGTGCCCGATGTTTCGGTCGACCAGGAGCACGGACCGTGATTGCGAACGGAAACTTCAGGACCATCGCGGCGGCACTCGCTCTGGCCTCGGCGGCCGGCTGCGGCGGGCCGCTCAACCAGCAGAACGATCTTGTCGGCACCAACCCCATGCCGGCGCTGTCGGTGGCCGGAGATCGGACCGAACTCGACGGCACCCCGTCGCTGCTGCAGGGGTTCGACCGCCGGAGCTGGTCCACGGTGACGGTCCAGGTGCCCGGGAACCAGGTCGCCCACGGCCCGACGTACGCAACGAACTTCCGGTGGCAGCATGACCGCGAACCGTGGAACCCCGCCTATCCGACGGCGGTCGATGCGATCGTGGACCACGGCAACCTCGGCGCGGACCTCGCCGACGCCTTGGCCGGACCGTTCGTCACCGCCGCAATGCTGGCCTGGGCCCCCGTCGACATGATCTTCTTCACCCATCCGTGGCAGACGCAGCGCAGCCCGTCCGAGCCGTATATGCTGTTGCCCGACCGGGAGCCGGCGCACCTGGCGGACTGGTTCGCTGCACCCGACGACGGTACGGACGCCGACGGCCAACCCCGTCCCTGACCCATCCGCCACGTGCTGCGGTACCGACTTATCACCGGCCCGATCCTGATCGTCGGGTTGCTTGCGCTCGTGATGCTCGACAACAAGGTCGACTCGATGCAGTTGCACGGCGTCTGGCAGGACCTCTTCCGCGGCAAGGAACATCCACCCCGCGGCCTGGTCCTGTTCTTGCTGGCGCTGGGTCTCGCGCCGCTGGCGGCCGTTGAACTGTCGGCGATCTTCCGGGCCAACGGCATCAAGACCCGGACGTGGCTCACGACACTCGCGATCATCACCGGACTGACGCTCAGCTACAGCATTCCGACGCGAACGGCCGTGACGCCGGGCACCGAGACGATGACGACGATCGCGATCCTCACCACGGGCATGATCGCGGTGTTTGTGATCGCCATCCTGACATTCAGCCGCGACCGCAACGTGGCCGGCGTCGTCGCGGCCGCGGGCGCCGTCATGTTCGCGATGGTCTACATCGGGTTCATGCTCGGATTCCTGCTCGCGCTTCGCCGCGAGCACTCTGCCTGGATCATCATCGGCGTCATCGCCGTCACCAAGGCATGCGACACCGGAGCGTACTTCACCGGCCGGGCGTTCGGCAGGCACCGCATGATCCCGTGGCTGAGCCCCGGCAAGACCTGGGAAGGACTGGCCGGGGGCATCGTCACGGCAGTCGCCGTGGGCATCGGTCTTGCCGCCGCAAGTCGCTGGCTGGGGCCCGCGGACCGGATTCCCATCTGGGTCGGGGCGGTGTGCGGTGCGGTCTTTGCGGTGGTCGGCCAGTTGGGCGATCTCACGATGAGCCTGTTCAAGCGAGGCGCCGGGCTCAAGGATTCCTCGACGATCCTGCCCGGCCTCGGCGGCGTGCTGGACGTCCTGGACTCGCCGCTGATGGTCGCGCCCGTCGCCTGGTGGCTCCTGACGATCGTGCTGGAGTCCCCCGGGCTCGGCGGGGTGCCCTGAGCGCCACGGTCGCACTTCGCCTCGGCATGCTGATGCGGGTACACTTGCAGGTCGCGCGATGAAGCGTTGGCCAGAGGCGCCAGATGAGCCTGTCCGAAGACCTG
>Ga0114950_10001047_pt1 | contig 20510 bp, 14 predicted proteins | sample N075metaG_FD_83503 | JGI IMG/M metagenome (GOLD analysis project Ga0114950, IMG submission 83503) | Deep subsurface microbial communities from Kermadec Trench to uncover new lineages of life (NeLLi) - N075 metaG | ecosystem: Environmental > Aquatic > Marine > Ocean trench > Sediment | place... | reverse complement strand
CACATGGTAGTGACCGAGTACCGAACCGACTTTCATAAGGGCGCAATTTACCCGCAGAAGGGCACCAAAGGCAACTGAAGCAAACTCTTGCGACCCGCCGACCGTTTCCGCGATCTGGGTCGACGGGGTGGTGGCTGGGCACCTCCAAGACCACCAGTTTGCTTCAGATTCCCACCGCGTTCACCACGCGTTACCCTTGCCATGGAGCCCTCTGATCGGCTCGGGGAGAGCGCGGCATGGAGGCAACGCAGAGCGTCGAACCACCCCGCGAATCGCTTGTTTTTCGCGCCCGCGGCCTGACCAAGATCTACGACATGGGCGAGTTCCAGGTGCACGCGCTGCGCGGCGTTGACCTCGAGCTGCACCGATCCGAGCTCATGGTCTTGCTCGGCCCCTCGGGTAGCGGCAAATCGACGCTGGTAAACATTCTGGGCGGCCTCGACACCGCCACCGCCGGGGAGGTCTTCTACGGCGACACCGAGCTGACCGCGGCCAACGACCGGGCGCTGACCAGGTACCGCCGCCGACACGTCGGGTTCATCTTCCAGTTCTACAACCTGATCTCGAGTCTGACGGCGCGCGAGAACGTCGCCGTGGTGACCGAGATCGCCGACGATCCGATGGAACCTGACGAGGCGTTGGCGATGGTGGGATTGCAGGAGCGTCGCGACCACTTCCCGGCCCAGATGTCGGGCGGCGAGCAGCAGCGCGTCGCCATCGCCCGGGCCATCGCCAAACGCCCGCAGGTCTTGTTGTGTGACGAGCCCACCGGGGCGCTCGATTGCGCCACCGGGATTGTCGTTCTCGAGGCTCTGGCGCTCATCAACCGCGAGATCGGCACGACGACGGTGCTCATCACCCACAACGCCGTGGTCGCCGGGATGGCCGATCGCGTGCTGCACCTGAGCGACGGCGTCATCTCGCGGATCGAGATCAACGAGACCAAGATCCCTCCCAGCGAGATGCACTGGTGATGCGAACGTATGTTCTCGATCACGAGATAGCGGTGAGCCGGTGAAGGCCCTCGACAAGAAAATGTTCCGCGAGCTCTGGCAAATGAAAGGCCAAGCCGCCGCCATCGCCATGGTGATCGCCAGCGGCGTCGGCACCTTCATCATGTCGCTCGCCACCCTCGAGTCGCTGCAAACGACCCGCGCCGACTTCTATCGGGAAAACCGCTTCGCCGACGTGTTCGCGACGCTGAAACGGGCACCGGAAAGCGTCAAGGAGCGGATCGCCGAGATCCCCGGCGTCGAGCTGGTCGAGACGCGGGTGGTCGCCAGGGTGGTGCTCGACATCCCCGACTTCGCCGACCCGGTCACCGGAACGCTGATCTCGATCGACGAGCGGGGCGGCTCGCTGCTCAACACTACATATCTGCGCAGCGGCCGCATGATCGACCCGTCGCGCGCCGACGAGGTCCTGGTATCGGAGGCCTTCGCCGAAGCTCACGGTTTCGAGCCCGGCGCCGAGATCGCCGCGATCATCAACGGCCGGCGCCAGGAGCTGACCATCGTCGGTGTGGCGCTGTCGCCGGAGCACATCTACATGATCGCGCCCGGCGGTGTGTTCCCGGACTTCTATCGGTACGGCGTTCTGTGGATGAACCGCGAGCCGCTCGCCAACGCCTACGACCTGGAAGGCGCCTTCAACGACGTCACGTTGACGCTGTCGGTGGGCGCCAGCGAGGATGCGGTCATCGAGTTGCTCGACGAGATCGTCGCTCCCTATGGCGGCCGCGGGGCGATCGGTCGCGAAGACCAGGTCTCGTACCGCTTCCTGTCGGAGGAATTCCGCCAGCTACGACTGATGGCGACGGTGTTCCCGGTGATCTTTCTCGGCGTTGCTTCGTTTCTCCTGAACGTCGTGATCAGCCGCGTCGTGCGGGCGCAGCGCGAGCAGGTGGCGACCCTCAAGGCCTTCGGCTACAGCAACGTCGGGGTGATGTGGCATTTCACCAAGCTCATCACCCTCATCGTCATCCTCGGGGTCATCGCCGGCCTCGGCGTCGGCGTGTGGCTCACCCAGGTGATGACCGAGATGTACACGCAAATCTACAAATTCCCGTACCTGCGCTTCGTCATCTCGCCGTCGGTTGTCGCCAGCGCCGCCGCCGTCAGCCTCGCCGCCGCCCTTCTCGGCGCCGTCTACTCGGTCTTCCAAGCGGTTAGCCAGCCGCCCGCCGAGGCGATGCGGCCCGAGGCGCCGGCCGTCTATCGCGAGGCGCTGGTCGAACGACTTGGCCTCAAGCGGCTGCTGACCCAGCCGACGCGGATGATCCTGCGGCATGTCGAGCGCCAGCCGATGAGGTCGACGATGACGATTCTCGGAATCGCGTTATCGGTCGCGATCCTGATGGCCGGGTTGTTCTTTGCTGACGCCGTCAACGTGATGATCCGCGTACAGTTCGGCTTCTCGCAGCGCGAGGATCTTGCCGTCATGTTCGTGGAGCCAACCTCGTACCGGGCCTACTACGAGCTGCTGAGCCTCGAAGGGGTGAAATACGGTGAGCCGTTTCGAGCGGTTGCCGTCGACCTCAAGAACGGCCATCGTAGCTTCCGCACCGGCATCCAGGGGCTCGAGCCCGACACCGATCTCGTGCGGCTGATCGACACGTCGTTGCAGCCGGTTCCGATACCCGCGGAAGGCCTCGTGCTGACCAGCTACCTGGCCGATGTGCTCGGCGTGCAGGCCGGCGACACGATCACGGTCGAGGTGCGCGAGGGCAGCCGGCCGGTGCGCGACATTCCGGTCACCGCGCTGGTGAGCGAGTACATCGGGGTGTCGGCCTACATGGAGCGCTCGGCGCTCAACCGCTTGATGGGCGAGGGTGACGCGATTTCCGGTGTCTATCTCGCCACCGACGAGGAGCGCCTCGACGACATTTACCGGAAGCTGGAGCAGATGCCCCGGGTCGCAGGATCGGTCAACGCCAACAAGGCGATCGAGAGCTTTTTCGAGACCGCCGGAAACCAGATGCTGACCTGGGCCTTCATCAACACCCTGCTTGCCGGCTCGATCGCCATCGGTGTGGTGTACAACAGCGCCCGCATCGCGCTCGCCGAGCGCAGCCGCGAGTTGGCCAGCCTGCGCGTGCTCGGCTTTCGCCGGGCCGAGGTCTCCTACATCCTCTTGGGTGAGATCGCGTTGTTGACGCTCGTCGCCATCCCGGTGGGCTTCATCATCGGGCGCGGCCTGTGCGCGTATATGGTCACTGCGTTTCAAACCGACCTGTTTCGCATTCCGATCATCATCGAGCCGAGTACGTACAGCTATTCCGCCGGCGTCGTGTTGATCGCCTCCGTGATCTCGGGACTCATCGTTCGGCGCCGGGTCGACCAACTGGATCTGGTCGCCGTACTGAAGACAAGGGAGTAGCTCGTGAGTTGGCTGCGAAAACTCGGCTGGGTGGCCGGCGCCATCGTCGTGGTCGCCGCCATCGCCATGGGATTCATGCCCACCCCGATACTTGTCGATACCGCGTCGGTCGAGCGTGGGGTCTTCGAAGTGACGGTGCGAGAAGAGGGCAAGACCCGGGTTGTCGAGCGCTACGTCGTTTCGGCGCCGGTGGCCGCCTATGCCCGGCGTCTGGAATTCGATATCGGCGATGAGATCCGGGAAGGCGAGGTGTTGCTGTCCCTCGAGCCGCTGCGCTCCCAGGTGCTCGATCCTCGCGCCCGCGCCGTCGCCGAGGCCCGTGTCGCCACGACCGAAGCGGCGCTGCTTGTCACCGAGCAGGAGGTCAGTGCGGCCGAAGCCGAGGCCTCGTATGCCGAGGCGGACGTCGTGCGGGTGCGGCAGCTATACGAACGGGGCGCCATGTCGCGGACCGCGCTCGACCTCGCCGAGACGGCCGCACTTCGCACCACGGCGCGGCTCGAGTCGTTGCGCCGTGCCGTCGACGTTGCCGAGTACGACATCGAGGCGGCGCAAACCGCCTTGCGCTATTCCGAGAGTGCCGGCGCAGGCGGCGAGACGGTGTCCGTGCGATCGCCGGTCAGCGGTCGGGTGTTGCGCTTGCTGCACGAGAGCGAGGGCGTGGTAGCTGCCGGCCAGCCACTGATCGAGGTCGGTGACCCCGACCTGCTCGAGGTCGAGGTCGATGTGCTGTCGGCCGACGCCGTGAAGATCGCCCCCGGGACCACGGCGCGCTTCGAGCGCTGGGGTGGGGAGGGCGCGCTCGACGGCGTCGTCCGGATCGTGGAGCCGGTCGGGTTCACCAAGATCTCGGCGCTGGGCGTCGAAGAACAGCGTGTGCTGACCGTGGTCGACATCGTCTCGCCGAGGGAGGAGTGGGAGCGCCTCGGCGATCAGTACCGCGTCGACGCGGTATTCATCGTCTGGCGCGGCGACGATGTCCTGAGCCTCCCTTCGAGCGCGCTGTTTCGTCATGGCGACGGCTGGGCCGCGTTCGTGGTCGAGGCCGGCGTCGCTCGCCTGCGCCAGGTCGAGATCGGACGGCGCAGTGGCCTGCGGGCCGAGATCCGTTCGGGCCTGACCGCCGGCGAGACCGTGATCGTCCATCCGGATGCCTCCATCGAAGACGGCACCACGGTCGAGCCGGTGAGCTGACCTGATTCCCACGAGCCAGACGTAACCGGGTTCGACCACCGACCACCGACCGCCTGCCGCCGGGTCCGCCGTTGGAAGCCGACACTAGGCTCGCTATGATGCGAGCCATCACTCGTCGATTTGTCCCACTGTGGAGGGTTCTCATGCGTTTCCTGCGCGCCGTTCTCGTGTCCCTGGTCCTGATCGGTATCTCGGCCGTCCCCGCCCTGGCGCAATCGAGCGGGTTCGGCCTCACCGTCGTCGTCGACGGCGATGACCTCATCATCGGCGAGCCGAACAACAGCTTCCGGCCGGGCACGGTCTACGTGTATCGGAAGAGCGACGGCGGCTGGGAAGAGGCGGCGCAGTTGCGGGCCGACGACTCCGAGCGCGACGATGGTTTCGGTGCCGTCCTCGCCCTGGCGGGCGACACGCTTTTCGTTGCCCAGCGGGGCGGGCTGCTGCACACCTTCGAGCGCGACGGATCGAACTGGCGCTCCACCGGGACGCTCAACGTCGACGGTTTGACCGGCCCCGACCCGGGTTGCCAGCAGGGGTACGGTTATTGCCGCACCGACTTCGGTATCGCGATCGCCGCAGAAGGTGACTGGATGATGGTCGGCAAGCCGGGCCGTGCCGCCACCCCCGAGACACGCCGCGCGCCGGCGCAGCCGGCCGAGCCCGGCGCCGTGTACATCTTCCGGCGTGGCGGCTCCGGCAGATGGACGCAGCAGGGAAGCCTCGAGCCGGCCGACGGGATCGTCGCGGGCGACGGCTTTGGCAGCTCGATCGCCATTGCCGACGGCCGCGTCTTCGTCGGGGCGCCGACCCGCGCCGCCGATGCTTCGACGCGACCCCAGCGTGGAGGTCGTCGCGGTGGTCGGGGCCCGGCTCCAGAGCCGGAGAACGCGCCGCCGGTGCCGGGGGTCGGCCGGGTTTTCGAGTTCCGCTACGAGGACGGTGGCTGGCGTGAGACCGCCTCACTCGGCTCCGAGAACGAGCGCGACGCCCACTTCGGCGCAACCATCGCGCTCGAAGGGGACACCGCTCTGATCGGTTCTCCGGGCAGCGGCGATGGGCACGGTGCGGCCTACGTCTACAAGTACGACGAGGTGGACGGTGTGTGGGTCGAGCACTCGCGACTAGCCGCCTTCAGCGGCGTTCGCGGCGACCGCTTCGGCACCGCCGTCGCCATCGATGGCGACGACGTCTGGGTCGGCGCGCCGGCCCCGCGCGGCACCGATACCGGCAGGGTGTACCTGTATCGCGGCGGCGGCGGCGACCAGCTACTCAGGGCCCCGCGACGCCTGTTCTTGACCGCAACCGTGACCCGCGACGCCTTCGGTGACCGCATCGCCGCCGCCGGCGGCATCGCCGCCGTATCGGCCACGGGCATGGACCACCAGGCCGGCGGCGTCTACGTCTACGAGCGCAACGCCGCCGGTGAGTGGGAAGACGGCGGCGAGCTGGTCAGCGAGCCCGACGCCCTGCCGCCGCTGCTCGGCGAGTTGCGCGAGTGCACCGACGGCAAGGTCGGACCGTTCGATTGCGACGGCATCGACCTGCTCGCCTTCATCCCGGGCTCTATGCTCAAGGCGGACGGCGACTCCCGCGGCGTTCGCACCAACGATAACTGGGGCTGGACCGATCCGGCGACCGGGCGCGAGTATGCCCTCATCGGTCGCAACGACGGCACCTCGTTCTTCGACATCACCGACCCTCTCAATCCCTTGTTGATTGGTGATCTGCCGAAGACCGGCAACACGCCACCGTCGCAGCTGTGGCGCGACATCAAGTTTTACGACGGGCACGCCTTCATCGTCGCCGACGGCGCCGGCGCGCACGGCATGCAGGTCTTCGACATGTCGAACCTGCGCGACGTTCCGAACATGCCGGTGACCTTCCAGCCCGACGCCCACTACGACCTCGTCGACAGCGTCCACAACATCGCCATCAACACCGAGACGGGGTATGCGTATCTGGTGGGTTCGAGCGGCGAGGAGAGCTGTGGCGGTGGGCTGCACATGATCAACATCCAGGATCCGCTCAACCCGCGGTTCGAAGGGTGCTTTCGTGATGAGCGCGGCACCCACGACGTACAGTGCGCCGTGTACCGCGGTCCCGACGAGCGCTACGCGGGTCGCGAGATCTGCCTGCAGGCGAACGGCGGCTTCCTGTCGATCTCCGACGTCACCGACAAGGCAAACCCGGTGCTGCTCGGTCGCGGCACCTACCCGAATCCCGCCTATCTGCACCAGGGCTGGCTGACCGACGATCACGCCTACTTCATCATGGACGACGAGTCGGACGTGATCCGCGGCAACGTCACAACTACGCGCACCACCATCTGGGATCTGGGCGACCTCGAGGACCCGCTGCTGGTCACCATGTTCATGGGCTCGCTGCCGGCCAGCGCCCACAACCTGTACGTCAAGGGCGACTTCGTCTACCAGGCGAATTACCGCTACGGGCTGCACATCCTCGACATCTCCGATCCGGAGAACCCGGTCGAGGTGGGAATGTTCGACACGGCGCCGTACCTCGAAGGGCCGGGGTTTTCCGGCGCCTGGAGCAACTACCCGTTCTTCGACTCCGGCACGATCATCGTCACCAGCCTCATGGAGGGAGTGTTCCTGCTGCGGAAGCACGACTGAGGCGCGCCTGACGCCAATGTCTAATTTCTCTCTGGGTCTGGGCGAAGCCCTGCAGCAGTATTTGCTGGATGTGTCGCTGCGCGAACCGGCGGTATGTCGGCGATTGCGCGAGCAAACCCTGTTGATGCCCGAAGCGAAGATGCTGAGCTCGCCGGAGCAGGTGCAACTGCTGTTGCTGATGCTGAAACTATTGGACGCCGTATCCGGCCTCGAGGTGGGCACATTTACCGGTTACACGAGCTTGCGTCTTACCCTCGGTATTCCCGAATTGCGCATGACGTGCTGCGACATCAGCGAGGAATTCACCGCGATTGCCAGAGCCCATTGGCGGGAAGCCGGCGTTGCCGAGCGCATCGAGTTGCGCCTTGCGCCGGCACTCGAAACCCTCGATGCGTTGGTTGCAAACGGCAAGTCGGCGACGTTCGATTTCGCCTATGTGGACGCCGACAAGACCGCCTACCGAGAGTACGTCGAGCGCTGTTTGACGCTGGTACGCCCGGGGGGCTTGATCGCGATCGACAACACACTCTGGAGTGGATCGGTGGCCGACCCGGAGAATCACGAAGCCGATACGCTCGCGCTGCGGCGGTTCAACAGCTGGTTGTATTCGCAGGAAGAGCACGAATACGACCTGTCGCTGGTGCCCATCGGGGACGGGTTGACGCTATTGCGGAAGGGTTTGCCAGCGTAATGTGTCGCTCGCCCGCTTTGCTACCCATGCCGAAGCAATCCCGACGCTCGTCGTGCGGCGCACAATTCACCGGGAGGCATTCCGAACGATCGATTTCAAGAGGCGGGCGGCCGCGAGTGGCTGCACACTTCCGTCGCAGGAATCGAAGCTGCCGACGGCTTCTGCGATGAGGTCGCCGTCGGGGTTGAGCAGCCGGGCGATGTCGCCATCGTTGTCCCACACGAAATCGCACCAGCCGGCGATGTGGGTCGGTGGGCTGTGGCGGGGGTCGTCGCCGGAGGTAATGATCACGGTCGCTCCCGGTTGCAGCGTGAAGCCGCTCATCGATTCGCGGCAGGCGATGTCCTCGACGAAAGTGAACGCGTTGCCCTCGTCGTCCTCGCGCAGGACCCAATCGGTAAGAACGAGCTCTTTGTCGGCGCTGTCGTTGGTGATGTGTACCTCTTCGTCGTCCAAGTCGAGACACATCGACACTTCCGTGGCAAGCAGGAGACCGAAGGACAGGGTGCGATCCTCCGTCATGTCGACGGTTTCCTCGCGCGGTGCAAAGCCGTCGCGAGAGGCGCGCAGGGTGAGCTCGCCGGACAAGGCCGGAATCGAGTAGCGTCCCAGGGAATCGGTGGTCGACGCATCGCCCGCATTCTCCCCGTCCAGCACTTCGACGACGGCGCCGCCGATCACGTCCCCGTCTCCCTGCGCCTCCGAAACGACACCGGAAAGCGTGAATGCCGGGCCTGAGGGGTCGGGCTCATCTTCGCGCACCAGCGTCACGTCCAGCACGGTGTCCTGGTCCATGTTCAGCGTCCTGCCGGTGGCCACGAAGCCGTCGAGCGAATAACGCACATTCAGCTCTCCGGTGAGGCTGGGAATCGAGTAAGCCCCGGAAGAAAAGCTCGTCGTCGAGGTGCCGGAGTGTTCGCCGGAGGTGATCTCGACCAGCACCTCACCAATACCGCCGATCACTTCCCCGTCTGTCTGCCTCTCCGAAACGAAACCGGAAAGCGTGAATGCGGGGGCCGGGGGTTCGGGCTCATCTTGGCGCACCAGCGTCACGTTCAGCACGGTGTCCTGGTCCATGTTCACCGTCCTACCGATGGCCACGAAGGCGTCGCGCGAAAAACTCACACTCAGTTGTCCGGTGAGGCCGGGGATCGAGTAGAGCCCGGCTGATGTGGTCGTCGTCGAGGTGCCGGAGTGTTCACCGGAGGTAATCTCGACCAGCACGGCACCAATACCGCTCTCCCCGTCCGCCGGCGTTTCCGAGACCAGGCCACGGAGGACGAATCCGACAACCGGTGCGACAGGGCTGTGCGGATCAGCGGGGTTCTTGCACGCCGACAGCGAGGCCGTCAGAGCGAGTATCGGCAGCAGTAGTAGGAGAAGGCCGCTTCGGTGGCCTGGGCGGGAGCCCCCGCGGGCCGCGTGGTTGGTAAACATGGTTCTTGTATTTTAACAATTACTCGGAGCCTCGCACTGTCTCCAGCCAGCGTTGGTCGGGGTTCTCGACCCCGTCTTGTTTTTTGGGCGTCGCGGCGACACAACGGCCGACACGCAGGTCACAAACCGAGCGCAGTTTGGCAACACATGGAGGGCGCCCGTGCCTACCGGCTCCCGGCCGATCCGTTCCGTTGGCGCCCAGGGTTGCCACCTCGCGTGGAAGGTGCCCGGGCTAGCGGCTCAGGATCTCGATGTCGAAGGCGGCGTCCTCGACCGGTCGCGTCCGGGTGCAGAGGTGGGTGCTCAAGCGGCCGTCTTCGTCGCGGTCGGCAGCGTACACGAGGTAGGAGCGTCCGACCTGAAACATGTAGCCGCACATGCCACTCTGATGATGGGTAGCTACCTCGATCCCTGCGGCCTCGTCGCCGCCGCCCTTCAACGATGTCTCGACTCGAAAGCCGACAATAACGCGGGCGGCGAAGGAGTTTGCAGCGGGGTCCGGATCCGGGTCCCTGCAACCTGCGACCTGCAGGCATTCGATTCCCGAGTCGGTTCCAATCTCAACCACCGCGCCGAGGAAAACCGCGTCGGCGGCGTAGAACGCTTCCATCACGGCCTCCTCGGGGGTCTGGTACTCGGGAACGACACAGGTGCACAGGGGACACGGAACCGCTGTGTGCGAGGCCGCCGCCGACGCGAGGGCGATCGCGATCGCACAAGCCAAGCGGGTGCTTGGGCGAGGGGTAGTCGCGGGCAATGGACTACCTCTCTCGTACCTTGAGGATAAATACGCCCTCGCGGCCGCTGGCCACCACCACCACTCCCGAGTCGAAGAACGGGTAGTTGCTCCACGAGCCGATCGAGCCGCTGATGATGTCGCCCAGACCGAAGTCGGAACCCCACGGCACGGTGTCGAAGTAACCGAGCGCCGTCGGGTTCTCGCGATCGGAGATATCGACCACCCGCAGGCCGCTGCGGTAGTTCGACTGGTACATGATGTCGCCGACGATGTAGAGGTTGTGATCGGTGGCCTCGTTGTCGGTCTGGTAGGTGCCCACCAGAATCGGGTCGTCGAGCTCCCGAACGTCGAAGATCAACGTCCGCGTGCCCTCCACCAGGCCGGAGAACTCATCGAGCTCGTCGTTGAGGTAGAAGTAGCTGTGGTCGGCCGTCAGCCATCCCTGGTGCGAATAGGCGGTGTCGGGGTACTCGCCGCGCGAGATCACCACCGGGTTGCGCTTGTCGGTGACGTCGCCGATCGAAAGCGCCGTGCCGTTGGAGCTGAAACAGATCTCGTGGCCGCTGTAGCGCTCGTCGGGGCCGGCGTAGGTGACGCACTGCGAGTCGTGCGACGAACCCGTGCCGCCGCCGGTCATGACGTCGGCGAAACAGCCGACGAAGGCGGGGCTTTTCGGGTCCTCGATGTTGACCATGTGCAGCGCGCCGCCGCAGGTTTCGCCGCCGCCGCTGGCGCCGACGATGAAGGCGAAGTCCGAGCCCGGGTTGACGATCATGTTGTGCGCCGAAGCGACACCGGTGTAGGTGGCGTCGGGCGTGAAGGTGAGCGGGGTGCCGGCGAACTCGCGCAAGCGTGTCATGTCGAACACCTGCATGCCGTGCTCACCGGCGCTGTCGGAGACGATGAAGGCGTGGTCCTTGTCGACCTTGACGTCGCGCCACAGGCTGGAGTTGGCCTTGCCGGTCTTCGCCAGCTTGCCGACCCACACCGGGTTGCTGGTGTCGGTGACGTCGATGAACGTGGTGCCGTCGCGCATGCCGACGACGACGTAGTCGCGAGCGGTGTCGGGGTCGGTCCAGCCCCAGATGTCGTTGACGCCGACGCCGCGGTCGCCGCCGATCATGTGGGTCGGCAGGAAGGCGAGCATGTCGACGTTGTCGCACAGGAACGGGCCGGCCTTGCCGTCGACGCACGGAATGGTCCCGCCGAGGACGGGGTCGAGGCCGCTGGTCTCCGACAGAACCTCGGTGCGGTTCCAGCCGATGTGGTCGCGCTCCATGATCACCGCGGTGCCGGCGCCGTAGTCGTTGCCGGGAACGCCGGCGACAAGCAGGTCGCCGCTCGCGGCCACCGCGGCGCCGAGAATCGAGAACTGCCCGAGGTTGGCGGCGCCGAGCTTGGTCGCCGAATCCCAGTTGGTCAGGCGGCTGCGGGTGAAGTGGTAGACGCGGCCCAATCGGCCGACGGCGCCCGGCGCGCCGATGAAAGCCTCATCGTCGCTGAAGGCGATCGACGAGCCGAAGTAGCTGCCCGGGAAACGGTCGTAGGGTTCGAGGCCGGGCAACTGCGTCCAGTTCTCCGCCGCTGGGTCGTAGACATAGAGGCCGACCGCGCCGATCAGGCCGTTGGCGCCGGGCGCCCCGACCATGACCTGGTCACTGTGCATCGCTACCGCGTGGCCGAAATACGCTCCATCGGCCGAGCCGCTGAGTCGGCCGGCCTGCTCCCAACCGTTGTCGCCGCGCTGGAAGGCGTGCGCCATTCCGGGCGTCGCGCTCGAAGCATAGCCGGCGAGAAAGAAATCGATCTTGCCGCCCGGCGCGCCGGCGATCGCCCAATCACCGTCGATGGCTACCGACGCTCCAAAGCGCTCGTCGTCGATGCCTTCACCGGAGAGCGCGGCGACCTGCTGCCAGCCGTCGCCTTGCCTCTCGAACACGTACGCAGCCCCGCTACCGTCGGACGCTCCGGGCGCGCCGACGATCAGGCGATCGCCGCTGATTCCCACCGAGGTACCGAAGAGGTCGCCGGCAACGCCGTTCGGCGCCTCGATCTTGGCGACCTGCACCCAGCTCCCGTCCTGCTTCTCGAACACGTAGGCGGTGCCGGCGCCCATGAGCTCGGCGCCGACGACGAGCCGGTCGCCATCGATACCGATTCCACTGCCGAAGCCGTCGGCGTCCATCGCGTCTGCGGCGGAGAGCACGGCGATCTCGGCCCAGCCGCCCGAGTCGGGGCGGTACACGTACACATATCCGGGCGTTGCCTGGTTGCCCGGCTCGCCGATGAACACCTCGCCGTCGCCTACGGCGACCGTTCTACCGAAGCTGATTTGGGCATGCGCCGGCGTAGCGCTGGCCGCGAAGATTGCGAACACACCAATACCGACGAGTAGCCTTCTCACGACGCACCTCCGGAAGTTGATCAATGTTGCTGCGAGGTTACTGCAACGCGATCGGCCAGACTTCCGATTCAGGCCCTCGTCGAGCACGGCGGGTGCAACCGGGCCGGTATGTCGTGCGTCTGTTTCACCATGGGCCGGCCTTGCGCGATAACGCGGCATGAGGCTTCACCCCGGCGCCGAAGCCGGAGCGGGGGTTGTTGGCCTCCTTGCTGTCCTAGTAGAGTAGGACACGGGTGGTCCGGATACCGGCAGCTCCGATGGAGAAGCAGCGGATGAAAGACGTACAGGCGGTCGCCAGCGACATCTTGGATCAGCTGGAGCGAGCGATTTTCGGCAAGCGCGACGTGCTCGAGCTGGTGCTGACGTGCTTGCTGAGCGAGGGGCATCTGCTGATCGAGGACGTCCCGGGGACCGGCAAGACACAGCTCGCCAAGGCGTTGGCGCGCATCTTCGGTGGCGCGTTTCGTCGCCTTCAGTGCACCCCCGATCTTCTCCCCGCCGACATCACCGGGTCGAACGTCTTCAACCAGAACACCAACGAGTTCGAGTTCCACCCGGGCCCGGCGTTCACCAACATCCTGCTGGCCGACGAGCTCAATCGTGCTACCCCACGGGCACAGGCGGCGCTGCTCGAGTGCATGGCCGAGCGGCAGATCAGTATCGAGAATCACACCTATGAGCTCGACAGACCCTTCTTCGTCATCGCGACGCAGAATCCCATTGAGCACGAGGGAACGTTCGATCTGCCGGAGGCGCAGCTCGACCGGTTTCTCATGCGCCTCGGCATCGGGTATCCGGACGAAGAGGCCGAAGACACGATGCTGGTCGAGATCAACGACCACGATCTCCTCGAGAACGTCGAGAATGTCTCGTCGCTCGAAGCGTTGGTTGGGCTGCAGGAGAAGGTGAGAAAAGTCCACGTACATCCGGTCGTCCGCCGGTACATCATCCAGACGGTGTCGGCGACGCGCGAGAGCAGCGACTTTGCCCTCGGCGGTGGGCCGCGCGCCAGCATCTCGATGTTCCGCGCCTGCCAGGCGCTGGCGGCGATCGACGGGCGCAGCTTCGTCTTGCCCGATGATGCCAAGAGGCTGCTGCCGGCAGTGCTGTCGCATCGGCTGATCCTGTCGACGGAGGGCCGTCTCAAGCGCCGCAGCGTGACCGAGGCGCTGGCCGAAACCATCGAAACCGTTCCGGTGCCGGTCGTCGGACCCGAAGGAGTGGTGCAGGAGGCGCCGGCGACGGTCGACGACAGCAGTGGGGCGGAGGTGGCCGGGGAAGCCGGATGAGCCCGGCGGAGTCGGTGCGCCGGGCGGAAGGCGTTGTGGGTGGTGGCGTGCAGCGCCTACTGAGTTTCCTGCGCCGGCCGGTCGGCGACTTCTGGACCCGATACACGCAGGTCATCGTGTGGGGTGTTGTCGGCGTCCTGATGACGTTGCTGCTCGTGGTGTTTTCCTCCGGGCTCTTCTTCTATGCGGTGCTCGTCATCGGCATCGCGCTCGCCGCGTCGCTGCTTTTTGCCGGAGTGGCGGTGAGTCAGCTCCACGTCTCGCGCCAGGTGAGCGAGTCGACGGTGGCGGCGGGGCAGAGTGTCGACGTCACGCTCACGATCGAGAACCGCAAGCCGCTGCCGGTGCCCTGGCTGTTCTGCGAGGACCAGGTCGAGGACGGTCTCGACATCGACGGTGGTACCGCCGCGCTCAAGACGCTGCCGGGCCGGCAGAGCATGACGATCAGCTACAAGGTCAGCTCGAATCGCCGTGGCCTCTATCGGATCGGCCCGTCGGTTACCGAGGCGTCCGATCCTCTTGGCTTCGTGCGCCGCTTCAAAACCGACAAGCAGCCCGATTTCGTTACTGTGTCGCCGAAGGTTTACCCGATCGGCGGCGGCTGGCCGCTCGGGCACAGCGCCATCCATCGAACGCCACGCCGGCGCAGCTTGTTCGAAGACCCGTCACGTTTCATCGGCATCCGCGACTACCAGCCGTCCGACAGCATCCGGCGTATCCACTGGCGGGCGACGGCGCGGCTCGGTAGCTTGCAGGTGAAGACCTTCGAGCCCGCCGTGCTGCAGGGTGCGCTGCTGGTCGTCGACGGGGCACCGAGCCCCGACGACGAGCTCTTCGAGCTCACCGTGACGGCGGCGGCATCGATTGCCGAGTACATCTTGTTCGAGGGGCAGAAGGTGGGGTTGTTGTCCAACGGCGGCGACGCCGCGGATCGCTATCCCCGGGATTGGAAGGGTGAGACCTTCCGCCGTATCGAGGACATCGTCGAGCGGACAGAAGAGCGCCACGCGCTGAGCGGGTTCAGCCCTCTGGAGGTCAAGCCCGGGCGCGGCTCGTGGCAGGCGGAACGCATCCGCGCCGCGCTCGGCCGCCTGGTTGCGGCCGAAGGGATAACGCTCGCCGAGCTGCTCGAGGTCGAGATGCCGCGAATCCCTCGCGACCTGGTGACGATGGTGATCGCCCGCGCCATCGACGACCGGCTGTTGCTGGCGCTCGACGGGCTGCGCCGCTCGGGGGTCGAGCTTTCGGTGATGTGGATTCGACCGCGAGAGCTCTCCGACATGAGCTTGCCGCCGCTGCCCGAGAGCGTCCCCGTGCACGTCATCTCCCACGAGGGTGAGCTCGAGAACCTTGGAGCCCACGCCCTATGAGCACCTGCTCGCTGCACCCGCTTACCGAAGCGACGCACTACTGCACCGGCTGTGAACGGCCCTTGTGCGAGGATTGCGGGACGAACCTGAGCTTTTGCGGGGCTTGCGGCGCGAAGGTGCTCATGTTCGGTCAGGAAGTGCCTGATCACTGGGTCGATACGCTCTTCGAGAAGGCCGTGCTGGGCAGCGGCGACGGCGACCCGTCGGCGTTCGTCACCGTGCACGCCATCGTTCCCGCCGCCATCATCGGCATGGTGTATTCGTTCCTTTACTACCTGCTGCTGGTGCGTTCGATGTTCTTCGGCGGCAGCGGGGCGCTGCAATGGATCGGCTTCCTGTTCGTGTTCGCGACCGTCCTGACCGTCCGCTACGGTACGACTCGCGGCGACAAGATCACCCAGACGGCGTACTCACTCGTCATGTTGGTAGCCACCGGAATGGCCTTGATGGCGCGGTCAGAATCGTCGGGCACGGCGGTCTCGAGCATGCTCCTGCTGGGGGTCGTGTGGCTGTATGCGACGGGGGTCACCTACGCGCTGAGCCTCGAGGGCAAGCGCGAGAAGTCGACGCGTGGCGCGGTGGCTCCGGTAGTCGCGCTCGGTGTCGTCGCGATGATGGTGTTCGCCGTCGGCGAGCCGTTCATGCTCAATGCCTCGCCCGAGATCGCCATCCAGGCGCTGTTGGCGATCATCGTCTACTTGCTGAGCACTGCGGTGGCGTTGGCGGCGGCCTCGACGACGTCGCAGGCGCGCCGGGCGTTTCGTGCGAGCGGCGATGTGGCGTTGAACGTCATGCCCGTCCGTGTCGGCGCGGCTGCGCTGATCGCGGTTGCCCTCATGGCGGTGGCGCTGACGCTTCCGGGTGTCCGCTATTCAGGCTCCGGCCGGATCCGACAGGCGCCCGAGGGCTTCCTCCAGCAGCGTCCGTTCTCGCTAGGAGCCGATCCGATTGCCGGGCAGATCGGCCAAGAATTGATTCAAGGGCTGCCGTGGGGTTGGCTCTCGGGCCTCGACACCATGACCAATCCGTCGGGGCAGGCGGCGGCGGCATACGCGGTCATCTGGGCGTTGCAAATCGTCGGGGCCTTCATTGCCGTGATCGTGATCCTCGCCGCGATCGTCTTCGTTGTCAGCCAGCATTCCGACAAACTCGGCCGCCTGGGCCCGACGCTCCATCGGTACCTGGCCTGGCTGAAGAAGAGCTTCTCGTCGAAGGTCCCCGATTGGGCGAGACGGCCCGCGCCGGGACGTCGGGGCCCGACGATCGATCCGTTCGCCGGCATTGAGGCGCTCGGCTCGCGCCCGGCGCGCGAGGTGGTCGTCGAGGTCTACCTGCGCTCGACGGTGCTGCTCGAGCGCCTCGGCCACCCGCGCCCGCCGGCGGCGACACCGTACGACCTGCTGGGGTCGTTGCCCGAAGGCCTCGCCCACCTCGCCGATCTGCTCGCCGACATCACCGGGCTCTATGTCCGCGCCGCATACAGCGACCAGGAGATGCATGACGAAGATCGTGAGGGCGCGATCGCAACTCTGGTCGCGATGCGCGACCGGTTGGCCGTGGAGGCGACATGATGTGTCCGGGCCGAGAGCCAATGGGCGATAGACCGGGGGGATCGGTGCGCTGCGGTCGGGTCAGGAACCTGGGCGCGGTGCTGGCGTCGGCGATGCTCCTCGTCGGTTGCAACCTCGACAACGACTTCGCCGAGAACATGGTCGAGAGACAGGCGGAGCGAAACCAGCAGCGCTACACCGAACAGCAGCGGGCGGAGCTACCGCTTCCCGACCCGTCGACCGTCGAATACAAGAGCTACTTCGCCGATGATCTGGCCCTCGACGAAAACTTCAAGGTCAATCTGGTCGATGACCTGGTGCTGGGCACGGGGCGCAGCGGCGCGGAGTATCTGTTCGTTCGCTTCGACGGCCGCCGGTCGGTGCTGGGCAACGTCGCGGTCGACGACCAAGGTCGCTTCTTCGTGCTCGAGACGAGCAGCGCCGAGGTGCGGGTGTTCGACCGCGACGGCGACTTTCTCTACAAGTTCGGGCAGCCGGGACAGGGCCCCGGCGATTTCCAGCGGCCGTACGGAATGGCCATCGCGGGCGATCACGTCACCGTGTTTCACCGGTCGTATTTCTCCAGCATCTGGGCGTTGAACGGCGACTTCGTTCGCGACCGCGAGACGCTGCTCACCCCCGACGCCGAAATGGCGGCGAGGGCCGAGGAGGACACGCGGGAGCGAGAAGGACGGCGGTTCCGCGTGCCACTGCAAGTCGTGGGCCGACCCGACGGCTCGATGACAACGGTGCTACGAGCGATGACCGAGGAGCAACGCGGGCGAATCTCGACTCCATCCGTTTGGGTCGTCGGCCGTTTTGTCGACGGCCAGGAGACCCAGCGCTACATCGAAGTCCCGTCCTGGGCCCGGCCTTCTCTGGCCGTCTCGCTCCAGGGCGATATGTACATCGCCATGTTCGGTCACTTGGGAACCGAGCGCTACATTCTCGCGCTCGATCCCGACGGCGAGCCGCGATTCGTCATCATCACCCCCTGGAACGTCGAAATGCCGCCCAGCACCCAACTGCGCGTCGACGGACAGGGGCGCTTGTACGCATTCCCAACGGCCCAGGTTGCGGAGGAGGACCCGCGGCGCCCGGTGGACGTCTTCAACCGCGACGGCGACCTGCTCGGATCGGGCTTGATCAACCGCAGGCCGGTGTGGACGCAGTGGCAGGCGACGACGCCGAACCGCGTGTACGGCGTTCGGGTGGATCCGGACACGGACGAATGGGAGGTTGTTCGCTACCGCCTGGAAATCGTCGAGTACTAGCCCGCATTTCTCAACGCCCTCCTGCTGCGGGCGCGGAGAAGCGCGCGCGTCTACGGCGTTGCGCTTGTTTCGGGTGCTCGACGTACTGACAAGCACGCCTCCGCCCCCAAATCGGCGCGCGCGTTGTCCTCACACGCCCTCGCGCCCGCCCGCTTCGTGACCCGTTGAGATATCCGGGCTAATGCAACCTTACGAAGATCTCGCCGACATTGAGATCGACCCTGACCGTGTGGGATCCGGCGCCGCTATTCCAGTGGATCTCGACGCCGCCGAGAATGCCTTCGATCGCGTTGCGGCCGTCGCGGTGGCGCAACTCGGTCTCACCGACGCCGTTGTCGAGCGTCACTTCACCGACGACATCTTGCGACATGGTCACGTTGACCTCACCGATTCCCAGGTCCACGAAGACGTCGCCGCTCACGTTTGTCAGCGTCGCCGCGCCGAGGCTCATCTCCACCGTCACGTCGCCGGCGATGTGCTCGACGGTGAGTTCGCCGGTGCCCAGCTCGATCTCGGTGGCCAGCTCCCGTGGAACCGCCAACACGACCTCGACGTGGGCATCGCGCGATCGCCACAGGCCGGTGCCGTCGATATCGAGGACGAGCTTGCCACGGCGGTCGTAGGTATCCAGGGTGATGTCCTCGGCGCGGTCTTCACAGCGCTTCCGATTGCGGCCGCGGACGCAGCGGACGTCGATCCGCGCCCTGATGGTGTTGCCGTCGACACCGGTGATCTCGACATCGCCGACGTCGATGCGCAGCAAGATGCCCTCATAGCCGGAAGCGTCGAAGTCTTCGGAGATGGTTCGAGCGATCCGGTCTCCAGACTGAGCTGAAACCGGAGTCGCCACCGCGGCAACCAGAGTGACGATAAGCAAGAATCGACGCATTTGCCTCACCTTCCGCGCTTTCCGGGCCCTTTCACCGTGCCCCGCTACAGCCCGGAGGGGTAGTTTGGTTAGGTTACGGATCTTCGGACCCGATGGTTTCAACGAAACGGGGTCCGTAGGGGTTTGCCAACGATGTCGAAATAGGTGGTTCGTACATGACGCGGAAGATACCTATCGTGATGGTCAGGCGACGGCTGATAGGCTGTGAATAGTAGAGTTATTTTTTCAAATGCATAAGAATTGTTCAGTGAGTAAAGGTGGGTAATCATGAGCGCGAGGCGTGTGTGGATTCGCGGGGCGTTGGCGCTTGCGCCCTTTCTTTCGGTGTTCGTTGCCGCTTTTCCGGCTGAAGCTCAGCAGATCCTGGCGCGGCCGCCGTCGCAGAACGACAAGGTGCGGCTGTCGGGATTCGTCTGGAGGGGGAAGGGCAGCGGGCTGATCAACTTCGGAGCGCTGGCTGCTGTGCCCGGACTCGAGGGCGGCATCGACATCGTCGACACGCTCGGCTTGACCGAGGCCGAAAACGGCTGGATCCTCGAGGGTAACTTCGCCGCCGGTCGTCGCCATCGGTTCATCTTCGAGTACTCGCGTCAAGAAAACAGCGGCGAGGCGGCGATCAGCCTCACCGGGATCGGCGGTGGGCTTGTGGATCTCGTTGTCGCGGCGCAGACCACGATCGGTTTGCGGGAAATGCACGGTTACTACAACTTCCTGTTCGTCGCCCGCCCGCAGGTCGAGTTCGGACTCATCGGCGGCATCGGCTATTTCGACGTCAGGACCAAGGTCACATCGCCCGTGGCGGCGGTGACCGGACAACTCGATCAGGCGTTTCCGACGCTCGGAATGAATGTTCTGGTCAATCCCCAGGGGCCGGTTCGCGCCTACGTCGAGCTCACCGGATTCCCGCGCATCACCGTCGAGGAGTTGAGCGGCTCGCAGTTGGACCTCGTGACCCGCCTCGAAGTCTTTGTGGTCAGCAATTTTGGCCTGCTGATCGGTTATCGTCGTTACCGGCTGGTCTTCGACCATGACGTCCAGAGCATCGGCCTGGAGACAATGTGGGACGGATTCACATTCGGCGGGCAGCTGAGGTTCTAGCAGGCCACCACGGTCTGCTAGCCTGGCCGTGATCCGTTGAGGTATCCAGGCCAGGGTGCTGAAGAACTCCCGGGGGTATCACGCGTGCGTCATAACGGGGCATAGGATTGACTCCGGCGTAGAGGAGGGTGCGATGCTGCGGATCGAGCGTTCGGGAGCGAGGGCACTTCACCTCGGCATTTGTGCGACTCTCCTCGCCGTGTTTGTCGTGGTGGCGCCGGCCGAGGCGCAACGGATGACCATCGGCGAGCTCAAGGAGAATAGGGCGCGATTTTCGGCGTCTGCGTGGCGCGGAAACGTCAACGGGACGATCAACGTGCCGGTCGCCGCCCCGGTGGCAACCGTTCTGGAGGATGGAATCGACGTCCGGGAGACGTTGGGTCTTGCTAGCGGCGCCACCGGTTGGGCGGTCGACATGGATGTCGCACTTTCCACGCGCCACCGGTTCCTGTTCGCGGCTTCCGGCCTACAGCACAGTGGGGTCAACGAGTTCGAGATCCTCCTCGGTGACGACATCCCACCGTTTGAAGTCATCACCGACAGCAGGATATCGATACGCGCCGT
>Ga0114950_10001045_pt1 | contig 20515 bp, 19 predicted proteins | sample N075metaG_FD_83503 | JGI IMG/M metagenome (GOLD analysis project Ga0114950, IMG submission 83503) | Deep subsurface microbial communities from Kermadec Trench to uncover new lineages of life (NeLLi) - N075 metaG | ecosystem: Environmental > Aquatic > Marine > Ocean trench > Sediment | place... | reverse complement strand
TATTGACTCGGCGGCAACTGAGCGCACGCCGCCAGCTCCCATGAGCTTGACGATTGTGGCAAGCAGATGGATCAGCAAAATGATGAGATCGCGCATCAATGCATCGTAGCAATCACCTTAAGCAACACAAGTCTAGAAAGCGTTGCAAATTTGTGTCATGAATAGCAATTCGCCACACACAGCTAGCCAGCTCCCTTCGGTCGCTGGACGCCGTGCTTCGCACGCCGCCCCAGTCACAGGCGTTAGGTGTCATTGCTGCTGAACAATGGCAACCTATCTGCGTATTTTGGAGTCGGAAATTACCATTAAAAATGTAGCGTTGGAGAAGTAATTATCAGACTCACAATTTATTTGCCGCTGAAATATGATGGCTTATCAAAACTATTCCTACGGAATGAGATGGAGAAATTCTAATGAGTGATTGTTACTGCAATTTTCGCCGGTTTATTTGTATTGTTTTTCTGCTGGCAACCAGCTTTCCCTTGGTTGCTACGGCTGAAATAGATCCCAATGCCCCAACTGTGCTGATCACAGGATCTAATCGCGGGATCGGTCTGGAGTTTACCCGTCAGTACGCGGCGCTGGGTTGGAACGTGATAGCGACTTGTCGTCGGCCCGGCGACGCCGACGTGCTGGCAAGCCTGGCTGCCGAATATTCGAACATCACGATTGAAGAGCTCGATGTGCTACGCCATGACATGATTGATTCAGTGGCAAAGAAGTACAAGAAGCAACCCATCGATGTGTTGCTGAACAATGCAGGATTTTTTGGCGACATGCTGCAGATGCGCGGATCGTTTTTCTCAAAGCTCAATTATGATTTATTTGAACTTTATGTTGAAACCAATGCGATTGGCCCTCTGAAAATGGCGGAAGCATTTTTCGATAGCGTAAAAATGAGTAAGCAGAAGAAAATTATGACGGTCTCCAGCCAGCAGGGTTCTATCGAGGACAGCTATGGGCCGGGCAGTTTTTTTTACCGCGGCAGTAAAGCAACTTTGAATATGTTTATGCATACGCTGGCTGATCAGAACAAAGTCAAAAATTCCGGGGTATTGATAGGGTTATTTTCACCGGGACTTGTTATTGATGACCGTACGCGGAATCTTCCGCTGGAGGGAAAGGTTGAGCGCCCAATATCGGTCACAGGAATGATTGATGTTATTGAGCATTTTACGCCAGAAATGTCAGGTGGTTTTTATAAGTACAGCGGTAAATCCGTGCCCTGGTGATTTGGCTGGGCATCTTTAACAATCATGTTTATATTGAAATGAGTTGCAGCATCGCAACGATGCCACCTAACCGGCGCAAGTAAGTTGCTCCCTTCGGTCGCCAGACGTGGCTGACGCCACGCCCCTGTTGTGGGCGTTATAATTTGCTACATGCTGGTTCCGAATACGGTTCCATAGTTGCCGCTAAAAATTACGCGGGTGACTACACTATGAGCCGGGCGGATGGAAAATCATTCAGCCTGTTATACGCAAAGATCAGCGGCAACAATTCATCCGCTAGAATTGGTGATTTCTATATCAGTAATTACAGGGGTCGGCAGTATCTTGATCTGGCAGGATACAGCGACCTTAGCAATGTAACGTCCATTACCTTTTCGCCGACCGCAAACTGCGCTCCGGTTAATCAATAAGTAAAAGGGGCAGCCTGTGCTTCACATCGGTGTGTGCCCTAACCACACCATCGTTTCCCCTGACTTATGGTGTGCTTCGGTTTAGCCTAGACTGCAGCAATGAATAAAAATGCTCTATACAGTGCTTTGCTGCTCGGCAGCAGCCTGGTTATCGGGTTCTTACTCGCCGAGAGTACTTATCGTGTGTATCTCTATAAAACAGAACCGTATTACTTTCAGGATGTAAAGTGGCCTCTGGTACTTCCAGTCGAGTCCGGTGCAGTTCGATGAGGAGTTCGGATTCAGCTATGTGCCGGGTGGTCACGGAGGTGGAGCTATATACGACGGTCAGGTAACTGATTGCTGGAGCTCTATTCAGGACTATATTTTTAACGAGCGGGGAAATGGTGGCAGGATTAAAGGCGAATATTCCGACGCAGATTTAAAAGTACTGGTTTTTGGTGATTCTATTGGCCAGCGTTCTCGCAAGGATGAGCAGGGCATAGACCTGACCTGGTCAGATTTTCTGCAGGATGCAATTGCAGAGCAAATATCCGGCGATGCCCACGTCGTTAATTTTTCTCGGGATGGTTATGGTGTGCTGCAGATGTTTGATCTGGCGGTTGCCAAAGTTGAGGAATGGAAGCCAGATCTGGTCGTGATCGCATTTATCAGTGATGATCTTACGCGGGACAGGCTTTGGCGATCGGTAACGGAGCTGGATGGTCGGCAGCGGATTTTGGTCTCCCGCCAACCTGATCCCGCTCCGGATGGGAGCAGTGCGGCAGAGGCGTTCATGCTGGAACCGCGGGCAACACATGAATGGTGTGAGCAACTGCGGGATTCGGGTGCAAAGGGTGATCCACTGGTTGCAGAGCTAATGGAAGCTGCTGCTAAGAGTCGCAGGCGCAACGGACTTTTGGCGGATCCGTATAGTCTGTCGAAATCCTATATATACGAAAAACTTGTATATGACTCACCGTATTACTCGTCCTTTAACCGGGAAGGTCCTACGCAGATGCCCAGATATAACGGGCCTGGTTACGAAGCGGATGAATTGTTTGTGCGCCAGGTTGAGCGTTTGGAGGAGATGGGTGTTCCCTACGTGCTCGTGCACCTGGCGCTTTATTCCCAGATGGCGGAAGGCACGGAGTATTACGATGATCCGCGGGATGCACGGTTGCTGAAAAGTCTGGAAACGGCTACCGGACATGAGGTGCACGGCACGCTGGAGAGCATCAATCTCAGCAACTTTGATCTTGAGCAAATCCCTACTGATCCAGAAAGTGACCGACATCCGTCGCTTTACGGGCACAAGTTTTATGCGGAAGTGGTGCTTAATGTGTTACGTGAAGAGTTTGATGAGCTAAGGCAGTTCGACACTGACAGAGAGTGATCGCGTCCCGCAGCAGCGATAAATTTTACAGGCTGGATTCGCCCCATCCTCAAGTTATTGTTCTTATTGTATTTGCCACTATTAAAACAACACGCTCGCACGCAAACCCAGTATCAACGTTGCATCACCCGCCGCGAAGCCCGGTGAACAGATACTGCACATCGGGGGACAGCTCAAGCCAGGGCGTTACCCAAAAGTTGTAGTACATCTCGCCCCCCAGCTGCTGCCAGACAGGTTGTCAGGCACATCACCAGAGAAATCATTGTGCCAACCTACAATCCCGACGAGGTCATTGGCGCGACGCGGAATAACATTGTCGAAGCTCACGCCCAACGAGAGGTGCCGCTCGAAATGTGTTTAACATGGACAATGTTGTATATCAGACATCGGCCATTCCTGTTCCAGCTGCAGTCTGGTTGTTCGGTTTAGCGCTCGCAGGCTTAGGTTGGATCCCCGTAGGCAGGCTGTCTAAGTTCCACAGCCAGGTATTAAGGAAGCCCCGCTAAGTGGGGGTTTTTTTGTGTCTGATATTTGTTGAGTTACACTCTTTGCATGTCGCCCCTTAACCGGCACAAGTAATCGGACCAGCCTTCGGCTGGCCGCTGCTTGAGGCGTTAACTGTATGAAATATCCATTTGAACCCAAATCTACCTCATATATTGAGCCTGGACATTTCTGGTCAATTCCACTCAGTAACGGAAACTACGCTTGTGGCGTTATCGTTGCAAAACTATCTGGTATACACGACAACAAGGTAAGTACCAGGACATTCCCAGGTGCATTAATAGACTGGTCAGGTGATCAGCCCCCAACAGAAGACGATATTAGAAATTCAGAGATCCTGAAAATTGGGGAAGCTCATCTAAAAGCAATAAGCACTACTGGCGGAAAAATATGGGGTAAATCATCATTTTCGTTCCTGAGCGAAAGCCCGCGCGTAAAAACAGATGACATGGTAACAATGGGATATAGTGTGTTAAACAATTTAGCCGATAAAAAGTATGCTAAAAACAGTTAATAAAGCTGTTATGCGGCAGGTATTTAATGAGCCAAAGCAAAGGGCAAATATATGGGTACGGTAACGAGCATTCGCAGAGCAAAGTTCTCGGTCGGCGCTCTAATTCATCACCGGCTCTTCGATTATCGTGGCGTCGTGTTTGATATTGACCAAAGCTTTCAGTCGACTGAGGAATGGTATGAAGCAATGGCTAAGTCGTGTCCTCCGAAAGATAAACCTTGGTATCACGTATTGGTTCATGGTGCGACTCACGCAACCTATGTCACAGAAAGAAACCTGGAGCGCGACGAAAGTGCCGAGCCGATCAGCCACCCACTGCTAATGCATTACTTTTCGGGCTTTGAAGATGGGCGGTATTTAACCAGGGGTCGAACCAATTAGGCCGTTGCCGCATAACCAGTCAAAGAAGACGGCCCTTGGGCCTGGGACCGGCGTGCGGCTGGTCCCTTTTTGAGGCGTTAGGCGGCGATCATGGAGTCAGCCATGATGTTTCGATTGGCTGCAGACATCATCTTATTGTTGCACGCGTCATTCGTACTGTTTGTCGTTATCGGTCTGATGCTTATTTTCATTGGCAAATTTGGCCAATGGGCCTGGATTAGAAATTTTTGGTTTCGGATAGCACATCTGGCAGCTATCGGATTCGTGGTGATGCAATCCTGGTTTGGCGTAATTTGTCCACTAACCACACTGGAAATGGCGTTGCGTGATCAAGCTGGCGGGGTGACTTATCGTGGTGCGTTTATTGCGCACTGGCTGGAGACACTCTTGTATTATGAAGTGCCGGCCTGGGCGTTCGCGGTCAGTTATACGATTTTTGGCGCTCTGGTCGTTGGCAGTTGGTTTTGGGTACATCCACGGCGGTCTGATGAATTTACAAACCACAGCGCCACCTGACAAGTTGGGGCAAGCTGCTCACTCCGTTCGCGACACGTGGCATACGCCATGCCGCTGCTCAAGACGTTGCAGGGCTGGCCCTAGCCCCGACCCAAAGCGATCATTTGCGGCGCATCCAGGAGGGATGATTATAGCGTGAGCACGGTAACAGCACGCCAAGCTGGAGGGTTACAATAAGGCGGGTTGTCATTCGGAAAATATAGAGCTGAAATGACATGTTAGAGCAAGGTGAGGAGAAGAATTAAACATGGCAACTTTTATATCAAACATTATCGCGAAGCGAGGACATCAGGATGCGGTGACAGAGCTGCTCGAGTCACGGCAAAATCAACTGGAACAGGCTGACGGTTTTCAGAGCAGAACGATCTACAGGGCCAAAGATGGTCTTTTTCTTGAGTTGGTAAAACAGGCGTATACCCAGGAAGAGCTGGATAAGATGGCCAATCAGGAGGTATCCGGTCCCGATGGTGTGCATTTTATGATTCACGAGATTTGGCGAACGCCCGAGCAGCGAATGCGCTATTCACGCGCGGACAATCATAAATTTACCGCCCAACTGATACCTCACATACTTCCTGAACACAGCCATGAATTTTACGAAACCATCTAATCGGCCAGGCGGCAGTTAGTCCCGTGGCCGATTTTACAGCTCAAAAAATGCCAGACGGCATGCTTCACATGCGCTTGCCCTAGGCGTTTCAGGGCTTCCAGGTTCGACACCTCCTTCGTTTTACCCATCAGCTAATTCCCATAAAATGACCACTATGACGAAAACAGAACCTATCATCTCTTTGCAAGCAGGCTATGTATTGGTCGAGGAACCCAACAGTTTTGAAGTTTTTTGGGAAGGGCAAAAAACCTGACGACATGAAATTGATGCTGCCTGATACTGATGCAAATGATGCGCTTTTCCTTGATTTTGATGGAACACTCGTTGAAATTGCTCCGCGCCCAGCTGAGGTGATCGTGCCAGCTGCTTTGATTCCGTTGTTGCAGTCCAGACAGCGGGAGCTGACTGGTGCGCTGGGTATCATTTCAGGACGCCAAATTGAAGCACTGGACAAACTTCTGGCACCCCTGAGCTTTGCTGCAGCGGGTGAACATGGTGCAGAAGTTCGCTATGGAAGGGATACGCGAATAGTTTGCGCAACACCGTTGCCGGCACAGGTATGCATAAAGCTTAAACAACTCAGTGAAAAATACACGGGCACGCTATTGGAAATTAAGAGAGTATCTGCTGCACTGCATTTCCGTAATGCATCAGAGCACCAGAAAGCTGTTACCGATGCAATGCAAACCCTGGTGGGAACACTCGAGGGTTATGAGCTGCTCCAGGGTAAAATGGTAATCGAACTCAAATTAAGGCATATAGATAAGGGTATTGCTGTCACCAAGCTTTACCAGCAGCCTGCATTTTCCGGGCGAAGACCAGTCTATATCGGTGATGACGTGACAGATGAGGCTGGTTTCAAGGCAGTCAATGATTTAGGCGGCATTTCGATACGCGTGGGGCGAGCTAATCAGAGCCTGGCGCAGTATAGTTTAGCCGATGTAAGTGCGGTGCACGCGTGGATAACAGGGGCAATCTGAATACGGTATGAATTCACTGAATCTTGGAATGATCGGCAATTGTCAAATTAATGCGCTGATAAATAAGCACGGACGTATAGTATGGGGTTGCCTGCCGCAATTTGACAGCAACCCGGCATTTTGTTCGCTGCTGCAAAGTGATGATGCCGAGCCGGAGAGAGGGCTCTATGAAATTGAATTAATTGATCTGCAGCGCGTTGAGCAGGAATACATACTTAATACGGCGATCCTGAAAACGACGCTCTATGATTTGCATGGCAATGCAGTGAGCATTAATGATTTTGCCCCGCGGTATCAACATTTTGGCCGCAGCTATCATCCGGTCATGCTGACCAGGATAGTGCGGCCCATCGCCGGTACACCGCGTATTCGGGTGCGATTGCGTCCAGCCTGTGACTATGGTAAATCCGATCCAGGCATTACCTACGGCAGTAATCACATCCGCTACGTCATGCCGGATGTCACCATGCGGCTTACAACTAACATACCGTTAACAGCTATACGTGATGAATCCGTATTTGCATTGCATGAAACCAGGCACCTGATTTTCGGGCCCGATGAATCCATTGTCGATGATGTTGCGACCGTCGCGCATGAGTCTTTTCGAGCGACCCGTGATTACTGGCAGTCATGGGTACGCGGTTTGGCTATACCATTCGAGTGGCAGGAAGCTGTTATTCGCGCAGCAATAACCTTGAAGATGTGTACCTTTGAGGATACAGGCGCAGTAATTGCGGCGGCCACAACCTCCATTCCGGAAGCGGCTGATTCAGAGCGAAACTGGGATTATCGCTATTGCTGGTTGCGTGACAGCTATTTTGTGGTGCAGGCACTTAATCGTCTGGGCGTCACTAAAACCATGGGGGGTTACCTGCGCTATATATATGATGTATCACTGAACTATGGTGAGCAGTTACAACCAGTGTATGCCATCTCCGGGCGTGCTGATCTGACAGAACGTGTGGTACCTGGCTTGTCAGGTTATCGGGGGATGGGCCCTGTTCGGGTTGGTAATCAGGCCTATGAGCAAATTCAGAATGATTCTTATGGTGCCGTTGTACTTGCAGCCACGCAACATTTCTTTGACTTTCGGCTGACGCATCGCGGTGATCTGGAACAGTTTCGGCAGCTTGAGATGCTTGGTCAAAAGGCTGTGGAATTATTTGACAAGCCAGATGCAGGATTGTGGGAATATCGCGGGCGTGCACAGGTACATACCTATTCCGCAATTATTTGCTGGTCTGCTGCAGATCGTCTCGTTAAAGTTGCCCGGCTACTTGGCGAGAATGATCGTGCGGCTTACTGGGAGAAGCAGGCCAGGGAGATGCACACTGTTATATGTGAATCTGCCTGGAATGAAGAGCGCGGTGCCTTTACAGAAGGTTTTGACAACGACCATCTTGATGCGAGCTTGCTTACGATGCACAGCCTGGGATTTATTGCTGCCGATGATCCACGTTATTTATCTACTATTAGTGCTATTGAAGCAGAGCTTAAACGTGAGAACCATCTATTTCGCTACAGTCAGGCAGATGATTTTGGCGTGCCGGAAAATGCTTTCAATATTTGTACTTTCTGGTACATCGAGGCCCTGGCCAGCACAGGCCGTGCTAAAGAGGCGCGTGAATTGTTCGAGCATATGCTCGAATGTCGCAATCCACTCGGCTTATTGTCCGAAGATCTTGATCCCAACACGCATGAACTTTGGGGAAATTTCCCCCAGACTTACAGTATGGTCGGCATTATCAACTCTGCCCGCATGCTCAGCGAGTCGTGGGAGTCCGCTTTATGAATCGGCTGGTCGTTGTTTCAAATCGTGTTTCCAAGCCTGGGCCTGACAGTGCTGCCGCGGGTGGGTTGGCTGTGGGGATTCAGGCGGCCCTTGAAGATAAAGGTGGTCTCTGGTTCGGCTGGAATGGCCGTATCTGCCCAACAGAACCACCGCCGACAGAAATTGATGATCGTGGCACTACACGGTATGCCACGATAGAGCTTAACGAACACGAATATGAGCTTTACTACAATGGCTTCGCGAATAGTTCATTGTGGCCGGTATTTCATTATCTGCTGGCTTATTACAAGTATGAACGATCGGCTTTTGATGCCTTTTGGCGGGTAAACAGTCTGTTTGCACGTCGATTAATACCGTTGCTTAAGCCTGATGATGTGATCTGGGTGCATGACTATCACCTTATTCCACTTGTGTCAGAGTTGCGTGAGGCGAGTATTACAAGTCCGATTGGTTTTTTCCTGCACATACCCTTTCCTGCTTTCGATATGCTGCGTAACCTGCCGATCTTTCGCAGCATTCTTCGTGCCATGAGTTTGTATGATGTACTCGGATTTCAAACACAACGTGACCTGGAAAATTTTATTGATGGAGCGACACAGGCCAGTGTGGGTGCGGAGCGGCTGGATGATCACAGGATAAAATTATATGACCATATTTGTCATATCGATGTTTATCCGATTGGTATTGATGTAGACGCCATTACGGCACTTGCGCGTAATGCCGAGCATGATCCGGATGTGCATCGAATGGTTGAGAGCCTGGTAGGCCGGGAACTGATTATTGGTGTAGATCGTCTGGATTACAGTAAGGGCCTTGTTGCACGCTTTCATTCTTATGAGCGGTTGTTGGAAAAATATCCGACTAATCGGCATGCCGTTACTTATATGCAGATTGCTCCACCTACCCGGACCGGCGTACGTGAATATGATTCAATTCGCCATGAGCTGGAGCAGTCTGCGGGCCATATCAACGGACGTTTTGCGACACCGGACTGGGTGCCGCTTCGCTACCTGAATACGGGAATCAAACGAGACAGGCTTATGGGTATATTTAGAGCGGCTCGGGTTGGATTGGTAACACCGGTGCGTGATGGAATGAACCTGGTCGCAAAAGAGTATGTGGCGAGCCAGGATCCCGCGGACCCGGGGATGCTGGTTCTGTCCCGGCTTGCAGGTGCCGCCTATGAGTTAACCGATGCGATTCTTGTCAATCCCTACGATATTGATGATGTTGCAGATGGTATTGAACAGGCATTATCTATGTCTCTGGCAGAGCGACAAGCCCGCCATACGGCTATGCTAAAGGTACTGCGCAGGAACGACATCACGGCATGGCGTACCCGTTTTGTTGGTGACCTGGATGCGATAAAGCTCAGTAAACCGGCAGATACCCGGCTTATGGCCGGGTGATCAGCGGAATATACCTCCTTAAACAGGAACGCAACATTGACTGAAATACTGGTTGCAGATGTCGGTGGCACAGGCTCTCGAATAGCACTTTTTCAGGATGGCCGGCCAATAACTGACCCTGTCAGCTATGCAAATTGCGACTATGATTCATTCGAGTCAATTCTGGATAATTTTCTTGCGGGTACAGATTATCGACCTGACCTTGCAGCATGTGCTGTCGCTGGTCCGGTTCATGGTAATTCAGTTCAAATGACAAATCTCGGCTGGCAGTTATCGGGCGGTAGCTTAGCGCAGCGCTTTGGCCTGCAGCATGTGGAAATCATTAATGACTTCGGGGCTTTGGCATGGGCAACCCTGAGCTTAAAAGAATCTGATCTGCGGCAGATAGGGGGTGGTGAGCCCGTGCGGTTAGCCAGTCGTGGAATCCTGGGACCTGGTACAGGTTTAGGTGTGAGCGGTTTGGTGCACAATACTGCAACGTGGACCGCTATTGTTGGTGAAGGTGGCCACGTCTCCATGTCCGCGGGTTCGGCGCAAGAGGCCCGGCTCATAAAAAAGGCAGGTGAGGATTTTGGTCATTGTTCAGCGGAGCGACTTCTTTCTGGTTCGGGTCTGGCCCTGATTTATGGGTATCTGGGTGGAGACAGGCAGCCGGCTGAAACGATTTCGCAACGGGCACTTTCAGGCGAGGATAAAGCACTACAGGCGATAGAGCTGTTCTGCCTGATGCTCGGTACGGTTGCATCCAATCTGGCTTTGACGCTGGGTGCTCAGGGTGGCATCTACGTGGCTGGCGGGATTTTGCCTGCTATTGGTGATCTGTTTGCCAGCTCGGGTTTCCGCAGCCGATTTGAATCCAAGGGCAGGTTTAGCGAATATTTGTGTGCAATCCCGACATTCCTAATTACTGCTGACTACCCGAGTCTTAGTGGCCTGAATTTTTTTATGTGTCAGCTTGCGGGAAATAATCTTCATCCAGACTAATAGCGTCAGAGACAGCCATCAAAACCAGTAGCGGTCTGTCCAATAAGCTTGGAGTTCCTGACTTGTCACACCCCAGATCCCCTGATATTGGCTGCCATGCCTTTACATAATTCTGCTGCTTTGAGGTGCTTCCGGTGCTTGTTTGCTGCACTGAACAACAGGTTCTGAGACCAAAATCACTGACCTCCATTCTGCATCTTGCAAGAATGTGATCGTGGACTTTCAATTGGGTGAAATGTTGTGGCGATGATATTAGGATTTTCTATTGCAGCCGCGGTACCTGTGGCCTGGTTTTTCTTGCGCAGTGATTCTGAAGCAGACGCAAACTCCCCTGTAACAAAAAATAATCCTAAGCAGACCGCTAAATCTGAACTGAAGCAGGTGCGGAGAAATTATAAAGGTGCGAGTATCCAGCCGGGCGAACAATGTTGTCAGGCTGTTCGAGAACTTAGCGAAAAAAGATTTCTGGTTGAAGCAGCCCCCCGCCTCCCCCTGGAACGCTGTGATCGTATAGCTAAGTGTCTGTGTAAGTATCATAATCACCCGGATCGCCGCAGTAGTGATGACAGGCGAAATATTTATGGGTCGATGTCTGCTGCGGGCGAGATTGGAATGCGCGAGGCTAATCACCGTTCAGGTATGGATCGGCGTGCCTCAACGGAAGATGAGTTTGCAGGAATTGAATTCGAGGTTGACGTAGAACATCACTAATGGTCTTCTCAAAAAGGGATTGTCAGCCCGGAATTTGAGACACAATCCAATAATCACAATAATCAGAACGGGAAAGTAGTAAAGAATTTTATTGCCCGGACATTATCTGCGCGCTCATAGCCAATTCCGCCTTGTCTAAATTTATAACCCAGTATGTTGATCGGCGGATCTATGCCGAAAGACAAACCTACTTCAGTAGAGTTCTCGATTTTTTCTTCTTTAGGCGGGGGCGCAAAAGCTACTTCGTGAGTAAAAAAGTACTGTATCAGTCTCCCATGCCAGGAAACACGGTAGCCAAAAGGTGACCAGTCGGTCTGCCACTTATATTCAGCACCCATGCTTAATCGGGTGAAATTAGAATCTGGTTCATCTGCATACTTTGGCTTGTTACCTGCCCGCAGAAACTCCCCACCAACCAACCATTTTTCATGGTCACCAAACCATGTCCGGGTGCGGGCACCAACGCCCCAGATGAAACTGTTACTGCTGCTAGTCATATCCCAGCCAAGCCCAGCTTGCCCGAACGGCTTGATCTGCCAGTTAGCTTTAACAGGTATCTGCATTTCAAGGCCAGGCGTTACGCTCATGGTTTGCAGGCTGTCGACCCTGAGTTCCGGCAGGTCCCTAAAATCATCAAAGGTGGTGATTCCTACCGCCATAGGCAGCAGAAATGTGTAGCCAAACTGCCTGGTTTCATAGTCAGCTTCTTGCAGCGTAAATACCAGTGGTATGCGGATTGAATATATAGTCCGGTCACCGATTCTATATTTACCGGTCCCAATAAATACGGAGTATGCATAATTGGCCGTACCTGTTGCTTCAGTCTGGGCCGACACCGTGGCCACAGATAAGAGGCAGGTCATGAAAAATATTGTTAGTAAACGCATATATCTAATAGTGCAAAATCATAATCGGCTTTCAGGATTAATTGGTAATTAAGCAGGGGCTGGCAGTAATGATACCTGTGAATTCTATATTCAGGCAATACTGTGAACTAGCCCTGCCTGTGGTATCGGTATAGTGCCCGTATGAATCTCCTGAGTACATTACCGAATACAGCAACAAGCAACTGGTTTATTCGGCCACTGTTTGCTCCATTACTCTGGCTGACATGATGTTGCCTATACCATGCGCAATGCCATGTATATTGGCCTTTAGCAGTAATTCTTGTGGTTATGGACGCTGGTTATTTTCACAATGATGAAAATGATCAGGAGCCTGTTAACGAGTTAAACTGAGCCACGGGTAAACTGCCAGGATAGAAACCTGCTATTTTTCTATAAATCTGCCAATCGAAACAGCAGGCAGTGGTAATGGATAATCCAACAACTATTGTTGTTGCCCGTGCAAGTTGAGCAACCTTCGAACTCAAATGGAAGTTTAATGCACAATCTGAGGCGGGAAAAAAGAGTCTGTATAGTGTTGGCAATATTTATGCCGTTGTTTGCGGTATCAGTGCATGCAGAGGAATCATCCTTATTAGAACCATCTTTATTAGATAGGGGTGCCGCGATTCTCCTGCCGTTCAAGCGCCAGCTTCAACAGGCGCTAAAAACAGGCATGGCAGATGGTCCTGTTGCGGCAGTCAATATATGTCATCTGCAGGCTCCGGCGATCGCAGAATCTTTCAATGCCAAAAATATCTATGTTGGACGCAGTAGTCACAGGCTCAGAAACCCGGCCAATGCCCCTGCACCCTGGATGAGTGCCCTCATTAATAACTATCTTGATGCACCGGAAGAGCGCCAGCCTGTTGCATTGCGATTGAAGAGTGGCCGCATCGGTTATGCAGAGCCCATACTGACCCAGGCCGTATGCCTGAATTGCCATGGTGAAAATATTGCTCCTGAAGTAATAGTGCAGCTGGCAGAGTTTTATCCTGCTGACAGGGCCACTGGGTTTCAGGTCGGTGAATTGCGAGGGATTTTCTGGGCAGAATTTGGTATAGATTAGCCTCTGTTTTGCTGGCCCGAGTGTTTGCTGGCAGCCGTGCTAAAGTTAGCCGCCTGAAAGGTTATATATTGGAACAAAATAGTGTCTGAACAACCCGTATTCTGGCTGGGTGGCAAGCCCGGCGCGACCAAGAACAAAAAATCCCGTCAGAACCCTAAGGCAGCGGGCTATGAGCCTGCTATACGTGACGCCTGTAGTGCTTGCGGCTATGATCTTGATGAGTTTGTTGCCGCACAGGGGAATTTTGGGGGCTGGCTCGCACATCTGGAAAGCCACGGTAACCGCTACCGGTTGTGCTGGAGTGGCAAAGATAGTCAGATGAAATTTGAAGAGGCACTGGATCATGGCGGTTGGAGTGAACTGGCGTCGGCCGAAACGGCTGATAATGGATTGCCCTCTTTTGTAGAGTCTATTAAGAAAATACTGGTTGCCAATTCTGTCGAAGGTTGATGGGGAAAGCTTTACAGGGAATTTAACAAGGGAATTTACCGGGAAATTTAACAGGGAAGGTTAAGCAGGCATGACGGATCAGATTGATGAATCTATTAAACATGTCGAAGTGGCAGCTTTAGGCGCCACATTTTCACCGCAGGCGCGTGACCGTATTACTGACTTCCTGCATTCTTTTGTAAGTTTTGAACCTACACTTTGCTTGCTCTATGGTGCAGTGCTTCAGGATGGATCCGGCCAGGGATCCTGGAGTATCACCGCTTATGGTTCGCAAACAGTGGAGGAAATGGTCGCAATATATGCCGGGTTTGGATCAATTGTTTGCTATGACCTGGACGGTATCCACGTGGTCATACCGCAACTTGCACATATAAGTGAACTGGAATCCGGTGTCCTGGAGTTTGTTGGGGATCGACTCAGTTCTGTAGCTCAGGAAGAATCCTGATGACTATTGCAGTTCATCCGGGACAACGCGCATTAATGATCGAGCTGGGTATCCCGGAAAATTATGGCAGTGATCCACTGTTGCCAATTTATGCTGAGGCTATCAACCTGGTTGAAGCCGGCCCGAATATCGTGGGGCGAATACAGAGCCTTACAACCGGTACAGCCGCTGCGTGGCAAGGCATGCTGAGATCAATCCAGGATGAAGAAATTGAGCTTGTAATGGTTTCAGGTTTTCGCAGCATGGAATATCAGGCTGATTTGATTCGCAACAAGCTGGCGGCTGGCCAGGCTATTAGCGAAATTCTACAGGTCAATGTAGCGCCTGGTTATAGCCAGCATCATACGGGTAATGCGATTGATATCGCTACACCTGGTTACAAGCCCTTGCTGGAGGAATTTGAGAATTCACCCGCTTTTGCCTGGTTGAAAGAACATGCGGGGCGTTTTGGGTTTACGCTGTCATATCCCAGGAATAATTCGGAAGGCATAGCGTACGAGCCCTGGCACTGGTACAGAATGGAGATTTAGCAGCATGGTTGAAAAAATAAATCTATTTACGGCCGAGTGGAAAGAATCGAGTCACGGGAATAAGTTTCAGCGCAAACACCTGGGACTTACAGATGTGCGTGCCGGTCATGGACTTGGTTGTGGTGCTTTTTCGGTAAAGCCCGGCAAGCGCGCATTTCCAAAGCATGCACATCTGGCTAATGATGAAGCAATATACGTGGTTTCCGGTCAGGGAAAACTTATAGTGGGTGAGGAAGAAAGTTCTTTAACGGCTGGGGATTTTATTTTATTGCCTCGTGGTGCAGAGTTTGCACATGTATTCATTAATGATGGGGATGAAGATTTAGTCTATCTGTGTATTTCAACTATGAATTCACCTGAAGTTGTGCAATATCCTGATTCCGGCAAACTTGGTGTGCTTGAGAGCGTTGGAGAGTGGGGCAGTGAGGCCAGTATCAGCGGGTTTTACCGCGTTGAAAAGGCCGGCTACTGGGACGGTGAAGAGTAGCGCCCAATATTTATGCCTGGCTCAAAACTACAGAGCCTGCACGTAAATTTACAATATGCTGATTAACCAGTGCATTAGTGGATGACAGGGGGTTTTCATTGACGGTGAAACAGGGAGGGTCGCGACGTAATGTCAGCCATTCACCGGTTTCAATAATATATTCCAGATGGGCCACATTGCGTTCGATAAATTCAATATACGGGTTGCGCCCGCGATAGATGGCCTCGATATAACGGTAGGCTTTATTAAAATCAATATCGAGCCGCTTCTTTACTACTTTCTTATAAAAGTTGGGTGTCTGCAGTAGCAGATCTGTTCCGGATTGATAGCGCACATGCTGTAGTCCGTCAGCAGTTGTATGAATTGCAATTCCTGCCAGCACAAATTCCAGATACAGTCGATCGCGGCATTTTTCCAGATAGCAGCGGTCAGCCATTTGAGCGATCAGATCTGCCGTCCCGAGTAAATGACCGACCATGCTATCGAGCGGATCGTCCAATTCTATGTCTGCAAATTTCTTTTCATAACCGGTGAAGTGAACCAGTTCTGCTGCCGTGCGAGTCTGCCTGTGCATACCAATTTTTGGCAGGTAGCTGCGCAGAAAATCACCACTGCGGGATACGTGCCACATCGTAAATTCCGCACCATTTCTATAGCGGGTGTCTGCTTTGCCACGAATGTATCCGGAGTCATGGAACAAGGCACAAATAATGCCAAGTACAGCCCGGTCCGGCCCCAGCTTTTCTTCATTATCGACGGACCGCTCATAGCCGGATATCAGGCGTGCCATCGCCAGGGTTACATCCAGCGTATGCTGTGTATCATGGTATACAGTGTCGCAGCCTTCGTAGCTAAACATACGACCTTCAAACAAACGCTGAAAATCATGAAAGGCTACCCACAATTCATCAAGAATTGCTCCTGGCCACAAATCAACAAATAACTCATAAACAGCGCCACGGACGGAGTTAACGGAACTCACGTTTACCGTGTCGGTTACATCGTAATCAAACCTCCGAACATGCGGGGGTGATCCGATACCTGTATTATTTTCTAAGTCCATGCTTCCTGAGTTTGCTAAGAAGAAGATTTATTAAAGCAACGCCACCCAAGTGCGCTCCATGCCGGTGATGATTGTCACATGCAGGGCATGCCTGACACAATCCATAAATACTCAGACACTACGTATGGATACGGGCCAACCCGGAATCAGGCAGAAAACTGCTGTATCAAGGTGCAATGCTGCGCTTGCTGTATCAAGGTCCAATGCTGTACTGCAAAATAGGGGCTAAAACTCAATCCAGACCGGAGCGTGATCTGACGGTCGTTCCAGCGCCCGTGGTTCTTTATCGATGCGGCTGCGCATACAACTGCCGGCCACCGCGGCCGAGATCAACAAAAGGTCTATACGCAGGCCCCGATTGCGCCTGAAACCGGCTGCCCGGTAATCCCACCAGCTAAAGCTTTTTTCGGGCTGATCGAACAACCGAAAACTATCCTGCATACCAAGATCAAGGAGGCTCTGCAAAGCGGCACGTTCTGCATCACTGCACAGAATTTTTCCTTGCCACTCTTCCGGGTCATGCACATCCCTGTTATCGGGGGCTATATTGAAATCCCCCATCACGACTACTTTTTCATGGAGTTCGAGCTCAGATTTTAACCATGCTTCCAGAGCAGCCAGCCAGCTCAATTTGTATGTATATTTGTCAGAGCCAACACTCTGACCATTGGGTACATACAGGTTTATAACCCGTATTCCATCATAGGTCGCAGCAATGGCACGTTTCTGTTCGTCAGCAAAGTCCGGTATAGCTTTGTGTACATCGCTACTTTCTATTTTAGATAACAGGGCTACACCGTTATAGGTTTTCTGTCCATCAACAGCCCAGTGATAGCCAATTTCCTTAAAGGCATCGCACGGAAAAATATCAGTGGGCATCTTGATTTCCTGCAGCCCGAGTACATCCGGCTGTTCGGCATCGAGCCACTCAAGTACATGATCAAGCCGCACGCGAAGCGAGTTAACATTCCAGCTGGCTATTTTCATAACAAAGTCCTGTATAACCTACGAGGTGGACTCAGAGTTTTTGTGATGATCAATAATGCCTGCCTGCGCGAGCAGGGCCTCAATTTCAGGCGGCCGCCCGCGAAAGGCCAGAAAAGCTTCTGCAATATCGACAGAGCCGCCTGTTTCAAGAATATGGGTGCGAAATTTTTCGGCAATTTGCTGGTTAAATAACCCTGCTTCCTGGAATGCTGAAAAAGCATCAGCTGCCAAGACCTCAGCCCACTTATAACTATAATAGCCGGCTGCGTAGCCGCCACCAAAAACGTGCGCAAAGCTATTGGCGAATCGATTGTAATCCGGCAGCGGCATTACAGCTACCTGGTCATGTACCTCTTTCAGGATGGTATTTATACGTCCCCCCTGTTGTGGGTCGTACTCTGTGTGCATACGCCAGTCAAAAATCGAAAATTCCAGTTGTCGGGCCATCTGCATGCCTGACTGAAATACTCGTGATGCCGCAAGTTTTTCCAGAAGTTCATCGGGTAGCGGTTTGCCTGTTATCACGTGCTGCGACATCTCGCGAATGACCTCGGGGTTCCAGGCAAAGTTCTCCATGAACTGGCTGGGTAATTCAACCGCATCCCAGGGGACACCGTTAATCCCGGATATGCTTGGATAATCGATACGGGTCAGCAGGTGATGCAGTGTGTGCCCAAATTCATGGAACAAGGTAACAATTTCATCGTGGCTTAAGAGAGTAGGTTTGCCGTCGTCTGGCTTGGTGTAATTACAGACCAGGTGAGCAACCGGATTTTGCTGCTGATTGTGCAGATTTTTACGTAGCAGGCATTCATCCATCCAGGCTCCAGAGCGTTTATTTTGGCGTGCATAGAGATCTGCATAAAAGCTGCCAACTGTTTCGCCTTTGCTATCTGTCAGCGTGTAATAGAGCACGTCGGGTTCCCACAGGTCGACATTGGTTTGCGGCTCTGCCTTAACGCCGTAGAGTCGGGTCATCACCTGGAACAGCCCATCCATGACGCGGGCCAGTGGGAAATAAGGTCGTAATTCTTCATCTGAAATAGAAAATCGTTCCAGACGCAATTTTTCAGAGTAATACCCAACATCCCACGGGGCGAGTTTATGCCCCACCCAGGCCTCAAGTTCAGCCAGTTCCTGCCGGGCAACTGGCGTGGAAATTTCCGCCAGATGTTGCAGAAAATCGGCTACTTCCTTTGTTGTGCCTGCCATGCGGCTGGCCAATGCATAGTCAGCAAAATTATCAAAGCCCACGAGATTTGCAGCTGCGTGACGGAGGCGCAGCAAATCCTCCATGATGGCACTGTTATCAAACTTGCCTGCCGTGGGGCCCTGATCAGATGCGCGGGTGACCCATGCTTTATAAAACTCTTCGCGCAGTGACTCGTTGTCAGCATGCGACAAGATGGCCACATAAGTTGGCTGGTCCAGACGTAATAGCCAGCCTTCAATATTCTGTTCTGCTGCCGCTGTGCGCGCAGCATCGATTACGGCTTCCGGCAGACCGCTTAGCGAGGTTGCATCAGTTATATGTTTGGACCAGGCTTTCATGGTATCGAGCAAATTCTGCTCAAATTTTGCCTGTAATTGCGACAGTTCTTCCATTACCTGCTTGAACTCGGCCTTTTCTGCCGCCGGCAGATCGACCCCGGCCAGTCGAAAATCCCGCAACGCATGTTCCAGCAGCCGCTTTTCAGGGGTGGTATCCGTTTTATCGAAAGAGCTGGCTACAGTCTGATAAAGCTTAAACAGGTCTGCGTTTTGCGCGAGCTCAGTACTGTAACGTGACAGCTTAGGTAAACAGGCGTTATATACATCACGCATCTCATCCGTACTGGCCACCATTTGCAGGTGGCTTACAGGCGACCAGACACGATGCAGCCGATCCTCCATCTCTTCCAGAGATACTATGGTATTGGGAAAATCGGGTGTTTCCGTACGCTCGAGAATTTGTGCAAGCTCGTCCCGGTTACGCAGGAGTGTCGCGTCCAGAGCCGCTTCCACATGTTCGGGCTGAATCTGGCTAAACAGGGGCAGGCCCCGTTCTTTAAGCAGAGGGTTTGTCATCAATTATGAGAGTCTTTTTGGTTAATTCGAAAGGCAACTCATACTATCATAAGGGTATCAATTCGCCCGAAAGATGCTGCTGCGTGGGGATAGATTCTGTGCTCTGTTAGTGGCGTGCCGTAGTATTAACTATCTGATCGATAGAAGCTTTACCTGCTAAGAGACAATTATGACGCAAGAGTACGATCTCATCGCAATAGGTGGTGGCAGTGCTGGTCTGGCAGCTGCACAAAGAGCGGCAGAATATGGTGCGCGAGCGCTCGTCATCGAGCGCGGACTACTGGGTGGTACCTGCGTCAATGTGGGTTGTGTCCCTAAAAAAGTCATGTGGCATGCAGCCGAACTTGCACAGGCATTTCGGGATGCGCCCGATTATGGATTTTCAGCGGCCAGCCCCGCGCATGACTGGGCAACCCTGGTAGATAACCGGGAGAATTATATACGCCGACTAAATGGCATTTATGAGCGCAATCTAAATAACCGTTCAGTCGACTGGGTAAGCGGTACTGCGAAGCTGCTGGATGCCAAAACTATAGATGTCGATGGTGTTGTTTACACAGCACCGCATATCATCATTGCAACCGGTGGTGAGCCGGTTGTGCCCGATGTTCCTGGTGCTGAGCTTGGAATGACCTCAGATGGTTTCTTTGCACTGACCGAGCGGCCACAAAATGTTGCGCTGGTTGGGAGTGGCTATATCGCAGTTGAACTTGCCGGCATTTTGAGCGGCCTCGGCTCTGATACGCGCCTGTTTGCGCGCTATGACAGCGTGCTTCGCTCAATGGATCCCATGTTGCAAGAGGCGGTTCTGGAAGCCTTGGAAAGCCATGGTGTTGCTGTACAACTGCACTCAATCCCGACTGACCTGAAGGAGGCTGATGGCGGCCTCGTTTTATGCACCGAGGCTGGTAGTGAGTTTGGTCCATTTGACGCGGTGATCTGGGCCATCGGTCGCAGGCCACTTACAGCGGACATGGGCCTTGAAACCGCGGGTGTCACACTCGATAAGAAGGGCTATATCTGTGTAGATAAATATCAGCAGACCGATGTTACGGGTATCTATGCGCTTGGCGATGTAACCGGGCAGGCAGAATTGACGCCGGTAGCTATTGCAG
>Ga0114950_10001042_pt1 | contig 20524 bp, 14 predicted proteins | sample N075metaG_FD_83503 | JGI IMG/M metagenome (GOLD analysis project Ga0114950, IMG submission 83503) | Deep subsurface microbial communities from Kermadec Trench to uncover new lineages of life (NeLLi) - N075 metaG | ecosystem: Environmental > Aquatic > Marine > Ocean trench > Sediment | place... | reverse complement strand
GTCTCCGCCCCACCACCGGCGCACTCTACCAGGCCTTGAAGCGGCTGCGGGATGACGGCGTAATCGAGCTCGACCGCGGCGCTGCCAAGACCTCCCCAGATGCCCGCCGGAAGTACTTTCACCTGACCACACTCGGCCGTGAGGTCGCCGCCGCCGAAGCCCGTCGCCTGGACGCATTGGTCACCACGGCCCGGGCCCGCCACCTCTACGAGCGCTCATGATCTCCGCCGCCCCCGACAAGCAAGGCGCAGTCCGTCGCTACGCCGTCCGACTCCACGCTGTCCGTCTCTATGGCGCCGCGCTTCGTCTTCTTCCCGATCCCTATCTTCGGGAGTACGGCGACGCGATGCTCGAAACCTTCACGCTGCGCGCCGCTGCGGCAAGTGGAGGCGCCGCCCTTACCCTCCTACTTCGCGAGCTCGGCGGTCTGGTGCGCCTGGCCTGGCGCGAGCACCGCGGCAGCGCGCCCGGTTTGTCCGGTGCACCCGGCAAGCACGATGAACCCAGCGCGTCAGGATGGGCGCCGCGGCGACCTGGCTCCGCCGGCAGTGCCTGGATAACCGAGATGCGACACGCACTCCGTCGTCTCCTGCGGGCCCCCAGTTTTTCACTGGCCACGATCCTGACGCTGGCCATCGCGGCCGGCGGCAACGCCACCATCTTCAGCATCGTCAACTCGATCTTGCTCAGGCCGCTGCCCTACGCCGATTCCGAGCGGCTGGTCGCCATCCGAACGGCTTCTCTGACTGCCGGCGCCGATGACATGGAGATGACCATCGGCCTTTACCTTCTCTACCGCGACGAGAGCGCATCGTTCGGCTCGATCGCTCTCTACGACCGCATCTATCGAAATCTCACTGCCGACGGTGAGCCCGCCCGGGTAGAAACCATCCAGGCGACCGAGGACTTCTTCTCGACATTGGGCGTCGAAGCAGCGCTCGGTCGCACGCTGGGCATCGCCGACGTTGCACCCGATGCCGGCCGCGTCGTTGTCCTTGCAGACGGGATTTGGCGCCGCCGCTACGGCGCCGACCCCGAGATCGTCGGCCGCACGGTTCTTCTGGACAACGAGCCCTTCACGGTGGTCGGGGTCATGCCGCCCGGCTTCGATTTCCCGCGCCCCGGCACCGACGGCTGGACCCCCTGGTCGATCGACGAGGCGAACCTGCCGCTGATGTCGTTCAGCTACGACGCCATCGCCCGGTTACGCGGGTCGGCGACCGTTGCGTCGACCAATGCGGAGCTCGAAGGCCTCATGCACGGCTACCCCGAGCACTTTGGATGGGAGCAAGCCGACTTCGATAGCCTCGGCCTTGTTCCCTTCGTGCGACCGCTGCAGGACCACACCATCGGCGACGTCGGCGACACCCTTTGGCTCTTCGCCGGCGCCGGCCTTTTCGTCTTGCTGCTGGCGTGCGCCAACGTTGCCAACCTCTTCCTCGTACGCTCGGAATCACGCCGCGCGGAAGCCCGCATCCGTACCGCCCTGGGCGCCTCCCGGGGCCAGCTTTTGAGGTACTGGATGGCCGAGAGTATCTGGGTGGCGGTGCTCGGCGCCCTGCTTGGGCTGGCCCTCGCAACCAGCGGCATTAGCATCGTTATCGGTCTCGCTCCGGACCTGCCACGCATCGAAACGGCCGGCATCGACGGCGCCACACTCGCCTTCACCGCCGCCTTGACCGTCGGCGCGGCGCTGATCTTCGGCACCGCACCGCTGCTCGGCAGCCACCACGCCGGCGCCGCCAGCGGCACCGGGTTGCGGGGATCGACGACCGGCATCGGCGGCCGTCGCAGCCGTGAGCTGTTGGTCGGGGCGCAGGTCGCCCTGGCGCTGACGCTGCTGATCGGCGCCGCGCTCATGATGCAGAGCGTGCGCAATCTCCTCGCCGCGGACCCCGGCTTCGATCCCCGCGGCGTGTTGACCTTCCGGCTCTCGCTGCCACCGGCCGACTACCCCGACCGCGAGGCGGCAGCCCGCTTCCACGAGGCGCTCGTTGACCGGCTTGGCGCTCTCCCAACGGTGCAGAGTGCCGGGCTCGCCCGCTGCCTGCCCCTGCAGGGTTGGTGTGGCGGCAACCCGGTATCGAGCCCGGACTCGCCGTTGGCGCCCGAGGCGTTCCGCCAGGTCTCTTCCGTCAAGCCGGTGAGCAGCGGCTACTTCGAGAGCCTCCGCATCCCACTCCTCGCCGGCCGCACGCTGGTACCCAGCGATTCGGCACAGCGCAGTGGCGCCGCCCTTGTGAGCTCGGCACTCGCCGCCCGCATCTTCCCTGGAACAGAACCCGTCGACATCATCGGAAAACGTATCTACCCGCAGTCGGAGCCCGATGTCGATCGCTGGTTCACCATCGTCGGCGTGGTCGAAGCGGTGCAACGCTCGCAGATCGATGAGGCGCCGGCCGAGGTCCTCTACGTACCGTTACTGGGCGTTTCCGGCGACCGTCACCTCGCCCCCATCCACGACGTCACCGTCGCCGTCAGGGTGGATGGCGAACCGCTCGGGGCAATCGATCCCGTGCGCCGCGTCATCCACGAGCTCGACGCCGACCTGCCGATAGCTCGAATCCGCACACTGGCCGACATCCATGCGTCTGCTACGGCGCGGAGCCGTTTCGCAACGCTGCTGCTGGCCCTCGCAGCAGGGATCGGTCTGCTGCTAGGTTCCATCGGCATTTACGGGGTCGTGTCCTGGGCCACGCGCCAGCGTACGGCGGAGTTCGGCCTTCGCGCCGCCCTCGGCGCGCGCACCGTGGACCTTCTGCAGATGGTGATGGCACGCGGTCTCAGGGTCATCGCCACCGGCATCGCGGTCGGTATCGTCGCCAGCCTGGCAGCAACGCAGCTGCTCGCTTCCATGCTCTACCAGGTGCGCCCCAACGACCCGGCTACCTTCGTCGGCGTCATCGCCTTGCTCGCCGCCGTCGGTGCCCTGGCCACCTGGCTGCCGGCGCGGCGCGCCGCTTGCGTCGATCCGGCGGACGCGTTGCGGTCGTCCTGACGGCCGGTTGTTTTCTGCAAGGGCGTTGTTTGCTTGGGGGATTGGTAGCCGGGCTTGGCGGTGGCCCCGCTACCTCAGGCGACCCCCTGAACCCGGGCCTGCTTGAGCTCCTGGATACGGTCGCGGGCGGACGCCGCGCGCTCGAAATCCAGCGCCTCGGCGGCAGCGTGCATCTCCTTGTCGAGCTCCTCGAGCTTACGTTCGAACGCCTCCTCGCTGAGCAGCAGCGCCGGGTTGACTCCGGAGAGGTCGACGTAGTCGCGGTCGAAGAACTCGCCGAAGGCGTCAGAGATGCGCTTCACCACCGTCTCCGGCGTGATGCCATGCTGCTCGTTGAAGACTTCTTGCAGGGTGCGCCGGCGATCGGTCTCGTCCATCGCCTCGCGCATCGAACGGGTGATCTTGTCGGCGTAGAGGATGACCATGCCCTCGACGTTACGCGAGGCGCGACCGGCAGTCTGCACCAGCGAGGTGGTGGACCTGAGGAAGCCCTCTTTGTCGGCATCGAGCACCGCGACCAGGGTCACCTCGGGCAGATCGAGTCCCTCGCGCAGCAGGTTCACGCCGACCAATGCGTCGAAGACGCCGGCCCGAAAGTCGCGCAAGAGCTTGACGCGATCGAGCGTGTCGACGTCGGCGTGCATGTAGCGCACGCGCACGCCGAGGTCACGGTAGTAGACGGTGAGCTCCTCGGCCATGCGCTTGGTCAGCGTGGTGATCAGCACCCGCTCGCTTTTCTTCGCTCTCTCCCGCACCTCGTCGAGCAGGTCGTCGACCTGGCCCTTGGCCGGCCGCACCTCGATGTCGGGGTCGGTGAGCCCGGTGGGACGAATCACCTGCTCGACCACCACGCCGCCCGACACCTCCAGTTCATGCGGCCCGGGGGTCGCCGACACATACACCGTTTGGTCGACCAGGTCCTCGAACTCCCGAAACATCAGCGGGCGGTTATCGAGCGCCGACGGCAGCCGAAAGCCGTGCTCCACCAGGTTCAGCTTGCGCGAGCGATCGCCTTCGTACATGCCGCGTAGCTGCGGCACGGTCATGTGGCTCTCGTCGATGACCACCATGTAGTTGGAGGGCATGTACTCGATGAGCGTCGGCGGCGGATCGCCCGGAGCACGTCCGGTAATGTGGCGCGAGTAGTTCTCGATGCCATGGCAATAACCGATGGTGCGCATCATCTCGAGGTCGAAGCTGGTGCGCTGGTGCAAGCGTTGCGCCTCCAGCAGCTTGCTCTCCTGCTGCAGCACGCCGAGGTGCTCGTCGAGCTCGGCCTTGATCGACTCGATGGCCTGCAACCGGCCCTCCTGCGTGGTTACGTAGTGCGATCCCGGATAGAGAGAAAAGCTGTCGAAGCTCGACTCGACGTCACCGAACAGCGGATCGATGGACGAGAGCTCGACGATGACGTCGTCCTCGAGCACGACGCGTAGCGCGTCCTGTCCGTAGGCCGGAAAGATCTCGACGTCGTTGCCGCGCACCCGGAACTTACCGCGCTCGAGATTGCCAGAAGTACGCGTGTAGTGCACATCGACCAAGCGGCGCAACAACTTCTGCCGCACGAACTTGTCGCCCACCGCCAGCGGCACCAGCATGCCGTAGTAGGCCTCCGGCGAGCCCAGACCGTAAATGCACGACACCGAGGCGACGATGAGCACGTCGCGGCGCTCGAACAGCGAGCGCGTCGCCGAGTGCCGCAGGCGGTCGATCTCCTCGTTGATGAGGGTTTCTTTGGCGATGTAGGTATCGGAGGAGGGGATGTACGCCTCTGGCTGGTAGTAGTCGTAGTAGGAGACGAAGAACTCCACCGCGTTGTTGGGGAAGAACCCCTTGAACTCCTGGTAGAGCTGCGCCGCCAACGTCTTGTTGTGGACGATCACCAGCGTCGGGCGCTGCACCGCCTCGATGACCTTGGCAATGGTGAAGGTCTTGCCCGAGCCGGTGACGCCGAGCAGTGTCTGGTACGCTTGACCGCCCTCGAGACCGTCGACGAGCCCCCGAATCGCGTCGGGCTGGTCGCCCTGTGGTTCGAACGCCGACTCGACGACGAAACGGTTCACGCCAGCTCGCGAAAGGCGTCGGCCAGCCGCTCCATGGCTTCGCGCAAGCGCTCGATCTCGACCGCGAACGACACCCGCAGGTAGCCCTCCCCCCCGAAAGCCCCGCCGGCTACGGTGACCACCTGCACGGTGTCGATGAGGTGCGTAGCCAACTCGAAAGAACTGCTGATCTCGTCGTTGAGCAACTCCGAGACGTTGGGAAAGGCATAGAACGCACCCATCGGCTGGGCACAGCTCACCCCCGGCATGGAGCGCAAACGGGCCAACACCAGCTCGCGCCGTTGGGCGAACGCCGCCAGCATTTCGGTAACCGCGCTCTGCTCCCCGGTGAGAGCCTCGAGCGCAGCCCACTGGCTGATCGACGTGGCGTTGCTGGTCAGATGGCTCTGCAGACGCGCCATTGCCTTGATGAGCTCCCGGGGGCCGGCGGCCCAACCAATGCGCCAGCCGGTCATCGCCCAGGTCTTGGAGCAGGAGCCGATCATCAATGTCACCTTCTTGGCCTCCGGGCCCAGGCTCAGCGGCGCGGAGTGCACCGCGCCGTCGTAGAGAAACTGGTCGTAGGTCTCGTCGAAAACGATCACCAGGTCGTGCTCCAGGGCGACGCGGGCAATGTCCTCGAGGACCTGCGGCGGAATGACGGCGCCGCAGGGATTGCTCGGCGTGTTGAGGACGATCGCCTTGGTGCGCGAGGTGACCGCGGCGGCGATGTCCTGGGCCTGCACGACGAAGTCGTCCTCCTCGCGTGCATCCACGAACACCGGTCGGCCGCCGGCGATCCGCACCTGCTCGGGGAACGAAACCCAGAACGGCGTCGGAATAATGACCTCGTCCCCCTCCTGGACGAGCGCCTGGAAAGCCGCGTACAGCGCCTGTTTGCCGCCGCAGGTAACGATGGTCTCTTCACGTTCGTACTCGATGCCATAGGCTGCCTGATAGCGCGCCGCGATGGCATCGCGCAGCTCGGCAATGCCCGAGGCCGGCGTGTAGCGCGTCTTGCCCTGTTCGATCGCCGCGATACCCGCCGCGCAGATGTTGGCGGGGGTGGGAAAATCCGGCAGCCCCTGCCCCAGGTCGATGACGTCGACCCCTTGCGCCTGCAGACGCGCCGACTTGTCGGCCGCGGCAAGCGTTGCCGAGGGGCTGAGTTGCGCCAATCTCTTGACGATTTCCATTCCGCTGTTTTCCTTCCCTTAGGGCGTGAATCGCGGGTGATGTTGCATCATGTAGCGGCCGCTGCCGAGCCGTTAGCGAAACTTCCCCACTAGCGGAACTTCTCCACCAGACGAAGCTCGACCTGGGACGGCACCAGGCCTTCAACCGAGCCACCGAACTGGCACACCTCTTTGATCAGGCTCGACGACACGAAGGTAAATTCCTCGCGGGGCACCATGAACAGCGTTTCAATGCGGTCTCGCAGCCGCCGGTTCATCAACGCCATCTGCAATTCGTACTCCAAGTCGGTGGGCGCGCGCAGACCGCGAATGATGGCCCGGGCCCCCAACTGTTCGGCGAAGTCGACGAGCAAGCCGTCGAAGGCGTGAACCTGCACCGCGGAATCGTCGGCGTAGATCTCCTGGATCATCTCCAAACGCTCCTCGGCGGTGAACAGCGGGGCTTTCTGCGGGTTCTGCAGGATGCCGAGGTGGACCTTGTCGAACAGCGCTTTGCAGCGCTCCACGATGTCGGTGTGGCCGTTCGTCATAGGGTCGAATGAGCCGGGATAGACGGCAATACGATCCATGATGACCTCGAGAGGTTGGCGGGGGCAGGAACGGTCGAGACCTCGCAGAACCAAGCCCGCGTTTCCCCACGGGTCATCATCGCGGGCCACTGCACCGGCGCAGCCACGACCCGTCGGCAGGCGGGCTACGGCATACAGCTACGGTACCGGAAGTATACCGAAGAACGAGAATGAAGTATCGCCGACCTCGAGGGTGCGGCACAGCCGCCAGCCCTCCGCCACCCGTGGAGGCGTGGACGCCCGGTGCTCGATGATGGCGATGCCCGCGGGCTCCAGGAGCCCCTGCTCGCTCAGCCCTTCGAGGCAGGTGTGGGTCTGGGAGCAGTCGTACGGCGGGTCGAAAAAGGCGATCCCGAACTGCCGGCCATGACGCGCCAGGCGCCGTAGGGCGGCAACCCAGGGCGCCCGAATGACCTCAGCGTCGCCGCTCAGCCCGCAGAGCTCGAGGTTGGCGGCCAGCACCACGGCGGCGCCGCGGCTGCGCTCGACAAACACCACCTCCTTGGCGCCGCGACTCAGCGCCTCGATACCCACCGCGCCGCAGCCGGCGAACGCATCCAAGAACACCGCCTCTACCAGGTGCGGCGCCAGCACGTTGAACAGCGTCTCGCGCGCCCGATCGCCGGTCGGGCGCAGCCCCTTCGAGAAGGGCACCTGGAGCCGGCGCCCTTTGGCCGAACCGGCGATAACCCGGACGCTCATCCGGCTCCCAGCACGCCGAAGCGGCGCTCCCAGAACACCGTCACCCGCTCCCGGTACGCGCGGCTCTCGGCATCATCGGCGGCGGCCAGTCGGCGGGCCTCGGATCGCGTCGCCTCGAGCCACTCGTGGTCGCGGAACGGATCGCCGACACGCAGCCCGGCGATCCCCGCTTGCCGCGTGCCCAGCACCTCGCCGGGGCCCCGCAACAGCAGGTCTTTCTCGGCCAGCACGAAGCCGTCGGTGATCGCGCTGACCGCCTCGAGCCGCGCCGCGGCCATCGGCGACAACGGCCGGTGCGCCATGAACACACAGGTCGAAGCACGCTCGCCGCGCCCTACCCGGCCGCGCAGCTGATGCAGCTGCGCCAGCCCGAAGCTCTCGGCGTGCCCCACCACCATGAGGGTGGCGTTGGGCACGTCGACGCCCACCTCGACCACGGTGGTCGCCGCCAACACCTCGGTTGCGCCGTCCACGAACGCCTGCATCGCGGCGAACTTCTCCTCCGTTCCCTGCGCCCCGTGCAACAAGCCGACGCCGACGCCGGGGAGCTGGCGCCGCAGGTCCGCCTGCAGCTTCACCGCCGCGGCGAGCTCGTCATCGCCGCCTTCGATACGCGGAGCGACGACATAGGCTTGCTCGCCGCGCCCCACGGTGTCCAGCAACATGCCGACGACGCGCTTCCATTGCGCCGTGGACACGATCTCGGAGACCACCTTCTGCCGGCCCGGCGGCATGTCGCCAATGGTGCACACGTCCAGATCACCGTACACCGTGAGCGCCAGCGTTCGCGGGATCGGGGTCGCGGTCATTACCAGCAGGTCGGGCAGCGAGCCGCCGCCGGTGGCGCCTTTGTCGCGCAGCGCCGCCCGCTGGCGCACCCCGAAGCGGTGTTGCTCGTCGATCACCGCGAGGCCGAGGTTGGCGAACGACACCGCGGGCTCGATGAGCGCGTGGGTCCCCACCAGCAAACGCAACTCGCCGTCTGCCAGGCGCGCCATGATGCGCCGGCGTTCACCGGCCGGCGTGCTGCCGGTGAGGCACTCGAGATCGAGGCCCTGAGACGCGGCCCAAGGTCCCAGGGACTCGGCGTGCTGTCGGGCCAAGATCTCAGTGGGCGCCATGATCGCCGCCTGGCAGCCGGTGGACGCCGCCACCAGCATGGCGCACCCGGCCACCGCGGTCTTACCGCAGCCCACGTCACCCTGGAGCAAGCGGTGCATGGGCGCCGCCGAACGCATGTCGGCGAGGATCTCCGCTACTGCACCCTGCTGTCCATCGGTGAGCACGAACGGCAGCGCCCGCAGCACCGCATCGACGGTGCCCTGGTCGAAGAGCTTGGCCTCACCTCGCGCCCGGGCGCCAACCCCTGGACGTTGCAATTGCAGCGCCGTCTGGAAGGCCAGGAACTCCTCACACACCAGGCGATGGTGCGCCGCCGAGCGACCGGCATTGTAGGCCTCGACGTCGGCGTCGTCGGGAGGAAAGTGGATGGCCCGCAACGCCTCGTAGCGGTCCAACAGCCGCAGCGCCTTGCGGGTCTGCGCCGGCAGCGACTCGGGAGCGGAGGTGACGCGCTTGAACGCCGCTGCCATGATGCGCCGCAGCATGCCCTGCTTCAGCGAGCCGATACGACGATAGATCGGCACCAGGCGACCGACGTGCAGACCGGCCTGCCTCTCCGCTCTCTCGAACACCGGGTTGGCAAGCTGTGGCTTGTCGTCGTGCTCCCCCACCTTGCCGAACAACCACACGACGTCGTCCTTATGGAGGGAATCGGCGATGTAGGGCTGTCGAAACCAAACCACGCGAATGGTGCCGCTGTCGTCGCTCACCGTCGCCTCGACCCGACCGCCCCGGCCACGCCCAACGCGGCGGAGGCGCTCGACCACCACCTTCAACGTGCAGGTTCGCCCCACCACCACCTGCGACACCGCAACTACGGTGGAACGGTCCTCGTAGCGAAACGGCAGGTACAGCAGCAGATCCTCGACCGTCTCGATACCCGCCCGCGCCAGTACCGCAGCGCGCGCCGGGCCGATGCCGGGGACGCTGGTCACCGCTTCGAGCAGCAATCCGTCCGGTGCCATGCTGTCGCGTATCATGCTGTCCCTTATAGTCTCGCCCATGCCCACTGATCCTCGCCAGGATTCACCGGCGGAATCCCCTCCACACATTCTGCTCGCTGCGGCCGTCGCCTTCGAACTGCGCCCCTTCGCCCGCCGTCTCGGAGTCGACGCTCCGGCGTCGGCGATCGCCCGCGGCAGGCACGGCGACCGGCAGGTATCCCTGCTCTCTACTGGAATGGGACGGCCCGGCGACGACGCTTTCGAGCATGCCCTGCGCGATCTGCAACCCACGCAGGTCATCAACGTCGGTATCGCCGGAGCCCTCGATCTCGAACATCCCGCCGGCTCCACCTGGATTGTGGACGAATGGCACCATCCGCAACCACCGCACGGGCTGGCGGCGAGCGCCGATACCGAACTTTCGTCGCAGATCGGTGCGGCGCTCGACGACGCCGGCATCGCCTGGGGACGGGCGCGCGGCGTCACCGTCGATGACCCGCTGCACGATGCCGACCAGCGCGACCGCATCCACGACGGTAGCGGCGCCCACCTGGTAGAGATGGAAGGCGCCGCCTGGGCCGGCATCGCCGCCGAGATCGGCGTGCCTTTCGCCGCCGTGCGCGTGGTCTCCGACCACGCCAACCGCCCGCTGCCCGGCCCCCGCCCCCAGGACGGCCGGCGCGGTTGGTTGCTGCGCGACGACGGCACCCTGCGCAAGCGCCGCCTGGCCTGGGCCCTGCTGGCTACCCGTGCATGGCTGCGCCCCCGGCATCACCTCTCCGAGCTCAGGGCCGCGGGCGGCCAGTTCCGCCAGGCCATGGAGGCTCTCGACGGGGTCGCCGAAGCGCTGTTGCCACCCCGGTGACGCACCACCGTCACCCGGGCACGCCCCTCCGCGCCACCGTCGGTAAGCGCCGGGCTTTCTCCGTCTGCGGGAGCCAACGCGTCAGCGCCTCAGTCTACCGGTAGAAGCAGGTAACGCAGTAGAAACACGGCGCCCAGCACCCACATGACGGCGGATATCTCGCCCCCGCGACCTCCCAACGCCTTGGTACCGATGTAGGTGGCGATGCCCAGCGCCATGCCGTCGGAAATACTGAACGTAGCGGGAATCGCCAGCGCGGTGACGAAGGCCGCCATGCTCTCGGCGCGATCCTCCCAGTCGATCTTGCCGAGGCCTGCCGCCATCAGCGCGCCTACAATGATCAGCGCCGGGGCGGTGGCGAACGCAGGGATACCGGTGAGGCCAGGGGCAAAAAACATCGCCACCCCGAAGCCGGCAACCACGACGATGTTGGCCAGACCCGTACGGGCTCCGCTGGCGATGCCGGCGGCGCTCTCGATGTAGGTGGTCACCGGCGAGGTGCCCAGTGCCGCCCCGGCGACCGTTGCCGCGGCGTCGGCCGCCATCGCTCTACCGTCGCGCGGCAACTGGCCCTCGTCGTCCATGAAACCACCCTGCACGCCGACGCCGACCAGCGTTCCCATGGTGTCGAAGAAATCGACAAACAACAGCGCCACCAGGATGTCGAGAAAGCGGATGTCGAGCGCCCCGAGCAGATCCCATTGCAGGAAGGTCGCTGAGGGCGAAGGCATCGCGACCCAACGCTCGGGCAAACTAGCGTGCCCAAAAACCGTCGCCAGCACGGTGGTTAAGATGATGCCGATGAGCAGCGCCCCGGGGAAACGCCGGACCCACAAGCCTCCGGTAACCAGCAGCCCGACGATGGCGATGGCCACCGACGGCAAGCGCACGTCGCCCAGCTTCACCAGAGTCACCGGATCGGCCACCACGATGCCGGCCGCTTGCAGCCCGATGAAGGCGATGAACAGGCCGATCCCCGCCGACACGGCGAGCTTCAGCGACGCAGGGATCCCCCGCATGACGCGGCTGCGCACCTCGAGCCAGGTGGCGAGCAGGAACAGCCCGCCGGACCACCCCACCAGGCCCAGGGCGACGCGCCAGGCGCGCTCCGGATCTCCCGGGCCGATGGCCCGCCGCCACCGCCGGCACCACGGAGAACGCGAAGTACGCGTTCATCCCCATCCCCGGAGCCAACGCAAACGGATAGTTCGCCCACCAGGCCATCAGCAACGTGCCGATGGCGGCGGCGGCGCAGGTGGCGAACACCGCCGACTCGAAGGGAATCCCCGCCTGCGACAACAGGCTGGCGTTGACCACCACGATGTACGCCATGGTGGCGAAGGTGGTGAGGCCGCCGCGCAGCTCGGTGGCTACGGTGCTGCCGGCAGCGGAGACGCCGAAGGCGCGATCGAGGCGGCCGGCGATTCCATCTCGCCGCATCGCGGCCCCGTCAGTGGAGCTGGACGGAGACCAGCTGCGAGACGCCGCTCTCCTGCATCGTCACGCCATAGAGGAGGTCGGCGATCTCCATGGTGCGCTTGTTGTGCGTAATGAGGATGAATTGCGTGCGATGCTCGAAGGAGTGCAAGGCGCGCAGGAAGCGGTCGATGTTGACGTCGTCGAGGGCGGCGTCGGCCTCGTCGAGGATGCAGAACGCCGCCGGTCGGTACTCGAAGATGCCGAACAGCAGCGACAGCGCCACCAGCGTGCGCTCGCCACCCGACAGCAGGCGGATGTTCTGCAGCTTCTTGCCAGGTGGTTGGGCGTAGATCTCGATGCCGGTGTTGAGCGGATCCTCGGGATCCTCGAGCCGCATGCCCGCCTTACCGCCGCCGAAGAGCTGGCGGAAGATGCGGTTGAAGTAGCCGTTGATCGATTCGAAGGCGTCGGCGAAGCGCTGGATGCAGTCCTCATCGATGCGGCGGATGGCCTCGTCGAGGTTGGTGGCGGCATCCTTGAGGTCCTTGCGCTGCTTGCCGAGATCGAGGTGGCGCTCCTCCTGCTCCTCGAAATCGTCGTAGGCCATCAGGTTGACCGGGCCGAGGCGGTCGATCTTGCCCTGCACGTCGACGATCAGGGCGCGTAGCTGGCGGGCGTCGAGAGCTTCGACATCGATGACATCGTCTTTCTTGCGCTCTTTCTTGCCTTTGGCCTCGTCCGGGGCGGCGGTCTCGGCCGGCGCGACTGTCTGGAGCGGCGCCGCCGTGTCCGCTGGCGCGCCCATCTCTGTCGCCTCGGCGGGCTGCACGGGGCCCTCCTCGAGCAGCTTGTCGGGCTCCATCGTCAAGCGTTCGCGAACCTGCTGCTCGACGTGCTGCCCGGCAACGCGCAACTCAGCCGCCTCGACATCGAGCTTGGAGCGGACTTCCTGGGCGCCTTCGACCTCGCTGCGAGCCTGCAGCTGCGCCGCCTCCAGTCCTCCGACTTCCGCCTCGGCAACCTTGTCATCGGTGCCGGCGACGTTGAGATCAGCTTCCAGCTTGACGCCCTTCGTAGCCACTTCATCGGCTTGCCGGCGCGCCTCCTCGGCGCGCGTGGCCGCGTTTTCGGCGGCCTCCCGCAAGCTCTTGACTTCCGCCCGCGTGCGCTCGCCCTCTGCCTTCAGACGCCGACCCGCAGCCTCCGAGACGGCGAGCTCTTGTCGTGACGCTTCGGCCTGGGCGGTTGCCGCGCCCGCCGCAGTGGCGGCACGATCGCGACTGTCGCGCGCCGCGAGCTCTTCGGGCGACGTTACTTCAGGGGGCGCCGACGTGGGCGCGCTTTCATGCTCCGGGCTCGACGGTTTCGAGTGCATCTCCGTGTGCTCGTCGGCAGCTTCGAGCGCCGCCAAGCGGGCCTGGCGGCCGCGCACCCGCACCTCGACCCCACTCGCCCAACAACTACCACTGGCGTCGACAAAAGCGTGCCCCGGGTGCTCCCGTGCCAAGCGGGGGGCATCGGTGGGATCACCCACCAGCCAGGTGTCGTGCAGGAGGGCGCGCACCACCGCTTTGGAGATCTCGGTGCGCCCGTCGACGCGGTCACGCAACGCACCGACAATGCGATTGTCCGCCGGCGGCGGCGAATCGAAGCCCGCCTCCACGTCGCGCAGAGCGTGCACGCGGCGGTTCCCGTCCAAGGTGTCGTCGAGCCACTCGCCCAGCCGGCTATCGGGCAGGACCTTGGCGTCCAGCAGATCACCGAGCGCCAGGCTGAGGGCGGGAAAATCGGCTTCCTCGACCACCAGATCGGCCGACAGCGCGCGCGCCTCGCCATCCTCCTGCGCGGCGCTCTTTGAGGGGCGCATCGCCAGGTCGAGCCGCCGGCGCGCCGCTTCGAGATCCTCCTCTGCTTCGGCGAGCACCAGCTTTGCCGCCTGGGCGGCGATCTCCGATTGCTGCGCCACCCCCTCGCGTCCTGCCTGCAATCCGACCGCCTCCTCGAGGCGATCCGCGAGGTCCTGGGCGCGGCGCTCGAGCTCCGCGAGGCGCTCCTGCGCGAAGGCGCCGCGGTCTTCCTGGCGCTGCGCCTCCGCTTTCAGACGTTCCTGCTCGAGCTGATTCTGGTAGAGCGCTTGACGCCGCTCCTGCTCGGCCAATCGGCCCGCACGGAGGTTTCGCCGCGCTTCATCCCCCCGTTGGGTCGCCACTTCGAGCTTGTGGCGCGCCGTATCTTCGGCGGCGTGCGCCGCCCCCACCGAGGCCACGGACAAGGCCACCGACTGCCGCGAGGCCGACAGCTCACCGTGCAACCAGACACGCTCCAAGCGCCGCTGCTGGGCACGCAGTTTCTTGTAACGCCGCGCCCGCCCGGCTTGCCGTTTGAGGCTACGCATATGGCGGCCGACTTCCTGGTAAATGTCGTCGATGCGGGCCAAATCCTGGGCCGCCGCCTCCAGCTTGAGCTGCGTCAGGTGACGTCGTTGCCGGTACAGCGTGATGCCGGCGGCCTCCTCGAGCGGCCCGCGCCGTTCCAGCGAGCTGGCCGAAAGAATCTCGTCGATCTTGCCCTGACCGATGAGGAAACACGCACGCGAGCCCAGGCCGGTTCCTGCCAGACGCTCGCGGATGTCTCGCAGCCGACACTTGACCCCGTTGAGCACGTACTCCGAATCCCCCGAGCGAAACAGGCGCCGGGTGATCTTCAGAAGGTTGGGATCGCCGTCGGCGTCAACGGCCCCGGCGGCGGATTCCTCGCCGGCGCCCCGGGGCCCGTTGCCCGGGGCTTCGCTGCCGTGCCCCTTGCCATCGCCGTTGCCCTGGGCTCCGCTGCCGTTCCCATCGCCGTTGCCGTTGGCACCGTTGCCGCTCTTACCGGCGGCGGCCGCTGCAGACAGGTCGGCGATCGACTTCTCGCCGCCGTTGTCGCCGCCGGCGAGCTCGGTGCCACCTGCCGCCTCGAGGTCGATGAGTGGATCGAAGCCACCCCCCTCGCCAGCCGCGCCGTTGCTCAAGTACAAGGTAACTTCGGCCAGGCCGATGGCCTTGCGCGTCGCGGTGCCCTGGAAAATGACGTCCTGCATGCGCTGCGCGCGCAGGGCACGGGTGCTCTGCTCGCCAAGCACCCAGAGGATGGCGTCGGAGATATTGCTCTTGCCGCAACCGTTCGGGCCCACGACGGCCGTAATGCCGTCGGGAAAATCGAGCTGCGCGGGGTCGGCAAACGACTTGAAGCCGCGGATCTCCAGCTTAGAGAGTTTCCACACGATGCACGGGCCCCTTGGTCCGCGCCTCCCGAATGTGCCTGCAATGCCGGACGACGGCTGCGAGCGTCGTCTTTGCCCCCGGAAGACGGCAGTGTAGCACCCGATTTCGGCAAGGCCAACGGAAAACCACAACCTGTTGGGGTCGCAAGTCCGCTGCTACCCAAGATTTTGCGGTGCCGATTTTACCCGCCGCGCCTGTCCGGGCTGGCTGCGAGGGGGGCTGCGTGGTATTCAAGAGGCTCCCCTTGAAGCGGGCTAAAGACCCGAAGGCGCGCAATCCGCGAACGAATGGCCACTCCCGAACCCGTTCTGTCGGTCATGATGCCCGTTTACAACGAACGGGCAACTCTGCGCCGCATCGTGGAACAGGTGCTGGAGTCGCCCTGGGTCGGCGAGCTCATCATCGTGGATGATTGCTCGCAGGACGGCACCGGCGACCACCTGCGTGAGGAGATCGCTGGCCTCGACCCGCGCATCAAGGTGTTCTTCCACCAGGTCAACCGCGGCAAGGGCGCCGCCATCCAGACAGCGCGCCAGCACATCACCCTGCCCTACTGCATCATCCAGGACGCCGACCTCGAATACGACCCGCGTGAATACAGTCGCCTGCTCGAGCCCCTCGTCGACGACATCGCCGATGTCGTGTACGGGTCGCGGTTCCGCGGCGACACGCGGCGTGTGCTGTTTTTCTGGCACGCCCTGGGGAATCAGTTCCTCACGCTATTGTCGAACATGTGCACCAACCTCAACCTCTCCGACATGGAGACCTGCTACAAGGCCTGCCGCAGCGACATTTTCAAGTCCCTACGGCTGCGCTCACAGCGCTTCGGAATCGAGCCCGAGATAACCGCCAAGCTGGCCCGGCTGGGCGTGCGCCTGTACGAGGTGCCGATCTCCTACCACGGCCGCACCTACGCCGAGGGCAAGAAGATCAACTGGAAGGACGGCGTCAACGCCCTCTACGTCATCTTGCGAGAGTGGCTGCTCGGCGCCCGCGACCTACCGCACGGCCACCGCACGCTCGAGTCCATCGCTCCCTTGCAGAAGTACCACCACTTCCTGTGGGACACGGTGTCCGACTACGCCGGCAGCCGCGTCGTCGAATTAGGCTCCGGTATCGGCAACATCACCCAGTTTCTTATCGACCGTGAGCACCTCTGGGCCACCGATGTCGGCAAAGATTACCTGCGCGGCTTGCGCGCCCGCTACCAAGGCCGCCCCAACATCGACGTGCTGCGTCTCGATTTGACCCAACCGATCTCCGCCGACAATGCCGGCGAGGTCGAGGGCCGGGCGGACACGGCGGTGGCCTTCAACGTTGTCGAGCACGTCGAGGACGACCTGCGCGCCCTGCGTACCATCCGCCAGACATTGCAGCCCGGGGGCCGCCTGCTGCTGATAGTACCGGCGCACCCCTTCGCCTACGGTGCCCTCGACAAGGATCTCGAGCACTTCCGCCGCTACACGCGCGACGGCCTGGAAGCGCTGCTGTGCGAGGCCGGCTACGAGATCGAGTCGACCACCCGCGCCAACTCTCTCGGCCTCTTCGGCTGGTGGTTCAACGGCCGCATCCTGCGCCGGCGCCACGTACCGTCGTTTCAGGCCAAGATCAACAACTTGATGGTGCCGTTGCTGCGCCTCGAGCGGGCGCTGCACATTCCCTTCGGGCTGTCCTTGGTAGTGGTCGCCCGTCGGCCCACAGGAGAATAACCACCATGGGCGCAAGACTCACGCTGCTGCTGATCACGGCCACCGCGTTCGCGGCATCCGCACTTCCCGGCACCACGCCCCAAGAACCCGCAGCGCTCGCCGACCTTCTCAACGCCACCAGCTTCCGCAACATCGGCCCATTTCGGACTTCGGCGTGGATCACCGAGATCGCCGTCCCGGAGACCCCCTTACACGATCATCTGTACACGATGTACGCCGCGGCGCGCAGCGGTGGGCTGTGGAAGACCACCAACAGCGGCATCACCTGGGAGGCCATCTCCGATAGCGTCGATGTGGCCGCAGTGGGAGCGGTGGCGTTGTCGCCATCGCATCCGAGCCAGGTATGGATGGGCACCGGCGCCAACGACCTGGCACGCTCGTCGTACGCCGGCAAGGGGGTGTACAAGTCCACCGACGGGGGGCAGAGCTGGCGATTCATGGGCTTGCCCGAATCGCACCACATCGCCCGAATCGTCGTGCACCCCACCGACCCCGACACCGTGTGGGTGGCCGCCATGGGCCACCTGTTCTCGCGCAACGAGGAGCGCGGCGTGTTTCGCACTCGAGACGGCGGTGAGACCTGGGAGAAGGTCCTGTACGTCGACGATGGTACCGGTGCCGTCGACCTGGCCATCGATGTCGACGCGCCCAACACGCTGTACGCGGCGATGTACGAGAAGCACCGCACCCCCTGGCAACTGGTGCTCGGCGGCCCGGGAACCGGGGTGTACCGCTCCGACGACGGCGGTACGAGCTGGGCGCGGCTCGAAGGCCTTCCGTCGGGCGACATCGGGCGCATCGGTCTCGACCTCAACCAGGCCAGCGGCATACTCCACGCCGTGGTCGAGAACGTGAATCCGCGCCCCGCCGGCTGGCCCCCGCGCACCGACGCGTGCTCGCCGCAGCGCGAGATTGCGCGCGACACCATCGGCAACGAGGTGTACCGCTCCGTGGACGGCGGGCGTACCTGGACCAAGACACACGGTGACGGCGTCGATGTCGCCGGCTCCAAGGCGCCCTACTCGTTCAACCAGATCCTCACCAATCCCGCCGATCCGGACCAGATCATCATCAACAGCGACTCCATGTACGAGTCGCGCGACGGCGGCGCCACCTGGAACTGCGACTTCTTCCGCGGCGTGTTCGGCGACTTCCGCACCATGTGGTGGGACGCGCAGGACCCGCAGCGCATCATGCTGGGCTCGGACGGCGGAGTGAACGTGTCGTACGACGGCGGTGCGACGGCGGACTACCACCTCAACATTCCCATCGGCGAGGTCTACGCCATCGGCATAGACATGGACGACCCCTACAACGTCTACGCCGGCCTACAGGACCACGACTCCTGGAAGGGCCCGAGCAACGCCCCGAGCGGCCGCATCACGCTGGAGGACTGGACCACGGTGGGCACCGGCGACGGCATGTACAACCAGCCCGATCCGACCGACTCTCGCTGGGTGTACAACTCGCTGCAGGCCGGCGGCCAGGCGCGCTTCGACCAGCTCACCGGACAGCAAACGCGCATCCCGCCGCCCACGCCGCCGGGCGTCGAGCGACTCATCCACAACTGGGTCACCCCCATCGTGCTGTCGCCGCACAACCCGCGGATCGTGTACACCGGCGCGCAAATGCTGTTCCGCTCCCTCGATCGCGGCGACAACTGGGAGAGCATGAGCCCCGACCTGACCACCCGCGACGCAGAGCGTTGCGGCCTGGGCTCCGGCTACGTCCCCTACTGCTCCATCACCTCCATCTCCGAATCGCCCGTCGCCCCCGGCGTCCTCTGGGTCGGCACCGACGACGGCAAGGTGCAGCTCTCCCGCGATCACGGCGCCACCTGGACCGACCGCACCGCCGTCCTCGACGCCGCCGGCGGCCCCTCCGATCGCTGGGTGTCGCGCGTATTCGCCTCGCCACACGCCGCCGGCACCGCCTTTGTCGCCACGAACGGCCTCCGCCCCGACGACTTCCGCCCCTTTCTGTTCGTCACCACCGACTTCGGCGCCACCTGGACCTCGATCGACGAAGGACTGCCCGACGCGCCCCTCAATGTCGTCGTGCAGGACGTCGACAATGCCGACCTACTGGTGGTAGGCAACGACCTCGGGGTGTGGGTGTCCATCGACCGCGGTGGTTCCTGGGCGCGACTGCGGGCCAACCTGCCCACCGTGCCGGTGCACGACCTCGCCATCCACCCGCGCGAGTCCGACCTGGTGCTGGGTACCTACGGCCGCGGCATCTTCATCGGCGACATCACGCCGCTGCGGCAGCTCACCCCCGCCATTCTGGCGGACGACTTCCACCTGTTCGATATCGAGCCGCGCCCCTACTACGGCTTCCGCGCCCTGGGCAACTTCCACCTCTTCGGCAACAAGTACATCGAGGTGCCCAACGAACCGGACGGGCTGGTGATTACATACTACCTGCGCTCCGCGCAGGCCGGCGGCGCCCGGGTGACGATCAACGACATCTCCGGCGAGCAGGTCGCCAGCCTTGAAGGCTCCTCGGAGGCCGGCCTCAACCGGACGCTGTGGAACATGCGCCCGGGAGGTGACGGCGACCGCGGCGGGGGTAGCGGCCGCGGTGGTGGCGGCCGCGGCGCTTTCCGCGGTCGCGGTGGTGCCCCGACCCTTCCACCGGGTGAATACCGCATCACCGTCGAGGTCGCCGGGCAGCAACGATCGACCGTGGGGCGCATCCGCGAGCGCATACGCTGAGCAGCGCTCGCCGTCAGCGCTGCCCCTCCTCCTCGGAGATCCGCAGCATCGCCTCCCGCCCGGCATCGAGCGCGTCGTGGTGCAAGATGGCGTTGAGCACCAGGGCGGCCTGGGCCCAGGTCTGGTGGCGCCACATCGGGTTGATGGCGTACATCACCACGTGACCTTCGCCTACCGGGGCGTCCTGCGGCGGCTTTTCGGGTCAACGCCGAGAGCACTCTGCACAATGACGTAATCCACGGAGCCGCGTTGGTGCGTTCATTAGTGTACAGTATGGTGATCTCGATGGTGCGACGGAGTGTGAGAATGAGCAGGTTCACGGTTACCATTGAAGACGACCTGATAGACGCCGCAATGAAGGCCTTGGGTGCGCGCTCCAAGGTCGACACCGTACGCCAGGCTCTCGGCGAGGTGCTGCGCCGCAAGCGTCTCGCTCAGGTACTCGAACACCAGGGGGAAGTCGAGCTGGACCTGACCCAGGAGGAGCTCCAGAGGCTCCGATCCAGCGGATGATCGTCGTCGATTCCTCCGCCTTCATCGAATACTACCGTCCGGGCGGCGACAGGCACGTGCGGGCCGCCGTTGCCGAGGTCATCGCCGCGGATCAGGTCATGATCAACGGCATCATTCACGTCGAAATCGTCGCATTTGCATCCGCGCGTGATGACTACGAGCGACTGTCGGCTGACTTTCGCGCCTTTCATTGGCTTGATACGGGCCTGCAGGACTACGAGCACGCCGCGAAGATGGGCTTTCTACTGCGCCGCAAGGGCGTGACGGTGCCGGCTACTGATCTAATCATCGCCGCCTCGGCAACCCGCGCCGAAGCAACCCTGTACCACGTCGATCAACACTACGTTGGCATTGCCGAGCACACCGATCTCCAGGAGCGTTATCTGCGGCCCTAGGCACGCGACACGACGAAGGGCCCGATATTCCTGCGGCGACCCTCTTGGTCAACGGGACACGGTAGCC
>Ga0114950_10001041_pt1 | contig 20544 bp, 21 predicted proteins | sample N075metaG_FD_83503 | JGI IMG/M metagenome (GOLD analysis project Ga0114950, IMG submission 83503) | Deep subsurface microbial communities from Kermadec Trench to uncover new lineages of life (NeLLi) - N075 metaG | ecosystem: Environmental > Aquatic > Marine > Ocean trench > Sediment | place... | reverse complement strand
CGGCTTGCCAAGGCTTTCGGGCCGCGTCGCGCATGGCTCGCGATGCCCCGCATCGCCACGCCACGCGCTCCTTGCCGAAAACCTTGGCAAGCCGTCTCTAGGGGTCAATATCAAGGACCTTGGGTAGTATGGGGCCACGCGGCGCCATGATCATCGATCTCGGGTTTCGCCCGCGCCAAGGGGAGCGGCGGCTGTACGGGCCGGTGCGCGAGGTGGCGCTTTACGAGGCCACGGTCGAGGATCGCGCCGGCGCCTGGGTCGAGCTTACGCCGCGCAAGGTCTCGCTCACGCGGTTCGACGCCGACGGACGGCGCCGCGAGCAAGAGCGCTTCGACGCCGCCGGCGCCGTGGTCGGGCGCGCCACCTATAGCCACGACCCGGACGGGCGGCTCGCCGAGCGCACCGATTACGACGCGGCCGGGCGCGCCGTCGCGCGCCATTTTTACCGCCACGGCGACCATGGCGGCCTGGTTGAAGTCACCGGCGTCGACGCGGACGGCATCAGGCTGTCAGGGTTGCTTTGGCGCCATGGCGCCGACGGACGCCCGCGCGAAATCATCGAAACCGACGGCGCGCGCGAGACCCGCTGGACCCTGGAGACCGACCAAGCGGGCATCGTCACCGCGGCGCGTGGCGAAACCCGCGCCGACGGCGCGCCCGCCGGGACCATCGAAATCACTTACGACGCGGACGGCGCGCTTCTGGCCGGGACTTGCGTTGCGCCCGACCGCGCGTCCCACCGCTGGCGCTATCTCCACGACGGGCCGCTGGAGCGGGACAACTGGACCCGCCGGGTCACGGAACGCGAGGTCGCGGCCTTCGGCGAGCGGCGCTTCGAGCCCCGCGCCGTGACCTACCGGCGAATACTGTTTTTCGGCCCGTGACCGCGGCGTGCCGCGCCAAAAATTATTTGACTGAATGCGTGCAACGGTTCCATGAAAAGTATGATATAGTATGATAAATAAGGCATATAGGAACGTGGTTTGATGAGTGACATCGAAAGGATCACCGTAACCGTTACCGCCGAAATGGCGCGGGACATCAAGGGCGCCGTGAACGCCGGGGATTACGCGTCGAGCAGCGAGATCATCCGGGAAGCGTTGCGCGACTGGCGGCACAAGCGAAATCTGCGCGCCCAACAACTGGCGGAACTGCGCGCGGACATCGCCGACGGCCTCGACGATATCGCGGCGGGGAGGGTCAGCGACTTTGACGCCGATCAAATCATCGAGGACGGAAAAGAACGATTGCGCGCCAGAAAATCCTCCGCCTGACGCAAAGGGCGCGAGATGACCTCGGCGCCATCTGGGCTTTCATCGCCCAGGAATCGCCGCGTCGGGCAACGACTTTCGTTCGCGGTATCGAAAAGAGTTTAGCACCGCTTTTGGATCACCCAAAACTTGGACCGGCGCGGGACGTCCTCGCGCCAGGCCTGCGCGCGTGGTTCTACCGAGGTTACGCGATCTATTACCGGGCGACCGAAGCGGAAATCTTGATCATTCGGGTTGTCCACGGCGCGCGCGATATGGCAACCCTGACATTCAACGAAGATACCGAATAAGCGCCGTGCCTAGGCGAAGATTTCGACGATGTCCAGGGCGTCGGGGCGGAACGGCATGACGCCGGCGGGTTGCTGGGTCGCGGTCAACTGGCTGGCGCGGTCGTAGTGGCTGGCGGCGTTGAAGAAGCCGAGCGGTCCCGTCGCCGTCTCGTCGTCCTCGCCCGACAATTCGTCGTCGCGTTCGCGGTTGAGCTCGGCCTGGGCCTGGACGCGGGTCTGGTCGGCGGCCGAGGCCACCGCCTGGTCCTGGCCAGAGGGTTTGGTGGGGGCCAGCGCGGCGCGCTTGACCACTTCCATCTTGGCTATGGTCGCTTCCGGGTCGCCGTCGACCGGGGCGGTGTCGATCGGCACCGAGCCGGCGACCGCGTAGCGCTGGCCGTCGGGGCCTTGTTCGAAGGTGTACGAAACCCCGCCCACGAACGGCCCGCCGGCCGCCTTATGGGCCTGTTCGTGCTGGCGCACCTCGCGGTCGACCTTCTTGAGCTCGCGAACCTGGGCCTGTTCTTCCTCGCTCAGGTCGAGCGGATTGTCGGCGCCGGATTTCTGTCGGCGCGCTCGATTTTGTGTCTCCGTAATCGCGGCAAGGTTGAGTCTGGGCGGTGGCGCGCCGCGCCGCGTGGGCGCGTCCTGGCCGCGAAAATCGGCGGTTCCCGAACGCTCGCGGCGGTCGGGCGCGGGCGCGCGCTCCCGTTGCACGATCTGCACGGGGATCAGAACCTGGATCGTCGTGTTAACGTTCATCGCGGATCGCGAATCCTGCCAGAAAATCCCCACGGCACGGCCGAACGCCGCCCGCCGCGGCGGCGCGCAACGCTCCAGCCTAGCAAGATAGGCCGCGTCCGAGCGGGTTCAACGCCGCCACCGCCGCCGTCACGGTTCGTAGTGCAGCGCCAGCCACACCGTGGGCGTGTCCGGCGCGGTCCACGCGACCCTGTGGCGCGCGCGCGCCGGAATATGGACGTAGTCGCCGGGGCCAAGCTCGCGATCCGCGTCCTCGTCCTCGAACCTGAGCCGCGCGCGGCCGCACAGCACGACCACCCATTCGGCCTCGGCCTGGTCGTACCAGACCCCCTCGGGGCTCGCCTGGCCGGTCGAGACGATGCGGTCGAGGCGCATGTGCCCGTTCGCCGCCAGCGTGGCGACCTCTTCATCGGCCAAGGCGCGCGGCAGATCGGCTAGAAGATTGCCCTCCGCCACGCCGTTCCTTCGGTGCGCCATTGTTCTCTCCCCAACGTTGGACGGCGGACACATTATGCCCGCGCGCGGCGTTGGAAGCGCAGGAAAATTCCCGGCCGGCCTTCTGCCTGGGCCTTGGTCTCGTAGCGCGTCGCGGGCCAGTCGGGCGGGCGGTCGCGCCAGTCGCCGGGGCGCCGCGCGGTCCAGGCGAAGGCCGGATGGGCGATCAGGCGCGCCAGCATCCACCGCGCGTAACCGCCGTGATCGGTCGCCAGGCGAAGCTCGGCGCCGTCCGCCATGATCCACGCCAGGGCGTCCAGCAGCGCCGTGGTAATCAGGCGGCGCTTGTGATGGCGCGCCTTCGGCCAGGGGTCGGGATACAGAATGAAGACGCGCCCGATGCTGGCGTCGGGCAGCGCCGCGATCAGCGGCCGCGCGTCGTCGGGATGGAGCCGGATTTTGGCGAGGCCGGCTTCGTCGATGCGCGCGATCAGCCGCGCCACGCCGTTGACGAACGGCTCGCAGCCGATGAAGCCGATGGCGGGATGGGCGGCCGCTTGCGCGGCCAGATGCTCGCCGCCGCCGAAGCCGATTTCGAGCCAGACATCGTCCAGCGGCGCGGCGAACAAGGCGCGGGGGTCGATCGCGCCCGGCCCGCCAGGTGCTGACTCGGCGGGGACGTCGATCCGCAGTTCCGGCAACAGCCGGTCCATCAGCGCCTGGCGGCCGGCGCGCAGGCGCGGCCCCCGGCGGCGGCCGTAAAGGCGGTCTATGTCGGGCCGGTCCGCTCCCGCCATGGCCGCGCCGCGACGACGGTCAGCCACATGCCGCGGTCAGCGCGGTGGTCAGCCGCACGCCGCGGTCAACGCGTCGACCAGATCGGTGCGTTCCCAGGAGAATCCGCCGTCGCCCTCGGGCTCGCGGCCGAAATGGCCGTAGGCCGAAGTGCGGGCGTAGATCGGCTTGTTGAGGCCAAGATGTTCGCGGATGCCGCGCGGCGACAGATCGACCAGTTCTTGGAGGGCCGCCGACAGCCGGGCCTCGTCGATCTTGCCGGTGCCGTGGGTGTTGACATAGACCGACAGCGGCTTGGACACGCCGATGGCGTAGGCCAGTTGGATGGTGCAGCCATCGGCGAGGCCCGCCGCGACCACGTTCTTGGCCAGATAGCGCGCCACATAGGCGGCCGAGCGATCGACCTTGCTGGGGTCCTTGCCGGAAAACGCGCCGCCGCCGTGAGGCGCCGCGCCGCCATAGGTGTCGACAATGATCTTGCGTCCCGTCAGGCCGCTGTCGCCGTCGGGACCGCCGGTCACGAAGCGCCCGGTGGGATTGACGTAGAATTCTTCCTCCGGGCACATCCAGCCCTCGGGAAGCACGTTGAGCACGTGTGGGCGGACGATCTCGCGCACCGTGTCCTGATCGAGATCGGCGTCGTGCTGGGTCGAGACCACCACCGAGGCCGCGCCGACCGGCTTGCCGCACGCGTAGCGCAACGTGATCTGGCTCTTGGAATCGGGGCCCAGGCCGGGCTCGGCGCCGGAATGGCGCGCCTCGGCCAGCGAGCGCAGGATCTGGTGGCTGTAATGGATCGGCGCCGGCATCAGCGCGTCGGTTTCGCGGCAGGCGTAGCCGAACATGATGCCCTGGTCGCCGGCGCCTTCGTCCTTGTTGCCGGCGGCGTCAACGCCGACCGCGATATCCGCCGACTGGGCGTGCAGATAGACCTCGACCTTGGACTTCTCCCAGTGGAACCCGTCCTGTTCGTAGCCGATGTCGCGGATCGCCGCGCGGGCGATCTTTTCGATGGCGTCCGGGCCGATGACGGGGCCGCGGGTCTCGCCGGCGATGACCACCAGATTGGTCGTGGTCAGGGTTTCGGCCGCGACGCGGGCGAGAGGATCGGCGGTCAGGAAGGCGTCGACGATGGCGTCCGATATGCGGTCGCAAACCTTGTCCGGATGGCCTTCCGAGACCGATTCACTGGTGAACAGATAGTCCGACAACGCCATGGAATCCCCCAAGTGGATAGAATCTAACCTATGGCACCCCTAACGATCCCCAATTCTTGGTTTCTCGCCCCGGCTTCACGGCACAAGAGCGCCCGCCGGCGATGCCTTCGCATCGTCAAGGGCTCATCGCACGCACCGAGAAACCGGGATTGGGGACCCGGAGGGCGGCTTCCCGAGATCACCGGCGGCGTTGCGCGACGCTTGTGATGGAACTCCCATCACGGCGCATTGCGCGCCTAGCCGGTGATCTCGGGAAGCCGCCGCAGGGGTGCCATAGGTTAGATTCTATCCACTGGTTGTTAGGCGCCTCGCCGCCGCCGACCGTTGCGCGCGTAGGCGATCACCGAGCCAGCGCGCGCTTCATAGCACCTGGCGGATCGAATTTCCATGGCGTCCGCCCGGCGTGGCGGGCGCGTCTCTCAGCCGTTCGCGTCGCCGTCCTTCTTTTCCTCGTCGCGCGGCTTGGCCATGGCCTTGACCAGTTCGAACACGCGCTTGCGTACCGCCGCCGAGGAGATTCGGTGATAAGCGCGGACCAGTTCCAGCGTTTCGCGCTTGGTCAGGGGATTGTCGTCGAAATCGGTCTTTTCGTCGCGGAAGCCGGGCGGGCCGCCGGCGACTTCCGGCGTCATGTCGTCGAAGAAGAACGACACCGGTACGTTGAGCACCTTGGCCAACTGGTAAAGCCGGCTGGAACCGACGCGGTTGGTGCCGCGTTCGTATTTCTGGACCTGCTGAAACGTCAATCCGATTGCCTTGCCAAGTTTCTCCTGGCTCATTCCCAGCAATGTCCGCCGCAACCGGATTCGGCTCCCGACATGGATATCCACGGGATTAGGCTTCGAAGCCATGGGTTGGTCTCCTTTCGCAAGCATACGCGCGTTGTTTTTTCCCGCCGATAGCCAAAAGCACGCCACATCCTCCCCGACCAACGCGTCGTGGGCGGTCTTCCTGTTTTGTGACGGTCCCCATCCGCGACCCGGGGGCCGCGGCCGGCGTTCCAGCGGTTTTTTATCACGGCGCCGTCCCGCGTTTGTCGCCACGCGGGTTCAGCGTCGAGCGCCACATAAAACCGACCGGGCCAAGGGCCCGGCCAGCGGTTCACAATACCGATTTGCGCGCGAAATACCCGACAATTCGTTTCTCTCGCGCTGATTTCTTTCCTGCGAACGGTAATCATTCACCAGTGTTTGCCACCATTTAGGTAAATATAATACACTGTTCCTAGTAACAAGAGAAAAACATGTCAGAACATGTTATTCCGATAGGAATTAACGAAAGTTAAGCACGTCGCTCATTGGCCGCCTAATGGCCGCCATGCCCACAGCCCGATCGCCGCCAGGACGAAGAGGAATGGCCAGGCGCCGGCGCGGGCGAACGGGGTGGGGTCCGGCAAGGCCACGGGAAGCCCAGCGTCCACCACGCCGGCCTTGGCGAGGCCGAGCGAGGCGGTAACCCGGCCGAACGAATCGACCACGGCGGAGATACCCGTGTTGGCCGCGCGCACCAGCGGCAGCCCTTCCTCGACCGCGCGCAGGCGCGCTTGCGCCAAGTGTTGATACGGGCCCGTGCTGACCCCGTACCAGCCGTCATTGGTGACGTTGAGCAGCCAGCCCGGCCGGTCGTCCGGATCAGTGACCTGGCCCGGGAAGATGACTTCGTAGCAAATCAACGGGCTGACGCTGGGCAGCCCGTCGAGCGCCAAGGTGCGCGGACCGGGGCCGGGCGAATAGTCGACCGCGCCGGTGGTCAGCTTGACCAGGTTCAAGACTCCGCGAAACGGCACATATTCGCCGAACGGAACCAGGTGATGCTTGTCATAGGTGGCGACCACGGCGCCGCTGTCGTCGATCACGCGCAGGCTGTTCCAAACCTGGAACGGCGTCATACCCTCCGGCGTCGCGCGGACCGCGCCGGTGATCAGCAGCCCGCCGGGGGGAACCAGATCGGCGATCATGGCCAGGCGTTCGGGGTCGCGGTCCAGCAGGTAGGGGACCGCCGTCTCCGGCCAGATCACGAGAGTGATCGGCGCGGTGGCCGGTGCCGCGGTGAGTTCGACATGGCGGGCGAAATGGTCGGCGCGCAAGTCGTCGCGCCATTTGTGGTGCTGGGCGATATTGGCCTGCACCAGGCGCAGCCGAACGCCGGCCACCTCTTCGTCCGAGGCGCCGGCCAGCCGCAGCGCGCCGCCGGTCCACACCACGCCAAGCACCGCGAACGCCGCCGCCACCGCCCACCACGCGCGGCGTGGCGCGCGCGCCGCGTCGGCCGGGTCGCCGAGCGCGGCCGGCATCGCCGCCGCCAGCACCGTGATCAGGGTCAGGCCGAGCACGCCGGTGACGGCGGCAAGCTGGATCATGGCGTCGGAGAACGCCCACGCGTAGCCAGTTAGGTTCCACGGGAAGCCGCCGAGGATCAGGAACCCGCGCAGCCATTCGGCCAGGGTCCACCATATCGCGAAGGCCACCGCCGCGCGCGCGCCGGCGCCGCTGGTCCGCGCCGCCAGGGCGGCGACGGCGGCGGGAAACAGGGCGGCGGTGGCGGCCATGGCAAGCACCGCGAACGGCGCCGCCCAGGGCGCCACGCCGGCGACCGTGAACGAAATGGCGATCCAATACAGGCCAGCGCAAAAATGGCCGAAGCCGAACCACCAGCCGACCGCCGCCGCCGGCCACGGCCGCGGCCGCGCGGCGATCAGCCACAGCAGTCCGCAAAACGCGGGCACCAGCACGGGCACCAAATGAAACGGCGGCAGGGCGAGGGTCGCGAGCGCGCCCAGGAACACGGCCAGGGCAATACGCCGCCAGCCACTCAGGCGGCCGACAACCGAGGCCAGTCGCTGCATTGTGGCGCGCTTAATGGGAGGCGGCGAGGCGCGTGGCGTCCGCGCCGGCCGGGCGGTGCACCCGCAGGCGGCGGACCCGGCGCGGATCGGCATCGAGAATCTCGAAGGTGACGCCGCCGGGATGCTTGATCATTTCGCCCCGTTGCGGCACCCGGCTGGCCAGATCGATGACCAACCCGCCCAAGGTATCGATGTCGCTGTTATCGTCTTCGGGCAAAAGCTCCAGGCCGAGGCGTTGCTCGAGCTCGGGCAGGGGCACGCGGGCGTTGGCGTCGATGCACCCGTCGCTCAACTCGACCAGCATGGGAGCGGCGGTGCGGTCGTGCTCGTCCTCGATCTCGCCGACGATCTCCTCGACCAGATCCTCGATGGTGACCAGCCCGTCGGTACCGCCGTGTTCGTCGACCACGATGGCCATGTGCACCTTGGTCTTGCGCATCTGCAGCAACAGCGCGTGAATCGGCATCGAAGGCGGCACGAACAGCAGCCGGCGCAGCACCTGCGACAACGAGAACGGGCCGTCGCCGCCCCAATAGCGCAGCAGGTCGCGCACATGCACCATGCCGATCACGTTGTCGGTGGTGTCGCGGTAAACCGGCAGGCGCGAATGGCCGGCCTCGATCATCACGCGCACGATCGCGCCGAGCGCGATGTCGGCCGGCACCGCGACAATGTCGACGCGCGGCACCATCACGTCCTCGACCTCGAGATCGCCGAAGCTGAGCAGATTGCGGAACAGGATGCTTTCGTCCGCGTCCAGGGGCTCGGCCGCTTCCTCGTGCTCCTCGATGAGTTCCTCGAGCGATTCCCGGAACGTGGCCTCGCCGCGCAGGCCGAGGACCGAACGCAGCCATTCACCGAGAGACCGCGTGGGGCGCTCGCGGGCGTTCTCGCCGTTACGGCTTATTCGAGACGGGGGCTCGCTCATGGTCGTGTCTAACCTCTCATCCGGCCAAGCTCTCCGCATAGGGGTCGGCGACACCGAGTCCGGCGAGCACGCGCCGCTCGAGCCCCTCCATGCGCGCCGCCTCGCGCGGGCCGTCATGGTCGAAACCGACCAGATGCAACACGCCGTGGACGACCAGATGCGCCGTGTGATCGCCTAGCGTCCGCGCGCCGCCCGCCGCCTCGCGCGCCACGGTCTCGTAGGCCAGCATCACGTCGCCGAGCAGGCGCGGCGCGCCGGGCGCGCTGATGGCGCCGTCGGCGTCGGCGGCGAAGGAGAGCACGTTGGTCGGCCCGTCGCGGCCCCGGTACCGGCCATTCAGCGCCGCCGAGCGCGTGTCGTCGCCGAGCAACAGGCTGACCTCGCCGACCGCGCCGGCGCCGGTTAGCGCGGCGCGGGCGGCGCGCCGGCACAGCGACTCGATACCCGGCGCCGCCGCGCGCCAGCGCGCGTCTTCCACCGCCACCGCCACGAGGCACCCCGTGCTGTCCGTGCTCATGTTATGTCGTCCGGGCCGTCGGGTTCGCGGGCCGCCTCGCGCGCTTCGTAGGCGCGCACGATCTGCGTCACCAGCGGGTGGCGCACCACGTCGGTATTGTCGAAGCGGATCACCGTCACGTCGTCGATGCCGCCGGTCACGGCAAGGGCATCGCCCAGCCCCGAGTGGGCGCCGCGCGGCAGATCGACCTGCGTCGGGTCGCCGGTCACCACCATGCGCGAGTTCTCGCCGAGGCGGGTGAGGAACATTTTCATCTGTACCGGCGTGGTGTTCTGCGCTTCGTCCAGAATGACGAAGGCGTTGGCCAGGGTGCGCCCGCGCATGAAAGCCAGTGGCGCGACTTCGATCTCGCCGTTGCCCAGGCGCGCCACCACCTTGTCGGCGGGCATCATGTCGTATAGGGCGTCGTAGAGCGGGCGCAGGTAGGGATCGACCTTATCGCGCAAATCGCCGGGCAGGAAGCCGAGGCGCTCGCCCGCCTCCACGGCGGGGCGCGATAGCACCAGCCGGTCGACCTGGCCGCTCTCCAACAGGGTGCAGGCGACCGCCACGGCCAGATAGGTCTTGCCGGTGCCGGCGGGGCCGATGCCGAACACCAGCTCCTTGTCGTAAAGCGCCTTCGCGTATGCCATCTGGTTGGGCGAGCGCGGCATGATCTGGCGCTTCTGGGTGCGGATCACCGATTCCGGGGCGCCTGGCGGCGCGACCGCGTGGCCTGCGCCGCGATGGGCGGCCATGCGCAACGCCGCGTCGACCTCGGCCAGACCGACGGGGATGTCGCGCTTCACCATATCGTAAAGGTCGAGAAGCACGTCCTTGGCGGTGTTGGTCGCGTCCGGCGCGCCCGACACCGCGATCTGGTTGCCGCGGCCGGTCATCGACACGCCCAGCTTCTGTTCGATCCGCGCGAGATGGCGGTCGTGCTCGCCGAACAGGGCGCCGAGCAGGGTGTTGTCATCGAAGCTCAGATAAAGCGGCGCGGCGCCCTTGACGGCGCGCGACCGGCCGGTGGCGGCGCTCAAGCGACGGGCTCCGCCGCCGCGCGATGGGCCACCGCCGCGCCGGACAAGCTGTTGGCCAGCCGCGCGATGAGGCGCGTCTCGACGATATCGCCGATTTCCAGCCCGGCGCCATCCAGGTGCACGGGCTGCGAATAGGGGCTGCGTCCGACCAACTGGCCCGGGTGCCGGCCCGCCTTCTCGATCAGCACCGGCACCACGCGCCCGACCGTGGCGTCGTTGAAAGCGATTTGCTGTGCGTCCAGCACGGCCTGGAGCTCGGCCAGGCGGTCGCGTTTTAGCGCCTCGTCGAGCGGCGGTTCGAGCGCCGCCGGCGTGCCCGGGCGCGGGCTGTATTTGAAGGAATAGGCCTGGGCGAAACCGATCTCGCGCACCAGGGCCAGGGTGTCGGCGAAATCGCGGTCGGTCTCGCCGGGAAAACCGACGATGAAATCCGACGACAACGCCAGGTCGGGCCGCGCCACGCGTAGCCGCGCCACCACTTTTCGATAGTCGTCGCCGGTCATGCCCCGGTTCATGGCCGCCAGAACACGGTCCGAGCCCGACTGGACCGGCAGGTGCAGATACGGCATCAGTTGGGCGATGTCGCGATGCGCGGCGATCAACGCGTCGTCCATGTCGCGCGGGTGCGAGGTGGTGTAGCGCAGCCGCTCCAGCCCGTCGATCTCAGTGAGACACGCGATGAGGCGGGCCAGCGACCACGTGCCGCCGTCGGGCGCCGCGCCGTGATAGGCGTTGACGTTCTGGCCCAGCAACGTGATCTCGCGCGCGCCCGCCGCGACCAGGGCCGTGGCCTCGCGCAACAGGCTTTCGGCGGGCCGCGAATATTCCGCGCCGCGCGTATAGGGCACGACACAGAACGTGCAGAACTTGTCGCAGCCCTCCTGCACCGACAGGAACGCGGTGACGCCGTCGACGCCGCGCTCGCGCGGCAGATGGTCGAACTTGGCCTCGGTGGGAAAGTCGGTTTCCAGCACGCCCTGGCCCGCCGCGCGGGTCGCGCGCGCCACCATTTCCGGCAGCCGGTGATAGGTCTGCGGCCCCAGCACGATATCGACGAACGGCGCGCGGCGCAGAATCTCCGCGCCCTCGGCCTGGGCCACGCACCCCGCCACCGCCAGGATCATGCGCCCGCCCGCCGCTTCCTTGCGGCGCTGCAAGGGGCGCAGGCGGCCGAGTTCGGAGAACACTTTCTCCGTCGCCTTCTCGCGAATATGGCAGGTGTTCATGATCACCATGTCGGCGTCGTCGGGCGTCCCGACCGCCCGGTAGCCCAACGGCGCCAGCACCTCCGCCATGCGGGCGGAGTCGTAGACGTTCATCTGGCAGCCGTAAGTCTTGATGAACAGGCTTTTCAGGCCGGCGGTGGGTGCGTCGTCGTCTCGCGCTTCAGGCTCGTTCACGGCAATCCGCTTGCGGCCCGCGCGCGCGTCCCATTTCCGATCCCTCGGACCGGCCACGATACCCGAAAAAAACCTTTGTTTGTCACGAGTTTGACTCTAGCACCGGGCGGTCCGCTGTCAAGCGCGCGCCAGCCGCGGCCGACGCGGGCGTGGCTTCGCGCCCGCTCAACATGTCCGACACGCCGGCCGCGACGACCGCCTGGCAGCCGAGCGCCATGTCCTTGCGCGACGCGAAGTCCGCGATGGTCACCGGCTCGTGGAACGTCACGCCGACCGTGACCCGGCCCAGGCCGAGCACGGTCCACAAATGATCCATCAGTTCCATGTCGCCGTACCATGCGAACAGGGGCCGGTTGCGCCGTCCCATGGGCAGGCCGTCGAGCTGGGTATAGGCGATGGAAACCGGCTGCACGAGAAGCGGTTGGCCGCCGACGTCGCGCTCGGCGATGCTGAAGAAGGTGCTGACGAAACGCAGCACGCGCTGGCCGTCGTTGCTGGTGCCCTCGGGAAACAGGACCAGGCTGTCGCCGGCGTCGAGGCGGCGTTGCATTTCGTCGCGGTGATGCTTGGCGCGGCTGACGCGGCGTTCGACGAAAACGGTGCCGTTCAGTTTGGCGAGCAGGCCGAAGATCGGCCAGCCGGCGACTTCCGACTTGGCGATGAAGGCGGCGTCGATCACCGCGGCCAGGACGATGATGTCGATGTAGGACGTGTGGTTGGACACGAACAAGGTGGGATGGCGTGCGGACGGCCGCCCGCGGCATTCCACCGTGAGGCCCATGATCCAGCAGTTGCCCCGGTGATAGAGCATCGGGATCGTCCGCGACAGGCGCCAGCCGAAGCGGAACGCCACCATCTGCGGCGGCAACAGCAGCGCCACCCATGCCAGGCACAGGACCGCCCGCAATGTCGCCTGAACCCGCGCGCCGATATCCACTAACCTAAATCGAGGTCGCGCTGAACGGTCTCGTAGTGCTGACGGTACTTCGCCGTGACCAGGTCGGTCTTGACCACCACGCAGACGTCGGTGGTGTGGAACTGGCGGTCGATCACCGCGCCGTCGCCGATAAAACCGCCCAGCCGCAAGTAACCCTTGATCAGCGGCGGCAGCGAGATTTTTCCGGCGCGTGGGTCGAGATCCTCGGCCGCGATGCGGTCCATCGCCGTATAGAGATGGGGCAGCGCGCGCGGGCGCATCTCCGCCGGCGCCAGGTGATGGTGGTACAGATAGGACAGCGGCAGCGCCAGCGCGTCCGGGTCGGTGCCGGGCAGGCTGGCGCAGCCGAACATCAAGGTGATGTCGTAGTGGAACACATAGGCCGCGATGCCGCGCCACAGCAGCGCCATGGTATGGCCATTCCGGAAGGCGGTATCGACGCAAGACCGGCCGAGCTCGAGAATCTCGCCCGGCGTCGCCAGGACATTGGCGATGTCGTATTCACCGGCGGTATAGAACCCGCCGGCGCGCTCGGCCGCGACGCGCCGGTTGAGCCGGTAGGTGCCGACCACGGAATCGTAAAGATCGCCGCGGTCGTGATCGATCACCAGAAGGTGGTCGAAGACCTCGTCGAAGGGATCGAAATCGCGCTTGCGCCGGGTCATTTCCGGCGTCGGCGCCGCGTCCATTTCCTCGTAGAATATCCGGTAGCGCAACGCCTGCGCGGCATCCACGTCCTCCGGGGTGAGCGCCAGGCGAACCTCGCGGCTACCCGAGAATATGCCGCCGAAGGGCTCGTCGAGGCTTGCCGCCACCGCCATCTCAGATGCCTTCTTTCAGCCGGAGTTCGCTAGCCATCGTCGGGCTTTATGGGTTCGATGGTCTCGATGGGTTCGCCGAAAAGTTCCAGGCGGTGGTCGACCAGGCGGTATCCCAATTCCCGGGCGATCTCGCGCTGCAACTCCTCGATGCGCTCGTTGCGAAACTCGACGACGCGCCCGGTCTTGATGTCGATGAGGTGATCATGGTGATCTTGGCTGGCTTCCTCGTAGCGCGCCCGGCCGTCGCCGAAGTCGTGCCGCTCGACCACGTTGGCTTCCTCGAACAGCCGCACCGTGCGATAGACGGTGGCCATGCTGATGCGCGGATCGGCCTCGGTGGCGCGGCGATACACCTCGCCGGCGTCGGGATGGTCGGCGGCGTCCGACAGCACGCGCGCGATCACGCGACGCTGCTCGGTCATCTTCAGACCCTTGTCGAGACACAGCCGCTCTACTCTCGATGGCGACTCGATTTTGTTCACCCTCGCGCCCTCGCCCCGCGCGTTTTTGTTTCTTGGTGACCGCCCGAGTATACGGCACCCGTCGCGGCCAAACAACAAGACCTACTCACCCGAGCCGGGCCTCGATGGCGTCCCAAATCTGGGCGGCGAGGTTGACGTCGTCGAAGCGGTCGATTTCCTGGATTCCGGTCGGGGAAGTGACGTTGATCTCGGTGAGATAGCCGCCGATCACGTCGATGCCGGCGAAGATCAGGCCGCGCTCGGCCAGGCTGGGGCCGATAGTGGCGCAGATTTCGCGCTCGCGCGCGCTCAGCGTGGTCTTTTCCGCGCGCGCCCCGACATGCATGTTGGCCCGCGCCTCGCCTTGCGGCGGCACCCGGTTGATGGCGCCCGCCGCCACGCCGTCGATCAGGATGATGCGCTTGTCGCCCTGGCGAATCTCGGGCAGGTATTTCTGCGCGATGATGGGCTCGCGCGACATGGCGGTGAACATTTCCAACAGCGCGCTCAGGTTCTCGTCGTCGGGCGCGACGTGGAACACGCCGGCGCCGCCATTGCCGAACAGCGGCTTGATGATGATGTCGCCGTGGGCGGCGCGGAAGTCCTTGATCCGCGCCCTGTCCGACGAAATCAACGTTGGCGGCATGATGTCGGCGAATCGGGTGACGAACAGCTTTTCCGGCGCGTTGCGCACTTCGGCCGGGTCGTTGACCACCAGGGTCTTGGGATGGATGCGCTCGAGCATGTGGGTGGCGGTGATATAGGCCATGTCGAACGGCGGGTCCTGGCGCATCAGCACCACGTCCATCGACGCCAGATCGAGACGTTCGAGAGCGCCGAGGTCGTGGTGATTGCCCGCCTCGCGGCGCACCCGAAGGGCGCGCGCGCGGGTCACCACCCGGCCCGCGTCGAGCGACAGGTCGCTGGCCAGGTAATGGTAAAGCTTGTGGCCGCGCGCCTGGGCCTCGAGGGCCAGCGCGAAGGTGCTGTCGGCGTCGATGTCGATGGCCTCGATGGGGTCCATCTGAATGGCCACGGCAAGGCTCATTGCGATCCCCCTAATTCAGCCGGCGGCGCAGGGTGGTGAGCAGCCCGGTGGCGCGCTGCCTGAGCGTCGCGTCCGGGCTTTGCGCGATCACCGTTTCGAGAACCTCGATCGCGGTGATCACGTTGCCGCGATGGGCGTGCAGCATGGCGATGTCGCAGTGGTTCTCGAACCGGTCGGGGGCGAGGTGAATCATCGCGGTCAGGGCGCGGATGGCGCGGTCGTAGTCCTGGCCCTGGACGGCGCGTAGCTTGACGTTGTTCTGTAGGCGCAGCAACACCGCGCGATCGCTGGCCGCGTCGTAGTGCTCGGGGCGCAACTCGGCATCGGGGCCGTTGGTCTTCTTCAGCAGCGCGCGCATCCGCTCGGGGGACAGGCGCCGGCCGCGGTGGAACGGATCGACGATGACGCGCCCCGCGCCGTCGCCGACGCGAACCAGGAAATGGCCGGGGAAATTCAGCCCGGCCGCCGACCAGCCGCGCGCGCGCGCCGCGTGGAGATAAAGGATCGACAGGCTGACCGGCAGGCCGCGGCGGCGGTCGATGACGCGGATCAGGTTGACGTTGTCCAGATCGTCGTAGCTCTCGCGCGCGCCGTCATAGCCGTGCCGGTCGAACAGGACCGTGTTGAGCGCCGCGACGGGGTCGTCGATGCCTTCGGCGGCCACGCCGACGTCGCTGGCCAGCGTGTCGAGATGGGCGCGGTAGTCGTCGAGCCGCGCCTCGGGGCAATCCAGGGCCGCCAGCAGCAACGCCGCCTCGGCCAGGTCGATGGGCGCGCGCGCCAGTTCGCGGTCGAGGGCGCGGTACAAGGCCTCCGGCGTGACCGGCGGCTTCATTTCGGCCGCCTCGGATCGTCGGCCAGAATGATGTGGTCGATCAGCCGGCGCGCGTTGGGCACGTCGCGCGCGTGCGCCACCACGCGGTCGTGTTCGCGTTGGCCGCGCGCGATGCCGATCAGATAGATCACGCCGTCATATGTGGTGATGTTGTAGTTGATGTCGAACACCACCTTGTCGGTCAACAGGCGCGCGCGCAGACGCGTGGTGATCCAAGTGTCGCGCAGGTAATCGGCCGGCCGCGCCGGGTCGGCCAGTTGGATTTCGTTGATCACCGCGTCGACATCGCCGACCCGCCAGGCCAGCTCGCCGGCCCGGTCCTTGAGCCGCTGGTTCTCGACGATTCCCGACAGCATCACGCGGCCTTCGATCACGTCCACGCCGACCGCGCGGAACAGGTCGCGGAAATCGGCCTGTATCAGCTTGTGGGTCAAGGCCACCTTGATGGCGGCGTCGCTGATCGCTTCCTCGACCGAGCGCTCCTGGGCGATGGTCACGCCGGCGGTGGCGCCGACGCCAATGGCGGCGCTGACGCAGCCGCCCAGGGGCGCCACCAGGCACAGACCCAGACCCAGAACGATCAGCGCGGCTGCTGGCGCCACGCGTCGACCACATGGGTCGGCCAGAAGAATCGGAAACTCGGCCACGGCCCAACGAACATCACGTCAAATCGTCCAAAACATGCGCCCAAGGCGGCGTGGTGCGCAAGAAACATTTCCGCCGCGCGGGTGATTCGGCGTTGTTGGGCCGGCACCGGCACCGCGTCGGCGCCGAACTCGAGGCCGCGCGCCTTGACCTCGATGAAGGCAAGCACGCGGCCGCGCCGCGCGACAATGTCGATTTCGCCCACCGGAACACGCCAGTTGCGCGCCAGGATGCGCCAGCCGGCGAGCCGAAGACGCATCACGCAGGCGCCCTCGCCGCGTCGGCCGAAGCGCGCCGCGCGCCGCTTGTCCCGCCTCGGTGACATGGAAATTCACCTCGATTTCAACGCGACCGCGCGCCCGTAAAGCGCGCGCCGCGCCAGGCCGGTCTCGGCCGCCACCACGGCGGCCGCGTCGGTGGCCTTCATGGTGGCCAAGGCGTCGCGAAGCATCGCGTCCACCGCGTCGTCGTCAAAGGTGGCTTCGCGCGGCGTCGGCGGGCCGGTCACGATGACCAATTCGCCGGGTGGGCCGGCGGCGTCCGCCCAATGGCGCGCCAGAGCGGCGAGGTCGTCGCGGCGCACCGTCTCGTGCAGCTTGGTCAATTCGCGCGCCACGGCGGCCGGGCGCGGCCCCAGCACCGCAGCCATGTCGGCCAGGGCGGCGGGCAGGCGCCGTCCGGTCTCCAGGATCACCAGGGTGGCGTCGATTTCGGCGAGGGCGCGCAGCGCGCGCCGCCGCGCGGCTTGGCGGGGCGGCAGGAAGCCGGCGAAGAAAAACCGGTCGGTGGGCAGGCCGGCGACGCTGAGCGCCGCGGTCACCGCCGAAGGACCCGGCACCGGAATGACCGGGATTCCGGCATCCACCGCCGCCGCCACCAGCCGGTAGCCGGGATCGGAAATCAACGGCGTGCCGGCGTCGCTGACCAACGCCACCGCCGCCCCCGCCTCGAGACGGCGCAGCAGCGCGCGCCCGGCGCGCCCGGCGTTGTGGTCGTGATAGGCGGTGGTGGGCGCGCGAATGCCGTGAATCGCGAACAGCTTGGCGGTGCGCCGCGTGTCCTCGCAGGCCACCACGTCGGCCCGGGCCAGCACGTCGAGCGCGCGCAGCGTGATGTCGGCGGCGTTGCCGATCGGGGTCGCCACGATATAGAGCCCCGGCGTCAGTTTACTTGGTCCGGCGGCGGCGCTACCTTGACCGTCCCCTGCCCTGTTTTGGGAGTCGGCCCGTGACTCTGACTTCGATACGTCGCGCGGCGGCGACCGTCCGCGCTCCCGCGGCTTTTTTCGCGTCATGTTTCGTTCTCGCAATGATTGCCGGCTGCGCCGGTCCGACCGTACAGCCGAGAGAGAGCGCGACGCAACCCAAGCCCGCGCCGGCGGAGATCGCGACGCCGGCGCCGCAACCTTTGCCCGCCCCCGAAAACCCCGAATTGGACGCCTTCCTGGCGCCCGACAGACCCGATGTCGAAGTCACCGACATCGGCCCCGACGCGACGGACGCTCTGCTGGCGCGCGAGCGCGACGTGATCCGCGTGGCGTTGCTGTTGCCGCTGTCGGGGCCGGGCAAGGCGTTGGGCACGGCCATGCTGAACGCGGCGCAGATGGCGCTTTTCGATACCTTCGGCGACAACATGGTGTTGCTTCCCAAGGACACGGCCGGCACGCCGGAAGGCGCCGAGAGGGCGATCACCGAGGCCTTGGCGGTGGATCGGGCGGAACTGGTTCTGGGGCCCCTGTTCAGCGCCTCGGTCAGCGCCGTGGCGCCGCTGGCCCGGGGCGCCGACGTGCCCGTGCTCGCGTTCTCTAACGATCGTTCGGCAGCCGGACAAGGTGTTTATTTACTGGGGTTTACGCCCCAGGAGCAGATCGCCCGGATCGTCGGCTACGCGGTTCGCCAGGGCTACACGCGTCTTGCCGCCCTGGTGCCGGAGACGCCCTATGGCGACGCCGTTGTCGACGCCTTGTTCCGCGCCGCCGAGCGCGCCGGCGCGGTGGTCGACCGGGTCGAGTTCTTTGCCGCCGATGGCTCCAACATCACCGAAGTCGTGGAGCGTTTGGCCTCCATCGAAGGGACTGATCTGGCGGAGAACGAACGATCGTTCGACGCGGTGATCATCGGCGCCAGCGGTCAGCAGTTGCGCGCCATCGCGCCCTTGTTCCCCTATTTCGATCTGGACACCGCCGGCATCCAGATGCTGGGCACCGAGACCTGGCTGCACCCCGGCCTGCACGAAGAACCGGCCCTGATCGGCGCCTGGTTCGCCGCGCCGCCGCCGGGCCAATGGGAGACGTTCCGGGAGCGTTATGAATCGATCTACGGCGCGCCGCCGCCGCGCCGCGCGGTGCTGGCCTATGACGCCGCCGCCCTGGCCGGGGCGCTGGCGCGCGTGCCGCCGGAGTCCAGCGGCGGGGTGCGTTTCGCCGAGAAGTTGCTGACCGCGCGCGGCGGTTTCGCCGGCACCGACGGGGTGTTCCGGCTCAACCCCGACGGCGTCGTCCAACGCGCCCTCGCGGTCTACGCCATCACGGAGGAGGGCTTCGAGGTCATCAGCCCCGCCCCCAAGGGTTTCGGCCGCGGCTCGTTTTAAGACCGCGTGTCCCGAATGATTCCGACATTCTATGCGATGGCAGTTCGATTCCACTATAAGAATCAATCTATCGCGGCGTAGATGGCGCGACGAGCCAGGCGCGTCGAATGGGCGGAGCGACCGGGTTCGTGAACAACATCCGATAACCTTCCGCCAAGGCGCCGATTGTGTTACAATTTCGCTGAACGCCGGGATCGATTGGGAAATATGGTAACGGCTAGTGCCCAAGCAGGGAATATTTCCACATCGGAGATCACCTGGCGGGCGGAAAGGGTTAAGTTCGTTGGATTTCGTGGTAGTCAGATTTAAGGGAAAAGAGGGAAATGAGAATCGTAAGGTGATTGTCGACGGCCAATCTGTTGGCGAGACAGACGCGGTTATTGCCATCGAAAGTGGGACGCACGAGTTCAGTCTCGGTGGAGACGACGATTACCAGCCCAAAAATGTGCTGAAAATGCTATACGACACCTCTAGTTCCACTCCCCTCGAGATCGAGTTCCATTCCACGTAACATCCAAACCGTGGTTAGTCTCGCGGGCGAGACTGAAGGTCTTGTTGTAAGCGTCTGAATGAATGTCGGGAGATATAGTCCGCGTATACCATTCGTAAAGTAGAATCGAATGAACCGAGACGAAGCTCTTGGACTCCTGAAACGCGGACCGGATGGCGTGCAAGAGTGGAACCGGCGGCGCGACGCGGGCGAAGATATTCCAAGCCTTGAGGGGGCCGACCTCGCCGGCGCGGACCTTCGCGGCGCGCACTTGCAAAGCATCCCACGCGATTCCCCGAATTCCAAACGAGATCGTGGACCTCAAATATGCCGATCTGCGGAATGCGAGGCTCGAAAGCGCGAACATCAGCGGTGCTTTCTTGCTCGGGGCAAATTTGAAGGGAGCCGACCTAAGAAACGCAAAGGGAATAAAGGCCAACCTCACCGACGCCAATCTGGAAGGGGTGAACTTCACTGGCGCGGTGCTTCCTGGCGCCATCTTTCTTCGCGCCAAACTTGGCGGCGCGATTTTGAGAGACACAAACCTGCAGGACGCGTCTCTTTTGGACGTAGAGGGCTTCTTTGGTGATCAGCTTGCGGGCGCCGTCGTGGCGGGAGCGAAGCTTTCCGACGAAATTAAGAGTTTCGGTGCCCTAGAAACAATCAAGCTCGCCTGTTCGAATGCCCGAACGATCTTCCTGGCCATGCTTCTCGGATGCGCCTACACGGTGCTGACAATTGGCACCACCACTGACGCGCGAATCATCACGAATTCGTCGTCATCGCCCCTGCCGATCATCGGGTCGGAGATACCAACCGTCAGTTTCTATGTCGTTGCCCCGCTAATATTATTTGGATTTTATATTTACTTTCATTTGTGCATGCAGAACGTATGGGAGAGGCTCGGCACGCTACCATCGGTTCTACAAGACGGACGACATCTCGATAAAGCAACCGATCCATGGCTTCTACTGGGTTTGGTACAGACGCGTTTTGTAAAACTTCGGGACGAACGAACTTTCTTGGCACAGATCCAGGCCTTGGTTTCTATCTTTCTCGCCTGGTGCGTGGTTCCGTTGACATTGTTCCTTCTTTGGGGGCGCTATCTGCGCGCTCACGACACAATCGTTACAATCGTTCACGTGTTGTCGTTGACCGCGGCGGTGGCGATTGGCATTTACACGTATAGGCGCGCCGTTTTTGCGCTTACTTCAGTGAGGCAGCCGATATTTTCAGCCAAACGGGCGTGGCGCGCGT
>Ga0114950_10001040_pt1 | contig 20547 bp, 17 predicted proteins | sample N075metaG_FD_83503 | JGI IMG/M metagenome (GOLD analysis project Ga0114950, IMG submission 83503) | Deep subsurface microbial communities from Kermadec Trench to uncover new lineages of life (NeLLi) - N075 metaG | ecosystem: Environmental > Aquatic > Marine > Ocean trench > Sediment | place... | reverse complement strand
GGCGCCGAATTTGATACACCAAAGTCGGATGGCTTCGTGGCTGACGATGATACCCCGTTCAGCCAGTAAATCTTCAATGTCCCGGTGACTCAGATTGAATCTATAGTAGAGCCAGACTGCGTAGGAGATGATATCTGGCGGGAATCCGTGGCGTTTGTATGTGTTCATGCCGGGATTGTCCCCCAGACGAAGTTAATTTGGCAGTGCCGTTTCCAGCGTTTCTATCACAAATATTTTCGTACAGAGATCTTCCCAATATCCAGTTAATACTTGTTAGGCTAATCCTCTACAGTCTTGCGTCAGAAGGATTTGGGCATTTTGAGTACATGGGTACCGACATGGGACAGAATCAGGTTGGTGGAAATCGGGGCCACCTGGTAAAGCCGAGTTTCCCTGAACTTTCTTTCGATATCAAACTCCTCGGCAAAGCCGTAACCACCGTGGGTCTGGATACAGGTGTCCGCCGCCGCCCAGGCCGCCTCCGAGGCCAGCAACTTGGCCATATTGGCCTCGCTGCCCGGTCGCTGGCCGGCATCAAACAGGGCCGCTGCGTGACGAACCATCAGAGCGGCGGCCTCGGTCTGGATATGAGCGCGGGCGATGGGAAACTGTACCCCTTGGTTCTGGCCAATCGGATTACCAAAAACCTCTCGTTCGCAGGCATAAGCGCTGGCCTTGCCGATGAACCAGTGGGCATCACCGATACACTCGGCGGCGATCAGGATGCGCTCGGCGTTCATACCATCCATGATGTAGTGAAAGCCCCTGCCCTCCTCACCGATTAGGTTCGTCACCGGCACCCGGAGCTGATCGAAAAACAATTCTGTGGTCGCGTGATTCATCATGGTGCGGATGGGGTTGATGGTGAGCCCATTGCCAACGGCCGAACGCAAATCCACCAGTAATACCGACATACCGTCCGTGGGTTTTTGACTGTCTTCCCGCGCGCTCGTGCGCACCAGCAAAACCATCAGGTCGGAATGTTCCACCCTGGAAATAAAGACTTTCTGCCCGCTGACCACATAGTGATCGCCATCGCGAACTGCCCGGGTGGTAATACGTGTAGTATCGGTGCCACTAGCCGGTTCGGTGACTCCAAATGCCTGCAGGCGCAATTCGCCACTGGCGATGGCGGGCAGGTACTGTTGCTTTTGCGCGGCGCTGCCGTGGCGTAAAATTGTGCCCATCGTATACATCTGGGCGTGGCAGGCACCGGCATTACCGCCGCTGCGCTGAATTTCTTCCAGTATTGCGCAGGCCGCACTGAGTGGCAGGCCACTGCCACCATACTCCTCCGGTACCAGCACAGAGAGGTAGCCGGCATCAGTCAGGGCCTTTACAAACTCCGTGGGGTATTCGCGTTTCTCGTCCCGCGCCTGCCAGTAGGCACTGGGGAACTCAGCACAGAGTTTTGCGACTGCATCGCGGATATCGGTATAATCAGTATCGGCATTCAAGGTATCAACTCCATCCATTGAAAGTTTCAGCGATCAGTTGGTAGTTCTCCCGTGTACGTTCCTCGCTCATGCCGATGCTGGGAGAATAGATCAGGGGCTGCTCGGTCAAACCGCGCCACTGCTCCAGCCGTTGTTTCACCTCGGCAGGAGGTCCGGTAATCGCGATCTCGTCAATCATGCCATCGGTTACCGACGCCACCATGGCCTTCATATCGCCGGCCTTGAAAGCTGCCGAGATGGCCTCACCCTGTTCGCGCCAACCGTTGGCATCGAGAATGCTGTGGTACATGGCAGTGGTATAGTAAAAGGCGATCTGCGCCCTAACCTCATTGCGGGCCAACGCCACGTTGTCGGAGATAGAACAGATGACATAGGGTGCCAACTCGCACTGGCTGCCCTCCAGGGTCGGCAATACCACACGCTTGATGTATTCACGCGTGTACACCGGGTGTCCCACCAAGCCATCCGCTACCCTGGCGGCACAGCGAATCATGCCCTGGTTGACCGCGGCCACATAGATCGGTATCTGCTCCCTGGGGGCGTTGGGGCGGAAATAATGTGGGATGGAAATATTATAGTGCTCCCCCTCGAACTTCAAACCCCCGCCGTCTTTTGCAGCCATGGCAGCCCTCACGATTTTTACCACCTCCTCCATGCGCGGTGCAGGCGGTGTGTCAAAGGGCACCGAATACCATTTGCTGTTCATGCTGCGGGTGCCGGAACCCAGGCCGAGAATCGCCCGCCCGCCGGATAGTTCATCGATATCCATAATGCCGGACGCGGTCAGTACCGGCGTGCGGGTGAAGGAATTAACGATGGCGGAACCAATTTTTACCCGTTCGGTCGCGGCGGCCAGTGCGGCCATGCGCACCAGTCCATTTTGGTGGAAAAACTCCGTCGCCCACACCGAATCGAAGCCATTGGCCTCCGCCAATCGCGCCGCCTCGATCTGGTCGGCGATGAGAGGCTGGCTCAGGATCATGCCTAATTTCATAGTAGTTCCCCGTCAGGCCGCAATGGGGCCCATCAGTATGTCGGCCAGTTTGGCTCGCTGGTACACGCCGTCACCCATCAACGCCTGGTTGTGCTTTTGGCGCTTGAAATACAGGTGTAGGAAGCACTCCCAGGTGAAGCCGATGCCGCCGTGAGTTTGCACCGACCTCGTACAGGCGAAGGCCGCAGCATCACTGGCAGCGGATTTGGCCATGCGCGAATACTGCTCGGCCGACTCCGGTTCCCAATCGATGGCACAGGCCGCGTAGTAGACCAGGGAACGGGCCTGGTCCAGCATCACCATCAGGTCTACCAGGGGGTGCTTGATCGCCTGGAAGAAGGCGATAGGCTTATCGAACTGGGTGCGCACCTTGGCGTACTCGACGGTAGTCTGCAATTGCCATTCCGCCGCCCCGCACATGTCCGCCGCCAGCACGGTCAATAAGCAGGGCTCCGCCTGATCCAGCGCCTTGTCTCCGCTGCCGGGTGCCGCCGCTACCTGGCCGGCATCGACACCGCTGAACGCGATATGAGCCTGGTCCCGCGTTAAATCGGTGATGGCATCGGCGGTAATCGTCACGCCATCGGCAGTAGCCGGTACGATGTAGAGGCCGATGCCATCATCGGCCCGGGCCTTGACGACGAAAAAATCGGCCTTGGCCGCGTCCTGCACATACCAGGCCGTGCCCTCCAATTTTCCGTTTTCCACCCTGACATCGGTGTCTGCTGATTCCCAGGAACCCCGGCTATTGGTGATCGCCAGCGTCGCGGGTGCGCCCTCGACAATGTAACCCAGGGCCTGGCTAGCGCCCTCGGATTCGCAGGCAGCGAGCACATAACTGCTGTTGATCGTGCTGATGAGCGGCGACGGCAGTGCCGCCCTGCCCGCTTCCTCGGCAAGCGCCGCAACGGCAACCGCCTTCATACCCATGCCGCCAGCTTGCTCGGGCACAGCCAACATGGTCCAGCCCAGCTCTACCATTTGCCGCCACAGATCCCGATCCCAGAGGCACTCGGGCGTGCGGTCCGGGTCGGGGTTGGCCGCGACCAGCGCATGAAGCTTATCAGTGGGCAACTTGTTCTCGAAAAACTTGCGGGCCGAATCCCGCAGCATGACTTCTTCTTCACCAAAATCAAAATTCCTGGGTTGTGCCATTTCTATTCTCCACTCATTCGTTATTTTGACTTGGGCATACCCAGTACGCGCTCGCCTAGGATGTTTTTTTGAACCTCGCTGGTCCCGGCGGCAATCGTCATACCGTAAGAATTCAGGTAGGCGAGTGGCCAGTGGCCCTCTTGCGGCGCATGTTCGTCAGCCAGGTACAATGAACTGGCCGCGCCCTCCAATTCCAGCGCTACTCTTCCCACATCCTGCATGACTTCACTCATTACCAGCTTGCTTTGCAGCGGTATTCGCATGGGGTGATCGATCAACCCCTGCACCCGCGCGCGTCGGGCACCCTGTCGGGAGCCCTCCTGGCGAATAATCAGCTGCATGATCTTATCTCGCATGACCGGGTCATCGGCCGCGCAACGGCCGTTGCGCCAGCATTCCTGGGCCAGACCCAACAAGGCCGTCGCACCCACCCCTTTCTTTTTCTCGCTGTCGTCCTTAACCCCGGAACCACCCTTGGGCGTAACCAGCTCCCCGGCTCCGCGCTCATGCAACAAGGTCGTCATGGCGACCTGCCAGCCCTTGCCCACTTCGTCCAGACGAAAGCTGTCGTCCACTTCCAGGTCTTCGAAAAGAACCTCGTTGAAACCTGTCTCACCGGTGATCTTGATCAGCGGCCGCACTGTGACGCCCTTGCCCAGCGCGGCATTAATCGGCACCACAAAATAGGACAGGCCGTCATACTTGTGGTCCTTGCTGGTGCGGCACAACAGAATCATCCAACTGGCGAAGTGGGCCAGTGAAGTCCAGATCTTGTGACCATTGATCACCCACTTATCGCCCTTTTTCTCGGCAAACGTCTGGACGTTGGCCAGGTCAGAACCGGCGCCGGGCTCACTGAAGCCCTGGCACCAGATCTCCTCGCCAGACAGCAGCTTGGGCAACAGCTCACGTTTCAGGTTTTCCTGGCCGTGATAGAAAATCGTGGGGCAGGCCATGCCCAATCCAATGACGTTGGGCAGGTAGGGCGTACCCGCCCGCTGCATTTCCTGGTTGGCAATTTTCTGGCAGTTCTCGCGGCCACCGCCGCCAAACTCCAGCGGGTAATCGCAGCCAATCATCCCGGCGTCGTAGGCCGATTTCTGCCAGGCGCACAGATAGTCCAGCTGCTCCGTGGTCATGATTTCCAAAGGCCCCTGCGGCATGCGAAAGGTGGGGCTGGGGGGAATATTGCCTTGCAGCCAGTCGCGGCAGTACTGCCTGAATTCAGCCTGTTCGGCGCTCTCTTTCTTTACACTTTCGGCCATCGATATAACCTCTCTTGAGTCCACTTGTTAATCCTGCCACCCGCGCGGGGCCCAGGCTTCTATGCTATGCTCGCGTTTTTTAGCGCTATCTCATCGACAGCGGGGTTTTCCTTGGATAAGACAGTTTTCGATCGCAACATCGGTTTTCTGGTCAGTGACATCGCCCGATTGATGGGCGTCGAATACAACCGCATCATGAAGCCCATGGGGCTTACCACACCACAGTTCCGGATGATCATGCAGCTGCAGCGCCAGGATGGTGTCACCCAGTCCAGTCTCGCCAACATACTCGCCGTCGGCAAGGTCTCCACCAGCGGCCTGATTGACCGGCTGGAGCAAAGCGGTTGGATCGAGCGCCGAGCAGACCCCAACGATCGCCGCAGCAACCTCATCTACCTGACCGACAAGGGCCATAATATTGAACCGCGCATGCTGGATACCGGCAAGACACTGACCAAAAAAACACTCAAGAATCTCGATGCCAAGCAACGCTCCACACTCATAGACCTGTTAGTGACTGTGAAGGCGAATCTGCTGGAGGTCGAATCTACGCACATGGAAGATTGATAAAACCCAGTGCACCACCAGCCTGTTGTCCATCAAAACGCTATTTACCCTGAAAAACCGGATCGCGTTTTTCAAAAAATGCCTTGAACCCTTCCGAAAAATCCTCGCTGCCCATGCACGCATCTTGCACCGGGCCTTCCGCTGTAAATGTTTGGTCAAAACTCTGGGTGAAGGAGTCGCGCATCAGCTGCTTGGTATAGCCCATGGATAACGGTGCGCGTTTGGCCAACCGGGCTGCCCACGCCATGGTGTATTCCAGAAGCTCTTCATCCGGTACCACGCGATTGGCCAGACCCAGCTGCAAACACTCTGACGCCTCGATGCGGCTGCCTTCAATCGCTATCTCATAGGCCTTCTGATAACCCACGGCGCGAGGCAACATCCAGTTCACACCACAGTCAGGAGCCAGTGCCCGATCGGAAAACACCGCTTTCAGATAAGCGGTTTCTGACATCACCATTAAGTCACAACACATTGCCAGGGCCATACCGCCGCCGGCGGCGCCGCCTCGTACGCAGGCGATAACCGGTTTCCTGATATTGACGATCTCCATATAGGTGGGTTTGTAATGATCCTCAATACCACGCTCGCAGGACACAAAGTCCTTGGTATCGTTCAAATCCGCCCCTGCGCAAAAGCCCTTGCCCTCGCCGGTCAGCACGATAACCCGGACATCGTCATTGTCGGCCAGTTGCTGAATGTGTTGCTTCAGTTCCGCCAGCAACTGCGTACACAGCGCATTGCGCCGCGCTGGTTTGTTCAAACTCAGCAGTGCAACCTGACCGCGGATCTCACACAAAACCTTGCTGTCTTCGCTCACTCTACTCTCCTGTAATACTATCTGGGCCGCGTGGACCCCTCAGTCCAATGTGCCCAACGCATCCTGCAGTTCCTGCCGCAGTTGCATTTTGAATATTTTGCCGAGATGGTTCTTTGGCAAACCGTCGCGCAGTTCAATCGTTGCCAGACGCTGGCTGGGGCTCAGTTGTTCGTTGACCCATTGCTGTAGCGCCTCGGTGCTCTGCGCATCACACCCCGACTTCAAGACCACCAGGCCTACCGCCGATTCACCCCAGCGCTTGCTGGGAATGCCAATAACAGCGGCTTCGGCCACGTCCGGGTGGCGCTGCAACACCGCTTCGATATCGACTGCATAGACATTCATGCCGCCGGAGATAATCATGTCTTTCTTGCGATCGCGCAGGAACAGGTAACCGTCCTCATCCAGGAAACCCAGGTCGCCGCTGCGAAAATATTGCTCACCCTCTCCGTCGGCCCATAGCAGGGAGGAGATATCCCCCCTGTTCAGGTAGCCCTCCATGTGGATGGGGCTGCGCCCGACGATTTCGCCGATTTCACCACTGGGCAATTCATTGCCCGCTTCATCGATAATTTTCAGCACGCAGCCATTGGAGGCCTGGCCCACGGATGCCAGCTTCTCGGGTGCCTGACTGAACCACAGGGCCGTGGTCACACCACCCTCGGTGAGGGAGTAAAACTCCAGCATTTCACCTGGAAACCGCTGGGCCAGTTCCTGCTTGGCGGCCAGGGTCATGGGTGCACTACCACCGAATTTGAATTCAATAGAGGAGAGATCGAAATCGCCAAAATTGGCCTGCGCCATCAGGCGCTCGTACTGTACGGGCACCAGCAACATATGGGTGACCCGATATGTCTCCACCATGGAGAGAAATTCCTGCTCGTCGAACTTGTCCACCAGCACACAGCAGCCACCAGCATAAACGGTGGGCATCCAGGATGACATGCCCCCCAGGGAATACAGGGGCGTACTGATAATAGTCACCTTGTGCTGCAACAACGCCATGTTCCTGGCCTGGCCGATGCGCGTGCCATGACCCAGGATAATGCCCTTTGGCGTGCCCGTGGTACCGGAGCTGTACATAATGATGAAGGGATCCGAGGCCAGTATCTCGATACCGGGGTAATCCGCAGGGCTGTCTCCCAACCAGGTATCGAAAGACGTGGCATTGAGCGCGGCCAATGCCGTCTTATCGTCAAAATCAAGCGCCACCACCCGACTAACGACAAACGAATTCAACGCCAGCACTTCCGCCAGCAGGCCGCCGATGTATTCATCCACAAACAGGATATCCGGAGAACAGTCCTGCAGCATCAACAACAGCGTTTCTGCCGTCACCATGGTCGGCATGGGAATACAGACCGCACCTGCGGTGCTGATACCACCCATCGCGGTCACATAGGCGGCAGTATTCCTGCCCAGTAATACCGCGCGGCCGCCTTTGCCTATGCGCTCGCGCAACAGGCGGTTGGCGATGCGGTTAACCCCGGCGGAATACTCAGCCCAACTGGTGACCCGATGGTGAAAAATCAGAGCATCGCTATCAGCCCGCTCTGAACCGTGCTGCTGGATCAGGCTGGGAAATGTTTCTTGCAATACGGAATCGTCTCTCATTATTAACATCCCCGTCCCGGCAGATTTCAGGTCACGATGCGATAGATGATGGTACCTTTGGCGTAGACCCTCTGGTCGTCTTTGCCGGCCACCTCGACATCACTGTAGAAAATCTCGTTGTCACGATAGCTCACTTTCGCGTAGGCGATCAGGTCCTGCTTTGGCGGCGCGACCCGTACCTGGGCCTGCATGCAAGGCGTAGATGCCTTGTATGCCCCAGGGCCTGTTACGGCCCATCCCGCCATGGCTCCGGCGGTGTCCAGCAAGGCCAGGGTAGCGCCTTCGTGAGTACCACCATCAGCGTCGCCGTGATCTTCGATCCAGGGCATTAGCAAACGGGCTTCACCGTCGGCCATATGCTCGATAACAATGCCACGCTCGTGGATAAAGGGCACCATCTGGGTGATCGCCGGACCCATATCGCCAGGCTGATCACCGGCTACTGCCGTTTCGCAGATTGGACCTTCATTGACCTCGGCCCCATTGCGCCCGCGAATCAGCATGGTGGCGTGGGATACCTTCTTACCGGCATCGCTGGTGCAGGTGACTTCGACGAAGATCAGTTCCTTGCCGCGACGTAAAACCGTCGCCTTTGCGGTAACACCTTCATTTATCGCCGCGGACAGGTAATTAATCTGAAAACCGAGCGTGTGAAAGGGCCCCCGCTCGCTGCCCAGGGCTGTGCGTGCAATCGCCTGGGCACTAATAATCGACATGGAGGCGTACACGCCGCCGTGCAATGCGCCACCGGGGTTCGAATTGCCTTCACGGAAAGGCAGAAACAACTCCGCATGCTCCTCGCTGATTGCCTTCGACTGTATACCCAGTTTCTTGCTAAAGGCCGAATCCTCGACCCATGTTTTAACATCACTCATTTCGATAATCCTGTGAGTTGGTGAAAGTAAAAGGTTGGACGCTGATCAGGTGCTAGAACTCCGGGATCAGACAGGAGTGAACCGATTCCTGTCCCTCGATTTCACGGGCGAGTGTCTTGATCGCCAGCTCCGCCTCTTCGAGCTTGAAGTTGTGGGTGTGCATCGCCGCCATGGGCACCGTGCCAGATTCAATAACCTTGATCGCCGATTGATAACCGCTGGACGTCACCCCGATAGCACCCTTGATGGTGATTTCCTTCAGGACAATGATATCGGAGATAAAGTTGGGAATTGCTTTGAAGCCCTTGATCCCGGCCAGCACCACGGTGCCGCCCTGCCTGACGAACTCCAGCGATTGGACGATGGGTTCCACTGCATAGGAGGACACGTCCACCACCACGTCGACGCCCTTGCCGCCGGTGATCTCTTTGACTCTTCTGATCGGGTCTTCATTTTGTACATCGATGGTGTAATCCGCACCGTACAACTTCGCCAGCTTCAATTTTTCGGCGTCGGCCTCAAGGCCGGTGACAATGATTTTACCGGCCCCGGCCTGGCGGCAGGCGATAACACTGGCCAGGCCGCGCTGGCCAGGGCCCATAATCAGGACATCGTCGCCCACGCGGGTGTTCGGCAGCTCTACCGCCCAACGAAATCCCGCTCCCAGCGGATTGAACATCACGGCAATTTCCGGTGGCAGCGTGGGGTCCATTTTATGCACGATAGAGTTGCGGTCCAGGAACATATACTGCGAGTAAGAGCCCCACAGGCCCGGCTTTTCACTCAGCGGAATATAGGAATAAATTCGGCGTGTGCCACACAGGTGGTAGGACCCGCTGTAACAGGTGCTGCAACTGTGGCAGGCAATCATGGTCTCCACGGCCACTCGGTCGCCTATATCCACGCCCCACCGCTTCGCAGCGCCATCGCCTATGGCCACGATTTTTCCCAGCGGTTCATGGCCGGGCACCACTGGCATGGGCGTTCCCAGCACGCCCTCGAATTGCTCGTAATCGCTGCCGCAAATACCGCAGGCCTCGATCTGCAGGAGCGCACTTTCATTGTCGATTTCAGGAATTGGAATATCCCGTGGCTGCAACACACGCTTGTCTGTCTGCACCATCGCAAAGGAGGTTTTAGGCAACATAGGTGGACTCCCAATACTTGAATTATAGTATATATACTTACTGTATGTATGCGAACTATTTAATCACAAGCCAGCAACCAAATCAAGGCCGAACAGGGACTTTTCGTGTGCATCGAACAAGGTCTATTTAGCCAACAGCGCGCTATAATCTTCTTTAAGCTTACGCTTGAACACCTTTCCGGAGGCGACGCGAGGCAATTTATCCTGGTGAAACCAAAGCCGTTCGGGCGCCTTGAACTTCGCCAGACGTTGCGCCAGAAAAGCATGCAGGCTCGCTTTATCCAACTGCTCGCCAGCATGCAGGACCACTGCCGAGCCGACGATCTCGCCCAGACGCTCATCGGGCAGGCCGAATACGGCCACTTCGTCTACCGCCGGGTGCTCATAAATCGCCGCCTCGACCTCCAGGCAACTGATATTCTCACCACCGCGGATAATGATTTCCTTGATGCGATCGACGATGAACAGAAAACCGTCATCGTCCAGGTAGCCCACGTCGCCGGTCCTGAACCAACCCGCCTGAAACGCTTCCGCCGTTGCCGCCTCGAGGTTCCAGTAAGCCCGCGCGTTGGCGGGCGATCTGAGTAGAATCTCTCCCCGCTCACCGCGGGAAAGCTCGGCACCGTCGGGGTCGACTATCCTGATGTCGGTCACCGCCGGTACCGGGCGGCCACAACTGCTTGGCCTGGCCTGGTACATGGCCCCTGTATTTGCGGTACCCGCGCCATTGGTTTCCGTCAGGCCATAGCCGGAGCCCGGTCGAGCCTGTTTGAAGGTCTCGCTGATCTTTCGTACCTGCTCCGGCGGTCTGGCTGCACCGCCGGACAAGACATCCTGCAGGCTGGACAGGTCATAGGGGGGTTTATTGGCTGCAGCATGTTCTAACTCGGCGGACATCGTGGGCACACCACTGAAGGTCGTCACACGCTCCCGTTCGATCAGGGACATGGCAACCTGTACATCCCACTTGTGCATCATGACGATCTTGCGACCTATCATCACCGACAACAGGAAGATGTTGTGGCTGGCGGTGACATGGAACAGCGGCAGAGTCAGTAATACCGCAGAGGGGTCGGCCCGGCCCTTATCCCGTGATGTGTTGTCAACCGCCTCTTCCTCGGGTGTGATCTGCGCGGCGTAGCCCATCAGCAACCAGCTCATGATGGCGGAAAGAATCGCCCGGTGACTGGATACCACGCCCTTGGGCCTGCCGGTGGAGCCCGATGTATACAGAATGATGATGTCTTCGTCGGCGTCCAGCTCAGCCGGTGGCATGTCTGCCCCTGTATGATCTTGCAGCAGCTGGCTGAATACAGGAAAGCCCTGAACACACTGCCCGCCAGCGGTAACCACCACCGGGCTCAGGCCCAGTTCCTCAACGAAGGGGGCCACCCGCTCGGCCCGCTCCGGATCCAACACCACAAGCTTTGCCCCACAGTCCAGCAGGCCGTAATGCAACTCCTCTCCGGTCCACCAGGCATTCATGGGTACCACGATCGCGCCGATGGACACCGCCCCCATGAAGGCAATTACCCACTGGGGATTGTTGCGCATAGCAATGGCCACCCGGTCACCCTTTTCTATCCCATAATCATCGACCAGGGACGCGGCGAAGCAGGCCGACAACTGGTAGGCCTGGGCAAAACTGTAACGCTCGCTGTCAGTGACCAGGAACGGTTTGTCGCCGTGTTGTTGGGCCAGTTCCAAATACTTGCGCAGGCTTACCGGTGTATTCTTATACACCTTCTGCACAAGCCCATTGACTGTCACATCGGCAAGTTCAAAATGCTGGCCGACACTGGTCAGTTGCGCGATAGAATCATCCAGGCGGGATAGATAAGTCATAGCAGTCAGGCTCCTCAGTAGTTGTTCAGGCTGGCGAATCGGTGCATATGGTAGCTGCGACCACCGAAGGTTTGCTGCGCCACCCGGGCACGCTTGATGTAAAAGCCAATGTCACACTCATCGGTCATGCCGATGCCACCGTGCATCTGGATAGCTTCGTTGGTCACCAGTTCCGCCACTTCACAGGCCTTGGCTTTCGCCGCGCTGGCCAGGGCGGATAAATCATCTGTGTCTTCATCGATACGCTGCAGGGCCGACATAACAATCGACTTGCACAACTCTAATTCGACAAACATGAGGGAGGCGCGATGTTGCAACCCCTGGAAGCTGCCGATGAAACTGCCGAACTGAGTGCGCTCCTTCAAGTATTGCAGGGTTTTCTCGAAGGCCTCCAGGGCGATACCCAACAGTTCCGCTGCCAGACCGATATTGGCGATATCCAGCGCTTTTTCCAGGACATCCCAGGCACTGTCGACGTCGCCGACCACGGCATCTGCCGCAACCGTCACCCTGTCCAGCAGAAGGTTGCCAGAGTTACGGCTGTCTACCATGATGACCCGTTCTCGAGCGAGGCCCTCTGCGGCTCCGTCTACCAGGAACAGGGTGAGACCCTTGCAGTCACCGGCCTTGCCAGAGGTGCGAGCGACCACCACAAACTGGTCGGCTATTTGCACATCCAACACCATGACTTTCTTGCCGGACAACACAAAGGAGTTACCCTCGGCCACAGCGGCCAACATGGTCTTTTCCGGCGCGTGGTGCGCGCCTTCCTGTAGCGCCAGGGAGAACAGCTGTGTCCCCTCGGCCAGGGCCGGCAGTAACTGCGCCTTCTGCTGCTGGTTTCCCGCCAGCCGGATCAACGAGGCGGCAACCAGTACCGAGGATTGTAGTGGCGACACACTAAGATTTCTGCCCATCTCCTCGAGCACGACCCCCAGGCCCACATGGCCAAAATCGATACCACCGAATTCCTCGGGAATCGTGATGCCAGCCCAACCCAGGGCACACATCCCACTCCAGGTATCTGGGTTATAGCCCTGCTCATTCTGCTCGTCGCGCAGTTTGCGAAGCGCCGCTATCGAATTGTTCTGCGCCAGAAATTTCCTGGCGCTGTTTTTGAGCATTAGCTGATCTTCATTTAATACGAGTGCCATTGCTGTATTCCTATTTTGTTTATTCGGAGGGCAGGCCAAGCACCCGCTTGGCGATGATGTTCAATTGCACCTCGGAGGTGCCACCCTCAATGGAGTTTCCTTTACTGCGCAACCAGGCACGGGGGACAGCGCCATCGCTGTATTCCTCCCCTTCCCAGCCCAGGGCCCGCTCGCCGTGAACGGCAATATTCAATTCGTTGCGGCGCTTGTTCAGCTCCGTGCCGTAATACTTGAAGATTGAGGTTGCCGCGCCGAGTCCCTGACCGGATTTTGCTTCATCACCCACCCGGGTCATGGTGGCGGCAAAGGCGATGCTGTCTATCTCATAGCGTGTAATATCGGTTCGCATCACGGGGTCAGACAACTGCCCGTTGGTCGCACCCATCTGCTCCAGGGCCAGCTCACTGATTTTTTTGCGACCGGATGCGTTACCGAAGCCACTGATCATTTCCCGCTCGTGAGTCAACAGGAACTTGGCAATCGTCCAACCATTGCCCTCCTCGCCCACGAGATTGCTCTTGGGCACCTCAACGTTGTCGAGAAAAGTCTCACAGAAGGGCGAACGGCCGCTAATCAGCTTGATGGGCTTGACGGTTATGCCCGGATCATCCATATCAATCAGCAGAAAGCTGATGCCCTGGTGCTTGGTGCCGCTGTTATCGGTACGCACAAGGCAGAATATCCAGTCTGCCTTATCGGCGTAGGAGGTCCAGACCTTAGCGCCGTTTACCAGGTAGTGATCACCGCAATCCTCTGCCTTCGTCTGCAGGCTTGCCAGGTCGGATCCGGCACCGGGCTCACTGTAGCCCTGACACCAGCGTATCTCCCCCTTGGCAATCTTTGGCATGTGCTCACGCTTGATGTCTTCGCTGGCATATCGCAGCAGTGCGGGGCCAAGCATGGAGATACCAAAGCTGTCCAGGGGACGGCGGCACTTCAGCCGCCGCATTTCCTGGGACAGGATACGGGCCTGCTTCTGATCGAGGCCCCCCCCACCGTATTTCTTTGCCCAGGTTGGCGTCGTCCAACCCTTCGCAGCCATCCGGTCCAACCAAACTTTCTGCTCAGGTTCCTTGAATTGCGCATTGCGGCCGCCCCAGACCTGGTCGTCTTCACCCCGGTAGGGCTCACGCATGGACTCGGGGCAATTCTCTTCAAGCCAGCCCCGGGTTTCCGCTCGAAACATTTCCAAATCACTCATATTTTTTCCCCTGGGTTCATAAACAGCTTTATGGACTGCATTAATAAAATAATATTTTTTTCAATTTAGTGTTGATGCTTATAGTACGCATATGTACTATGTGCATCAAGCACTGCATTAAAAAAAGTATAGGTATACAAATGAGCCCCAAGATAGCAACCCTGACAATAGAAGAGTCCGTCGCCCGCGCCAATGAAGTCGGCGTCGTCCCCCAGATCGCGGAACTGAACGTCTTCCGTACTCTGTTGCATCACCCCAAGGTAGCGAAGGTCATCAACGATCTGCTACTCATGTTGCTGTTCGACGGCAACAAACTGGACGCCCGCCTGCGGGAATTACTGATAATGCGCATAGGTTGGCATACCGGCTGTGATTACGAGTGGACCCAGCACTGGCACATCGCCCTGAAATTCGGCCTCACTGAGAACGAACTGGAAGCCGTGAAGGACTGGCGTAACGCCGACTGTTTCACTGACGCCGACAAGGCCGTGCTAGCCGCAACCGACGAAACCCTGGAGGACGGCAAGATTTCCGATGAGACCTGGGCTGCCTGCGAGGCCTTCCTGAAAGAGCCTGAAATCATCATCGAACTCAATGTCGCCATCGGTGCATGGCGACTGATTTCACAGTTTGCCCGCAGCGCCAACCTGGAATTAGAAGAGGGGGTTGCCTCCTGGCCACCCCACGGCCAGGCACCCAAAGCCTAATTTATTAACCCCCTTTTACCCCTGAAATGGAGATTGCCATGAGCAAGAAGACACTCAACAACGATATCGTCGGACTAAAATTTGATCCGGTTCCCGTCAAGTGGCGCGACAACGACACCATGCTTTACGCGCTGGGCGTCGGCTGTACTGATGCCGACCTGGATTTCGTCTATGAAGGACGCGGCCCCAAGGTCATCCCCACCTACGGTGTCATCCCCGGCATGACCGTGTTGGGAGGTCTCAACAACAATGTCGATATCAACCTGATGATGGTGTTGCACGGTGAGCAGTCCATTGAAATGTATCGCCCTATTCCAGCGCGCTCGAAAAATGCGACCGCTGCGGGATCCATCGCCAACGTCTATGACAAGGGTGAGGGCAAGGCCGCTGTCATCATGGCCGAGTGCGAAGTATCCGATGACGACGGCCCCATCCTGAAAACCAGCTCGTCTATTTTTGTACGCGGCGCCGGCGGCTTTGGCGGCGACCGCGGCCCCTCTACCAAAGGGGTCAATTCACCCCCGGACCGCGAACCCGATCACGTCATCGAGTACCAGACCCTGCCCCAACAGGGCGCCCTGTACCGACTGACGGGCGACCGTGTACCTCTGCATATCGACCCCGAATTTGCCAAGATGGCCGGTTACGAGAAGCCTTTCATGCACGGCCTGTGTACCTATGGCTTTACCTGCCGGGCTATCATGGAAGCGGTTTGCGGCAACGATCCCGCCAATTTCATATCCCTGTCCGGCCGATTTGCCGACCAGGTCTGGTTTGGCGATTCCATCATCACCAAGCTGTGGATTACCGAGCCGGGTGAAGCGATCGTACAGGTGGAGACCCAAACAGGCTCCGTGGTGCTGTCACAGGCGAAAACCACTTTCAAGCAGGACTAATCCTCTATGGGCCCCCTGGCAGGTTTAAAATTTATTGAAATGGCGGGTATGGGCCCGGCACCTTTTTGCGGCATGTTGCTCGCCGACCTGGGTGCAGAGGTGATTACCATCGGCCGCAAATCCGCGCGCACTGACAAACCGGTAGTGCAGGTACTGAGTGAGCGCGGCAAGCGCACCATCGCCCTTAACCTGAAGACCGCGGCAGGTGTTGAGGCAGTTCTCAAGCTCTGTGAAGACGCCGACGGGCTTTTTGAAGGTTTCCGCCCCGGGGTTATGGAGAAGCTGGGGCTGGGCCCGGAGCAGTGCATGGCCCGAAATCCCAAACTGGTATTCGGGCGTATGACCGGCTGGGGCCAGACCGGCCCCCTGGCGCAGGCCGCGGGCCACGACATCAACTATATTTCACTGTCTGGCGCCCTGCACGGGCTCGGCCGCAGGGGCGAAAAACCTCTGCCTCCCAGCAACCTGGTCGGCGATTTTGGCGGTGGCGCCATGTATCTCGCCTTCGGGCTGATGTGTGCAGTCCACGAGGCGGGCCAGTCCGGTAAAGGGCAGGTGGTGGATGTATCCATGGTGGAGGGCTCCGCCTCCCTGATGACCATGATGTATACCATGTTCGCCGGTGGCGGTTGGAAAGACGAGCGCGGCGTCAACCTGCTGGACGGCGGGGCCCATTTCTATGACAGCTACGAGACCAGTGATGGCAAGTATATCTCCCTGGGTTCCATCGAGCCTCAGTTCTACCAACAGTTGGTCGAACTGGCGGAGTTGGATCCGGAGCAATTCTCCCACCGCTCGGAAGACAACTGGCAGGCCCTGGCCGAGGTCTTGGAGGTCGTGTTTAAACAGAAAACCCGCGACCAATGGTGCGAACTGATGGAGGGCACTGATGTCTGTTTCGCCCCCATCCTGTCTATGAGCGAGGCACCCCACCACCCACACAATATCGAGCGCGGTTCATTCGTCACCCTCAATGATGTGGTGCAACCCGCGCCGGCACCGCGGTTCAGCCGCAGTGAGGCTACGATTGCCTATCCACCCAAACACGCCGGTATCGATACCGACGAAGTTTTGCGCGAGTGTGGCTACGCCGTTGAAGACCTCGCCACCCTGCGTGAGCAAGGTGTACTCACCTAGACCTTGAGATCCGGAGCCAAGCCGTATGCAATTCAACCTCGCCCAACTACAGGAAGCCATCGCGAGCGCCGCGCCCGAGCGCGAGGCTCTGGTGTGGCGGGAGCGGCGAATCAGTTTTGCCGAGCTCACCGATCGTAGCCGGCGGCTGGCCAATTTCTTCCTGTCCCGGGACATCAGCATTCATCAAGCCCGTGACAATCTTCAGAACTGGCAATCCGGCCAGGACCCCGTGGCCCTACTGATGTTAAACGGACCCGAGTACATGGAGTCAATGCTGGGGGCCATCAAGGCCCGCGCTCTGCCCTTTAACGTCAACTACCGTTACGTCGAAGAAGAGCTATTTTATGTTCTGAACAACGCCCAGGCAAAAGCCATTGTCTATCACAGCCGCTTCGCACCGCGACTGGCCGCAATTCTGGATCGCCTGCCGCAGCTGACCACGCTGATTCAGGTGGCGGATGATTCCGGCCAGGCCATGTTGCCCGGCGCGCTGCCCTATGAGGAGGTGCTGGCGTACGCGCCGGCCCACAAGCCCAAGGTCAACTGGAGCCCGGACGACCTCTACATGCTGTATACAGGCGGCACAACCGGTATGCCCAAGGGCGTACTGTGGCGCCAGGGGGATATCATCATCAGCGCCCTGGGCGGGAGGAACCCCGATGACTCGGTGATAGACAATATCCAGCCCTTTATCGACCGGGCGACGGGCGGCAGGCGACACCGCTTTCTGGCCACACCCCCCTTAATGCATGGCGCCTCCCACTGGCTGGTGTTCAACGCCTGGCACGGCGGTAATACCGCCATCTTCCAGGACAGGGTCGACATTCTGGATCCCGCGGATGTCCTGTGCGTGGTGGAGCGGGAGAAAGCCACCGTATTGCTACTGGTGGGTGACGCCTTTGGTCGGCCGCTATTGGATGAAATGGCATCCGGCCAGTATGACCTGTCCTCGGTGCGCAATATCATGAATAGTGGCGCCCTGCTGAGCCAGCCGGTAAAAGCCGGCTTGCTGGCCGCCATGCCTCAGGCCAAGATCGTCGACAATATCGGCGCGTCAGAAACCGGTAGCCAGGGGGTCAATGTCTGCAGCGGAGAACACGAGTACCAGGAGGCGCGGTTCCAGCTCGCCGCTGACAATGTCGTACTCAGCGAGGACCTGAGCCATACCCTGGAGCCGGATCACCCCGGGTTTGGCTGGCTGGCCAAGAAACACTATGTCCCCCTGGGTTATCTCGATGACGAGACCAAAACTCGCCAGACATTCCCGCAGATAGATGGCCTGCGATACGCCGTGCCGGGCGATCGCGTACAGCTGCGAGGCAAGGGCGAAATAGTGTTCTTCGGTCGCGACTCGGCCACCATCAACTCCGGGGGCGAGAAGATTTTCGCCGAGGAAGTAGAGCTCGCCATCAAGCGCCACCCCTCCATCGTCGATACCGTGGTCAGCAGCCGACCCAGTGAGCAGTGGGGAAACGAACTGGTCGCCATCATTCAATTGCGCAACCCGGCGTATTTCGACCGAGAAGGTCTGCTGGCCGAGTGCGCTAAACATATCGCCCGCTTCAAGCTGCCCAAGCGCTTTCGCATCGTCGACAAGATTCAACGGAGTCCTAGCGGTAAGGCGGATTACCGCTGGGCCAAAGAACAGGCAAGTACTTGAGCCTACGTAAGCAGCCAATGTAGCAGCGCACCTGGAGAAGGAGAGCACCATGCACCCACGAGATTACGTCAAAACCGCACCGCACAAAGCGGCATTTATCATCGCCAGCAGCGGCGAGGAAGTTAGCTACCTGCAGTTGGAGCAGCGTGCCAACCGCGGTGCGCAGCTGTTCCGCGCCCTGGGCCTGAAGGCCGGCGACCACATCGCCATCTTCATGGAAAACAACCGCTATTTCATGGAAATCGTGTGGGCGGCCCAGCGCGCGGGTCTGATATACACGGCGGTCAGCACACACCTGAAGCGCGACGAGGTGCTGTATATCGCGAATAACTGTGAAGCAACAGTCCTTATCAGCTCACCCAAACTGTTCGGCGTTGCGCAGGAAGTCGCAGCCAGCGCCGACGCAATCAACCATTTCTACATGGTGGACCAGGCCCTTGAGGGATTCGAGAGCTGGGATGAGGCCTGCGCCGCCCAGCCGGACCGGCCCATTGACGATGAGGAAGGGGGCGTCCCTATGCTCTACTCTTCGGGCACCACGGGCAGGCCCAAGGGCGTATTACCCGCCAAACCGAATGGCCTGCCCATCGATGCCTTGTCACCGCAGATGCTGGGGCTGATGCTACTGTTTGGTTTTGACACGGATACCATTTACCTGTCACCCGCACCCCTTTACCACGCAGCGCCATTGGCCAACAACCTATTTACCATGTACGCCGGGGGCACCAGCGTCATCATGGATGCCTTCGACGCCGAAAGCAGCCTGGCGCTGATCGAACGCTATGGCATCACCCTCAGCCAGTGGGTGCCCATTATGTTTAGCCGCATGTTGAAGCTGCCCGCCGAGGCCCGAGACCGCTACGATATCAGCTCCATGAAGATGGCCTTCCACGCAGCCGCCCCCTGCCCTGTCGACGTCAAACAACAGATGATCGACTGGTGGGGGCCGATTATCCTCGAGTACTACTCCGCCACAGAGGCCCACGGTGTCACCTTGATCAATTCCGAGCAATGGCTGGAACACCGAGGTTCGGTCGGCCTGCCCATGGCCTGCGAAGTGCATATCCTGGACGAGAACCAGTGCGAAGTGCCCACCGGCGAGATAGGCGATATCTATTTTTCCAAGGAGGGGCCACGCTTCGAATACTACAAGGAAGCCGACAAAACCAGCGGGGCCTATACCGACAAGGGCTACGCGTCGGTGGGCGATATGGGCTATGTCGACAAGGACGGTTTCCTGTACTTAACCGACCGGCGCAATTTCATGATTATCACGGGCGGGGTAAACGTCTATCCCCAGGAAGTCGAAAACATCCTGATCACCCACCCCGAAGTGGCAGACGCCGCGGTGTTCGGCATTCCCAGTGAACAGTTCGGCGAAGAGGTCAAGGGCGTCATCCAGGCGATGGACCCCGAAGCAGACACCGGGGCTCTGGCCGAGCGCCTGGACAGCTTCTGTCGCGAGCGCCTGTCGAGCATAAAGTGCCCGCGCAGCTACGACTTCATGGCCGAGCTGCCCCGCCTGGACAACGGCAAGCTGTACAAGCGTCACCTGCAGGATCAATACAAGCGCAACTAAGCGTTCACCGACCATTGAGGGAACAACATGATTCGCTACAACGAAGAACAATTGATGATGAGAGATATGTTCCGTAAGTTCCTGCAGAAGGAGCTGGAGCCCATACGCGACGAACTCGAGGTGAACGGTGTCCCTCCCTACGAATTTATCCGCAAGCTCTATGCACACCTCGGGCTGGGGGAGATGGCGGCGGCGAAGTTTCACAAGCAAATAGAACATGAAAAGGCTGTCAAACTGGGAAAAGCCGACGTGAAAAAACCCCGCGACCATAGTTTCAACCAGAACCGCGCCACCGCTACCGCCGCCCAGGGCCTGCTCATTACCGAACTGGCGAAATATGGCCTGGGCATTATCACCTCCCTGGGTGTCAGCACCGGCCTCACCTACAGCGCCATCATGAACAAAGGCACCATCGCCCAGAAAGAAAAATGGGCACTGCCACTGGCCACATTCGAGAAAGTCGGCGCCTGGGCG
>Ga0114950_10001033_pt1 | contig 20610 bp, 19 predicted proteins | sample N075metaG_FD_83503 | JGI IMG/M metagenome (GOLD analysis project Ga0114950, IMG submission 83503) | Deep subsurface microbial communities from Kermadec Trench to uncover new lineages of life (NeLLi) - N075 metaG | ecosystem: Environmental > Aquatic > Marine > Ocean trench > Sediment | place... | reverse complement strand
TGCATGTACAGGCAGGCTTGATCAGGGAAATCTGTAGAAGTCAGGTTTGCCAGGTTTGTTCAGAATTGGCTGTCCTGAAATAGCTTGACTGGTTAGACATTCCTTTGTTATGCTGACAATTTTTGAAACTTCACAAATTCCCCCTTTACAAAGTTACGAATCGAAGTCCTGGGTAGTTAAAGGGGGCTAGGGGGATATCTACACGATCGGATAATTCGATCATCTTTTATGAACCCAATTTTCGATACAATTTATAAGGTGACTTATCGTACTTTGAATATCCTTGATTTCATGATCCTTATATCGAATTAAATCTATGCCAATATTATTTAAGTACGCATCTTTTGATCTTATCCCTTCGATTTAGAGACCCAAATTAACAAAATGGTCAATATCCCCCTAACCCCCTTTAGACAAGACGACTTTTTCAAATCACCAATGTCAAGGGGGAATTTTATTAGTGTCCCATGTGTCTTTCAGAGCAGAACATATATTTTTTTGATCTGATTAAAAATTTCCCTTCATGGGAAAGGTGGCGAAGTGGGCTGGGCGTTGGTTTATTGTGTCCCTGGACCTCATTTATTATACCAGTTTTCTCTTCCAGTTAATGGGCTGTAACAAGAACGATCAATATCCCCCTAACCCACTTTAAACACAACGATCTTTTTGTGCCGTCCTAAAATAGCTTGACAGGTTAAACATATATTCTTTGTATCAGTTTACAGATTTTATTTATTTCTGCTGAAGCTTGACAAATTATTTATCTCTATCAATTTCCCCTTTACAAAGTTACGAATCGAAGTCCTGGGTAGTTAAAGGGGGTTAGGGGGATATCTACACGATCGGATAATTCGATCATCTTTTATGAACCCAATTTTCGATACAATTTATAAGGCGACTTATCGTACTTTGAATATCCTTGATTTCATGATCCTCATATCTAATTAAATCTATGCCAATATTATTTAAGTACGCATCTTTGATCTTATCCCTTCGATTTAGAGACCCAAATTAACAAAATGGTCAATATCCCCCTTACCCCCTTTAGACAGGACGATTTTTTTATATCACCAATGTCAAGGGGGAATTTTGGTTAGAAGGTCAATCAGTCTCTGTCTGTTGATTGTACCGTCCTGCAAATTGGTTGACAGAAGGATTTAGATTTTTATTTCCACTCACCAACCCCTAACTGTCATTCCCTTGCATGTACAGGCAGGCTTGATCAGGGCTCTGTAGAAGTCAGGTTTGCCAGTTTTGTTCAGAATTGGCTGTCCTGAAATAGCTTGACTGGTTAAGCATTCCTTTGTTATGCTGACAATTTTTGATACTTCACAAATTCCCACTTTACAAAGTTACGAATCGAAGTCCTGGGTAGTTAAAGGGGGCTAGAGGGATATCTACAGGAATCAGATTTCAATAGCAAGTTTGAGCTTTGTACAATGTCAAGGGGGAATTTATAATTGAGTAATCATAATTCAGATCTATACCTCCAGAAATACCCCATCAGGAGTGATTGTAATTTGAATAAATACGATCCCTTCGCATCGGGAGCTACTCTCACTTCCAAAATTCAAGTTGTAACGATACTCATGCAGTGGGCATACAATTTCATTGAATTGGGTAACAAATCCTTCGCTCAAAGAAGCCTTCTGGTGTGGGCATAAATTAGAGAAAGCCTTTATCTCATCCCCTATTCTTACAAAACAATACGGTGTATCCCTGACGATAACTTTTATGGGTTTGCGATTTGGCAGCTTCGTTTCAGCCTCTTCGAACGATTTAAATATTTTCAACACATCTTAAAGATACACAGTCCAAGGACGATTCTTTAGATCCCGGCAGACGCGCCGGGAATAGGAGGGGAGGAAGAGATCGTAGTTTATATTTCAAACTCTCTTATCACAATATTAACTCTGAATCCAGTGTCATCGTGCAGGCTTGATCCGCAGATCTGAAGAGGAGTATTTAGATCCCGGCAGATCAGAGGTCTTTATACGCACTTCAGTAAAGGTGTCAATTTCGCGATTACTAAACAGCCAGAAAGTAACCTTTGCTTTCAATTTTGTAGACTTCAAACCCAAGCGAGTCTGATTTGGTAGCTTCGCATATCCATCGGAATCTCCCTTCCCAATAACCTTAAATTGTAACTTTTGAGCCAATATTGGAGTTGAGTAAACCAAACAAAATAAGAAAATACATATTTTTTCATATTTTAAAGAAACCAAAGGGTGCTAAAGGTTGGGACTTCTTAACTATTTCTGCAAAAAAACTCAGTATTGGAAACCTTCCAAAGTTAAACGTGTCTTTTCATTGAAGATTGTATCAGATTGAAGCCAGGCGAGCAAACTATTTATAAATATTTAGTTAAACGGTGCAAAGAAGGTGACAGGCAGGCTCAAAACGAGCTTTACAAACTATTTGCCAACGCTATGTTTAACATTAGTCGAAGAATGATGGGAGATGACGAGGATGCCAAAGATGTACTCCAGGAATCATTTATTGAAGCATTTACCAAGATCGGTACGCTCGATAATGAGATCACTTTTCCTGCCTGGATCAAACGAATTGTTGTAAACAAAAGTATCAATGCACTGCGTAAAAAGAGGCTTTTAACCACTGATCTGGAGGAGAACTATGATATACCTGAAGTTGAATCAACTGACAATGAAATTGTGAAACATCAGGCAAATAGAATTATGGGAGCATTAAATAATATTTCGGAAGGTTGCCGTACGGTGTTCAATCTATACTTATTTGAGGGGTATGACCATAAAGAAATTGGAGAGATAATGGCTATCACTGAATCAGCTTCTAAAGCACAGTATAGCAAGGCGAAATCTAAAATCAGAAACTTGTTGGAACGTGAGGAGATATGAAAGATAAATTAAAAGATCACATAAAAGAGAATCTACCTCAGTTTGAGCTGTATCAGACTGACATAGATTCGATTTGGGATAATATTGAAAAAACACTGGACAATGAGCAAAAGAAGAACCAGTTTCAATGGAAACCATTCCTGAAAATTGCTGCTTCAATTGTACTGATTTTCGTTGTTGGAATTACAGCTATACGTTTTGCCAATAATTCTCAAAAATATCAGGACGGTGTTTCACTTGCTGAGATCTCCCCTGAGCTTGCCGAAGCTGAATTCTATTACAGCCGCTTAGTGGATGAAAAATTTGCCCTGATCCGGTCAGTTAACAACCAGTTGGATCCTCTTATAGCCCGGGAGATTGGAGTACTTGACTCCGACTATCAGGACTTAAAGAAAGACCTGAAAGACAACATGGACAATGAAGAGGTAATCAATGCCATGATTCAAAATTATCGACTCAAGCTCCAGATACTGGAGCAGATACTTGACAACATCAAACCAAATGAAAAGGAAAAGAATGAAGAAGGTATTAGTATATAGTTTGATCCTTATCGGGCTGTCGATTTCCGCCTTCGCAGGGGTGGGTGGAAAAAATGATACCAAGATGTCAAAGACGGTAACGAAGGTATTTGCTGTGCCAGAGAATGGTCATGTAAGGATTGTAAATAAATATGGCCCGATTCAGATTAACACCTGGAATATAGATTCTGTGAAGGTTGAAATCACCATTACCGCCTGGGGTAAAAATGATAAAAGTGTTGAAAAAATGATGCGGAGGGTGGATTTTGATTTTATTCAAAGTTCCAGATACCTGGAGTTGCGTACAGTTTTGGATCGATCTTCAGGATTCTTTGCTGAGGTCTGGAACAACATTGGGGATTATTCAAAAACGCTATTAAGTCAAAACAAACTTAAAATTGAATACAAGGTGTATCTTCCAGACAACCTGGATCTGGAAATTGAAAATAAATTCGGGGACATTTACTTTCAGGACTATTCCGGTAAGCTTCGGATAAAACAGTCACATGGGAACATACGGGCCTCAAAATTTTCCCAACTGGATTTGGATTTGAGTTTTGGAAGCGCCGATATAAAATCAATCAAGGACGGCGTTTTAAATTTAAAAGGCACAGAATGTTTTTTCCATTACATTGAGAATGGCAAGATTACAAGCAGCTCTTCTGAAGTTCGAATTAGCGAAGCTTCGTACCTTAAAATCGACTCAAGAAGCGACAGGAAATTTATAATCGAAAGAGTAGAAGATATCCGGGGTACCAGTATCTTTTCCAAGATTGAGATATACCAGGTAAAAGATGATTTGCGCCTGGAGTTGAATTATGGTGAATTACAAATGGGTAAAATAGCTTCCGGGTTTTCATCCATTGATGTCACAAGCAAAAACACGCCTATCACAATTGAATTTGAAAAGGAAGCTTCATTTAGCCTGGAAGTACAAGGAAGAGAAGATCGGATTGTAGTGCCCGGAAAGATGAAAAAAACCTACATGAATGAGAAGGATAATATGGTAACAATAAAAGGAAATATTGGAAACTCTCCTTCAGGCAAGGTGAAAATCCGATCGGGGAATGGTGATGTTGAAATAATAATAGAGTAATCAAATGAAAAAACTTCTACAATCAGGTCTTTTGATCCTGGTGATCACAGCTTATTCACACGAGTCACAGGGGCAATACTATCTACACTCAGCAGGCGTTCGGGTTGGAGGTTCCTACGGTCTTACGTACAAAAAATTCTTCAATGAAGCGCAGGCATTTGAACTTCTTTTGGGCGGGCGGCACGGCGGCATGCATGTAACAGGTACATTCCAATTCAATAAGCCCCTTAATCTAAGTAAGAACGAAACTTTTTTTTTATACTACGGAGGAGGAGCACACCTGGGCTTTCAGGATTATCAAACAAAAATTCTTGACGACTTCAACGGAGGGTATCGCTATGAAAACCAAACATACTTTGCTATGGGAATAGATGCCATTATGGGCATGGAATACAGGCTTCTTACAGCACCAATTACCATTGGGCTTGACTTGAAGCCGTACTTCACCTTTATAGGATTTAGATATACCAATGCCAATTTTTGGGATATGTCTCTTTCAGTAAAATATACATTTTAATAGTTGATAAAAATGAAAAAATACTTACTCGCCCTGTTACTGACACCTTTATCGGTATTTGCCCAAAATTCGGGAGGTGCCAATGCCATATTCAGCGGTAATTCTGACCTCAAGGGATTTGGTTCCTATGAAATGAAACTGACACAAATAGCCGATGCAACTTCTCTGTTTATTGGTGCTTCCGGTGGTGTCACCGTTAACAAGACGTTTATGTTTGGTATTGCGGGTTATGGTCTTGCTGCATCTCCTGATATTGAATCAATAAATTCAAATTATAGATTGAATGGCGGATACGGCGGATTGCTTCTTGGGTTTAATATTTTTCCGAGGGAAGTAGTACATCTGTCATTTCCCATCGTAATAGGTGTTGGAAGCATGTATTTGACAGATCCGTATTTCTTTTCCGGCACTTCCGATAGTGATTTGACCATCGAAAAATCCGGATTTATGGTGATTGAACCGGGTGCAAATCTTGAATTCAATGTTACCCGCTTCTTTCATTTAGGAATGGGCGCCAGTTACCGTTATGTACAGGGACTGTCAATGAATTCGCTTACAGACGAACAACTTCTGGGCTGGGCCATCAACCTGAACCTGAAGTTTGGTAGCTTTTAGGTATTTACGCCGGACTAATTCCCTGGACTTCGCCGGCCGATACCACGTGTTCTTTCGAGTTCCCGGCTCTGAATTGGCGAATTAAAACAAGTTATCCGTAAAGGATCGCCTCCTGTTTAACTTCAAATCCTGAAGCAGTGAGGATTTGGCACGTATTGAAAAGTCGTAGGAAGTAAACCGTCCGAATGGAACCCAGTTAAAATTGAGTTCCCAACAATGAAGGTCACGGAATAATCCAATACGGGTTAGGGTTAAGTCCTTTTTCACAAAATCATACCCGGAGTTATAGGTCAATTTCCATTTTTTAGTCAGGCTTACATCTCCATTAAACCGCAATGTCTGCGTAACTTCACCCTGGGCATGACCAAGCTGTCGGTAGTTTACCGTGTAAGTCAGGCTAATGCTCCAGGGTATATTAAAATCAACATAGTACTCCGGATTGTCTAAAATATTTTCGATCAATACTTGCTCGTGATAGCTGAGCGAAGGATCCGTTAATCGCTGCTGCAAACGATCAACTTCAGAGGTAGCGTAGTTCCTCTGGCCTTTGTTGCCTCCTTCTTTTCTGGTTTTTGCCCTGATCCCCGTCCTTAAACTCAAAGTCAGGCGACTAAATTGACCGAGGCCTTGGCCATTGTTCCAGGCAAATTTATCTTTCCTTTTTTGATAAAAAACAGCATTCTCAGAGCCAGGATTTTTCACACTATCAAGTTGCCAGACGTAGGGATCAATATTTCCCGTAAGGTTTATGTTTGTGCTCATCATTGTTGCCGATCCGCCGAATACTTCTTTGTTATTCAGCAATGTGGTGGTAGCCCGAAGGGCAATAGTTGACAAATTAAATGAATCAGCTGCCAGGTTATAAGAGGCGCTTAATCCAAAATTACGCAGCAATGCTACTTTCTCTGTTGTACCTGTTGTATCCCTTCTACTTTTGGTTTTCATTTCCAGAGTATTGGTCAAACTGAAAGAAAGGGCGCTGGATTTTCCCGCTCCTGGTTGGCCATACAGGTATCCAACGTATCGTCGTTTCAAAACGGTGTCTCCACTTTCATTTGATTGGACTTCCTGATAGTAATCAAATTTTGGGTCACTAAAATCAGGACGATAGGAATAGGATAAGGAAGGATTCAGCACGTGCCTGATTGCCTGAATTCCATACTCCCTGTTGAAAAAGTATGTTCCATACATTCTTGTATTCATCCCGACTCCTGCATTGTAAGAATACACACGATTAAATCCGGGAATGGTATCAGTTACAATAGATCCAGTTGACGAGTCATAGGTGTAATTGAGTTTTGAAGAGTACCACAATTCCTGGTAGTTTACTGAAGGACTGATCGTAAAATATTTAAAAGCTTTTAACGACGTAGATATTGGAATAATATGTTTTACTCCATTGCGGGCATTTTCAATCAATTTCGGTAGGGTTTTAAGATCAAAAGGTGCGATACTATCAGCGGATATCCGATTTGTAATCTGATTCACGGCATTCATTGTATATCGGAATGTTAATCGATTGTACCATGATTTGGATCCACCGGCTTTTGATTGAAACGGATAGATATTCTGCACGTTCATACTGATTTCCGGAAGTAGTAAATCAACTTTTTTCGTTTGCACATTCTGGTTAAATCGGGTGTTAATACCCATACTGATCGGAGTTCCTTTAAACGTTTTATGGTATGAGACACTCGAACTCAGGGTTGCATTTATTTGCTGATCAATGTCTTGCAATACATTGTTTTGATTGTATGTGGAGGTGGCTGCATTTACCCTGGCTGAAAACCTGCCCGTTCCTTTTGTTTTAGGAGAGTGGCTCCAGTTAATCCTGAAATCTGTAACCTGCGACTCGGTAGCTTCTGCATCACTGGAAAAATTTTGTTTTGTCAGGTTGAAAGTAAAATTGCCGTTGTATTTATATCTTTTGATATAGCGCGACCTTACATTTAATCCGTATCCTCCTTTGGAATATATACTACCTGTCAGCCCAAGATTCATGTAGTCGTTTATAGCAAAAAAGTACCCCCCTTCTTCCAAGTAAAAGCCCTTTAGGTTTTGTTCACCATAGGAAGGAATTATTATGCCAGATGCCCGCTGATTTTGCTCGGGAAACATTCCAAAAAAGAAACCCAATGGGGTAGGAACCTCATTAATCACCATATTAAATGGTCCGGTTATCAGTTTGTTGTTTGGTATTGCCTTTACATCCCGTGCAGCAATATAGAAATGGGGATGAGCCAGGTTGCAGGTGGTGTATTTCGTGTAAGGGATGTACAACTCATCTTTTTCATTTTTATAAACTTCTCTTCCGTGTATGATTCCTTCGCCTTGCTTTGTGACTAATCCTGATATAACCGCTTTCTCGGTTTTAAAATTGTAACGTATATTATTTGTTTCGTATTCTTCACTTCCACTCCTAAAAATGGGCTTTCCCACTTCATTACCGGTGGAATCCGGGACTCCATGAGCTTCAATAATATTCTCCCCCCAATCAATGGTTATTTCTTCAGCATCCAATGCTATCGGGTCATATTCAATGGATGACTTACCATACAAACTCACTTTCATTGTTTGCATATTCATATGCAGTGAATCGCGAGATTTATAAAATACCGTTGTGGATATAACATTAGCGGGTTCTGTTTGTACAGAATCGATCGAAAGACGATTCGTGGCAATAGAATCGGCCTGAGTTAATGGAATCGTATCAGAATCAATTATTTTAGCGGAATCAAGGGTATCAAGGGTAATAACCGGAATCGTGTCATTTATCTGCCCTTTGGCCTGATAATTGAAGAAAACTAAGGAAAATATTGTGAAAATAAACCCTAAATGTTGATTCCCAAGCCATGAAATATACACAGGTCGTTTACTTTTTGGGTCAAATTTTACAACTTTGTACAAAGTTATCGTTATATACTTAAAATAATGTAGTCCGATGAGGAATTTTGTTTTGGTTCCAATGCTTGCAGCAATAATCTTGCTAAACTCATTTACCGAAGTGGGATTGAGGGATAACAGTGTTAAAAAGATTGTAATTGATGCTGGACATGGGGGGAAAGATCCCGGTACGTTTGGGCTGTTTTCGAAAGAAAAAACTCTTGCCCTGGCCATTGCCCGTAAGACTGGGAAATACCTTGAAGAAAACCTCAAGGATGTGGAGATTATTTATACGCGTGATGACGACACCTTCATCGAGCTGGAAGAACGAGCTCAAATAGCGAATCGAAATGGAGCCGATTTATTTATTTCCATTCATTGCAATGCATTTCCACCTAACCCAAAAGTGAGAGGAACCGAAACGTACGTGATGGGCCTTCATAAGTCCGATCAAAATCTTGCAGTAGCTAAAAGGGAGAACTCATCGATCTATCTGGAGGATAACTACGAAGAAACATACGGTGACTTTGATCCCAATTCCCCCGATTCACATATTCTCTTCAGTCTTTACCAAACGGCATATCTTCAAAATAGTCTGAATTTAGCTACAAAAATCGAAAATCAATTTGAAACACGTGCCGGTAGAAAATCAAGGGGCGTAAAACAAGCGGGATTTTGGGTGTTATGGAGGACTTCAATGCCAAGTGTGCTGGTTGAAACAGGTTATTTAACAAATCCCTCGGAGGAGATAGAATTAAATGATTTGCTCAAGCAAGACTATATAGCATCTGGAATTTATCGCGCTGTCCGCGATTACAAAATTGAAATGGACAACATGGATAAATAGAAATCCAATTAAATCCCAACCAAAATCTAATATTTCCATTTTAAATTTTTATTTTCAAATCCGGAATCTAAAAATTCCTTAAAAACACTCATGCATTGAAAATTTCTAAAGAGGTCCGGGTTGGATTATTTGCTGTACTTTCAATTACTATCCTGTATTTTGGATTTAATTTCCTGAAAGGGATTGACTTTTTTAATAAGTCTGATAAGTATTATGTTATTTACAGCGATGTAGCCGGATTAACTGTTTCAAATCCCGTAAAAATAAGTGGTTATTCCGTTGGCAGGGTAAGTAGCATCAGCATAAACCAGGAATTTAACAATTCCATTCTGGTTGAAATGGACATCGACCAGGCCATCATAATTGGGGATAGTACTACTGCTATTCTCGAAGTGGATTTGCTTGGAAGCGTTTCCATCACTTTGGACATTGGAGATATTTCAAATCCACTTGTACCCGGTGATACAGTATTTTCCAGGGTGGATCCTACGCTCAATGAACTCCTTAAATCCAGTGCATTGCCTGTTGCCGACAACCTTCAGATCACCATCAGAAGAATAAATGAACTCCTTGCTGACTTTGCTGAAAACTCGGATAACTTAAAAAAGATTATTGAAAATTTTGCTTCTATTTCCTCAAAAACCAACGCCATGTTAGGCGAAAACAGGGTTGCTGTGAAAGAAACTATTGAGGGGTTCAGTGAGCTTACTGTAAATCTCAACAAGCGTATGGATGATATGGGTGTTCTTATCGCTAAATATGGAGAGCTTGCAGATTCTTTGATGGCGGTTGATATTCAATCTACGTTGGACAATACTTCCATGCTTATGAAAACAATGAATGAAACATTGCTCATGATGCAGGATGAGGATGGTACCCTTGGAAGACTAATGAAAGATGATTCCATCTACGTCAGTTTAAACAATGTTCTTATTGATTTAGATAAGTTACTAATTCACATGAATGAGAATCCAAAACATTTTTTCGGACCTTTGGGCAAGAGTCAAAAGAAAATAGAAAAAGACCTTAAAAAACAAGAACAATCCAATGAATAAGGATCTGGCTTTTAACAAAAACGAAGATTCAAATAAGCTACTCGTATCCTCCCTAAAAAAGAAATTTCAGGTCGTTAGCAAAGGGGGTGGAGAAAAGAAGATTGACAACCAACACAAAAAAGGCAAGTTAACCGCTCGCGAAAGGATTAAATACCTGGTAGATCCAAAAACTACTCCTTTAGAAATAGGCACATTCGCAGGTGATGGAATGTATGAAGAATACGGGGGATGTCCTTCGGGCGGCGTAATCTGTGTAATTGGTCAGGTCAGTGGCAAGATGTGTGTGATCGTTGCCAATGATGCCACCGTGAAGGCCGGAGCCTGGTTTCCGATCACAGCCAAGAAGAATTTACGGGCGCAGGAAATAGCTCTTGAGAACAAACTCCCCGTCATTTATCTGGTGGACAGTGCAGGGGTATTTCTTCCACTTCAGGACGAAATTTTTCCCGATAAAGAGCATTTCGGAAGACAATTCAGAAACAATGCAAGGATGTCATCTTTGGGCATTATTCAAATTGCAGCAATAATGGGAAGCTGCGTGGCGGGCGGGGCATACCTTCCTGCGATGTCTGATGAATCCATGATTGTTAATGGCACGGGCTCTATTTTTCTTGCAGGTTCCTACCTTGTAAAAGCTGCCATTGGAGAATCCATCGATAATGAAACTTTGGGTGGAGCTTCCACACATTGTGAAATAAGTGGTGTTACAGATAACAAATTTGATTCTGACGAGGAATGCCTGGATTATATAAAATCAATCTTTGGCAAGGTTGGCGAGCCAGAAAGTGCAGGATTCAATCGAACAGAAGCTAAAAACCCAAAAAAAGAACCTGAAGAGTTATATGGCTTATTACCCGAAGATCGGGCGAATCCTTATGAAGTAAAGGAAATCATTGATTGTATTGTGGATGCTGATTCCTTTGACGAGTACAAAGCATTGTACGGGAAAACCCTTGTATGCGGGTATGCCAGGATTGAAGGCTGGGCGGTTGGAATTGTTGCCAACCAACGGAAAATCGTAAAAACAAAAAAAGGCGAAATGCAGATGGGTGGTGTGATCTATTCTGACTCTGCCGACAAAGCAGCTCGTTTTATTATGAACTGTAACCAGCGTAAAATTCCATTGGTTTTTCTTCAGGATGTAAGTGGATTTATGGTTGGAAGCCGATCTGAACACGGTGGAATAATAAAGGATGGGGCAAAAATGGTCAACGCCTTAAGTAACTCTGTTGTTCCAAAATTTACCATCATCATGGGCAACTCTTACGGAGCCGGTAACTATGCAATGTGCGGGAAAGCGTTCGACCCCAGGTTGATCTTTGCCTGGCCAACTGCAAAAATAGCGGTAATGAGTGGTTCTGCTGCTGCAAATACGTTGTTACAAATCAAAATTTCTTCAGAGAAATCAAAAGGAAACGAGGTTTCGGAAGAAGATCAAAAAGAACTTCTGGCTAATATTATTATCCGTTATGAAAGCAAACTGAGCCCGTATTATGCAGCATCAAGATTGTGGGTTGATGATGTAATTGACCCTGCTGACACACGCACCAAGCTGGCAAAAGGCATTGAAGCGGCCAATCATGCTCCAATTCAAAAGCCATTCAATGTGGGAGTCATCCAGACGTGAAAGCAAAAAAAATAAATTCTGACGAACTTAAAGCGCTGGTGACGTTACTTGATGACAGTGACGATGAAGTTGTTGAGCTTGTTGAATCGAAAATAAGATCGCTTGGTAACGCTGTAATTCCAGACCTTGAATCCCATTGGGAAACAATTTTCAATCCTGTAATTCAAAAGAAGCTGGAAGACATTATTCATTCCATGCAATTCAATCGGTTGCAAGATCGCCTGATCGATTGGAAAGATTCTGAAAATCAGGATTTATTGGAGGGCATGTGGCTGGTGGCAACCTATTTGTACCCGGATCTGGATTACTCCAAAATCAAAAATGACCTTGAACAGATTTTCTATGATGTGTGGCTTGAGTTTAAGACCGATGCCCTCCCTTACGAACAAGTCAAAATCCTGAACAGTGTGATGTTTGATAAACTACTTTATAAACCAAATTCAAAGAATTTTCACGCTGTTTCAAATTCCATGATCAACCGGGTACTGGAAACCCGAAAGGGCAATCCTTTGTCGCTCTGTGCAATTTATATGATAGTGGCACAAAAATTAAAGATGCCTGTTTATGGTGTAAATCTTCCGAATCTGTTCATCCTGGTGTTCAAAACAGAAAAACATCAATTCTACATCAATGCATTTAACAGGGGAATCATTTTTACTAGGGAGGATATTGATAATTATATCAAACATCTAAATCTCACGCCGATGGATCTTTTTTATGAACCATGTAGCAATAAAGATGCCGTCCGTAGGCTGATGAGAAACCTCATGGCTTCCTTTGATAAAGTTGGCGACCATGATAAGTCAGAAGAAATTAAGATTTTGCTTCAGACAATTACCGAAGGGAATGAAATTGATTATTAGGGATAATTTCTTACCTTGATTTTTTTACAACACAACCAAGCGGCCTTGTTGAATTTAGTTTCGGTGCTGCTCCTTTAAGTGCACTTCTGATCGCTTCTTCAAGGTAGCTGACTTTCACCTGGTTCTCAACTTGCGGATTGTCGTCAATGGCTCCACGATAGTTCACCTTATATTCATTTCCTGATTTTGATAATACAAATACTTCCGGACACTTTGATGCCCCAAGAAGATTGAATAAATCCTGGTTCTTGTCGGTCAGGTACGGAATTTTCACATCATTTTCTGACGCGAACTTCCGCATTTCCTCAATTGTTTCCTTTTTGTTGTATTCATCGGGAGATGGATTAACAAGTACAAATTCAACACTTTCAAATTTTTCAGCTAATTGATTTATACGATTAATGTAATAAGCAGAATACGGGCATCCATTGCAGAAAAAAATAGGCACCACCGTTTTACCTGTTAATCGCACTTCCTGGCCGTTAATTACATTTAATAAGGATAAATCGGAAACTTCCTGACCAAAAGATGCCGAAGAAATGAGCATCATAACAAGTAATATCCTAACGAACTGAATACGTAATAATAAAATCATCATAACAGATATACTGAAGGTCAACAGTTTCAATTGTGTTGTTCAGCTTTATTTTTGCACTAATTATCCCTTCTTTCTCTAGTTTAAAGGGACTAACTTCCAAATCATCCTTAAATACTACAAACTTCCTGCCATGTAACTTATATAATGACTCTTTTATACTCCATAAAATTGTCGTTTTGATGACATCCTGGTTAGAAAACATCAATTCGTTGTCATCCAGGAACTTTTTAGCGATTTTCAGAATTTTTTCTCTGGGTTTCTCCAAATCACAACCAACAGGGCTATTTTGGTGATAAATTACAGCTACATAAGGGAAAGAATGGGTAACTGAAATTTCACCCTTCAACGTATTTAAATGCGGTTTTCCGTACGTGTCCTTACGGATTCCATTATAAACCATGCCCCGATCTTCAACAAGGCATTTGGCAATAGCCCTTGTTGACAGCCATTCAAGTTTTTTGTAATGGTTGCCTATGGAACTGTAATCTGAATCTTCCTCAAGCTTTAAATCATTTGAAACAAGAAAATGACCTATTTCTTCTGTGACTTCCCACAAACCCCAGGAAGAGTGTTCATTGATATGATTGATGAATTTCAGAGACATTAAAAATAGGTTAGGGTTTCAAAGATTTCGCTTAATTTGCAAGATGCCAACCGTCTCGGTCATAAAAGTATCCACATTTTCGGGCCATACAAATGCCATTTTTGCTATCACTGAGTCCCAAGATAATACTAATTTTATTAGTTCAGGTGCGGATGGATATGTGACACAATGGGATTATTCAAATCCTGAAAATGGCACTCTTCTGGCAAAAGTTCCTAATTCTGTTTATGCCCTGGCACTACGTAGAGATGTGTTGGTAATTGGCCATAACTACGATGGCATTCATTTGCTCAATATCAAGACAAAGACTGAAAGGGGAAATATTAAACTTACGAGTAAGCAGATATTTGACATAAGGATGTCTGGTGCCACCGCTTACATTGGTACCGGAGAAGGTGAATTAATTAAACTGGATACAGTAGGATTGCGTGTACTGGAAAGGAAGACCTACACGGATCAAAGCCTGAGGTCCATTTCAATTCATCCCGATCAGTCACACCTTGCGCTTGGTTATAGTGATAACCGAATCAGGATTGTCGAGGCTGAAACATTAAAAGTCATCGATGAATTTGAAGCACATGAGAATTCTGTATTTAAGGTTCTGTATTCCCATGATGGGAAAACATTGCTTTCAGGTGGCAGAGATGCTTCTCTGAAGATTTGGAACACTGAAAGCTACAAAAAGCATTTTGAGTGCACAGCGCATATGTGGACAATCAACGACATTGCTTTTAGCCCTGATAACAAACATTTTGTAACTTGTAGCATGGATAAATCCATTAAAATTTGGGATGCATTTAATTACAAGCTTCTGAAAGTGATTGATAAAGATCGTGATGACAGCCATTCCTCTTCTGTCAACAAAGTGATGTGGAATTCTGAAGGCCAGATTGTATCTGTCAGCGACGACAGAACAATAATGTTATGGGATATTAAGTTTGAAAAATAGAAACAATGAAAATTACACCACTGGAAATTCGTCAGAAAACCTTTGAAAAAAAGCTTCGGGGATATGATAAAGATGAAGTCAATGCTTTTTTGTTATCGCTTTCGCACGAATGGGAAAGAACAAATGATGATTATAAGGAGTATAAATTCAAACTTACAAGTTCTGAAAAAGAAGTAGAGAAATTGCGTGAGGTTGAAAGCTCCCTTTTCAAAACGCTGAAAACAGCAGAGGATACCGGGGCCAATATGATCGAGCAAGCCAATAAAACGGCAGAACTTCATCTCAGGGAGACGCAAATGACAGCAGATGCTCTTTTGAACGAAGCAAAAACCAAAGCGCGTAACATACTTGAAGAATCTGAAAATGATTCCAGAAGAATCATGGATGATTTGGAACGACAAATCCATGAAATGCATCAGATATTCAAAGATATTCAAAATCAAAAAGATTCATTGATATCTGAAATACGGCACCTCTCAAATGATAGCCTTGAAAGAATAAGTAAACTTGAGGCACGGACCAGTACATTGGACATAGAAGGGCAACTAAAGCAATTAAAACGACACGGATCTGCTATTATCGAGCCAGTATCTTCCACTTCTCCTATACAAGCAGAGAAAGCTGAAAATACAAAAAAGAACAACGCTCCCTCTGAGAAATCAACCCCGGCACCTTCTGAAGAAACCACTTCCTTTTTTGATGAAATAGAATAATGTGGCGGATAAATTGAATGGATGGATTGGGTTGGAGAAACTAAGGATTCACGCCCACCATGGAGTATATAAATCTGAAAAGGAAAATGGGAACATCTTTTTATTGGATGTTTTTGTAAAAGGTGACCTGAAGAAAGTAGCAAGTTCAGATGATATTAAAGAAGCAATTAACTACGAAATCATAGCTGTAGTTTGCAAGGAAGAAATGAGCATACCCTCCAGGACGCTTGAACACATCGGATATCGAATAACCAATTCTCTTTTCAAACGTTTACCTATATCTAAAGTGAAATTAAAAATTTCAAAAACAAATCCCCCCATTGAAGAAGAGTGTTCGGCGTCTGTCGTTTCAATGACAGTACGAAGAAATGAGATCTAAATAACAATATGCTTTTGAAGAATACATTGTTGCTGGCTTGTTGCGTTATTTTATCCTGCAATGATCCTGTTGACAATACACCTGCACCGGTTCCTGCAAATATTACACGGGAAGACGCAGAAAAGTCTTTTCAAAGCATCGACCTTATCGCCGGTATAAAGGATATTGAGATAAAAAATGTGGACAACAGCATTGCGACGTTTCGCCTCAATGCCCCTGTTCGGGAAGATAATGAAGTTCGCCCTCTGGTCATCGCTTTGCATTGGTTCGATCCTGCAGCCGATAATTTATACAAGGAGTTCAGCTCACGTCTGGCTCACCCCGGTTTGGCCGATCTCGGGGCATTTATAATCAGTCCGGATGGTGGGAATCAAATCTGGACTGCCAATTCCAACCAGGCGAAGATTCACGACCTTTTAACACTCGCTAAAAAATTCTGGCCTGTTGACAATGATAAAGTTATTGTCATGGGATTTAGCAGCGGAGGAGGAGGAAGCTGGCTTTATGCCCAAACAAATCAGACATTTTCAGCAGCAATTCCTTTGGCAAGCTCCTACAATACAATTGATAGGATAGATGTACCAATGTTTGTGATTCATGGAGAAAACGACGAAGTATTTCCACTTGAAGTAATTGAAAACTCAATTAATCAGTCCAACATTAACGGGAGTAACATAGAACTGCAAGTTGCAAAAGGACTTGGTCATGATATTAGAAACAATCGAAAGTTACATACCCTTTATCAAAGAAGCTGTAAACTCTATCCAAGAGAATATTTGGAAATAGCCGGAGCTAGTACCATTTGTAAATGCGAACACCTACCAGGTAAAAGACAGCCCCAACACCTGTCAGAACTCCGATTGCAGGTAATACTTGTACCAAGCTGGCCCCCTCATTGAATACACTTCGAATACTGTCAGCCAGAATGGTTAAAGGTAACCACTTGATTACGGCAATCATCCAATCTGGAAATCCGTGATAGCTGAAGAAAATACCTGATAAAATCATCATTGGCATTACAACCATATTTATAAGTCCGTTTCCTATTTGAGTATTGGAAGTTCTTGAAGATACCAGGATGGCAATACCGGTAAATGCAGCATTACCTGCAATGAAAAGAACCAGGAAAGCTAGGATAGACCCCTGGATCTTAATTCCAAAGTAAGCCCAGGTGAATAGAAGTATTATGGCGACTTCCATTCCACTCAACCCAAGACGGGCAATGAATTGCGCCGTCAGGAATGCCGATTTTTTCATCGGAGTCGCGACCATCCTTCGAAGTAGTTTCCGAATTCGTTTATCTATCAGATTAAAGCTGATCCCCCACATACATGACATCATGATGTTCATTGCAACCAATCCCGGCACCAGAAAATCAACATACCTTGACCCCGTTGCCTGCACCAATTGAATTTCATCTGAAGATGTGTATCCTGATAGGTAGGTAGTAAATTGATAATAAGCAAGTTGTGAATCCGGGTTCTTAGGATCAAACTGATAGGCCATGGAGCCCGATGATTCATCAAGGATGATAGAAATTTTGCCCTGCTTCATCAAGGTCAAAGCTTCTTCTTTCGTAGATTCTATCAACCGGTAAGTAGTGAATCCAACGTCCTTATTTCCCAGTAAAATCTGATTATCCCTGACTTCTCCCAGTACCGAGTCTTTGTTGGTTATCCAGGCAGCATTTTTTATTAATTGCTCTTGATTTGTGAAGGCCAATCCTAAGCCCCAGGCCATCATTACCGGAAATAGAATGGCCCAGAAAATAATCCCGGGATTTCTTAAAAACTCTTTGTAGATAACACCAATCAGGTGGATAGTTTGTTTGATCATGTTGTATCCGGTAAATCTAACCCATTTTATCGAAGCAGATGAATCCGCATCGTACGGAAATAAGTTTTCAAATTTGATTTTTCGGTTTGCAATCGTAAATTGTTTAAATGCACAATGAAATACTTGAAAAACAACGACTGTCCTGGGATAAATATTCAGTAGGATGGGACAAATGGGACGAAACTATCGCCAACATTATTTTACCAGTCGGTGACAAAATGCTTGACACACTAAAATTAGCTGGTGATGAACACATTCTTGATGTAGCTTCCGGTACAGGACAACCTGGGATCAGCCAGGCCCGGATGCTCCCAAACGGGAAAGTGACAGGATTGGATTTATCCCAACAGATGGTCAACGTAGCAAACCGAAAAGCAGCGGAAAAAGGGATATCAAATTATCATAGTGTTTGCGGTGATGCCACAAGTATGCCTTTTGAAGACAATTCGTTTGACCACGTTCTTTGCAGGTTTGGGATTATGTTTTTTCCAAATATGGTAGAAGGTGTATCAGAGATGGTTCGTGTTTTAAAACCAGGAGGGAAAGTAACATTAGCCGTATGGGCAGAACCAGGCAACAACCCGTTTCTAACAATACTTGCCGGAACAGCAAAGGAAATTCTGCAATTACCTGATCCTCCACCTGATTCACCAGGTGTTTTTCGATGTGGTGTATCAGGTTTAATTACACAGATAATGAAGGACGCCGGGTTGCAAATCATTTCTGAAGAATCGTTAAGTGGCAATAGTACATTTGAATCCACGGAAAAATATTGGACGATCATGTCAGAAATTGCGGGTCCGGTAATGGAGCAGGTCATCAAAGCAGAACCGGAAATGCAGCAAAAAGTCAAGGAAACGGTTCTGAAAAATGCCGAATCTTTCCTCGTTGGAAATGAAATGATAACCCCCTGGAAGACATATATTGCCTCAGGGACTAAATGAATCCGAAGTCAACTCTAAAAGATTTACTACTTTTAGGAGATCCCAGACTATATGAATCTTGTGCACCCATTGAATCCACGGAGATCGATAAGATTCCTGGATGGATAGATAAAATGCAGGAGGTAATGGACGAGATAAAGAGGCGTTACAGATTTGGAAGGGGAATTGCCGCTCCCCAGTTGGGAATTATGAAACGTTTGGTTCTGATAAATATCGAGAACCCATGGATTCTTATCAATCCCCAGGTTGTAAATCATGGCAAGGAAACTTTTGAATTATGGGACGATTGCATGAGCCTGCCTTTGTTATTGGTTAAAGTAGAAAGACATAAGGAAATAACCATCAAATACCGGGATTTGCACTGGGATGAAAAGGAAATAACACTGGGTGATGACCTTTCTGAATTATTACAGCACGAAATCGACCACTTGAATGGTATTCTTTGCACCATGCGCGCCATAGATTCAAAATCATTTAAGTGGAAGGGAATAATATCAAATAATGAATTCTAAACTCATGTTTAGAGAAGCTGTTTTCGTCTGTTTAAACTAAGTTTGAGTAATAATTTAAAATGACATTCATGGATTATCGTATTGAAAAAGACACAATGGGCGATGTAAAAGTGCCTGCTGACAAATATTGGGGAGCACAAACCGAACGCTCGAGGAATAATTTCAAAATTGGAGTTGAACGATCGAAAATGCCACTTGAAATTGTTCATGCATTTGCATACCTGAAGAAAGCCGCAGCATTTACAAATCATGAATTGGAGGTACTTTCTGAAGAAAAACGGGATCTTATCGGACAGGTATGTGATGAAATCCTCAACAATGAGCTCAACGATCAGTTTCCCCTGGTTATCTGGCAAACCGGTTCGGGCACGCAATCAAACATGAATGTAAATGAAGTTGTTTCTAATCGTGCACACGTTATTGAAGGGAATAAACTTGGGAATGGTGAAAATGCGGTTCATCCAAATGACGATGTAAACAAATCACAATCCTCTAACGATACTTTTCCTACAGCCATGCACATTGCCGCATACAAAATGATTGTAGAGGTTACAATACCTGGTGTTGAGAAACTCAGAGATACCCTGATGGAAAAATCTGATGCGTTTAAAAAAATAGTAAAAATTGGGCGAACTCATTTGATGGATGCCACACCGTTGACACTTGGTCAGGAATTTTCAGGATACGTTTCTCAGCTTAGTCATGGATTGAAAGCAGTAAAAAATACGCTTGCTCACTTATCGGAACTTGCATTGGGTGGCACAGCAGTTGGAACAGGGATCAACACCCCCAAAGGTTATTCTGAGCTGGTTGCAAGCTACATTGCCAACTTTACAGGCTTGCCATTCATAACTGCTGAGAATAAGTTTGAAGCATTGGCGGCCCATGATGCCATTGTTGAAAGTCATGGGGCACTCAAGCAGCTGGCAGTTAGCCTTATGAAAATTGCGAATGATGTACGGATGCTTGCGTCAGGGCCAAGAAGTGGAATCGGTGAGATTATCATACCTGCAAATGAACCAGGATCTTCAATTATGCCTGGGAAAGTAAATCCTACACAGGCGGAAGCACTTACAATGGTTTGTGCCCAGGTTCTGGGAAATGACGTGGCTGTGTCGGTTGGAGGATTAAGCGGACATTATGAATTGAACGTTTTTAAACCTCTTTTAGCACAAAAT